>ENA-OPCS01000550-OPCS01000550.1-human-gut-metagenome-genome-assembly--contig:-NODE-550-length-28908-cov-10.015770_pt1 | contig 28908 bp, 28 predicted proteins | sample MGYA00241256_ERZ501492 | MGnify/ENA primary metagenome ERZ501492 (study PRJEB25962, sample SAMEA2042512) | human gut metagenome | biome: human gut; feature: human-associated habitat; material: faeces... | reverse complement strand
TACCTTCACCGCCGTGGGCAGAATTATCCTCCGCAGTCGGATAATTTCGGGGTTCATTAATCAAAGATTAAGCAATGGACAAGCCATAAAATTAAAAGAATAAGAAGCATGAAGAAGAAGAACAAGTACGGGAGAAATCCCAAGTTGAACCCGAAGACACACTGTGTGATGGTGCGCTTCGATGATGTAGAATGGAACAGGTTTCTGACGATGTATGAGGAATCGAACGTGTATGCGAAGGCAGTCTTTCTCAAGGCGCACTTCTTCGGTCAGAAGTTCAAGGTGCTGAAAGTGGACAAGACGATGCTGGACTACTATACCAAACTGTCGGACTTCCACGCCCAGTTCCGCTGCATAGGCACGAACTACAATCAGGTTGTCAAGGAGCTACGCATCCACTTCTCGGAGAAGAAGGCGATGGCGTTGCTCTACAAGCTGGAGAAGTGTACCATCGACCTTGTGAAACTGAGCCGTGAGATTGTAGAGCTTTCAAGGGAGATGGAGAAATGTTACCAATCCAAATCCGACTGACATGGCATCGGTCAAGGTCAAGTTTCGCCCATCCACCATAGGCGGCAAGGAGGGCACAATCTACTATCAGGTGATTCATAACCGTGTGGTCAGGCAGATATATACCGACTATAAACTTTTCGCTTCGGAATGGGACTGCCATTCCGAAGCGGTCATACTGCATCGTGTTCCGAATAAGCAAGAGCGGAATAACCATTTGCTTTCGATAAGCTCACGCATCAGATGGGATAAGGACAGGTTAAACAAGATTATACAGACCTTATCCCAATCCGGCACATTTGTGACGGATGATGTAGTCGTGCGCTTTCAGGACAACAGGCAGGAGCCATCGTTTAACAACTATATCCGCCAGCAGATTGCCAGATTGAAACGCTTGGGGAAGATACGCACCTCGGAAACCTATACGGCAGCACTCCGAAGTTTCAGCGGTTTTATGGATGACAAAGAGGTCTTGTTTGACCAGATTAACACTGACCTGATAGCGGAATATGAGGCTTATCTAAAAGGCAGAGGCAACTCGCCCAATACCATCTCGTTCTATATGCGTATCCTGAAAGCGGTTTATAACCGTGCCACTGAAGACGGATTGACCGAACAACGGCATCCGTTCAAGTCTGTCTATACGGGAGTGGAGAAAACTTTGAAGCGAGCCATATCGCTTGGCGACCTTAAACGCATCAAAGGGCTGGATTTGTCGTTGAAGCCAAACCTTGACTTTGCCCGTGATATGTTCCTATTCTGTTTCTACACAAGGGGTATGTCGTTCATAGATATGGCTTATCTGAGAAAGAAGGACTTGCAGAACGGCATCCTTTCTTACCGCAGACGAAAGACTGGTCAACAATTGTTCATTAAATGGGAAAAGTGCATGCAGGAGATTGTTGACAAATATCCCGTAAATGAAACGGAATACCTTTTACCCATCATTACAGAACAGAACAAAGATTATCGAAAGCAATACACCAACGAACTTCACCGAGTGAACCATCTGTTGAAGAAAATAGGGAAGCAACTGAATTTGCCAATACCCTTGACAATGTATGTCGGACGGCACTCGTGGGCAAGTATTGCCAAGAGCCGCAATGTGCCTATTTCCGTCATCAGCGAGGGGATGGGGCATGATTCGGAGAACACCACGCAGATTTATCTTGCATCGCTGGATACCTCAGTGGTGGATAAAGCCAATAAGAAGATACTGGATTTGCTGTGAAGCCGTGAATGTTTTGCAAATCTGTCCAACGCTTTCTAAGAGACGGATATTACAATGCAAAGTTACGCAAAATAATGATTTCTAGGCTGTAAAATACTGAGAATTTTGCAGGTACTATATTTTTTGTTTTGCGAGGGATATTGGATGTTTTGCGAAATCATCTATGGAAATAAAAAATATATCTCAATATCAACGATATAGAGTAATTTATCCGTCTCTTAGAAAGAGATTCCCACAAAATCATACTACTTCACCTGAAAACGACCTTGGATATAACTGATATGAGATACGAAGAAAGAGCATGTATAGTTAGAATTGCCTTAGACCTAATAAAGGCTGATGGCATTATAGATACAAGAGAGATTGACTCCCTTGATGTTCTAAGAAAGAAGTATACTATCACTAGGGAAGATGAGATATGTGCAGCCGATTACACACTATCTCAAGCCTTAAAACATATAACATCTGCCGATGATGCCACTAAGCATACTTTCATGCAGGACTTTATTCAGATTACCATGTCTGATGATTTTTGTGCTCGCGAAGAAGCTTTGCTCTTAATGGCTTTACGCTTGATGCTTACTATAGACTTACCATGTGAAGTCTCTATTTTATCTTTCGATTCTTCGGTAATTAACTTTGAGAACTCGCAAATCTTGTATTTGGAGAGCGAATTTGACAAGGAAGTAAATGAGCAGATGCAGAAGTTTTATCGAGAAATCTGTTCAGAGGTTCGTCTTGCCGGATTTGAGTTGGTTTACCTGCCGAAAGTTTCTGAGCATTATAGTAGCATAGCAGAAGCAGACTTATTGAGAATCGTAAAGTGCCTGTACCCTAAAGTAAGTACAGAAAGGCTACAATCTGTCATAACACAAATGCTCAATTTGTCAACAGCCTCATTCTGTAACAATCAGTTATCTCCCAAGTTTTCTATTAAGGAGCTTCGTTCTATCAGCCCCTCTTTCTTAATCAAAATAGGTGATTCAACGGTTAATGACAAAAGAATATCGAATTTTCTGCTTGTGGAAATAGAAAAAAATCCATTGGCTACAATCAGGACTATACTTGACCTTTTTGCTGAGCATTACCATAATCTGCGTCTGAATTACATTCAAGAGGCGAAAGGTCGCTTTATCTTCACAGGATATTACCGACAGATTTTTGATATTCTTATGCTTCGTAAAGGGATAAAGAGTGCCGTTGTGTTAGACCCGTCTCGTGAACGTATATATTTCCCTGAAGCAGATGTCAAATTGAATAAAATACACCGTCGCGAAAAAGCTCTCTATGCTTTATTTCTAATGGAATCTGCCAGTGGTGGCATAAACTTCAGTCCACCGGAATCGCCAAAACAACTTGAACGGTATGAAAAACGCATGAAAGCAATTATGCACAAGTACCAACTCATTTATAGGATGTTTGGTGGAGATTCGGAAAAAGCTCCTAATATAGAGATACCCGAAATACGCTTACCGATGATAAGTTTACTGAAGAAACAGTTATCCCAGCTAAAGGACATTCTTTATCATGTGGACGACTACATGATTCAACGAAATATATATGGCAATTATTCGGTAAACATTCCCGCATCGTTATGCTGTTGCTGTGGAGTTGAAAGAACCGATATAAAACTTTTATCAGAATCGGAAGACTGGATAAGAATAGCTGCCATATAGCGCAATCTTTCTATCGTAAAGTCAAAGGGTTCAAAGGTTGCAACTTTCATTTGCCGAAAAAAGCAGTTCTCGGTTGTAACGTTTCTAAAAGTCAGGAGCTAACTAAAGAACAACATAATTTTGCATCAGAAATAATTCAAACAAATTAAAATTTACAACTATGATTAATCTTGAAAAAGGACAGCGCATCAGCATGGACAAAGGTCTTACGCTGGTAGGTGTAGGTCTCGGATGGGATCCGAATGAAGGTACAGGATATGATTTCGACTTGGACGCATCAGCATTTATGCTTGGCGAAAGCGGAAGGATACCGACTGATGAGTATTTTGTTTTCTACAACAACCCAAAATCTCCTGACGGTTCAGTTGAGTCAACTGGCGATGACTTGACAGGTGGTAATAGCGATGGGGGTGATGACGAGACTATAAATGTAGACTTGTCAAAGGTTGATCCTAAAATTCAGGAAATCGTTTTTACTGCAACAATCTACAAAGCAGAGGAACGCAGACAGAATTTTGGTCAAGTGCGAAATTCGTATATACGCATCTATGATGCCAAGACAAATGCCGAGATAGCTCGCTATGACCTTGACGAAGACTTCTCTATTGAGACAGCAGTAGAATTCGGACGTCTGTATCGTCGTGGCGATGAATGGAAATTTGAAGCTATGGGTATAGGCAACAAGGGAGGTTTACAATCTTTAGTTAATAAATACGCTTAAATGGTATGGCTGTTAATCTTGTAAAAGGTGAGAACCGAAAGCTTGACCTCAATAAATTCCATGTGGGTTTAGGTTGGGATGTAAACGAAGATGCATCTCAATTTGATTTCGACTTGGATGTGGCCGCTTTTATGATTGGAACTAATAAGAAAACTATAGCAGATGACTATTTGGTTTTCTACAACTCTGAAAAACGAGTTAAACCAGAAGATTTATCTACTATTGTATCATCATCATTATGGTCAAACAACGATAACTTAAGAAAAGAGTCTCGTCCTGTTGATCCAGACCTCTCGGTTATAGGCTCTATTGATGATGAAGATGGTAAAACGTCAGAGGATGGTGATGATGAAATCATGGATATAAATCTGGACAAGGTTCGTCCTGAGGTTCAAGAAATCATTATTACGGTAAGTATCTACGATTACCAAAATAGAAGACAAAACTTCGGTCAGGTAGAAAGAGCGTATGTCCGCTTGTATAAGCCCGGTAATGATGCAGATGGCAAAGAAGACTACCGCTATGATTTAACGGAAGACTTTTCAACCTGTGCATCTGTTGAATTCTGCCGCATTTATCGTAAAAACGGTGAATGGAAAGTTCAAGCATTAGGCATTGGACATAGAGGCGGACTTGAAGAGCTGGTTTCTAAATACATGTAGTTATGGCTATCATTCTGGAAAAAGGTGGTGACACTCATCGCATCAATCTCGAAAAGAGAACAGGAAAGACATTGACCGGTGAAATCGTCATCAATTTGGATTGGGATAAAGGTGGTTTCTTGAAAAACCTATTTGGAAATGCCATTGACTTGGATCTCGGTTGTTTCTACGAATTGCGAAACGGACAAAAGATGCTGATTGACGGTTTGCAATTCTCGCATGGTCGAGGTGGTGACCGTCATCATGTGACTAGACAGGGATGTTACGATAAAGCACCCTACATTTGGCATCAAGGCGATGACAGAGGTGGAGGAAGTTCATCCGGTGAGACTGTTTTTGTCAATCCAATAGGCGTTAATGACATAAAACGCATCATCGTTTACACTTTCATCTACGAAGGTGTTGCCAAATGGTCAGAAACGAATGCTGTCGTCAAAGTAAAGGTACCCGGTAGCGAGGATGTTATAGTCGAAATGGGGCAACAAGTAAGTCCAAAGAAATTCTGCGCCATTGCTCAACTTGATTTTGGAGGCGACAATTCGATAACTGTCAAGAAACTTGTGACATTCCACGAAGGGCATAGTGATTGCGACCGGACATATAATTGGGGTTTCAATTATAGTCCGGGGAGTAAAGACTAACAACAATAAAAACAATATATTATGGCTATTCGATTAGAAAAAGGACAACGCATCAATCTCGAAAAAGAGACCGGCGCAAAACTGACAAACTTCTGCGTAGGGTGCAATTGGGGTGCAATAGTCAAAAAGACTTTCTTTGGACTCAGCAGCTCGGTAGTTGACGTAGACTTGGATTTAAGTTGCTTGATGTTTGATGCAGAAGGGAAACCAATCGACCACATCTATTCGCCTCTCTATCGTTTTGGCGATAGAAACGTAGGGCTTCCAAATGGAAAGGTTGATTCAGTTGACCATGCTCTCCATCATACAGGTGATGATACACAAGGTGACCAAAATGGAGATGACGGATTGGACAACGAAATTATAACCGTTGATTTGAACAAAGTAAGTTCCCAAACAAACTCAATAGTGTTTTTCCTTAATATCTATAACAACAATGAGTTTAGTGGGGATTTTTCAGAGATACCCTATGCATCAATCAGAATGTATGAAGGTACTGCCACAAAGGTACATTCCGTTTTTGCACAATATGACGTTGCTACTAAGGATAATTGTCGTGGTATGCGAGCGCTTGTTATGGGCAAGCTCTATCGTCGTAATGGCGAGTGGAAATTCGCGGCCATTGGCGATGCTTTTGAGGATAGAAACATCGTTCAAACCATAGGAAGAGTAATGAAAGACTATTCAAAATAAAAAAATAGAAATATGAGACGACTTCCCGTTTATCTGCTCCTCGACACTAGCGGTTCTATGTACGGTGAACCTATCGAGGCGGTGAAGAATGGTGTGCAGACACTTATCTCCACTTTGCGCAGCGACCCATATGCACTCGAAACTGCATATATCAGCATTATAACATTCAATTCTTCTGCTCAACAGATTACTCCACTTACCGAGTTGGCATCTTTTCAACAACCCAATATTGATGCAAGTGGCTGTACGGCTCTTGGTGGAGCATTGGAACTTCTTTCACAAAAGATTGACAGCGAAATAACCAAAACCACAGCAGAAGTAAAAGGCGATTGGCGGCCATTGATATTCATTATGACCGATGGTGTGCCTACAGATGATATTACCAAAGGACTCTCTGAGTTCAAAAAACGCAAGTGCGGTATGGTTGTGGCGTGTGCTGCCGGACAAGGAGCAAGCACAGACACACTCAAACAAATTACCGAGAATGTGGTGCAGCTTGACACGGCTGACAGCGCAACTATCAAGGCTTTCTTCAAGTGGGTTTCCGCAAGTATCAGTACAAGCAGCAAGTCTGTTGAGGAAACAGCAGCCGAAGCAACCACAATGAGCGAATTGCCACCTCCACCTCCAGAGGTAAATATTGTAGTATAAGCATAACTATGCCCGAAAGTCGCCTATACAAAAGTGTCTTTCGGGCATTAATTCAAAAAACTAATGAGTAGAAGATTACCAGTATATATTTTAATAGATACAAGCGGCTCAATGAAGGGCGAGCCAATAGAAAGTGTCAAGGTGGGGCTATCTGATATGATAGCATCACTACGCCTTGACCCGTATGCATTGGAAACTGCGTGTATCAGTATTATTACATTTAATAGTAATGTAAATCAAATACTTCCGCTAACAGACTTGGAAAACTTACAGTTACCCGATATACAAGTACCTATTTCTGGGGCAACCTTTTTGGGAGCAGCCCTAGAGCTTATGTGCCAGCGGTATGATGCTGAAGTGAACATGGGTTCTCGTGAGCAGAAAGGAGATTGGATGCCACTCTTGTTTGTACTTACAGACGGTAAGCCTTCGGACATACAAGCATACAATGAAGCTATTCAAAGAGTAAAGAAGCATCAATTTACCAATATCGTTGCGTGTGCAGCCGGTCCAAAAGCAAAAACTGAGCCTCTGAAAAAACTCACAGACAATGTGTTTACTCTTGATACTATGGATAGCAGCACATTCAAAAAGTTTTTCCAGTGGGTAACCATCAACGTACAACAGGGCGGTCGTACAATGGGCGTTACCGACCAAGTTGAGCTTCCTGCTCCTCCGGCAGAAGTAAACCTTGTAATCTAAGTAGTATGAACGTTAAGTTGATAGGCAACTTCATCCAGCATCTGGAAGTAGAACTTCTTTCCGATGAGGATTTCTATGCTCAAAAAGGAGCGCTGATATATCTTGAAAAGGGCATAGAAAAAGAAGCTCAAATGAATGGTGGAGGAACAGGGGCATTAGGAGCCCTTGGCAATTTAATCGGATCTAAGTTGTCCGGTGAGTCTATTTTTCTAATGCACTATTCTAACAGGGCACAATCTCCTAAGAAAATTGTTTTTGGCGGTTCATTCGGGCTTCACCCCATTAAAATCCAGAACGAAACCCTGATTTGCAATAAGGGTTCGTATGTTGCTTCTAACAACTCCGTACAAATTTCTACGCAAATATCTATTGCCGGTATATTAGGCGGAATGGGAGTCTTCCTACAAAAGATTTCCGGTAGTTCTACTATATTTCTTGATTGCAAAGGTCAACCGATAACTAAAGATTTAGGATATGGTGAAACCATAGAAGTGGATGAAAATCATATTATCGCTCTGCAAGGAATTTCCGAAGGTCAACTGTCTTCCGCTTGGTCATTGAAAAATGTGTTTGGAGGAGAAGGGCTTAGTATGCTGAGAATCATCGGTCCCGGTCGTGTCCACTTAAGTCCGGGTAGTTTAATACCCGAATACCGGCTTGTAAACCAATAACGACAACAATAACAATAAAGATGATATTATGAGACGATTACCCGTATATTTCCTCGTTGACGTATCAGAGTCAATGGTAGGCGAACCCATACAGCAGGTTCAAGATGGCATGAGAATGATAGTGCAGGAATTGCGCACTGACCCTTATGCCCTCGAAACAGCGTTTATCTCCGTTATAGCATTTGCAGGGAAAGCCAAGACACTGCAACCTTTGACGGAACTGTATAAGTTCTATCCACCTATCTTCCCTATAGGCGGCGGGACATCACTTGGTGCAGCATTGGATTACCTTATGGATGATATGGATAAATCGCTGGTAAAGACCACTACCGAGCAAAAGGGAGATTGGAAACCTATCATATTCCTCTTTTCCGACGGAACTCCTACTGATGGCCCGACCTCTGCCTTTGCCCGATGGAACAACAAGTATCGCCGCAAAGCTAATATCGTTGCTATCTCTATCGGTGATAATGTCAACACGCAGATGCTTGGACAGATTTCCGACAACGTTCTTCGTCTTAACAGCACAGATGAGATGTCGTTTAAGGCATTTTTCAAGTGGGTAACTGCATCCATTAAGGCAACAAGTGTGTCTGTTACGGATGTTGGCGACGATGATGTAAAACTGGCACCGACCAATGGTATTAACCTGGAGAAGGTTGACACTTCCAAGCCTTGCATTGTAGATGAGAACTTTGCGGTGTTGCTTGGAAAATGCTCTAATACCAAGAAGCAATATCTCATTAAATATGCCAAACATCTTTCGGCTATAGAAGGACTGGAGAATTTGGATATGAAAGCTATTGACTTCAAACTTGTCGGCGCATATCCTATTGACGAAGAAACATACAACGAGCTATGTGATGGTAAGTCAAACCGTAACATCAACACTATGTCGCTGCGAGGTGTACCGACATGCCCCTGCTGCGGCAATCAACTTGGTGTAGTTGTCTGCGAATGCGGAAACATAATGTGCTCGGATGGACATACTACCGCTTGTCCTTGGTGTGGTATGGAAGGCTCATTAGGAGAGATTGCCGAAGGTGGTATGGATATAACAAGAGGAAGAGGATAAAATTATGACTTTCGAGAAAATCATCCAAACAATCATAGGCGACACGAATGATGAAAGGGCTGAAGGCTTTTTACGTTTCTTGTCATCAAAACTATGGGGACTATATAACGATTATCTTATGGACAAAATTAAAGTGGCTGAGAGCGAGATTGTCTGGAATCTCAATATGCCCAATGCCAAAGAAAACCAGATATACAATCAAACGGTTGAGATGCCAAAAGTATCTTCAGCCCAATTGCCTGAGGTGGAAATACTTCTTGACGATGTGGTAGGACTGGAACAGGATATACATGGACTGCAATTGATGGTAGCTCCAGACAAGCATTCATTCGCTATTACAGGGACACCTACTCTTGAGCATTTCCGCAAAGATGGTGCTACAGCACTATCGACATTTGAACTTACTCTTAAATATCATTTCTCGGGAATGGAAATGCCTGCGGAACGTCCCGTATTGGAACGCAAGGTGCAGTTTGTTATCAACCAAGACCCGCGAAAACTATGGCGAGACATTCCTGTTGATTGGGAAAATATGACTGAACCCAAGTACAAGAAAGATGACATTCAGATAGACTATGTAAAAGTTGAAGCGTTGTCAGATGGTACACCGCAGAAGGATATTGTTGCCGCCAGTAAGCGAGGACGTAGCCACGCACAGGAGGGCAAACCACGTGACGACCACTTCAAGATGAGCCACATGGATAATGGATGGTACATCATGGCTGTTGCCGATGGAGCAGGATCAGCAAAATACTCTCGTGAGGGTTCACGGATAGCTTGCGAAGAGGTGACAAACTATTGTATGGCGCAACTAGCCAATAGCAAAGATTTTGAATCGGCAGTCAAGCAATATAATGAGCACAAAACAGAAAGCGAAAGTGACGCACGAAAGGCTGTAGGCGACTATATCTATAAGATTGTCGGAACCGCTGCATTCAAGGCTCATAAAAGCATAAATGCAGAAGCCGCAATAAAGAAGTTGCCGGCAAAACAATATGCTACTACTCTATTGTTGGCAATCTGTAAGAAATTTGAATTCGGATGGTTCATTGCGACATTCTGGGTTGGAGATGGTGCTATATGCCTGTACAACAAGCAGGCACATACTGCAGAAGTCCTTGGCGTACCCGATGAAGGTGAATATGCAGGACAAACTCGATTCCTTACTATGCCGGAGATATTCAAAGATGCGACATCATTATATCAGCGTCTGCGCTTCCGAATTGTTGATGACTTCACCGCACTTTTTCTAATGTCAGATGGTGTAAGTGACCCCAAGTTTGAAACGGATGCCAATCTCAACAACCCGGATAAATGGGATGCACTTTGGACTGACCTAAAAGAAAACGGCGTAGAGCTAACCGATGACAATGAAGAAACGAAAAATCAGCTGCTTGCATGGCTTGACTTCTGGTCTCCGGGCAATCATGATGACCGTACCATTGCTATATTGTATGAAGGTGAAGATGTTTCACAGAACATCTCTTCAGAAACGGCAGATGAAGATAATACCTCCATTCCCGATGTACCCGAAACTACATCGAATGAGGAAGAAATTGCAGAAACACCTGTTGAACCTTCCTCTACAGAAGACATTGAAGAGCAAGATCAATCGGCCGCAGAAGATGTAGAACCTCAAAAGGAATAATCAATATGGCTAATAAAGTAACACTTACTGCCACTGACGGCTCTACTGTTGAGTTCTATGACGAAATTAAGGCTCAAGGTGGCGTTAAGGATGTATATTTCTCTGTTGACAAGACCTATGTCGTGGCATTCTATCGCAAGGCGATAAATGCCAACGACAAGGCTCGCATAAACGATATCGTAAATATTCATCGAAACAGAATCTTTACAAGCGATGCAGTAGGTCAGTACTGGACTGCCTTTTTTGCATGGCCAACGAAAATAGTAGAGTGGAAAGGCTTGACCGGTATCGTCATACCTTTCTACGATAAGAAATTCTTCTTTGATGGAATTGACCCATCTTGGCCGTTTATAAAGAATGGTCAGGAAAAGAATGGAAAATGGTTCTCTTCAGCCAAACTTATCAACAAGTTTGTGCCGGTGAACCAAAAGGGAACATTCTTGTCTCGTCTTCACATGTGCTTGAAGATAGCACGTGCCATGCGTCGACTGCATGCAGCAGGTTTGGCTCACTCCGATTTGTCGTACAATAATGTTCTCGTTGATCCATTGTCAGGCAATGCTTGCATCATTGATTGCGATGGCCTTGTTGTACCGCATAAATTTCCACCCGAAGTGGTTGGTACTCCCGGATTTATCGCACCGGAGGTGCTTGCTACAAAAGCATTGAAGGTGGATAACCCTAAGAAGAACTTGCCTCAAATCTCGACAGACCGTCATGCTCTTGCTGTATTGATTTATACATTCCTACTCAACCGTCATCCTCTTGATGGTGGCAAGGTGTGGGATATAGATGACCCGCAAAAGGATGATGATATGCGCTATGGTTCAAAAGCATTGTTCATAGAACATCCTACAGACAAGACTAATCGTGTGAAAGCAGATCAGTTGGCAAAATCTCAGTTACCACAAGGCGATCCAACCAAACAACCCTACACTATATGTGGTCCATATCTAAAGAAACTTTTTGACAGAGCCTTCATAGACGGCCTCCATAATCCTTCCGTCCGCCCGAGTGCGGCTGAGTGGGAGGAAGCTTTGGTTAAGACCTGTGATTTGGTTCAGCCTTGTCAGAACTCGGGGTGCGAGGCTCAATGGTATGTCTTTGACAATACCACCAAACCTCGCTGTCCGTTCTGCGGCAAAGAGTATACCGGCCAACTTCCTATTCTCAATTTCTACTATGCTCCGTCTCACGGCAAATTTATATCAGAGAACTATCGCTTGATGGTATATGACAAACAGACGCTTTACCGCTGGCACTCCAACAACTTGGTTTCTGCCAACGAAAAAACAAGTGCAGACGACAAGAAGCCTGTTGGCGACTTTCATTTTCACAACGGGCAATGGATTCTCATCAACCGCCGTCTCCCGGACATGCGTGATGTAACCGAGAACAAAGATGTACCCATAGGAGGCTTTGTGCCGCTGACCGATGGTCGTCAGATTCTCCTTGACAAGAGCCAAGGAGGCAGATTGATAGTTGTTCAACTCGTAAAGAACTAAGATTATGGCAATAAAGGATCAATGCATTAATTGTAAGTCGTTTAATGGGAATGTATGTCTCTTGACTAATGTAGCCCCCTATTACAATCAAACTTCATGTGAGCGATATACAAAGAGAGGTATCATATTGGATAAAGGTAATTCCTCTTCCCCTATAACACCTCAACCAACTAACAATGTCGCAACAGAGCCTATCTTTGTGAAACAAGGTATGTTCAGTCAACCATTTTCCTTTAGTGGAAGAATAAGAAGACTGGAGTATTTTATATCGGGTATTCTGGCGTATATATATGCTCTCATGATAGGATTTTTTGTCGGTGCTTCAGGAGGTGGAGAAGGTACAATGTACTTATTCCTAATCCCCGCATATTGGTTTATATGGGCGCAAGGGGCAAAACGTTGTCACGACAGAGGAAATTCGGGATGGTATCAGCTTATTCCTTTTTATGGGTTGTGGATGTTATTCGGTGATGGAGATGAATTTGAGAATGAATATGGTCCCGACCCGAAAGGGAGAAATATTAACCGTTAACCATCCCTATGAACATCTACGTCATTCGCAATGGTCAAAGGTTTGGACCATACACAGAGCAGACGTTACTGTCGTATGTTAATCAAGGGCAAATACTTGTTCATGATAAAGCTATTAGGGATACTGATACAGTAGAGCAAACTGCTGGCTTTTATCTGAGACAAGCAGGATTGAAGTGCCGGATTCCAAACAAAGGGAATATAGTTTCGCAATTGAAGTCAATCGGTTCGGAACTTATATTCCCTAAGACCACTATGCTCTCTAAAAGTTTCCTTACAGACCAACGATTCCTGATTCTGGCTATTGTAGGGCTGCTTCCGATGGTCATTATGAATATGCCATTCGGAGGCTTCTTGCTTTTCTATGAAGTGGCTCTGTATTTCTCTATCATTTGGGGATTGTTTTTCTACACCTGTTTCAAAACCGACCAGGTGAAGTTAAAGACTACAATGGCGGTATTCTTCTTGACGCAGGCATTCGTCTTTGCCATGTGGGATTTGCTGGGGCTTCCACGGTTAAATCCTTTCTACAATCTTGTAGAGATGCCGTTCCCGATGTCTTTGTTGGGATTCGTGCTTGGAGTTGGATTTACGGAAGAGTTGGTTAAACTCTTGCCGCTTCTTATAATCCTCAAAAAAGCCAAGGAACCACTGATTCCGCAAACAATGGTTTTCTATGGGTTGATGTCCGGTATCGCATTCGGTGTTTATGAAGGCGTTGGCTATCAAATGACAGTCAATGCTCAGCAAGAATATAATGTATCGTTCTTCTTGAACATAGCCCGACTAACAAGCCTTCCGTTCCTGCATGCCTGCTGGTGCGGCATTGCCGGATACTTTCTTGCGTTTGCTCATCTATATCCCAAGTATAGGCGTGGACTTTATGTTTTGGCAATTGGAATACCAATGCTAATACACGGATTATATGACACATTCGCCAATGTTCGTATATTGCCGTTAATACTGGTATTCATAGGATTAATGCTATTGATGGTATATCTGAAACATGGTGTTAACTATCAGTCGAAATTACGACAGTGACTGAGGTATCAAACCTTGCAACCCGTTTTTGACACATTCTCGTCAGTATGCCTGTAACGTTATGGAAATCAAAATTGAGCGTAGTTATCATCGTACCTTTGCAGTGTAAAAGTTCAACAAATTAAAATTCGAAGAATATGAAACTGTTTGGTTTTCTTAACTCACGTTCAGCAAAGGCTGTTGAGGAGAACGAGATGCTTCCACAGATAGAAGCTATCGAAGGTACAAATGACGAGGACACTTCTTCTATAGAAGAAGGAAAACGGGAGGCTAGCAATATTGTTACCATCACTTATGGAACAGGTATGCCAATAGATGTAATCTTCAATTTTGTTCGAAAAGACTACGAAAACGAAGGTTATAACAACGCTCTGATAAGCACAGACCCTACATACAAGTCAACCAAGGAGGGTATGATACGTAACGATCTTAAAACGTTGTTTACCCAGGTAACGCTTAAATATAAGAACGACATCCGTATGTTGGATGTTGAAATCGACAATTACAAACAAGCGTGTCTTTTCTCAAGCGTGTCTGCCATGGAGTCACGTCGCTCTACTTTCGAAGAGCATCTTGGCAAAATCAGAGAGATGGAATCTCAATTGGACAATGATGCCCCCCGAATGATGATAATGATAGAATCATATCGTAGAGGTTTCTTAAAGGGAATGGCAGCCAAAGCCGGAAGTATCATATGTGCTTAAACATCTAAAAAACTTTTTTGTATGAAATCATTAAAAGAAATTGGATGTTCATTGATTGGATGGAATCCGGCAATTCTCAAAGAGTGTGGCGAAGCCAGTCAACGACAATTTAGGAAATTGCTATCAGCAATATGTATTATGATGGTTCTTTGGGGAACTATAGGATATTGCTTTGCAGAAAGATATATTGGTATAGAATCTATTCCTTTCAAATTACTTGTTGTAGTAGCATTTATGTTTATCATATTGTGCGTTGAAAGGGTAATTATCCTCACTGTAGGTAAAGCCAGACTCATGACTGTCATGAGAGTTATGATGGCATTGTGCATGGCTGTACTCGGATCTTGTATTTTCGACCAGATAATATTTAGTAATGATATTCAACAAACAATACAAGAGCGGCGCGAAGAGAAAATAATCTCAACTATAGATAAACGGTTGTCAGTGTATGACACTGATATAAAGCGAATCAATGCCGCCATAGACTCAATAAGCAAAGTCAATGATGCACTTTATCGGGAACTTGAAGCTAAACCAACAACAACGATAACCACAGTGTCAACAAGTCAGCAGGTAGCTGGTATTGATGCTAATGGTAAACCCATCAAAACAAATGTACAAAGTGTAAACAAGACTGTTGTTCCTAATCCAAGAGCAGAGCAAGCAAAAGGCAATGAAGAACAACTGAAGATATACAATGCCCAATTAGACGAATTAAGAAACGATAAAAAGAACATTGATAAGACCGTCCGTGAGGATTTTTCAAAACGGCCAACGGGATTCATCGAAGAATTGGAAGCGACACTGGCTGTTGTGTCTCAAAGTCCGGTATCTCTCACTTTCTACATTATACTATTTATGTTCCTGACGTTCTTGGAATTGTTCGTACTAACTATTAAAACTGGCGACAGCAAATGTGACTACGAACTCATAGTAGAACATCAGTTGGAGTTGAAGAAAAATGTAATGCTAAACACTGAAAATACATTAAAGAAATAAAATCATGAACAATTACAACAACATCAACATCACTCCAGTTCTTATCAAAAAGGCTTTGTGGGGTGTGGCGGCAATCGCAATCATTTCAGTAGGCATGGCTTTCGTCCGTCCGTGGTACAATGTATGGTGTCAAGAGATGGAAGGTAAGGCCGAGTTTGCCAAGGCGGAACAAAACCGCAAAATCAAGATAGAGGAGGCAAAGGCTAATCTCGAAGCTGAAAAGCTAAATGCTCAAGCTGAGATTGAACGTGCCAAGGGTGCAGCCGAGGCTATACGTATCGAGAACGGCAGTATCACACCTACCTATATTCAATATCTGTGGGTGCGCCAACAATCAGACCTGAGCAACAAAACAGTAATCTATGTGCCGACAGAGACAAACCTGCCCATTCTTGAATCAACGAGGATGAATCAAATTCAGAAAGAAACAACAACCCCTTAAAATCATATCTACTATGCGCTCAAACATTTTTGTATTACTATTGGCTCTGTGCTCAACTTCTGTTTGGGCGCAGAAGTCCAACAGACCTGACAGCTATAATTATACTCGTGGAATAGAGGCTATCCAGAACAACAATGCCGATGAAGCACTTGAATATCTCAACAAAGAAATTCAAGAGCATCCCGACAATGGATATGCCTATTCTTACCTGTCATTACTCCGACTCTATCGTGAAGAGTATGGTCAGGCTCTGACTGCTGCAAATGTTGCAACCAAGAAAATTCCATCAAAAGATAAAGAATATGTATCATTTGCTTACGCTACAAGAGCCAAAGTTAACCTGTGTCTTGAGGATACACTTAAGGCGTTCAAAGATTATACTGCGGCAATCAATGCGACACCTGATGATACGAGGTTATATGAAGCGAGAGCACAAATCTACTATGAGCAGAGCAAATACGACCTTGCCAATGCAGATTATAGAAAAATAATTTCTTTGGACGAAGGAGATGTAATGGGCTATATGGGTATCGGACGTAATGCCAACGCTCAGAAACGATGGGATGAAGCTATTTCTCAATTTGACTATGTAATTAAACTGGCTTCGGAGTATTCTTCGGGCTATTCGTTCAGGGCGGAAAGTTATATCGGTAAGAAACAATATGATAAGGCTGTAGATGATGTAATCACAGCACTATCCATTGATGGCGATAATAAGGCTTTCTACCTAATGCAGCAGTTGGCAGATTCGGCATTTGTATTGACAAACAATAAACTGAAAGTACAAACAGCTAAAGAGCCGAATGAAAGTTCCTGGCCATACTTCATCGGAGTAGTCAACGAACGTCAGAATAAATATCAATATGCAATAGATGCATACAAAAATTCATTATCAAAGGATAACAATCCCATTACCGCATATCGTATAGCAAACTGCTATGACGATTTAGGAAACTATGAGAGTGCTCTCGCATATTGTGAGCAGGCTATCAGTTTGGATTCTACGGATACAGACTATATCTTTCAGAAGGCAAATATTCTGAATAATGCCGGACGGTCTAAGGAAGCGATAGAATGTATGAACATCTATTTGGAAAAGAATCCGGAAGAAGGTTTTGGATATTATCGTCGCGGTTGGTTTAAAGATCATTCCGGAGATATTGATGGAGCTATAGAAGACTATACCATGTGTATTACCTTGATGCCTGAATATGCATACTGCTACCTTAATCGTGGAGTGCTATATCGGTTAAAAGGAGAAACGAAATTGGCAGAGGAAGACTTTCATCAAGTCATAGAACGTGACACCATTGCCGATGAAATTGAGTGTGCACACTATGCCTATTACTATATGGGGAACAAGGACAAAGCCGTATCGCTCATAAATAATCTAATTGAAAAAGACGGTAAGAGTAATTATTATGATGCAGCGTGTCTGTATTCCATTATGGGCGAAAAAGAAAAGTCAATCGGATACCTACGCAAAGCGTTGGAAACGGGTTTCAGAAGATTTGCCCATATCAAACGAGATAGAGACCTGAATAATATACGCAACGAGAAAGGCTATACTGATCTGCTGAATGAGTTTGAAGAAAAGCATCGTCAAGAGGTTTCATCTGATAGCAGCGACTCAGAATCTTTCGAAGAAACGACCGAGGAAATACCATTCTCAAAGGAAGGTGACATGTGCAAAGTAAAGTGTGCTATCAACGGATTGCCGCTACATTTTATCTTTGATACCGGATCTTCCAATGTAAGCCTATCATCCGTTGAAGCCACTTTTATGGTTAAAAATGGTTATCTATCTGCATCGGATGTCGTTGGCAAACAACACTTCCTTACAGCCAGTGGAGAGGTTTCGGAGGGTACGGTTATCAATCTCCGTGAAGTAAAATTCGGCAATCTACATCTTGACAACATAAAGGCATCTGTTGTTCGTAACCAATCAGCCCCATTGTTGTTGGGACAGAGCGTGTTGAATAAACTTGGCAAGATTGAGATAGATAATGACAAGAGAAACTTAAAAATTACATACAAACTAAAAAAGTAGCAGTTTATGAAAGAAAAGCATTTAACAGGCTTGACCGATGCCCAAGTGCTCGAAAGCCGAAAGAAACATGGTGCCAACATCTTGACACCGCCCGAGAAAGATCCGTTGTGGAAGCAATTTCTTGAAAAGTTTGGCGACCCGCTAATCATTATCCTAATGATTGCCGGGGCTTTATCCATCGGGATTTCATTTTATGAATATTTCGGTCTTGGACAAAGTGCGGAAGTGTTTTTTGAACCTGCCGGTATATTTGTAGCGATTCTTTTGGCTACAGGTTTGGCTTTCTACTTTGAGTTACAGGCAGACAAGGAGTTTACCATACTCAATCAGGTAAACGATGATGAGCCGGTTGAGGTTATCCGTAATGGAAATGCCACTCAGATTTCTCGTAAGGATGTGGTCGTTGGGGACATCGTAATACTAAATACCGGTGAGGAAGTTGCCGCTGATGGCGAATTGATAGAGGCTGTACAGCTCCATTTGGACGAATCCACATTGACCGGTGAACCGGTATGTGGTAAAAGTGTAAATGAAGAAGACTTTGACAAGAATGCCACTTATCCCACCAATCATGTGATGAAAGGCACTAAGGTGATGGAAGGTCATGGTAAGTTCCGGGTGCTTTCTGTTGGTGATAACACTGAACAAGGTAAGGTGTTCGAAGCCGCACAGATTGATGATAGTGTAAAGACCCCGCTCAACGAACAGCTTGATGGCTTGAGCGACTGGATTACAAAATTGAGTTACGGCTTCGCCGCTGTCATAGTCATTGCCCGTATTGTAGTATATTTCGTATCCAACGGAATGGATTGCTTCGGCTCAATGGAACAGGCTGCACCATTCATCGCCTATGTACTTCAGACCTTAATGATTGCCGTAACACTGGTTGTTGTTGCCGTACCAGAAGGTCTGCCGATGGCCGTAACACTGTCTCTTGCTTATTCTATGCGTCGAATGCTCAAGACCAACAACCTCGTGCGTAAAATGCACGCCTGCGAAACGATGGGTGCGACAACCGTTATATGTACCGATAAAACGGGTACGCTGACACAGAATCAGATGAAGGTAGATGAGATTAAGGTATATGCCAAAGACATTGCAGAGTCAGTCATCTACGAAGGTTTGGCAGTAAACTCTACAGCCTCTATCGACTCATCTGATTCTAAGAAGCCACAGGTGCTTGGCAATCCTACCGAAGGAGCTTTGTTGCTATGGCTCAACAGTAATGACGTTGACTACCGCACTATCCGCGAAACGACCAAAGAAGTGGAAGAGCTACCTTTCTCTACCGAACACAAATATATGGCTACAGTCGTTGAGTCAGCTGCATTGCAAGGCAAGCGTGTTCTCTATGTAAAGGGTGCATCTGAAATTATCTTTGCTCTCTGCAAAACATCGGATGTAGATAAGCAGGTCGTTGACAAACAACTCTTAGCATATCAAAATCGTGCAATGCGTACACTTGGTTTCGCATATCAAATAGTTGCAGACGGAGATAAAACTATTGCAGACGGCAAAGTTGTGGCTGATTCTCTACACTTCATAGGCGTTGCCGCTATCGCAGATCCTGTTCGTCTTGATGTGCCCGATGCAGTGAAAGAGTGTATCGATGCAGGTATTAACGTCAAAATTGTTACCGGTGATACTCCGGGAACAGCTAAGGAAATTGGCCGTCAGATTGGTTTGTGGAAAGATACTGACAATGAATGTAATATCATTACCGGTCCTGAGTTTGCCGCTCTCTCCAATGAGCAACTTCTTGACCGTGTGCTTGATTTGAAGATAATTGCCCGTGCTCGCCCGATGGATAAAAAGCGTCTTGTAGAGGCATTACAGAAGAAAAATCAGGTGGTGGCTGTTACCGGTGACGGTACCAACGATGCACCAGCACTGCATGCAGCCCACGTGGGTCTGTCTATGGGTGACGGTACTTCTGTAGCTAAGGAAGCTTCAGATATTACTATCATCGACAACTCATTCTCCTCTATAGGTAAGGCTGTGATGTGGGGACGCTCGCTCTATCAGAACATACAACGCTTTCTTTTGTTCCAGCTTACAGTGAACGTTACAGCTTGTTTCCTCGTACTCTTCGGTGCTTTCATGGGTACAGAGTCACCGCTTACTGTAACGCAGATGTTGTGGATTAACCTTATTATGGATACATTCGCTGCTATGGCTTTGGCATCTCTGCCACCTTCGGAAAGTGTGATGCGTGACAAGCCGCGCAATCGCAATGCGTTTATACTTAACAAGGTGATGATTCGTGAAGTTCTCGGCGTAGGCGGTTTCTTCTTCGTGATGTTGCTCGTTTTGCTCTACATCTTCCAACATGCCGATATTACTTCACTCACAGACCTGCTCTCACTGCAACTGGGCGAGAAAGGACACGTAACAACTTACGAGTTGACATTGCTCTTCACCATCTTTGTGATGACCCACTTCTTCTACCTTTTCAACGCCCGTGCATTTGAAACCGGACGCAGTGCATTGCACTTCAAAGGTTGCAAAGGCTTGTTGACGATTGTTGCCATCATTTTTATCGGACAGGTTGCAATGGTTGAACTTCCCGGACTCCAGCAGTTCTTCAACGTATGTGGATTGAATCTGCAAGACTGGATAATCATTATTATAGGTTCTTCACTTGTCCTTTGGGTACGTGAACTGTGGCATCTGCTGACGAAGTCTTCATCATGCTCTACCAATGAAAAGGCAAGCAAATAATTTAGTCTAACCAGAGCGGAGCATTCAATTCAATACAGAATAGCTCCGCTCTTTAACAAAAGCATAAAAAATATGGCACGAAGGAAATCAAATACAGGCATTCCCGGTCTCTCATTCTCATGGAAGAGAGCTTTGGGGATAACACAAGCCAAGCAAAAGTTTGCTCGTGAAACAGGCATTCCTACCTCCAAAGCCGGATTGGAACGCAAACTTGGCAACATGATTTTGAAATCATTGTTCGGAAAGAAGTACTAACTAAAAAAATCAAATATTATGGGCATAAAACCAGGGCCTAAAAGAATAGCCGAATCGACGGGTAAACCTGATCGCAGGCAAAGAGATAATAAAGAAACTCCAAGAAATATTTCTTCTCTAAAGCCACACAAGCACAAGAAGGGGGATTGATTGGGAGGTGGTTTGAACCCACCCCCTTGACAAAATCAGGCAATAAACTTTGGATTAGCAACAGTAGCTAAATGCCGAATCTTCTAAAATCAACTGCTAATAAATGTAAATCGTTTATATGCGAACTTCGCATCTAGACACACCAAAGGCAAACAGCGATAAACCACCTGCATTTTGCTACTATCTCTAAACATCAAATGGGAAATATATGGTATCAAATCATAGTACTCCAATTTGATGTATATTGATAATCAATGATATAAATTCGAGACTTCGGCTCAAGCGTGGGAATCTTGCCTGTCGCCCATCCCACACACCAAGGCCTTCGCATTGCCCAACAGTCGGAACGGGCAACGCAGAAAGCCCATGCATGGTATATATTAAAATCCCATGCGTGAACAAGTCGAAAATACATAATGTATATATTCGACAAATCACGGCAGGGTATAATATACCTACCGTGAACATCTACTGTTGTCTTGTCCTTTGACTGTTGTTGTAAGTTGCGAAGTTACGGTTTTGTGATTTGATAAGAAATAAGCAAAATAGGTGAATTGGAAATCAAAGATTATTTGTACCTTTGCCTTTAGAAAAGGCGTTCTTTTGAATTACAGTAAAACGAAGTGAAATACAGAATTTCGCTGGTTTCTAAATCGTTACCTATCAAGCTAAAATATTTTGCAAGCTATTGAATATTAGTAAAAAAGACAGTTTGCTATGTCTTGCCGCATGGTAGGTTATGTGCTTCTTTATGCGTGCCATTTCTGCTATCTGTGCGAGATATTTGTTCACATCTGAATTGCATCCAAGGATGGCAAATTCTTCTATGTTGTAACAGTCTAAAATTGTGAGTGCTTTCCCCTCGAAAAGCAGGTGTAACGGAAGCCGGAGTTCGATTCCGGTCTTGATGGATTTGAAATGTAGCCAACGCTTCCCGTTCACACGGATAAAATTAGCTGGTGTAAGCTGACAGAAGTCAGAAAATCGCAATCCGACGTAGCAGCAAAATAAGAAGGCATCAAGCACATGACGAAGCTTCTGGTCGTGCACTTCAAGGTTCTCCAGCTTCCTTAATTCATCCGGTGTCAGGAACTCGTGCCGTCCTCGTTCCTGCTTAATCTTAAATTTGCGAAACGGGTAAGCATCGGCATGAATGTATCCCTGGTTTATTGCTTCATTAACTAGAGTCCGAAGCTGGCGAAGGTGTTTGGCAACCGTGTTCACGCCATTTCCTTTTTCCCGAAGATAGGTCTCAAAGTCCTTTAAGAAGCTATACGTTATGTCTTTGAAGTCCAACCCAGGTCTGAACTCCTGCAGGACATTTATTGTCGTTATCAGGTTATCTTTCGTACTTTGGCGTCTGTCTGAGTGCTTAACATATTCTTTAGCGAATATAGGGAAGGTAACATTAACGGGGGTATTTTTCTTTATCGCATCCCGAAGTAAAGCTAAAGTCGGTTGTATTCCACGTTTCCATAACGACAGTTCTATACCTTGAAGATGCAGTATAAACTCAAACAACATGGAATTAAGGTCATTGGCTTGCGGATGGTTACATACTTGTGCTATTTGCTTATCCCAGTGCTCTGGATGAAGATATATATTTGTTTTGAAATATGCTTTACGCTGATCCAAAGAGGCTTCTACCTGCACAAGGGCTGTACCTTGCTTATTTAATTGATTCTTTCTATTGTAAACAAGGCGGTATCGAATTTTTTCCATTTTTCTGCCGAAAATAGCTATTTATTTGGAATTCATAAAATAATAGCACTGGCGGAACTTATTGGTATTGCAACACCCCAAAAGAACGGATTATTATCTAAGGATGGATTTTTTCCTGTACAAGACACATCGCCGGATGATGCAAATGATGTCAATAATGGAATATATAGAATAAACTCTAAGTCGACTAATTATCCTTATGAAAATACGAATGGACTTATCGTTGGGTTTACAACGCAAAACGGATATTTACGAGGCCAAATTTGTTTTACTATTTGGCCTGAAACGGTGTATTTCAGAACAAAAGGTGATTCCTGGGGAGCATGGAAACAAATAAGTTGATTAGTTATAATTCCTTCCATCCAGTCCAATCTCCACTTTTCATACGGGCATAATATTTGCCATTAATTGTTAGAAGAATTTGATACAGTGTGTAACCGTCGTAATTAAACGGTATCAACACTCCTCCAGATGTTGATATATCAGATGGAGCATTAGTACAACCAATCTTTAATTTATAATATCTCACCCCATCGAATTTCGTCAGCTCATTTAAGTCTCCATTGTACGATGGTGTTGAAAACATCAGTTCCGCCAGTGCTAAATCTGCCTGGCGGGACTAATACAATTCCCCTTCGCCTATCGTGGACGCAAAGTGGTTGACGCGAACAACATTGAAGATGGATATTATTATGCAGAGAATGGCTCAACAAACACAAATGGATATTTTGGTTTTCTGCTTTCTGCGAAATCTGATCAAAGTGCATTCCAAATACTTATAGAGATATTCAGCGGAACACCTTATCAAAGAGCCAAAAAGAGTGATGGCTCATGGACCGGATGGAGACAGTTATAACTGTTTCCAAATATTCTCACTATTCGAGTTCTTGATTCTCGTTATATTAATCCCGGCAGGGTGAAGGTAGAATTGAACAGTTGCGCCAGCTCCCCCTCCTGCCTGGAATACTAGAAGAGTTCCGTAGGTATCCGAATTAGGAATAACAATATACATGCCGGACTCTGCTACGTTGTTAAGTTCCTCAATATTATTTCTGTTAGAGATTTCTATCTGACCTTTCACCATGAATGGGAATAGCTGATTCTTATTCATAAGTTCCGCCAGGCAGATTTAGCACTGGCGGGACTTATTGGAACAGTAACTGGGGAAAAAGACGGTTTAATGTCAAAATCCGGATTCATAGAAAGAGGGGATATATCAGATGCAAATACCCGATTTTCTGGATTTCTTCGAACTCCAGGGATGCCCAATACCCCATACCCTTCTGAGCATGGTGTCTTAGTATCTATTTCAACAAGTTCTGTATGTTTACAGTTCTTTTTGAGAGGTTGGCCTGTCGAATTGTATTGGAGAAGCCTTTGGGACAACTGGAACTCTTGGAACCGAATCGGTTAATCAGCTTAGTTGTATCCATTCGCTCCAGTTATCAAGACCCCATCTCATTCTTGTGTATGATGGACCTTTGTCTGAAATTGCAAGCTGAGAAACAGAGCCACCCGCTCCATCGCGGAACACAATAATGTGTCCAAGTTGTATCGGATAATGTTTTGATGAAATATCTTCTCTGTAGCAATATACGGCATAAAATCCTGAACCGGTAAGATTATTAGCATCCGTATTAATATCAACGCGGTCTCTATATTTGAACGGGAAATCAATAAGTCCCGCCAGGCATATTTAGCACTGGCGGGACTTATTGGAACGGCTACTTTAAAAAATGATGGATTAATGTCAAAATCAGGTTTCCTGAGTGCCATTGGATTAAATTTGGAAGGTGATGCCAATAACGTAAATAACGGAGTTTATAAATTTGACTCACAACAGGACAATATGCCCGTGAATTATGGCATATTAGTGGCATTTTCTTGCGACGGATGGATTCGTATGCAATTATGTGCAGGTGGAGATAATGGATTAGCATATATAAGAATGCATTATAATAGTTGGACATCATGGAAACAACTATAATATTAATTTCCGAAGAGAATACTTCAGCTCGACAGAAGATACATTCCCAGTCATATACGCACCTTATATGGTGGAAGTTGGTCCCCATGGAAAAAAATAACGCCATAAAGGATTTCAGGTAATGAGAATAAATAAAATAGCTAGAACGTTTGGAAACAGTTATAACTGTTTCCATTCGGTCCAACTTCCTCTTTCATTTCTTATTCTTGTATGTATTGCATTATTTTCCAAGTTGTGAGCAAATTGTGAAACCCATCCATTCGATGAACTAAATACAAATAGAAGCCCATAGACAATACTTGGAGGATAGTTTATAGCGGATGGATAAGTGGTCTTATTGATATTATAAACGCCCTGATTTATACAGGAGTCGAAAGATTCTGAAACTGGGCTTCTCCTTATAAATCCACCCATAAGTTCCGCCAGAACTGACGCAACCTGCTCTTTTGTCATTACCCCAACGGCATTTCCAGCTGCGTTAATAGCGACAAAAGCGGATATGTCTTCCAGCTTGGGAAGAGCCAGTGTAGACTTCTTCAGTAGCTCCGTTTTCGACACCTTATGCGGAACGCCTTTTGTATCGTACACCTGTACCGTTTCACCATCTTCTGCCGTAGTCTGTTCCATTATAGCCTTTGCATTGTCCAGAATTTTATCTGTTGTTTCACCGTCATACTTCGACGTATAGCTTAATTCTTCCATATCATTTACATATTAAGATTAATAATATTATCAATACCGTGTAGATTATAATTGCCTTGTCCATCAGCTTGTATAATTGATTAAAAAATATCCGAAATATGGAACCTTAGCCACCAGTAGTATTATTGAATCGCCGACAGCCAAAGTATAACTTTGCACACTTCCGTTCTGGTCGTATATTCCGGCCAACGTGACGTTTTTAGAGCCTGCAAGGCATCTGAAAACCAACATAAGTCCGAAATCAGACGGAAGACTGCTCATACCAAACATACTTGCGACCTGCGACTCATCCGGAAGGATCACATTATATGCGCTGCTGGCATATATAAAGAAGATATTATTCTGTGAGAAATCAATCTTGTAGGTGCTGCCTGTAATGTTAAGCCTTCCGATCTTGGTTCCAATAAACGCAGTTGCCATCAGTGGAGCATTGCTTTTCAGCCCATAGTTTTTCGTTCCACCAGATACTTCAATAAACAGCCCATAATTGGCCACGTCAAAACCATATCCGCCATACGTATTCGTCTGATTGTTTATGATTCTTCCCGCAGCTGTAAAACCAGAAGCTGTCGCCGGAACAACATTCTTTCCTATTAATACATAAGAGCTTGTGCCGCCTACACGAATCATGTCACTATAAATTGACAAACTACCTCCACCTCCGGATGCCGTTGCTTCACTACCGATTCGGCCATTTGCCAGTTCAAATCCTCCGATAGAGCCTCTTTCCAAAGAACCCTCCGCACCATCAAGATGCTTCACCTTCAGATTGTCCACGTCAATGTATTCGGCCTTGACAATCGGACGTCCGTTTTTATCAGTAGTGAAAACAGCAATCGGTTCACCGGATGTGTTGGTTACAAAGAAATTATCTGCATGTACCGTTACAGTCCTATCTTTGACGTTAATTCCTGTATCTTCCAGTTCAAGGCTTATTTCGTCCTTTGCTACCTCTACAACTGATTTACCAGACGATAGCATGAGTTCGCTAAATCTTCCGACTAACTTTCCATCGGACAGGCTGAGGTAATTCGTTTGTTCCCTGTTACCGAGATAGGTACGTCCATACACATTGAAGTATCCCTCTTTTTTCACACGGTCGTATCCAATCGTGACTATATCTTTCCCGGAGAGGGAGTAACTGTTGATTCCCTGATAGAAGATAAGAGAAGGCGCACCGTCTCCGTATGCAGACAGCACGACTGCAGCCTGAAAATCCGTATCCGATATGTCTCCAAGTTGTACCATTACATCTCCAACAGCCGGTATATCGCTGCCTTCGTCACAATGGTTTACAGAAACTTCTATCCAATTATCACCTACAGCAGTAACTAACCGCCACCAGTAATGATTACTAACATTCTCATAGACTCCGGATTTGATATTGAATGACTGGCTGCGCACCAAGTTGCCAACCCGGAAACGGTTTTCGATTGCTTTCTCACCATCATCTACAAGGAAGTAACAGCGGTACACGGCGCCATGTGCGCTTGGCTGTACGTATGCTCTGCTTCCGTCCGAGTAATATTTCGCGCTACCGTCTGAGTAGAAGAACGGGACCACATCTATACGCTCAACCTTGGTTATCGTAGCCCGTGCTCCTGAAGAGTTAAACATCATGGAAGCTCCAGCCAGCTCGGTCTCCATGATAGAAAGTAACTGTAATATGGCTTTCTTTCGCACGTACAGCTTGTCAATCCATCCGACGGATTCACCGCCTTCCTCTGAAGAGAATGACATGCCGGCACCCATCATTCCAGTTACAAAGTCGGGAGATGTAAGGAAAGGAGATATAATACCGCCAAGAAGTTTCATCAAAAACTCCGTTCGGTCAGGTACATCCTTACGAAGATGTGTCTTCAACGATTTTAATGCACTGAATATATTCTTATCAGACGGTGTTTTTTCATCGAACGACCGGATTACATCATATACATATTGTTCTGCCTGTCTGGCTACCTCATACCGTAGCGAGTTCAGCGAGTTATCTACCGAGGATTTCCACCCAGACCCTACTTCATCCGAGCAGGTAATCGTAGCCTGGCACAAGTCGTTCAACTTGCGCTGCACCTTGGTAATACGTGTATCCTTGTATCCTCCGGTCGAGCCGAAATACTGTTCTGACAGCAGACGCACGTTCCACCCGATGCGGAGCGGTGTATTATTCTTTTCTATGTAGTTCCGGTCAGTGGTTCCGGTGTATTTGTTCGGGTCAAAGCTGTAGGTATTCAGGAAGTCATCTACCGCAAGCTTGTATGCCTGTTCCGCTGCGGTGATGTATTCCTGCGGCATGGCGAAGTTCCATGGTATATACTTGTCACCCGGATTCGGTATAATCACACCTCCAGGAATCTGAGTCGTATCATCCGGATACACGTTGATGATTTCCCACTCCCGTGTGTCTTCATGCCATGCCGCCTGGAAAGAACCGTCAGTTCCACGTCCTGCCAGCTCGCCAGTCTGGAACTGTAACATATAGTCCAGATCCGGAATCTCGTAGTCTTTCGGGTTCCAGTCCATGCCGTTGTCCTTGAAGTAATATACGGTGTACTTCCGTCCTTCCTCACTCGTTTTCTCTTCCGTACGAACCGACGAAACCGTACCCACATACTGAGGATATATCTCAGCAAACGCAGCTTCTTCCGTTTCTTCCTTCACGCCGTACAAGTCTACGTTCTTGTCCACATATATTTCCCGGCTTGGAAGTTGCAGACGGGAATACCCGTACTTTGTCGCATCAATATTGCGTGTGCTGCCCAACGGGAACAGACGGGTAAAGAATTTCACTTCCCCGTTATCTTCCTGTGCCAGATTGGTAAGCCCCTGAAGGTAGCCAAGCTCCACCACTTCGCCACGTTCAGCCTTGCAAAGATTAATCACATAACCGTCTGCCCACATTTCCGTATCAAATGTGGCGGCGATGCCGTTGCTGCCAAATGCCGCATCCCAGCACTTCACATTCCGATAATCAATCACCTTGTTTTCGGCGGTAATCACCGTTCCGATGCTCCACAAGTTACCACCGGCACGACGGTTCATATTGTCTATCCACAACTGCAGGTGTTCGCGCGGCCCACCGTCGTAACTGAATTCAGACGCGCGCTCGGGCAGCGCTTCGGCAAAGCAGGCGTCCATGCGCACGGCGGGATGCGTGTTGACGACGCCGAGACAGTTCGGCCCCACGCAGCGCATGCCGTAGCGGCGGACGCGTTCGAGAA
>ENA-OPCS01000548-OPCS01000548.1-human-gut-metagenome-genome-assembly--contig:-NODE-548-length-28991-cov-2.953484_pt1 | contig 28991 bp, 39 predicted proteins | sample MGYA00241256_ERZ501492 | MGnify/ENA primary metagenome ERZ501492 (study PRJEB25962, sample SAMEA2042512) | human gut metagenome | biome: human gut; feature: human-associated habitat; material: faeces... | reverse complement strand
CCGCTGGATGCGGGCCTCGCAGAAGAGCACCGCATCGGTCAGCCTATTGCGCCGACGAGGGCGATGGGACTTGGTACCACCTGAGAGCCATTCTTTGGGGTCTTGGACGGGCTTTCACGCCGAACCCTAGTACTTTTACCTCCCGGCGCTGAAAGACGCTCAGAGACGCCTTTATTTGATTCTGACGGATGCCACACCTCCGGCAGGCGCGGCCATGGCCGTGGAAGCTGACTCCCACGCGCCAATGGAAAGCCTTTGTGCGACGCCGCGAAGGCCGTGCGACGCCGCGAACCGGCTGATGGCGACCATGTGCGGATGGCGGTTCTCCCACGGTCTGCGGCCATGTGGTGGTGCCGTTGTTACGGCGTCGTTCCAACGATTTCGAGGCGTCACGCCGCTATCGGCGACCATGTTGGCGGTGGGCTGGCCCGTCGCGAATTGTGCCTCGCGGTCAAATGGCGTGTTGGTGGCTTGGTTTTGGCGGATTTCCAACGCTGAGCCTGTGGACAACTCAAATTAGGGGTGATAGATTCTGTGAAGGAACTGTGAATGGGCCGTGGATGAGCCGTGACTTGATGTTCAAATGTGACGAAAATCACAGTGGTTTTCTGCGCAATAGTCACATCAAGCCCTTGACTCTTGGCGTGTCATGGTGTATCACGCGTGCGCACGAGGCTGACCCCAATAAGTGTAGTGTGTAGGTGTAGGTATATATGGGTTGTTGTTGTTGTTGTTGTGTTCTTTATCTATATAAAGCGCGTGAGGCGCGCGCGCGCACGCGCGTATACACCACCCCGGGCATGGTTGTCAAATCGTGTCACACAAAAGGGCAAAAAAAAACCCTAGAACACTCGCCTACGCTTCCTACGGCCCACAGGAGACGTGGAAACCAGATGATTTCCGAAACACCGTAGTTGCGAACTCTTGGCGAGTGTGCTAGGGTTGGATTACCAACAAAAACAACTATACCACAAAGGAGACGCCCGTGTGTCACACATTCCATAAGCCGCAAGACCCGCCGACCCTCGACATCAGACCATACCGGAACATCCCCAACGGACTGGCCCGCGAAGTCAACGGCCTCACCTTGGCCGGGCAGACCGACGAGTACACGTTCACCGACGCGCGGCTCCAAACCATCGCCATGCCCGTCATGGACAAAACCGGCAAACCACGCTGGGACGACGCGTACTACGACGCGTTCTGGTCGCTCAGAAACGGCGACCTGCGCCTCAACGAAGACGGCGACACCATGTACGCCCGCGACACCAACTGGCTCGGCGGCGACATGCCCAACACGTGGCATCCAATCAGCAGCCTGTCCGAAGAGTTCGGCTTCCCAACCGGCAGCCGCGTCGTCCGCAACCTCGAACCCATGTTCCGCGCCGAAGCGCTCAAACTGCCCCGCCTCGTCCGCGGAATGAGATTCGGCAACACCGCCTTCCACCCGCAAGGCAAACACAGCGTCATGGTCGACGAGGCCGACGACAACGGCGCATACCTGTACGTGGACGACAGCGCATGGCTGTACGACAGCAAGAAAACCGCCAAAATCGTCGAACAGGCCAACAAGTTCACAGCCCAACTCACCGCCGACGATGCGAGCCGCGAAAACCTCCTCCGCATGTTCGCCACCCCATTCCTCGAACCATACAAGCATCTCTTCTACGTGTTCTACGGGCACGGCGGCGACGGCAAAAGCTTTCTGCTCGGCCGCTTGGGCGACGCCTACCCCGACAAGGCCAGCGGCATCGGCATCAAAGCCCTCAACTCGCCAAGCGTGTTCGAAAGCGGCAACGAAGCGTTGAAACTCGACGGACGCTACTGGGTGTACGACGAAGAAGGCGACATGCTCACCGACAAGGACATGGGCATCATCAAACGCGTCGCCACCGGCGACACCATCCACGCCCGCAGCGTCGGCCGCAACAGCGTCAACGTGCGCTCGCAGGCCACGCTCGTCATCGCAAGCAACCATCCATTGGCGACCAGCAACGGCGACGCCAACATGCGCCGCCTCGTGCCCGTCATGTTCGCAGGACGCAAAACCCCGCAGCAGATGCAGCCACTGGCCGACTTCATCGACCAGTACGGCATGACCCCGTTCATGCTCGCGAGCGCCATCCTCTGGGCCGACAAGCCGTTGGACGACGACATCCACCGCGACATCAGCTTCAACGACAGCGAGCAGGAGCTGGACGAGCGCGCCATGTGGATAGTCAACGAAATCTGCGAGAACGGATACGCCGACACGCGCATCTGCCCGTACCTCGGCCACACGAGCGGCGACACGTACAAGATGCTCGGCGTCGGCCTGCGCAGCAAGCGCATCGACGGAAAGGTCTGCTCCGTCCGCGTCGTCACCGACGAAGACCGCTTCGCCCCCTACCGCGAACGCTACGAGCAGGAGCTAGACGAAAGCCGACTCCCCCTGCTCGAAGACCTGCCGGTCGATGACGAACAGGCGGAAATGGAAAAGCGTCTCGTCGAAGACGGCGAAATGGTCGCCGTCAAACCGTTGGAAGGCTTCAAATACCACAAGGAGCCGACCGACCCGGACAATCCGAAAGCCGTCCGCAACTGGAAGAACGGCAAACAGGAGGATATGGTGGAAATCGGCGCCGGAGACGTATACGCCGTCATCCCGCAGCCCGGCTATATCGTAATCGACATGGACGCCCCCAAGGACAAGCACAGCCGACACGGCTACAACATCCTCCGCCCCATGCTCGCCCCGACACACATGGTGCACACGCCGACCCACGGCGGCATCCACGCCTACTACAGGCTCCCCGAAGGATGGACCGGCAAACTCAAAAACACCAACCATGCAGACGGCATCCCCGTCGATGTGAAGGTGGACGGACGCGGCTACGTGCTCGGAGCCGGTTCCAACATCGACGGAGTAGGCTTCTACCGGCTGGTAGGCGACGAAACCGACGTGCAGGAAGCGCCAATCGAACTGCTCAACTGGCTCGTCGAACACGGATACGGCGTCGAGCCAATGCCGAAGGCGACCGCAGTACAGTCAGGCTCGCCGCGCAACGGACGGCCAGACCTCACGCCAATACCCGAAGGACGCCGCAACGACACGCTCTACCGTTGGGCGTGGGGACGCCTCCACAACCATGAGGACAACGAAGCCAGCATCCACGACGAACTCAGGCTCCGCGGCCACGTCAGCGGACTCGGGGACACGGAAATCGAACGCATCTGGCAGAGCGTGAGGGAAACCGCATGAAGAACCCGCCCCACCGGAACGCGGACTGCTATGCGACTCCGAATGTCCGAAATGCGGAAGCGTCCTCGCCGCACTCGACATGACGGCAGGACGCATCAACATGGCAGGACATCGGATTAGAATGGAAAGCGCGCACGGCATCGAAAAAGCCTGCGCCATCATCGAACGAACACTAGGAAAGGAGCACGAATGCGCGACCTATACACCACAATCGCCTACGGAATCATCGCCATCACACTGACCGCCATGCTCGCATTCGCATGGTATTCCGACTATGCGAACACGCCAGTACACGACGATACAGACCGTGGATGAAGGAGGCTACGAACACGACTGCCTCGTAGCCACCTACAAGAAGGACATGAAGATTGACTGCATCCATCCAAACGATTGAAAACCAAGCCCGCGCCATTCAAGAATCGCTCGGACGGCAACTCTCCGCACTGCCCGACGATTACGACAATCCAAAAACGCTGAAAGCGCGAATGGACCTGCGCAGGGCGTATAATGCCGCTACGGACATCGTGGAACTCACGATGCGGTTAAGATTGGAAAGACTGGTATGAACTTCAAACGATACGACAATCAGCGAATCCGACTAGTGGAAGGAACGGACCCGAATGCGACCGGTACCGGAATGGGAGGCTCTGAAGGCCAGACTGGAGGCCCAGAAGCCACGACACAGCAGGAGCCGACAATCACCCAAGCCCAGCTTGACGCCATCATCAGCCGAAAGCTCGCCAAAGAACGCGAAAAGCTCGAAGCGGCCCAGAAGGCAGCCGAAGACGCCCGAAAGCTAGCCGAGGAGACCGAGGCGCGCGTCAAGGAGGCACGCGACAAGGGAATCAGCCTCGGACTGTTGCAGGCGAAACGCAACTCCATCGCCGAACAGTACGGTCTGAGCGCCGAACTCCTGCCGGAAGACGAGACACGACTCGACGAATTCGAAAAGCAGCTCGCCGCAAGCATCAACAGCCGCACGCGCGTCACGCCGGTGACCGTCGAGCCGACCGCCAAGACGCCCGACTGGATGGGAACGGCGCATGCGTGACATCCGAATCCTCGGCGTGGTGATGCGTGACGAAAATGTTCCGGCAACCCTCTCAATCATCGACGGCGACATGGTGGTGCAATCACCGAAGGAGTTGGACGAAAACGAGAAAGACAAGCTGGTAAAACGTTTCGCCAAACGCATACTACAGCTGGGACTCTCGATGCACGACTGGAAGGAGAAGAATTGACCGACGAACTGAAGCCGCTCGCCACCGTCGAAGACACCGAAGCATACCTACGCCACAAAGTGCCCGTCAACCTTGTGGACTATGAGGAACGCAAACGCGGAGCCGCATCCAACGTGCTCCGCATGATGTACCGCAACCAAGGCGATGACTTGGACGAACAAGTCAACGAAGACCCGCTCACTCGCCAAATGGTCGCCGACATCATCGGAGTCAGCGTCGCACAGGACGTAAGCCGAAAAGAATCCATGTCCGACAGCGATACCGACCTGAGCGCGTTCAAAACGTTCACCCAAACGGCGGGCGGCTACAGTTTCACCGGCGAATGGCGAGGCAACACAGATGACGTGTTCTTCACCAACAACCAGCTCAAACAGCTGGGCGTCGGACGAGCCACCATAGCGAGGTTCCAACTCTGATGCACTACGGACTCAAAACCCACGAAATCACCGTCACCACCGGCGATGGCCAATACACGCTCAACGCCCTCGTGACCGCGAACACCACAAGCGAAGACACAAGCACGTTCGACAACATGACCGAAGTGGACTCGCTCACCATCCACGTCACCACCCCCGACACGCCACCGGAACTCGTTGGAGGCGAACTCGAATACCACGGAAACCCATACCGCGTAACCTCCATCAAACCACCCATCGACCCAGAAAACAGGGTGAAGTTCAACCCGTTCAAATGGTGCTTAAACGCCAAGCAGGTGCAATACTGATGGCAAGGCTGAAAGGCGCGAAAATCATGGTCTCCGCACCGAACGCGGCAACCAACCTCGTATTGCAGTCGGCAGGATTCCAACAGGAATCCCGCCGCGTCGCATCGCAAATCATGCCACAGCTGCGAACGGACTCATACAGGGACAAGCCGCCGACCATGACCACATACCGCACGCTCAGCACGTTCAACGGAACGCATCGAGCCGGAACGGAAATCAAATACCACAGAACGCCGCACTCCGGCGACACGCTGAAAGGATTCGGACTGTGAGCAAAGACAACGAAATCGTCGAAGACATCATCACCGGACTGTCCCAACGGCTCAACACGCGCGTATACGACAAGTACCCGACCGTGAAAACCCCCAGCCAGTATCCGCTCATCATCGTCACCCGCCAGAACGCCTCCGACATCACCCCATACATCCGACACTTGGACATCGCCATCACCGTGGTCACACGCGAACTCACAGGCGAAAACGACAACACGCTCAGCGCCGAAATCGGCGACGCACTGACCGACTGGTACAATCAAAGCCTCTGGGACATCATGGGCGCGCCACTGCTCAACACCACCGACGCGCAGCCCACCAAAGACGGACGCACATCCACCGTCTACAACTACCAGATGGAGTATTTGAAGAGCACACAGGAGTCGGTCGAAGACCTCATGGAAATACTTTCACCGACAGCCAAAGACATCATCACCGACGAGCAGGTACGCCAAGCCCAAGCGGCAGCCAGCAGCGGCGACAAACACATGGCCGGCAAAGTCTTGGGAGACATCTGGAAGCAGGTCGCCGAAAAATCCGCAGGACTGGGCTTGGAACGACTCGACCCCGACAGTTTCGGCAAAAAAATCGGCTGGCTCCTAAGCCAGCAGCGTTCCGAAAAAACAGTCAGGGACTACCTCGCGAAATACAAGCGAGAACTGGCCGTCCAGCCAATGCAGGAGGCGACCGCAAACCTGTTCGCCATCGACTCGACAACGGAAGTCGTACGCGAAGCGGTAGGCGAGACATGCTCATGGTGCCTCGAACGGTGCGGCATCTGGCATCCCTACGACGCCAACCATTACGGCGTCTGGGTAAGACATGCAGGATGCGACTGCAAAATCTACGTAAGGAACAGCCTCACATGACACCAACCATCAACAACACTGACCCGCAATACCATGAAAGCCCGACGCGACGCACCATCATGAAAGCCGAAATGGTACGATGGTATCGAGAACAACGCCGCCAAATGGCCGAACAGTTAAGGAGGATTTATGGCAGGGAAGACTGAAGAAGCCCTCTCAAGCCGCATGGAACAGGTCAACGGACTCATCGACAAAGCCTACTCCGACATGGAAGAGTACGCGCGAAAAGCCGAAACAGACGATGATGACCGCGAATACAACATGAGCATGGCAACCAACGCGCAGAGAAACTACGTCAGCTTCATGAACCTGCTCATGACCATGACCAAAAACTTCGACGAAGCGGTGAAAGTCGATTCGCACAAAAGCAAGACCACAGCCGCCAAAACACCCAAAACCACTCTTCAGAAACTCGTAGCGAAGGAAGCGAAACGCGCATGACACTCACCATCGTGGACGAACAGACCATCTCATTCCCATGGATAGAACTCGTCAAAAACGCATACTCAATGCGCGTGCGAGTCAGCAACTTCAGCGCGGTCGGCAAACGCAGCTTCACTCGCATCCTCGCAAAAGCCATCGGCGGCGTCAACTCCTACTTCTTCATGCAGGACGGCGACCCGCTCAGCGCCGACTACCTTCCAACGGCAGACCTGCCATTGGAAAAAGTCTCCGCAGTAGGCTTGGATGGTCGCTGCTATGACGAAAACGCCGAGGAAATCGACGAAAACCTCCGATGCCTCACCCTCAGCCACGCGCCAGTCACCGACCAAGCCGTACTATTGGCACAGCGCGCCATGGTCATCGAAGGCCTCATCTCCCAAAACCTCGAACACCTCATGCTGCCCGAACCAGTCGTGGTCGGCACATCCCCCGACGTGGTAATCAAAGCCGACCCGAACAAGAATCCGGCCAACTGGACGAAATTCGACGCCAACGATGACCACGACACCATCGTTCGCCCCGAAGTCAAACGACTCAACCAATGGGACAACGGACAGCTCAAAACCCTCCTGCAAAACACCGCATTGAGCTTCCAAATGGAAACCGGACTCCCCCCGCAGGACGCGCAGATTCTCGACACGCTCGGAGCGACAACCCAATCATTGGTGTCGAACCGAGAAAGTTTCGTCAGCCGCACCCACATCATCAAACAGGATTTGAACGCGGTATTCGAATCATTGGGCATCACATTGGATTACGAGCTTACGTTCCCGCAGACCGCGCAGGACATCGCATCCATCGGCGACGCCTACGGCAAGGGCGCTGACGCAGACGTCCTCAAGAAATATCAGGTGGTGTGACATGCTGGTGAAGAACCCAAACTGGAGGGCGAGCGTACGCCCCACATCCGACGTGGCAATCATGGCCGCGGAATACGTGAACTGGGGCCGAGGAAACGCAATCCTCCCATTCCAAGTCGAATTCCTCAACAACGCCTTCCAGCGCAAGAAGGACGGCACTTGGAAATACAAGCGCGTCGCATTGAACATGCCGCGACAGAACGGCAAGACCAAAATCCTCACCGCCCCAATCCTCTACTACCTGTTCGTACTCGGCCTGAACGTGCTCGTCACCGCGCACGAGCAGATAGCCGCCAACAAAATCATGGAGGATTTGAAGGACGCCATCGACGCGAACCCGGAGCTGAAGGCCGAGGTCACGCATTTCAGCACCACCATGGGCCGCGAGCGCCTACAGTTAAGGAACGGCGCGTTCGTCCGATTCCGCTCCCGCAAGAGCGCTTCCGCTGGCATGGGCGGCACGTTCGACCTTGTGATTTTCGACGAGGCGCAGGAACTCCGCTCCGAATACGAGGCGATGATTACGAAAACGTTGAAGACGCGCCGCATGGCGATGATAATCTACACCGGCACGCCGTTCCTTCCCTCCTCCATCGGAGACACGTTCAACGTGTTCCTCGACAACGCCGAAGAGGATGACATGGCGTACGCGGTGCGTTATGGCATCGATGACGAGACGGCGGACATCGAAGACGAGCAGTTGTGGGCGCTCACCAACCCTCTCTACCCGGACGTGATTCCACGCGAAGCGTTCCTCACCGACGTGGCGATAGCCAAACAGGGCGGCGCGGACGGGCTCATAGACTTCCGCATCCAAGACTTAGGCCTGTGGTGGGCCGACAGCATTCCGCCCGCAATCCCCATGGACCTGTGGGACAGCGCATACTCCGACCTCCAGCATGACCGCGATACGCTCGTCTACGCGCTCACCTTCGACCCGGCAGCCAGCACGCTCGCCCTCAGCGTCGCCGCCAGTACCGAAGAGGTCACGGTCGGCTCGCAGCATTACGACAAGTGGGCGTACATCATCGGCGAAATCGTGGACGAACGTCCCACCACCGAATCATGGCAGTGGGTCTCTGACGAATTGAAGACACGCCCACGCAAGACCACGCTCATCTTGGACGCTGGCGGATTGAACAATCCGATAAGGGACATGCTGCCCCGCGGCCTGAACGTCATCCAACTAACCGGCACCGAATTCCTCGCCTCGCAGCAGGGATTCCTCGACCTGCTGAACGAGGGACGGTTCAAGCATACGAACAATCCGCAACTGACCGCCGAAGTGCAGAATGCGCAGAAGCTCAAATCCGGTTCCGATGACCAGTGGAAGTTTGCGCCGATACGCAAGACCGAAACCACGGCGGGCTTGAAGGGCGTCAGCATCGCCGCATGGTATCGCGGCGTCAACCGTCCGAAGGAACGCAAGGTTCGGGAGGTGATTGCCTGATGGGCAAGGATACGGGACTCTACCATCGCAACCGCACCATCCTCCGCGAGCGTACCAAACGTACGGGAGCTCCCTGCTATTACTGCGGCGAACCATTCTATTGGGGTCGCAATACGGCGCATCCGTTGGCGTTCACCGCAGACCATGTGATACCGCGCGCCGCTGGCGGAAGCGACAGGATGGACAATCTCGTTCCCGCGCACATGCAGTGCAACCGCGCCAAGTCAGACCATATGGCAAGTCCTGCGACACGCCGAACGCGAACTGCGACGAGAAGGTGGTAGAATGAATATTGTTGCGCAGCAATGTGCAGCTCCTCTCTTGTGATTCTGGTTTCCAGCACCCCGTTTGACGAAAGTCAGACGGGGTGTTATGCTATGTCTTGGAGACGGTCGGCAGACATTCGAAGCTTCGTTATCATGCCAAGCCCGACCATCTCCCCACAAATGTACGGACTTGAACCGCCCAGCACAGTCGTTAAACAATGCGTGGGCATACCCACTGGGTGACCGTGGGGTTGAGGCGAACACAGCCGGAAACAATCGTGGTAGAGGCCGAGTCGGGGCCGCAATGCAGAAGGCCGACACCATCCACCACGAAAGGCAGTCATGTCCCTAGCGACAATCGAACTGAAGCCGGGCTTCGTAGACCGCAAGCTGATCTCCAACCAGCCCGCAGCCGGAGCCATCGCCAAGATTTCCAACAGCACTCCAATCGACCTCATCGGCACGCAGATGCAGACCATCGACTTCTCCGGTGAAATGGGCATCTTCGGCGAAGGAGCCACCAACGAAACCGAAGATGAAAAGAAGAAGAAGTCCAACGAGGCCACCAACGGAGTCGTGACCATCAACCCCATCACCTTCTACATCTCCTACCGCTTCCCGAAGAAGTTCCTCCAACTGTTCGGCGTTGACGGCGCATACAATCCGACTGACGCCACCTTCCGAGCTGGTTCCCCGCAGACCATGCTCCAAAGCATCCTCGCACAGCCGTATCAGGCCGGAATTCTCGACCAGTACCGCACGTACGTGAACCGTGCCATCAGCCGCGCCCTCGACTTCGCCCCCATCTTCGGCGTCAACCCGGCCACCAAGCTCGCATCCGCCGTCGCACGCACCAACGGATACGTGCTCGCACACGCTGACGGCATCAAATACACTCCGGGCACTGGAGCAGAAGCCGCCACCGCGTTCAAGCAGGCCGTGCGAAAGGTCGCCGAACAGGGCGACGCCTCCGCGCAGGGCGTCACCACCTCCGCCTACTTGGCCGCTATCGGCGACGGCCTCACCACCAGCGGCACGCCGACCCAGTATGCGTCCGACGTTCCGCTCATCGGCAACATGGTCAACCTTGGCGGCGTCACCCTCGCAGCCTCCAACACCGTGTCCGATACCGCCGCAGCCACCGGCTCCGACTCCGCCCTTCTTAAAGGCAAGGTGGTGCTCGATGCGGTCATCGGCGACTTCGCCAACCGTTTCGTCTGGGGTGCAATCCCACTGTCTGGCATCGAAGTGTTCGACTCCGGCAATCCGGACGGTTCCACCGAAGGCGACTTGGGCGCCGTCAACAAGGTGATGCTCCGCACCGAAGTCGCAATCGGATGGGGCTTCATCGGCGGAACCAGCAAGTTCTACGCCATCACCCACACCGCCGCCTGACATTTACACGCATGGGCGGCGTCGCCGCCGCCCATCCATTGATTAAACGTTAAACTACGAAAGGAATTGAGATGGGCGCAAAGCAGTCTTCCGCAAACGTGACATTCTCGAAGCCGGGCTCCAGTGCCAACAAGTCCGGCTATATTTGGGTCGCTCCACTGGGCACCAACATTCCAAACGACGCCACCACCGAACTGGACACGGCATTCGTCGGCCTCGGCTACCTGTCCGAAGACGGTCTGACAGAACCCGCATCCCTCACCGCAGGCGATGATATCGTGGCCGCAGGCGGCGATACCGTCGCACAGGCCGACCCGACGTTCTCCAAGACGTGGACCGGCACATGCATCGAAGCGTTGAACGAAGACCTGCTCAAGGTCGCATACGGCTCCTCCAACGTGACGGTCGCAGCCGCAAGCTCTTCGGAGGATGGCACCATCACCGTCAAGGAGCAGGCCGGCGACCTTGAACATCATGTCATCGTCATCGATGAAATGCTGAAGGGTGGCCGCAAGCGCCGCAACGTGATGGCGGACGCCACCTTCCTCATCACCGGCGACATCAGCCACGTGCATACGGCCCTCGTGAACTTCGAGTTCACCATCAACGCCTATCCGACCGCAGACCAGCCCGCGCAAACCCAGTACATCACCATCCCAAAAGCGTAAGCTCTCCGAATCCGACGCTGACAGTCACCGTATCCGACACTACGGTGGCTGACGGCGGAGCGATGTGGATAGTCGGAAACTGGGGACAAGCCTCACCATGGACACGTAATGCCGGTGTGAAGATGGTTAAGGGCGATGATGACGTCTATACTGGTGAACTCTCTCTCCCGAAGGGCACCAAGTTCGACATCAAGATTCTGAAGTCCACGGTCTCTGAGACGAGCGGTGGCGATAACGCTTGGTCTGCGATCAGGTATGCCAGCACTCTGAACAACTCAGCATCGCATGATTTCGGAGAGTTTACCGACAATCTTATTCCCAACGGCGACTTTGAGAAAGGAACTGTGGGGTGGAATCCGTCGAACATTTTTATCTCGAAAGATAAATCTGCGCCGAGCGGAGAACACATCCTTGTAACTGGTACAGAGCATCCTAATGTCGTCACTTCCGCTCCATTCACCATTCCGCCTAATCAGAAATTAAACCTCTCTCTGTATGCAACAACTTCCTCAGTTGTTAATAAGGCAATCTTCTCAGCGAAAATTGTCTCCACGCAGATAGTCATGTTTGAAGGGGCTGGTAAGGTAGATAAATCTATGCAGTGGAAGCAGTTTAGCGGCACATTCACGACCGGGAGCACGCCTATGGAAGCCCAAATTGTCCTCACAAGCTCGTCCCCGCGGATCGGAATGCATTTCGACAAAGTGTCGCTCGTCTCGCCGTGATGGGAACCATACCCCACATGCCATCATCTATTGACCGGCACGTGGGGTATCATTATATAGAAAGACAACGAAAGGAAACCCCATGGCAAAACGCAAGCCCACCATCACCATCGAAGACTTCAACGACGGATGGGCGGACGCTTATGCGAAACTCCTCCGCAACCGCAAATTCCAACAGGCCCTCCACTCCGAAAAAGTCGAAGACGGCGTGGAAACCATCTGGCTCGTAGACAAGCTCATGCGCGGCGTGCTGAAAGAAAACAAGTACGAAGCGGTCATGAACGCATTCGATGATGACGTGCTCGACGCATGGGAATACTTGTCGGGAAAATTGCCGACAATTACGGAATCACCGTCGAAAAACTGACCTATGCGATAAACCCCGACAAATGGGACAGTCAAATACTGGCCGACTTCGCAAGCCAATACGGCAGTCCACGACAATACACCATACTGGAACGGGCGAAACTGATAGGCACGTTCGGCGCGGTCGCACGACTCTTGGACATCATCCAACAGTCAACGCTCGCACCCTACTCCGGCAAGGGGCGGAAACCTAAAAGCGTGCTCCCAGCCAATCAGAAGAACACCAAAAAGGAGGATTATGAACTAGATTCGATGAACACCGAAGACATCAACAAGGCGTTGGGTCTTCACCGAAAGGAACAATAGATGGCAAAGGGCAGTATCGCGACCGCATGGATACAAGTACTTCCATCGTTGGAAGGCTTGCAGTCCGCACTTGTAAAGGCAAGCAAGGGCGCGGTGCTCACCCCCACCATTCAGCCCAAACTGGCGTCAGGAACGAGCCGCCTCTTCGCTTCGAACGGCTTGGGCATGTCGAAACTGTTCTCCGGCTCGTTCAACAAGAACCTCAACCTGCAAGGAGGCGTGAAAGGCGCGCTTGACAGCGTGTTCGCCTCCTTCACCACTGGCGGCCAGCGTTCGGCCAACGCTTTCGGAAACAGTTTCGCAAACCTCGACCTCAACAAATATCTGAACGCCGCCGCCGCCATCGCCGCGGTCGTATCGGTCGGCAAGGCCGTCAAAAACGTCACATCCGACATTATTGAAATGGGCAACCAGTGGGGTCAGACCACCGCCATGCTGAAAAACGCGGTAGGTACCACCGGAGACTATAAAAGCTCGCTCGAAACGTCACTGGAATATGCGAACAAGGTCGGCGTCGCAACGGACGATTTCGTACAGTCCGCCGCACGTCTGCGCACGCTCGCGCCGGAAGTCGTAACCAACTACGCCGATGCGGCGAAATTCACCAAACTGCTCGACATGAACATGGTCAGCACTGGCGCATCCACTCAGGAAGCGTCCAGCGCCATGCGTCAGATTACCCAAGCGTTAGGCAAGGGCATCGTCAACGGCGACGAACTGAACTCCATCATGGAGAACGCGCCGCAAATCGCACGAATGCTCGCCAAGCATCTCAACGTTTCCGTAGGCGAACTGAAACAGTTGGGCAAGGAAGGCTCAATCAGCGGCCAAGACCTGTACGACACGGTGCTGGAAAACGCCGCCGCCATCGAAAAGCAGTTCACCGCCATGCCCGTCACGGCAGACCGCGCGTGGAACAGCATCAAAAACACGATTGGCGTAAGGTCTGCGGAAGCGGCTACCGCAGTGTCGGCCAACATCGGCAAAACACTGACCGCCATCTCCAACTCGGGGATGGTGGGCACGTTCGGCGAAATGCTCGCAGGATTCGTACCCTTGACGAACGCCGCCTCCACATTGGCCGCCACGTTCATCAACCAGCTGGCACCAGCCGTCAACAAGGCGTTCAACGCGCAGCAGGTCGAACAGTTCCTCGCCCCGTTGACAAACCTCATCAGCGCTAACTCGCAGAACATCGACCTCCTAACCTCCTTGGGCGACGTCCTGAACACGGTGGGCATCATCGGCGCCACAGTATTCTCACTCATGGTCGCTACGAACGACCGATTCGCCTCCCGTATCCCGTTCATCGGTACCGCGCTGGTCGGCGTGAAGAACACGCTCATCAAACTCGGCTCCAGCTTCACCAGCGTGTTCGGCGCGGCAGTGTCCGCATCGTCCGCGGCAATCGACAAGCTCGCATCCATGGCCGACGCGATGTCGAAAACATTGTCAGAATCGACGAAAGTGCAGAACGCGCTCGGCAAATTCAATGTCGCATTCGAAGACTTGGGCTCGTGCGCGTTCAGCTTCGGACAGAAAGGCGCGGAAGGCTTCGGCCTCGTCGAACAGGCCGCGGTGAACCTGTGGAACGGCGTCGGACAGGTGTCCGACAATGTGAAGCTCCTCCAAAACGGCTTGAACATGATGGGTTCCGACGTTGACGCGCTTCCCGAAACGTTCCTCAAAGCGTTCGAAACCCTCAGTACCGAAGTGGACGTCGCCGCACGGAAGGAGGCTCCAACCCTCATCCAAGCGTTCCGTGACATTCGCGCCGCCGCCGACACCATCGTAGTGGATTCGGACATCTACCATACGTTGAACACTGCCGGACAGAGCGCCGACATCTACCGTGACAAGCTCGTGCAGGTTGGCCGCGAATTCAAGGAGCTTACCGGCCTCAACATTCCGAACGTGTTCCTTCCCCTGGTCGGTTCGGCGGTGTCCGCGTCCGACAGCATCATGCAGACGTTCGGAAACCTGAAATCCGGACTGTCCAACTATGCCGAAACCACGGCGCAGCAGTGGGCTCCGGTCAAGGAGGTTTTCACAGAAATCTTCTCCAGCGCGTCCGCTGCGGCCAAGACGAAGATGGAAGTCCTTCGAGCCGACGTCGAATCCGGCGTGCTCACCATGGTCGAGAACGTGAAGGGCAAGGCTGTTGAATTCAAGACCGCGTTCAGCGAAATGCTGGACACGACCGGCATCAGCGACACCATGTCCAAACTCGGGTCGGCGGTAAACAACGGGCTCTCCTCCGTCAAGGGCGGACTCAAGTCGTTCGGCTCGGAAGCTGCGTCCACATTGTCCATTCCGTTCCGTGGCATTCCGGAAAAGATTTTCGGCTCGTTCAAGGGACAGAATCCATTTACCCCGTTGACGTCCGCGGCGAAGACGGTCGGCGCGGGACTGTCCGCCACGTTGGGTGGTGCGGTAACCCGTCTTATTGGACGGTTCGCCCCACTGGCGTCCGCAGGAAAGGTCGCCTTCTCCGCCATCGGCTCCGCAGCGTTGAAAGTATCTTCCGGCGCATTGAAGGGATTCGGTGCCGCTGTGAGGGGATGTGGTGCGGCAATCGGCAAGATTGGCAGCATCGCCTCCTCACTGGGCGTGACCGGTGCATTGTTCACCGGCCTGACCACCGGATTCCAGACATTGTTCAAGCTTGACCCGAGTCAGATGGCGGGCAAGTTCGAGGAATGGCAGTCGAGTCTTGACAATGCGTTGGAAGGCGTGCAGACGAAACTGCCGGCCATGGCGAGCGCGTTCGCCGCAGCTCTCCCGCAGATGGTTTCCAGCATCACCACGGCGCTTCCCGGCATCGCCAACGCTTTCGTGAGCGTGGGCCAGACGCTCGGACCGGCGTTGACAGCAATCCTACCGCAAATCACGCAGGCGTTCTCCGGCATGTTTGCCCAACTGCCCGCCTTCATCAGCACGTACGGCCAGCCGATGCTGGAAACGTTCGGCACGCTGTTCGCCACGATGGCGGGACAGATTCCGTCGCTCATGACTTCGCTCGGTCAGGCGTTGATAACCGGCATTCAGGTCGCGTTCTCCGCAATCGGAGACAACAGCGGCGCAATCGCCGGGTTCATCAGCGGCTTCGGCGCATCCTTGGCGTCAGGCATCCAAACGTTGGGCACCACCGTGATTGCAGCCCTACCGTCCATAGGACAGAGCATCGCCACCGCGTTGCCTACGCTGATTCCGGCATTGATGTCCGCGCTTACCAGCGTGATAACGTCGCTCGCCGCTGCACTGCCGGGCATTGCCGTCGCCATCATCAACCAGCTGCCCGCCATCATCGGCGGCTTGGTGACGGGCATCGTCAACAGTCTGCCCACGTTGCTGGACGCTTTCATCAGCGTGGTGACCAGCATTGCGGCGAACTTCCCCAGCATTTTCATGGCCGTCGTGAGCGCGATTCCTGCGATTATCGGAAATATCGCGCGCGCGTTCGCTGGATTGGGCGGTAGGATTCTCAACCAAATCGGCGACATTCCAAGCCGCATCACGGGATTGTTCTCCGATGCCGGCTCATGGCTGCTGAACTCCGGCGCGGCGTTGATGAACGGTTTCAAGGAAGGCATTCTCGGCGCGGTCGAAAACGTGAAAAGCGCGGTGAAGGGCGCGTTGCAGAAGATTCGAGACTTCTTCCCGTTCTCCCCCGCGAAGGTCGGCCCGTTCTCCGGCTCCGGCTACACCAGCGTGTCCGGCGAGCATCTGATGCGCGACTTCGGCAAGGCCATCGGCGCTCAAGGCTCGTTCGTGCGCGGTCAGGTCGATGACGTGCTCAGCTCCTTGGACTTCGACCAGATTGACGCCGACAATCTTGGCATGGTGTCGGCACCGCAGCTTAAAGACTATACTGGAATGGTGGCGGCAGACGGTCAGCGGTATGCTGGCGGCGTCCACATCGACAATGTGGTAGCAAGCCCGTTGAGCGACGTGGAACTGGTGGCCCGCCGATTCGGATACGCTTTGAACAGTGAGATGATTGGAAGTGTCAGACCTTGAGCACGATAACCGTCACCGTAGGTGACATCACGCTTTACGGCGATGCCGGACACGAGTTCACATTGGTGTCCATGAGCGGTTTCGACGATTTGCCGTCAGCCAAGACCGAACAGGATTCTTGGGCTAGGACTGACGGCAACGCCATTCCCGGCACCACATACTATGATGGGCGCACCATCACCGTCAACGGCTACTATGCGACCAGTACGGTCGAAGACACGGACGAGATGATGCGCCGCCTACGCGGCATGGCCGGACGCTTGGTCACCGTAACCGTCCAGAAGGGTGCCGGCGTCGCATTGTCCTGCGATGCGGAACTCAGGTCGATGACCGTGGACGAATACCGGTATCGTGGGAAGGCCGCATTCCAGATTGGACTGCTCGCGCCGTCCCCCTACCTGTACGGGCCGTCGCGCTCGCAGACGGTAGGCGTGCCGACAGACGGCGAAGGCATCCTCGACCCGCTGACCGACCCATTGACTGAAGGCGAGGTAGGCAATCCGGGACGCGTCGCCATCACCGGAAGCGGTTTCGCGCCGACGCATCTTGTCGTGAAAATCCGTGGCGGCCTGTCAGAAGGCGTGCGCATCCACTGCATCGAAACCGGCGAAGCCATCGAATTCCACCGTCAAATCAATCCCGACGAAACGATGGTGTTCGACTTCGACGATGAGCGTGTGCTGTTTCAAAACCAGTCGGATTTGAGCATGTTCCTCACCGAAGAGAACTGGTTCCGCCCTTCCGGCGATGCGACGATACAGTTCACCCCATTGGGCGTACAGTCTGGCACGCCGACGATGACGGTCGAATGGAAGGAGGCTTGGAGGTGAAAATCTATCTCGCAGACCTACTGACCGGACGCCACATCATCCCACTGTCGCACACGTCCGCGGAATGGGAGATGAAACTGAACGACACCGACTCGCTCACCGTCAAAGTGCCCATCTACGCTTCGTCCGACGATACGCGCGTCCAATACATTGCGAACGATGCGCGACTGTTGGATTTGAGGAACACCGCGGCCATTGGCAAGACCGTCATGGTCGCCGAAGATGACGGGCTTATGGTCGGCGGCGTGCTCATGCGCCGCGAGTATGACGCCGAGTCCGGCATTCTCACCCTCGTTGCCTCCGGCATGTGGACATATTTCGACCATAGGACGATTCTTCCGGCGAAAGCGAAGGGTAAAAGCCTTATCAAGCCGGACGGTTCGCCAGACCCGCAATACGACACGTCGTACAGGAACGTCACATGGAACACGGTCGCACGAAATCTCGTCGAACAGGCCATGAGCTGGCCGAACAGCAATGTGCCCGTCGTGTTGGAGGCTGCGGAGGTCGGCAAGTCCGAAGCGAACTATCAGGCCGTTGACCTCAACTATGTTGGCGAAGTGCTGACGAACATCACGAACTATCAAAACGGCTGCGACATCGGATTCTTCCCCACGCGCACCGCTGACGGATTGGGGTACGAGTGGCATATGAAGACCGGTCATCCGCTGCTTGGCGGCGAAACCCACTATTTCAGCGCTTCGGCCATGCAGCCGGGCATCGCATCCCTGTCCGCCACGGATGATGGCGACAAGCTCACCTCACTGCAATGGTTCACGTCCGGCAAATCCGACGATAAGACGCTCGTCGCCTCAGCCTATACGGACATTCTGGAGAAGGCGGGAGCGCCAGTCTGGGAGAGCGTGGATTCCAGCCATTCGACGGTCAAATTGCAGAATACGCTTCAAGCGTATGCGAACGAGGCGGCGGCGGTCTACTGGCAGCCCGTGTCTTCGACCGAGGCGAAAGTGCATCGCGGATACCTGCATTCCGTGAATCAGACGCTCGCCAACTATACGGTGGGCGATTACATTCGGTTCACGACGAAAGGCGACTGGTATTATACGGATGGTGCGCACACGCGGCGCATCACCGGCATCAAAGCCGATGAAAGCTCGAATTGGATTACATTCACGTTGGGTGACGTGTTTGACGGTGTGAAAGTGACGGTGGATAATGGTTGACGAGATTGTCGTGCATCAGGGAGAGTCGGCTGACGGCATCATTCCGGTGGCCGAAGACGACGAAATGGTCATCGACGTGAAGAATCCGGCGCAGGCCACCAACAAGCTCGTATCCACTCTGAACGAGTATGGTCGCCGGTTGCGCGAACTGGAGAGACCGTCAGGCTCCCAGCCGACTCAGGCGATTCAGAAAGTGTTGGACGTCAGTGCGAACATCGACCATACGGTGACCGCATCCATCAACAGGAACTCATATGACCGTGCGACCGTCGACCAAAAGTGCAATGCGTGGAATTGGGGCGTCCTATCGCAGGGACGCGGCGGAACGAATACGACGAACGCCTACGCCAACCTGTTTTCCGTAGGCTCATGGCGTGCCGTATGGGCATTGTCAGACGGCACGTTAGGAACAGCCCAATCATCCCGCAAGGTGAAACAGGATTTCATGATGCCGGACATCACGTTGGAGCAGATGCGTGCCGTGGATTGGACGCTCTACCGTTACATTGATGACGTGAATCTGAACGGTGACAGTGCGACCGTCCATTTGGGTATGATTGCCGAAGATTTGGACGATAACGGTTTGGGGCAGTTCGTCGAGTATAATGATGATTATGAGCCGTGCGGCATCAACTATCCGATGCTCGGCGTGTGGGCCGTACATGAGGCGCATTTGGCGCACGACCGCATTGACGAATTGGAGTCGCGTCTGAAGGCGCTGGAAGGAAAGATTGATAATGGCATTGAGGAATAGTCTGTTCGCGGTGTCCGGCAAGGCGTCGTTTTTGGATGCGCGCCGCGACATGAGCGGTCTTTTTGTCTGCGACAATACGACGATGATGCCCATCGCGGGCATTCTTGACCGTTCGCAGGACAATCTCGTGACGGGCAACAGTAATTCCATGAGCGTGACGGTGCACCCGTTCAACGCGGTGTTGAACCGTTACGGCGCGTTATTGGTGCAGAACGACGGCAATGCGAACGTGGCATTGTCCGCGGCACCGTCCGTCAATTCGCGTATCGACGTGGTGTATGTGAAGCAGAACGAGACGCGCTCCCCAATGTCGGACGGTTCGGACGTTCCGGCGTTCGGAGTGGCTAAAGGCGTGGCCGCCGCGACGCCAGTTGCTCCCGATGTTCCGGACGGCGCTTTGGCTTTGGCGCAGGTGTTGCTTCCTGCTGGAGTGTCGAATACTGCCGCTGGCGGAGTGGTCATCACGCAGACGTATATCGGAGCCGCGTTGAAGGGTGACATGCTGCGGGTGCAGACTTCCGCGCAGCGAGACGCCCTGACCACGGTGCCTGAGGGAACATTGCTGCATAATGTGGCTGACGATTGCGATTATGTCAGAAAAGGCGATAAGTGGCGTGGATGGAATATGCCGTGGTGTGACATTCATCTCGACAAGAATACCGTGAACATATGGGCTTCCAATGGTGTCGCGCACATCAGAGTTCAGACCGGTGATATCAACCTGACCGGTTGGGGCTCGTATGTAACCATCGCGTATGTGAGCAACAGCGCCTTCCGTCCAGACATCCCACAAGGCATCGATGCGTGTACTGGAAATGGCTATTTCCCGACGTTTTTGGGCATCTACTCCGATGGAAACGTGAAAGTCGGATATGCTGGCGGTCAGATTGGAAATCGTTCCATATCGTCCGTTCTCACCTACGATATCGGCTAGGCCCTCCACTCCCTGCACTGCCATCCTCCGGTTATGCCGGAGTATACGGCATTGGTGTTGCCGAGCATGATGATGTGACCGTCCGGCTTCACGAAATTGCACCATTCGGCGTTGACGGCACCTATGGTACCGTAGTTGAGGGCGGCAGGGTTGTCTCCGTGTGGTCTCCATCCGGTTGGAATGGATTCGTTCGCCGTACCATGGTTCTGCTGGTTTGACCCAGTGTAACGTATGCTTCCGGACACGATAACCGTATCCCATTCGCGGAAAAGCTGCGCCTTATCGGTGGTGAACGGTATGCTGACGCCGATGGTGTCTCTTGTCTTGGCCCACTTGCCGCTTGGGGTTCTGACATAATCGCAATTATTGGCTAAAATAGTGCCATATGAGCACTGAAGTCATCGTAGCGTTCATTACCGGCGTCTGCGCCATCATCGTCGCACTCGTCACATGGAGGCAAAACAGCAAGACCAACCTGTCCGAAGCCTATCGAAGACTTTCCGAAGCACAACTGAACATGCAGCGGGAAATCGACCGGCAGGACGAGAAGCTTGCCGAATTCATTCAGGAACGCGACAAGCTCCGCTATCAGGACGATTTGAAAACCTCCTACATTCGGGCAATCGGACATTGGTTGAGCGAACTCTGCAACGTTCTCGACCCCGAGTTTTTGGAACAGTATCCGAAGCCAAGACTGCCGGACGGGCTTCGAGGTATAATAGAACCGTTGGAAAGCGACAATAGTAAGGAGCAGAATATTGTTCACTAAGGATTTTTGGGTTGACACGTTTGAGCGTGCAATCCGTACCGCATGTCAGGCGGCATTGTCCGCCGGCGTGGTTGGCGGCGTCGGCCTGTTCGACGTGGATTGGCTGAACGTTTGCGGCATCGCCTTGGTTGCGGCCATCGCAAGCGTGTTGACGTGCGTGGCGTCGAGCGGCAAGACGGATTCCATCAGTCCGGCATCGCTCGCAACGTCTGAAAAGTCGAAGATTGCAGGCAAGCATATTGCGGAGGTTTCTGAATAATGAGGTTTGTGGATATCAGCAATTGGAAGGCTGACGTTGACGTTTCCAAGATTGACGCGGATGGCGTCGTGGTCCAGTGCACTTGGGGTGCCGGCGAACTGACGACTGACAATGGTCTGGTCGATTCCGTGTGGGTTGGTGCAGATGAGAAGATTCAGGCCGCCGCTGCACGCGGTCTTGCGGTAGGCTACATGCATTATCTGCGTGGCGTGAACGCTTCGGAGGAGGCGTATTTCTTCGCTGAGCACACCAAGGGGTATTTGGGCAAGTATGTGCCGTGCGTGGATTGGGAGAGTGCCGATAATGCGGCTTGGGGTAATCGAGCCTACTTGGACGAGTTCCTTTACCAGTATATTCGTCTGACTGGTGTGAAGCCGCTCGTATATGCGCAGCGTTCGGAAATCCCGTTCATCAAGGATGTTTGCGCCAAGCATGATTGCGGTATTTGGGAGGCGTGTTACGCGTCCATGGATGCGGTCGGCTGGCAGGATGCCGATTCGATTTGGTCGTATGTGGCGTATCCGATGCGTCAGTTCACGTCGAACGGTCATATTGGGGGGTATGCCGGTTCGCTTGATTTGAACTATTTCGCGGGCGATAAGGCCGCTTGGGACAAGTATGCTGGCGTGGGTGCGGACGTTTCTGTGAATCCGGCTCCTGTGCCGGTGGTTTCCCCAGCTCCGACTGTGGTCGCCACCACGTATGAGGTTTCGGTGGACTCGTTGAACGTGCGTACCGAACCGTCCGTGAAGGGCAATGTTGTCGCCAATTATGAGCTCGGCCAGAGGGTTGTGTTGGATGGTTGGGGCACTTATGCAGACGGATTCCTGTGGGGCCGTTATATGGGCGCTTCTTCGGGCGAGCCGAGGTATGTTGCCATTGGCACCGATTCCGGTAGTGAATGGTATTTGACAATGTGCCGCTGACCGGCTATGATTAGGGCTGTTGGAAGTTTTTACCAACAGCCCTCCTTTGGTTTCTCCCTAACCCCCGGCAAGGTTCATGCTGGGGGTTTCTCTTTTCAGTCATCCAACAACATGCATCCAATAACCGTTAGGATTGCCGTCGCCACGTACAGGATGAAGATGCGCGTGTTCCATGCGTTGCACGCCCACATGATGGCTGCGACGAATCCGAGCAGGACGATGGTGCAGATGATGAGTTTCAGGGTTTCCATCAGAATTTCTCGCCCTGCGCTTCCGTTTCAGTCGCCACCGCGCAACCTCCAACACTTCGTACAGTATCCGTTGAACAGCCACATTTCTTTCGTAGTGAGCTTTTTGAAGCAATGCTTGCATAGCTTCGGGTCGAGGTGGGCTAGTGCTCTAATAACACTCATCGGGGTACTCCAATCCTTCCTGCCTGTTCTCGTCCGTCAATGCCGAGTCGATGTCCTGCTTGCAGGTTTCGCACAGCATTTCCGGATACCATTCCTCCAACGTCATATCATGCCCGCAGTTGAGGCATTGGCGAGGTGCCGTTCTCATGTCAGACCTCCACTGCCGGCTGCGGAGCCTTCTGATGCTGGTAGTGACCGACCATGCCGTATGGTTTTGCCGCAGCCGCATTCAGATATTCGAATGATACTTGGCCGATTCTCATGCCGGGCTTCAGTATGATTGGGAAACTGTTTTCGTTTTTCAGTTCGACGGTGATGGTGCCGATGAATCCTGCGTCGATGAATCCTGCGGTCATGTGCGTGCAGAGTCCGAGCCTGCCGAGGCTGCTTTTTCCGTCGAACCGTGCCATCATATTGTCCGGGAGGCTGATTTTCTCCACGGTCGCTCCCAATACGAACTGTCCGGGTTGCAGCATGTAGCCATTGTCGATTTTGACGGGCTTGGTGTGGACGCCGTGCAGCGTGTGGTCGCTGCCGTCAGCGTAGCTATCTTTCGTGTCATTGGCGTAGATGATGATGGTGTCCTGCAAGGTCACGTCATACGAGTTGGGGTTCAACTGTTTTCCCGTGTATGGCAGGATGAGGTCTTGATGGTCCACGCACTGTTCGATGGTGATATCGTTCAGCATTTCTTTCCTTCCTGCATGAACGCCAATGCCATTACGAGGTAGGCGATGGCGTCCAGATACGAGTCTTCCTTGCTTCGGTCGTGTTTGATGCGTTCGATTTTCAGTTCGGCCATCATGATGGCGACATCCACTTCCGCATCGTCGCAGCCGAACCATCGTTGGGAAATGTTCTTGAACATGGCGTGCGGATTGCCGTATTCTTCGGCTTTCTCCCCGTTGAGCATGTCCTTCACGTGGTCGAGATTGTCGGCGATGCGCGTGTAGATGCCGCTTTTCGCGGTCTGCGGCTGATGCACTGCGATCCCAACTGCACTGGCCGTCTTGTCGGCCAACCGGTGCAGTCCGTCCGCGATTTGCGGGAGCGCCTTGTTGACGTCTTCCATCACCTTGTCATAGTTGCCGTTCGTTTTTGATGATGTCATCTAGGGTTTTCCTTCCTTCTATCACGTCCATGACCTTGCGGTTCCATGGCGTGTCCGGTACGAGTATGCGCTGCCGTCCCTGATAGGGGCTTCCGCGTCGTACCAGTCTTCTGTTGGCCTGCTCCCAGTCGGCGTATGTCCACGGGAGGTCGAGCCATATCTGGTCTTTTATGAGATGCTGCAAACCGTCCACGCCGGTGCCCATCGACTGCGGGTTGGCGACTATGAGCCGGTATTTTCCGCGTTCTTCGTCGGACATGGCGAGGAATGTTTTCGCGTCGGTGCATGGCGTCCAAGTGCGGTAGATTTCGTCTCTTACCGCCTTGAACCGGGTCCATGCGAGCAGTGGCGTCTGGTCTTCGCGTCTCTTGGCTTCACTGTAGACGGTTTTGAGTTTGGACACGCCGAACCAGTATGATTCTCCACGGTCTTCGGTCTTGTAGGCGAAGCCGTCATCGAGTTGGGCGAGTTTGACTGCGGCGGCGCTCGCACTGGCAGCGTACACGTCTTCGGCCAGTTGGTGCGTGTTCGTCCACTGTTCCAGCGCCATACCCTCCTGTTCGGTTTTCGGCGATGGGAGCCATTCGACTTGCGGTAGTGGGTTGCCGCCGCGTCGAATGTCCAACACGAGCTTCTGCAACCGCTGGCACGCTTCTTCGACCATTGGCTTGGAGTACGTGTATTTGACGACGAGACGTCCTTGCACGCTCATCGTGTGTGGCTTGCCGTATCGCATTCTGAAAGCCCCTAGGGTGCGCCAAGCATCGCCTAACAGGTCTATCCTGTCTTTTGCGTGCGGGTACATGACCACGGTCTGCCCGTACAGGTCTTCCAAATCCTTCGGAGCGGGCGTGCCGGTCAGCATCAAAACATTCTTGGCAAGGTCGCTGATGCCTTTCACGACCTTGGAACGTCCGCTCCTAGGATTCTTCACCATGTGGCTTTCATCCACGATGAGACTGAAACCGTCCGGCACTTCGCCCAGCTTGGCGGCCATATTGTAGGACACCACGAGGAAACGATAGTCTTCCGGCCAGCCAATCTTCCGGTAGTCTTCGATGGTCAACGCCTTGCCGTGCGACCATTGGGCGATTTGCGGCAGCCATGCGGTTTTCACGACGCTTGCCGGACAGATGACGAGGATGTGTTCCGCACTGTCCAGCATGTCCATGCTGCGTTTCGTCTTGCCGGTACCGGCTTCGTCGAAGATGAAAGCCCTCATGATTCCTCCTTGTGCGCCGCCTCCCATGCGGCTATGCGTTCGCGTCCTTCCGGCGTTTTACGCCAGTTGCGCCAAGTCTGATAGCTGACGCCATGTTCGGCTTTAAATTTCTTCTGCCATTTGCGGCAGGCTTCTCGGCTTTCCTCACGATGCTGTTTTCGGTATCGCACCCAATATTCAAGCATTTTCTCATGGTGGGCGTTCACCCACTTCTTTTTGAGCTTCCGCTTGTGGGAGGCTTTTTCGGGCGTCATGTCCTTGTATCGGGTGACGGTCTTCTTCTTTTTGGCGGGGGGCATGGGCTTGGGTTGGCGCATCTGTTCGATGGCTTCCCAAGCCCCGGCGTCGAGAAGGCTGTACAGGTCAGTCGTTTTCTTCGTCATGATTGCGTGCCTTCACGGCGTCTTCCACCATGCCGACGATGCCCTTCACCATGCCGATAAGGATGAGGATTACCGCCGTGCTTCCCATGACCGACAGGCAGATGACGAGCAGGTATAGGCAGTTCATCATCAGTTCATGCATTTTTCTTCTCCTTTACGATGCTGAGACGGGTGGTTGTCGAGGTTTTCTGGAATGGGGTCAGGTCGGCCGGATGCTGGTTGAAATACGCTTTGTAGTCGGTGGTGGTGCGCGTGGTTTCGGCCAGTCTTGCGACATGTCCGGCGCATGACACTCGTTCGCCGGGGTGTTCGTCCAGCCATGTGGCGAGTTTTTCCTTCAGCATGTCGTACCTGTCTTTCGCTTCCAGCAGTTCGGCAAATAGCTGTTGTCCGCCGTTGTTCTCGTCTGCTGGTTGTTCCGCATTCTCGTATGCTGTCGCATACCGTTCCAGTTCGCCCGCTTCCATCACGTTTGGAATGATTATGACGTCGAGTGTTTCCTTGATTCGTTCGGTGATGTATTCGGCGTTCAGTGTCTCCCATGATGGGGGGCGTTGCGCGTAGATGATTTCCGCATGTTCCGTGTCCATCATGCGGGCTTCTATCTGCGCTTGGGCGGAATATTGTTTGCGCTGTTCGGTGGTGAGGAATGCGTAGGATGGTTTGCTTCCGGTCTTCACTTCCACCGTATGCAGGATGCCTTCATGGTCGCGGTAGGCGGCGTCAAGTGAGACGTGTAGGCGTCCGTCTGTGTAGAAGCTGTTGTCGTACCATGCGAGCTGTCCTGCCGCGAGGTCGGCGACCGGAGTGTTCTTCGACGCCAAGTCGAGTTGCAGGTGTTCGGCATACAGTTTGACCACCATAGGCTCCCATATGCTGCCGAACTGAATGGCGCTCTGTACCGCAGGAACGTCTGGCGGGGGGGATGGTAGTTCGCCGGATGCGATGAAATGCGCGAGGCTGGATGCGCCGACCGTGTTCTTGCGTGCTTCGAGCCATGTTTCACGGTCTTGAAAGATTCGGTATGTCAGATTTCTTTCGTCCATCTCATTTTTCCTTCCGAATCGACGATGAGGATATCATGGCAGACGTTCGTCATGTCCATCCAGCTTTTGAAGAACAGTATGGCGTCTACGGCTTTCTTTCCGTATAGGAGCATGACGTTTGCGTTATGTTCGGCGAGCGCCTTGAGTTCGCGGCACTGGTCGGGGCTTGGTTTGCCTACCGTGCGTTTCAGTTCGATGAACCATACGTTGCCGAGCTGGTCTACGGCGGTCACGTCTGGGAATCCGTTGCGTGAGCGTCCTTCGGTTTTCTGCACGTACCATCCTTGCCGTTCCAAGATTTTGATGAGACGGTTTTGGAGAGTGGATTCCAATGATTCCTGTCTGTGGCTATTCAATATTGGCATTGTCAGCCTCCTTGATGCTGGTGGCGCTTACCCATACGGCGTAGGTGCCGTCCGGCTTGCGGCGTGTCACTGCGGCGTATTCGACCTGCGGTTCAGTCCATGCGACGAGGTGCTTGCGTATATGATATGCGGTGGCGTTCGCGACGTTGCGCTTTCTATAGGAGTGGTATTCGGCCCATTTGCCGAGATTGTTTTTGAGTGCCGTGTTGAACATGGTGCTTTTCCGAATATTGGCGGGGGGTGTGTTTAGGAATTTCGTCATTTGTTGTCCTTTGGTTTGAAATATGCGGGCATGATTGATTTTGGCAGGATTCTGCCTTCGCGCTCCAACCGTTTCGCATGTGGGAACAGCCAGCCGCGTGACACTCCGAGTGCTTTCGCGGCTTGGCTGATGTTCATGCATGTGGTGAGCGCGTCAATCAGCGTGTCGTCACTGTAGTGGATTGGCGCGTTCATGGTTGTCTAGAATTCCGGTTCCGGTTCGCCGTCACCCTCGTCTTCGATGGTCAGCTGGGTGTATGCGCTGAACCTGTGGTGGGCGGGGGTGTTGTTCTTTTCGACTCGAAGCAGCTGCACGCCGGTGAGGAAGTAGGTGAGGCGTCCTTCCTTCGTGTTGCCGATTTTGAATGCGACGTTGGCAAGTGTGCCGTCGCCCGGCTCTTCGGCCAGTTCGATGTCGTTGGCGTTCTGGTCAACGATGCTGGGCCTCCACTTGGAAGACAGGTTGATGAGCCATTTGCCGCGCTGTGGCTGGGTTCCGTCCTTGAGGGTAATGAGGTCACCATCCTTGTAGCGGAGGTTGTCACCGTTGGCTCGCACGCCCAGCTGTTTCGCCGACGCTACGAGTTCCTTGTGCACGTCGCCGTTCTTCGGGAACGAGAGCTGCAACTGGTAGCTTGGTTCGATTCCGCGCTGTTTCGCCGAGTCGGACTGGTATTTTTCCTTGATGTGGACGAATCGGATTTCGCCTACGGCTTCGATTTCGAGCATGTCGTTTGCCATTGTTTTTCCTTTCAGTTGAATTCTTCAGTGAGGGACGGGCGTGGGAGGGGGGCGGTGGCTTTTCCGTCATCATCCATTACTGTGGTGAGGCCGAGCAGATGGATGAGGCCGTAGCGTCGATAGTAGGTTTCGAAACTGCCTACCTGTTGGGCGGCTGCGGCTGGATACGTGTAGCTGCTGCTTACCGCCTCACCGTGCTTCACCATGTCCGTGAGGTTTTCGCCATCGTGCGCAGCCTCGTAGACGGCGACGGTGAGCGTGCTGTAGACGGTTGGCATGTCCGTGTCCGCGCCGATGATTTCGCTTGCGCTTACCGCGGTCCAGCCCAAACCGTTTTCCATCATGCTTGACTTGACCAACTGCCAAATGTCGTTCAGTGTGGCGTACTTGTAGCCGTATCCTTCGGTGGTGCGTTTCACCGCTTCGACGGACTGTTGCACGGCTGTGATTCGGGTGAATACGTCGTGTCGTTTGTCATTCGCCATTGTTCTTCCTTTTTTCGATTTCGTTTTCGATGAGTGTTTCGTTGACTGCAAGGCTGTATGCCGTTGCTACGATATCATCGAAGTCCTGTTGTGTGTGCGGGAGGTGTTCGCCGAGCGTCAGTCTGGCTATGGTTGCAAGGTTTTCGTCGGTTGGGTTAGTCTCGTAGGCGTCTATGCGGCTCTGCCATACGTGGTGGCGTCCTTGCAGCCATGCGGTGAGCGCGTTCTGATAGTCTCGTGGCGTGTACGGTGTCGCGATTTCGAACGCGACTATGGTGCCTACCGCGTCGGCTCCGGCGTTGAGCGCACTGTTGGATAGGCAGCTCAGACATGTCGCAACCTTGTTGCGAAAATATTCTAACTGATTCATTGGTTACCTCATTTCCTTGGTTCCATTATTATTATATCAGGGCGTGCCTTGCGACACGGTCGCTCTCCTCATGGAGAGCGTGGATTGAAAT
>ENA-OPCS01000515-OPCS01000515.1-human-gut-metagenome-genome-assembly--contig:-NODE-515-length-30003-cov-4.659009_pt1 | contig 30003 bp, 42 predicted proteins | sample MGYA00241256_ERZ501492 | MGnify/ENA primary metagenome ERZ501492 (study PRJEB25962, sample SAMEA2042512) | human gut metagenome | biome: human gut; feature: human-associated habitat; material: faeces... | reverse complement strand
GAGCGAAAAGAGGATGCGAAATCACTTGTCGGATATGTCAGCGTCAATGTCGTAACATCGATGAGGCGGTACTCGGTGTTGTCGGTGAGAGTTATGTTTGAGCCTGTGGCGTGGGTGTGGGATTTTGTAACGAGCTCGTCGAGTGCGCCGCCGACCGTCGATATGTTTGGTAGTGTGGTATTGGAGTAGCCAATAGTATCCGCTGTGAAAGGCACCAAATAAAACTGCCAATCATCTGTGCCAGACTCAGGGGTCTTCGCGACATTTGCCGCCACTAATAACGAGCCTAAAAATGCGCCGAAAGTATATGACTCACCGTATTCCATCTGAATCAGTGGCATAATGTATTTATCGAATGCAATAGCTTTGATATTTTGACCGCTTGCAACTGCCGCGTCAATTTGCTTTATTGTTTTATCACAAGCCGTGACCGTATAATTATCGCCGTTGGCTTCGACCGTCATTTTGATTATGAAATCGCCCGCTCCACCGCCGCCTAAAGCCTTACCGTCATAGGTCGGCTTGCCGTCAGTTTCGGCGAACTTATCGAGCACCTGCTTGTTATCGTGGCTATGCCGCGCGGCAGTGTTAAGAGCTATCTCGGCGGCAAGGCTGTGTGAGAGCCGCTCTGTCCCGTCGGGGATTGACACTTTGGCCGTGCCCGTTATCATAGGTGCATAGCCGACTATCTCACCCGCTCGAAATGCGACGAGCTGTGCCGCCATGTTCCCGGGCTCGGGGACTATATCGCTCGTGATTTTGACAGTCACATGGCCGTCGGTAGGAGTCAACACCTCGGTTTGCAGATACTCGCCAACTGTGGACTCAAAATAGACTCTGTAGCTGTCCGCGCCCTCAAGCTCAGCGGGAACGGGGAAAGAAAGCTCCGTGAAGTTGTTCTCTGCCCGATATCCAACGTCATACCCGCGCGGGCGGGCATAATCAACCGTTATCGTTCTTATCTGCATCTTTTTCCGCCTCCTCGTTCTCGCCCTCCACGGGCGGTTCTTCGAGCTCTGAGAGCATATCGGATAACAGCTCGATTTTGCCGCAGACTTTAGCGAGCTCGAGCTTGTTGACTTCAAGCCGCTGCATTATCTGTGAGTTGTTCTGCTGCAAGGCTTCGCCCTGCGCTCTAAGCTCCGCAAGCTTTTGATTTATTTCTGATTTCGTCATGTTGCCCTCCTATACGAAATTAATTGTTTTGGTGCCGAGAGTCTCCGACCAGAACATAATTTTGTCTTGTTTGAACGTCAATCGATATTTGCGCCCCAGTGAATCATATAACTGCACTTCGGCACGGTCGGTGTTTCCCGCGAACAGGTCGGCGCGGACATGGTCATTACCGGCGGAATCACGCACTCTAACGGCGAATGAGGGATAACTGCCGCCTGCGGAGGTTATTGCTGCACCGAAATCTGTTGTGAAATCGTTTCCAGCTTTAGTTCCTGACGCTCTAAACGAAAGATATTCCTGCGGGTCAGTAGCGTAGCAGTACTCATTGACATGGATTCTGCGTCTGATATAGGTCGTGTCTTTCTCAATTCGTGCGTATGTCGTGTTCCACTCGTGCTGCAAGCTGCTGTTGTCGTCGGTGGAGTCGGTAGGAATATATGAACGAGTGTCCTCATTGGACGAGCCGAATTTAAAGCCCGCGCTCGTCTTGCCCGACAGAGTATAATCCTGCGTTGCCATCGTCGCGTACCACTTATAGTCGTCCTTTGAGGAATAGCAGCGCGTGTTGGCCATATCAAAGAACTGCTGTGTGTCATTACCGCTCTTATACGACAGGCGCAAAACTCCCGACGATAGGTCGGCGATGTAGCCGTTTGAGCCCGTGACCGTAAAGCTACCGCCCTCTGTCGTCGTGCGCGTCACTTTTAGATTGTGAAAGGCGTACCAGCCAAGCGTTACCGCCTGGTCAATCTGTGTTCCCTTTTTATGCGTCGCTACGCAAATTCGGAAACGTTCGGGCGTATAACCCGGAGCATATATTCTCCCGGTTGTGTCAATCGTCGTCACTCTCGTGTCGTCGAAAGAGGGCGGAATTACCGTCGCACACACCGACGACATCGCTGTCTCTCCGGCATCGTTCTTATACATGACCTGTATCCATGCGACGACATCCAACCGCGCACCGTTGCCGAATGCTCGATTATAGCCCTCGCCCGTCAAGTGAAAGACATCGCCCTTCTTGCAGCTTTGCCACGCGCTCGCTGCTTGATAATACGGACTTGTCGTCGGGTAGCTCGTAGGAGTTAGCCAGTCTGCGGTTATATACGGCTTGTGCTCATCTTCGGCAGCGTATTCTGACGCAGATTTCCAACCCAAAGAGCTTGCGTTGCTTGAGGTGAGCTCGGTGTTATAGCTTTGTTCGCTTGCGCCTTGCAGGTTAATACTTCCGCCGGATATATCTATGTCCGACGCGGAGATGTGGCCGGTTTCGAGGTTAAAGGAAAACTGACCGTTTACCGACTGCATTATTCCGGCTTTTATGATATTGGCCGTCAATGTTCCGGTGTCAATAAAGTCGGCGACGAAGTGACCGTCCTGCGTGACTGCTGTCCTGTATGGTCCGGAGTAGCCACCGGACGAGTGGCCGAAGCCGGAAAGGTTAAACCGCCATATGTTCACAGCGGTCGAAATATCCAGCGTATCCATGATCAAAAGCTCTTGCGGATTCTGCGACGGGTTGAGCCGGACATATCCGCCGCTGTTCCCGGTTATCGCCGCGGTGGCGTCGGCTATCGCCTTTTCATATGCGGCAGTTATCTCAGACTTGCTCGAGATCGCTAAGCTTTTCGCGTCGGCAGCTTCTTGCACCGTCTGACGGATGACGTCCGCGAAATTCGCGCGCGGCGAGCCGAGCTCTATCGAGGTGTACCGTTCGCGTAAGACGTCGTAAGTCGTCTTGATTACCTTTGCCTTAATGTCGATATCCAGGTCTTTGTGATAGATTTTTACCGTATCACAAAGATTGACCGCTTCAAGCGCCGAAAAACTCGCATATTCCGGCGACTGCGACAAGTCTACAAAGGACACGGTCATGGACACGCTCGGGGAGTTGATGTCATTTTTTGCGACATAGGCCGAGACGGCGGAGTCAAGCTTTGCCTGCGTGATTTCGTCGCCCGAAAAATCGGACGAAAAGTCGCGAATCAGCGTTTTAGCGTTTATACCGCTTGAATTGGTCACTGACACATAGCTTTTTAAATCGACATCGTCATTCTTGACGTAGCCATATATGCCGGTGTATGCGCTATCCATATCGATTTCGCATTTCAAGTCGGTCATGTTTCGTCCGTATGATATTCTGACTCCGTGATCCTGTCCGCGCGATTTGTGCAATTTTATCGTGTGATTGTCAAACTCGTACTCGCCGCCGTAGACGTCAAGGACGGAGCCGGACACTCCGCCGAGCGCAGCGCGCGCCGAAACATTGGCCAGTGCGATTGACGACGACAGAGTGATATCGGTCGTCGCCGCCGAAAATCCCGTATCTTTCCCGAGCTGATTTTTTGCAGCAGTCAAAACGGCGTTAATGGCCACTTGCGCGTTGCCCGATGCCGAAACGGTCGGCACCGGATAGCCCGAAAGGGCATAGCTGACGTGGTCGCAGCTGACCGTGAACATTCCGTTTATTGGCTTTGACACTTTTCTGATATGGAAAAGCTGATTGTCGCCTGTCGAGTTTGGCTTTGCTTTTATATAGCGGTCGATAACCAAATCAGCCGCATAAGTTCCGAGCATTGGATATTGAAGCTCGAGCTCATATATGCCGTTTCGCTCTTCTGTGCAGCGGCAGCTGATTGCTTCGGCGAGCCAGCCTATTTTGGTTTTGGCATCTTGCCTCAAGAGAATCGGTATCATAAGCGCCTCCAATGAGGTATTATTTCAATTTTAGAAACTGTACCCGTCCATGAAACCGTGTTGTCACCCGGAACGAGCTCCGGGAACGTGTCGAAATTCGCGCGGTCGGACTTGCCGCTCGTGCCTGTGTAGACCATTTGCAAGCCGCTGTCGCATTCTATATAGCTGCCAACGTTTACAAAAGCGTATGATTTTCCGGCAATAAAAAGATTGATATTCCCGCTCCCGGTAATTTTGATATACGGCAAAGACGAATAAGCCGTCGGATTTGTGATTTTTCCGGAAGCAGTTAAGGTCGTTTTTGTGTCGCCGGAATTTAAGAATCGAAACGGCTTGCAGCTGAAAACGAGCTTTGCCGTTCCGAAATTCCGAATCTGCTCATCCCAGTCTTGCCCGCTCGTGCAGATCGCTAAGCGATAGCAATCCGTCTCCGAGCTGTCGATGAGTTTCGCATATGACGGCGCTCCGAAAAGGCACTCAGCGATAGCGTCACGGTTCGCCGAAATATCTTTACATCCCACGGTGTAGGTGATTTCGACGTTTTCGAGCTCGTCAATGCTCGAGTTGACAATAAGCATTCCGGCACGGCCGGGAATCTTCTGCAAATCGTAAGGCCGAGCCGGGGTCTTGTTGATTGTCGCTTTTTCAACGACAAGTCCGAGGTCACTTGATTTTTTAGAATTGAAGGTGAAGCTATGCATATGCCCGCTCCTTCCTGCGCATTTCGTCAAATATCTCTTCGGAGATTCGCGCCGCGAGCGCTCGGGCATCTCCGCCGGCGTCGGCGGTGTTGATTGTGATGTTGAAATTATAGACTCTGTCACCGGAAGAAGCCGCCGCCTGAATTTTTCGCGCGGTGAAATTACCGGTCGCGTTGATGTCGACGTCCATAGGGATAGAGTCGGTCATTCTCTTGGCGACGTCGCGCATAGTAGTCTCGAAGCCGACGCCGACGCCGAGAGCCATATTCTTACCGATTTGGTCACGGAAAACGGTCGACGGCGAATGAATGCCGAGCACCGCTTTCAAAGCGTCAGTGACGGCAGAGCCGAGAGACCTGATTTTTCGGATAAGCCAGTCGCGCATATTCTGAATACCGTTCCACAGACCCTCGAGAAGATTCTTACCGATGCCGGCGAACACGGTAGACGGCGAGTGAATACCGAATAGATTTTTCAATCCGTCAATCATCGCTCTGCCGACTTTTTTTATCGCGTCAACAACAAGTCCCCTATTATCCAACAAACCTTTGACCAGTCCTCCGATTAACTGAAATGCTGCGTTAACGAGTCGTGGTGCATTCGCTATCAGCCCGGCCGCGAGCTCAATCACAATTTTTATCGCCGAATTAATGATTTTCGAAAGATTATCATCTTTCAAAAGCGCATTAACAAGCGAGTCGACCAGCGTGAATGCCGCATTTATGATTTTGTCAAGATTTTCGGCGAGTGCTTCGACGAGAACAACAATTAGGGTGACTGCCGCCTGCATTATCGGGTCGAGGTTGGCGACGATGCCGTCAACCAAAGTAAAGACCACATCGACCGCTCCCGAGAGAATCGGCGCGAGATTTGCGACAAGGCCGTCGAGCAGAGTGTTGACCATCTGGGCGCCCGTTGTTAACAGCAGCGGAGCCTGTTCAAGAATGGCATTGACGACCTGCTGGACTATCGGAGCCGCGTTCCTGATAACCGCCTGAACGGAGTTGAGCAGGTTCATAATCATCGGTGCCAAATCGGCCTCGCTGTTTCCGAGGTTTTCTTTCAACGTTTGAAGAGCTGACTTCGCCATACCGATTGAGCCGGTCAGCGTTTCCTCGGCTTCGCGCGCGAAGTTTCCGGCATATTGCTCTGTTTTTTCAAAAAACATCTGCATGGCAAGCTCGGCTTTTTCGGCGTTCGACGCTTTGTTCCACACGAAATTGATGCCCTTGCCGGCAGCGTAGGCTTGCAAGGTCGTCGCGTTCATAGCCACGCCGAGGTTGTCCATCATGGTGAAGTTGCCTTTTGCCGCACCGGCGATAGATTCAAGTGCCTGTGATGTATCGATGCCCATGACGGACGCGACATCGGTCGCGCGCTGCATCGCTTGAGTTGTCAGTTCAAGGCTTCTCTGTTGCGACAATCCGGAGCCTTGGAACAGCGAGCCCATCTTGTTGGCTGTCGCGAGATATTCACTTTGAGCGACACCCATGTTTTTATAAGCTTCGCGGCTTTTTTCAACGAGCGAATCGGCGTATTGTCCGAAAACAGCCTCCGAGCCGCCGAGATTCTGCTCGAGCTCGCCGAAAGCGGATACGGAATCTTTTACAAAATCCACAACGCCTTTTGCGATGCTCTTACAGGCCGAGGCAACACTTTTCAGGCCATTGACAATAACGTCACTAATGACGTGCGCCTTGATAAGGTCGCCAAACTTGATGCTCTTTTTTCCTGCTTTCTCGAGACTGTCACCGGCATCGTCTGCGCCTTTGCGGAAATAATTAAACCGCTCTTTCGCGTCGTTCAGCTTATTTTTCAGCTTATCGAAAACATTGATTTTCTCTTTGAAAGAATCGAGCTTGTCGCGCGTATCTTTCAACGCCGCCCCGAACTTTTCAATAATGGTTTCGGGCTTCTTTGCTTTGACCTTGTCAAGATTTTCTTTGACGTCGTTAAGCTGTGCGTTTGTTTTCGCCAAATCGCCGAGAGCATAGTTCAACTGCGTTTTCCAATAGTTTACGGCGGCAGAGTTTTCGCCGTATTTTTTCGTCGCGTTTGCGAGACCCGCTTGAATGCGTTCAACTTTTTCGCGCTGCTCGTTCATGATTTGATTCAGCGTTGAATATTGCGAGGTGCAATATTTCATCTGATCTTTGTTCAGTGCGAACTCCTGCGTGTTCTTCTTCGCTTCGGAACGCAAAACCCTCATGCTGTCGTTGATTTCTTTTATCGCTTTTTTAAAATCAGCTTCACCATCGCACACGATTTTCGAGCCTATGCGAAAGTTCTTATTACTCATCGTCCACCTCCTCCTTTTTGGTCAAACCGTGCCAAATGCAATAGTTTTCAAACAGGCTCTTGACTTGCCGCAGAGTCAGCCGCCAAGCCTGCGAAAGCGAAAAGCCGAGTAATGCCGTTGCCCTGAAAATCCATAGGTCAACATCGACGATTACTCGGCTTGGCTGTTTTTTGTTTCTTCGAGCCCTGCCGCTTCTGCCACGGCATCGACGGCGGCATTCAGCTCGTCATCCTCCGGCAGTTCTTCGGCGGTCGGAAGTGACGCGCCGAACGTCTGCATTAAAACGTCGGTGTATGCCTTAATGTTATTGATATCAATTTTTCGGCCAACAAAACCTTCCGTAACGTGCTCAAGCTTGTCGTCGTGGTCGTCGTTGTAAGCGTCAACGGCATCGTTAATCAGAACCGCAAGAATCCACTTCAATTCCCGCACTTCGCCCGAAGCGTCAAAGACGTTTTCGAGATCGCCGTACTTTTCCTGAAACTTCTCAATGCAATTAAGAGTCAAGGCAATGTCATATGTTCTGCCGCCGATAGTCAACGGCGTTCTTCTCTCTTTTGTTTCGCATATAATCGCTTTCATAAAAATGCGCGGGCGAGTTTCCCCGCCCGCTCCTCCTTTTTGTTTATGTGTCGGAGACCGTGATTCCGACCTTGGTTTTAAGCGCGGCGATCGCCTCGGCGGCGGTGGTGTAATAGGTCTTGGTGCGCCACGCTCCGGACTTGTCAGCTACCGCCTTACCCTCTATACTCGAAGTATTAAAGGTGATACTGTCGCCCTTAGTCGTATGAGTTTCGCTCGGGAGCGAAAACTTAACCTTGTGGACGAAATACATTAAGTATTTTCTCACGCCGTCGACAACCTCAACGGAAATAAAGCCATAGCCGCCGTAAGCAGGCGCGTCGCCGGCCTTAGATGTCAGCACGACGGGCTTCGGAGTCGTCGAGCCCGTGCCCTCGGTCTTTGTCTCGCCGAACATACTGACGAACACCTCGGCCGGAATAGTCGAGGTCTCGAGAGTGATGTCGGCGTCTTTGAACTCGGTCTCATATTCTGCGAGCGCATCGTCGGCATAAAGCGAGCCCTCGACCTTGTTCGGTTTTATCTCGGTCTTAACCATTTTTCCGACAAATGCGCCGTTTTCGTAGGTTATCGTCGAATCTGTCTCCGTCTTAATCGGAGCAAAGACAGGCAGAGATGCCTTAAACTGTGCCATTTAAATTAGTCCTCCTCGTCATTAACTACGCCCTCTATCTCGGCATCGACCGCGATTTGAACGTAATTTTTGTCTTCGTCATAAAGCTCCGCTGTCGACGTGACCGTGAAGCCGGCCGTGCGGAGTCGTTTTCTGATTTGTTTTTTGTATTTCTGCGGGTTTTTTCGCGTCCACAGCGACACGCGCACATATGTGCCGTCATACATCGGCTCGTCGTCCGCCCAAAACTCCGGCCGTTCGTCGAGATAAGAAAATGTGATATATTCCTCATCGTCGCCGGCATAAAAATTCGGGTATATTTTCATGCCCATGTCCTCGAGGGCGGAAATTATAAGCCCGTTAACGTTCATCCTTCCACCCCCGATTCTCGCCTAAACACCTCGGTCATCGCTGCCTCACATTCGGCTCGGCAGTCATTAACTGCCTTGGTCAAAAGAGGAGTCGGCGCCTGGCGTTTCGTGCCATACTCAAGATGTGCCAATATTTCCATATTTCGGACAGGTGTTTTGCGCTTTCTGATGTTTCCTTTTTTGTCGATGTAAACCCGAGACAGCCCTGTCGGTCTGACCGTGGCAAGATATGCCCCGTTCTTTGCCTTTTTTGTGCGCGTTCGCTTTATACTATCAACCATAAGCCCGGTTCTTCGATGTCCTTGCAGCGCCGCCTTTATACTTCGTTGCAAAATCGGCGTCGCCGCGTCGACCATTTTCGGAGCATATTTGTCAACTTCCGAGAGCTTGCCGAGGCTTCGCAAAAAAGCCGGGTCGATTTCAAAATCAAACTTGCCCATTCAATCCACCTTCATGTCGGAACAGTGCAGCTCCGTCAGACCGTCAAGGCGGTCATAGACGCGCGTTATTTGCAGTTTCGTTTCGCCGTCATAGACGAATTTGCTGCGGCGGTCAAAAGACCTCGAACGCACAACATAGACACGCTCGACGTTCATGCCGGCCTGTGCCGCCTCATAGAACTCACTCGATTTTGACGACTCGGCGTGCGCCCACAGCGGCAGGCGCCGCTCGGTGTTTTTCTCGTAACCGTCGGCGTCCTGCCCGCTCTTGTCGATATAGGCGACCTCAATTCTGTTTTTCAGATACATCGATGCCCGCCTCCGTTCTCAGCTGCAGTGCAAAGCTGTTAAAAAGCTTCTCGGTGTTTGCCGACACCGTGCGGTTTAGCTCGCCACCGTCGTACATATCACGCACGGCGACGAGCACAAGGAACTGTGCGCGCGGATCTTCAAGGTCGCAGTCGTCGCCGACAGCGGCCGAGAGGAACTTCTCGGCCGCGTCAATGAAGCCTTTTATCATTGCGTTGTCAACATCATCGTCAACACGCAGGAAGCGTTTAGCCTCCGCCAGTGATACGGCCATTTTTACACCGCCTTATCAAGCCTTGCCCGACTGAAGGACAGCAATCTTCTGATTGTTCTCGACCTTGGAGTCTGCCTCGAGCCAGCCGACAACGCCCTTTGCGTTCTTGTCGGCATACTTCTCGTTAAGCACCTGCAGCTCGAGCTGCTTTGCGATTTTAAGCGCCATGCCCGAAAAATCGCCGTAGAGGACGGGGAAGCCCTCCTGCTCGGTCGCCTCGTCCATAGCGTCGGAGAGATAGACCGGCGATCCGAGTATCTTCCAGCCGAAGCCGTTCTCGATGTCCTTCATGATGTAGTCGTTCTGTGAATTTTTGGTTTTTCTGAGCGCTGTAAAAGTCTTGTTGCTCATAATCCACATCGCGTTCGACTGATAAATCTGCGGAATCATCGCCTGCAGTTCAATCAGCGTGTCAAACGTGATACCCGCGAGAGTATAGGTGGTCAGTGTCATCTTATTGGTGGACGAGACCGCGCCGGTCATCTTACCGCTCGTGCCGTGGATAAGCTCGCGCTCAAGCTTGACGCGGAAAGCCTCGGTCATAAGCTCCTCCACCTTGCCGACAATATTGATGTCGGTGTTATTAATAAGCTTGTTGGAAACAACGGTCAGAGCGCCGAGAACATAGCCGGAAAGGTCCACACTTGTAAACTTGCCCTGACCTGCGGTCAGCGCGGTGAACTCGTCACCCTGATAGGCAGCGGCGATATCACCGGTCGGCGAATCGGCAGAGGCGTCGGTACCGTAGACAGGTATAGACAGAGCGCCCTTGGTGTAGTACTTTGTGGCTTTTTCAATAATCGGCGATACGTTGACTATATCGGTGATTATTTTGTTCGCGATGGTCTTGGGGATGATAGCTCCGTTCGAGCCCTGCGACATTCCCGCCGAGGCCGCCTTTCTCAGATATTCGACGAAGCTTTTCTCTTCGCTGAGATCTGCACCGCCGTTGTCGCCGTGCTCCTCGGGGTCAAGCTCGTCCTGCTCCGCCTCAAAAAGGCGCTTCTCGGTCTCATACTCGCCCTTGAGGTTGTCGACCTCGTCGAGGCAAGTCTTGACAAGGTCAACCTCGCCCGCTTCATTGTGCTGCCTTGCCTCTTCGGTTTTGGACTTGATTTTGGCAAGCAGATCTCTCATTTTCTTATTCATCGTTTGATTCCTCCGTGTAGATAAAATTTTCACGGATGCGTATGGCATCCGTGTAGTCTGTGGACTTTTCTTTTCCTCCGGGCGGTTCCTCGCCCTCGAACTCTTTGGTCACGCCCGCCGCGCGCTGCGCGGGAACCGCGACGAAAGAGACTTCATAAGCGTCGACCGCGCCGACAAGCTTATAAAAGCAGAGCGCGCCGTCGTACCGTTTGCCGCGATAGTGCTCGCACCGTCTGGCGTCGCCGCCGCAGATAGAGCACTGCGCAGACTTGACGCTGCACCCGACGCTGCACTCCTTTTTGATGCCGCCCTCGATTTCGGCGATGAGCTGCCCGCTCGTTGCCTTAATGCAATAGCAGTGTAAGACGAGCTGTTTATACTCTTCGCCGGTCTTGGTGGTCTCGCCGGGACTGGTGATAACCTCCGCGTCAAAAATTCGTGCGCACTGATTTGTGCTCTGCGGATTGTGGTCGCTTATGACGGTCTTGCCTTTGTACAGCTCGGCAAGCTGCTCAAGCGTCTCGCCGGAAAATGCCTCATAGTCGCGGTCAATCTCGTTGTCGCAAGCGACCATCTTAAAGGCGAATACCTCTTCGGCGGTCAGCTCTTTCAGCGTACAGGCGTTGATTTTCGCCATTTTGTCATCGTCAAGGTCAAGGCTCTTGACAATGGCGCATTTGTCAATCTTCATCTTTTTCACCTCCTTTGGCGTACTGAATTCCGGCTTGCGTCAGCGGCAGCATGGTTCCGTTACAAATCAGCTGGTCGCCGCCCGGACGCTCGCCTTTATCCAAATAGGCACGCGCCTCATTTGGTGTGTAGATGGCGTTTTGCACTGCGGTCGCCATTGCTTCGAGCTGCGTCTTAAAGTCGGCGCGAAGAATAACGGCCGCGTTGAATTTTGCAAAATACCCGCTTGCGATATCCTCGTCGCTCAAAAGCTTGTAGGTGACCTCGTCCTCGTACTGCTTCAAGATGTACAAAAGCGTGTCAATATAAAAAGCAAGCTGCTGCTGCTCGGCGGCGGCATAGCTTGCTTTTTCATAGTCGTTAATCTGATTCGGTTTAATTCCAAAAGCGGCGGCGATTTGTAGCGCCGAGTATTTTTTCAGCTCGATAAACTGATTGTCAGCAAGCTTCATGTTTAGCGGCTGAATGGTTGAGCCCGCCGGAATCGGCACAAGGTTTTTGACCGTGTCAACCTTGCCGGTGATATACTCCTCAATCTTTGTGGTATATCGCTTTTCAAGCTCGTCGTTCAGGTTGCCGGTGTACTGCAGGACGGCTTTTGCGGTAAAGCCGTTCTTGTACATCTCATTCAACATCTTTTGTCCGCGCATGTTTCCGCCGAGCGTTGTGCTCAGCTGGTCCCGGACGCTCAGCCCGGCGACGCCGTCAAAAGAAACGGAAGTGCGAAAATGCATAATGCTGTCGTGCGGAATCCTGACGGTCTCGCCGCTTTTCGGATTGTGGAAAAGATACCAGATAGCACCTTTCTTTCTGTTCCAGATCCCTTTATCGTCGCAGTATATCTCCACGCTTTCAGGTGGAAGGCACCACAGGTTTGTGTTCTTGCCCGCTCCCGTTATCCACACATACGCGTTGCCGTAGTGGTTTCGATTGATTTCAATCGTCGACCAAAAGTGCGTCGCGGTCATGTACGGATTCGGACGAATCGCAAGCAGACGGTAAAGCTCGTGCTTCTTCGCCGTCTCGATTCCGCCGCCCGCTGTTGTGCGCATGATTTTAAACGGCATTTTTCCTATAGCTTCCGAAAGAATTTTCAGACAGGCGAAATATGTGGCTTCGCTTAAAGCGTCGCCGTCGTCACTAATTCCCAAAAAGTCAAGCAGCGCCTGCCGCTCGACCGTCTGCTGGTCGCCTGCACTTTTTCGTTTGAACAATGGCATCAAGCCCACCCCATTTTCTTCAAATAATCTTCGACCACCGTTTCATAGTCCGGCGTCTCTTCTTTGCTGGATTTTCGATACGCGACATGCGCGTCGATAATAGCGTCGACGACATCGATGCGCGCGTGCCGTGCGTTCACTTCCTTGTCGACTTTGATTTCGCCAAAAGAGTTCTTCGTTTTTTTTGCGTTGACAATGGACCACGACATCAGCGCGTTTCGCTGGTCGTAAAGCACATTGCCGGCTTTGACCTCAAGCGCAAAGTCAACAGTCGTGTCTGACAGAAAACGCGCCGACTGCTTTACTTCAAGCAACGGCGCGCCGAGCGTATCAAGTTCTTCCAAAAATGCGTCCGCATTGTGCGGGTCATATCCGATGCAGGCGATGTTGATTTCAAACTTTTCCTGCAGTTCTTTCAAGTCGGCAACGATTTGCAGATAGTCATTTTTCAGACCTCCGACAGCTTCGGACGGAGTAAGCAGGCCGGACTTCGCCCACACATCATACGGTGCGGTGTCTGTAATGATGTGCTCCTCGAGTCGCTTCGCCGGAATGTAAGAGTGCGACCAGATATATATTTTTCCGTCGTCAAGCGGAAAGAGCAGCGCGAGCGATGTCAGGTCTCCGCCGCTCGAGAGGTCGAGCCCGGCGAAACACTTGCGGCCGCGCATATTTTCAATCGTCATCTCTGACCTGCCGAGCTTCCACTCGTTCGGAGTGATATATTGCGTATCACCGTATTCATACCACAGGTTTTGGCGCTTGGTCATATAGTCGGACATTTCAAAGCCGCCCATCTGCTTCGCTGTCTGCGCGTCGCGGCGGAGCTGTTCGAGGGCGCTCGGAACTGTTACGAGGTGCGGGTTTGCCTTAAACCACACGCTCTCGTCAAAAGGATCGTCTTCTTTATCAAGCGTATAAATGTCAACAAAAAAGTCGTCGGCTTCCGCTGTGCCGGCAAGTATCTGTAGACAATAATCATCCATCTCGCGGCAGAAGCTGTTCAGGCTTTTCCCGCGCGTCGTTATCATCGATATTAAAGCCTCGTTAAGCGAGGCCTGGCCGTTGTACAGAGCTTTGTAAATTCCGTTGTCCTTGTGCTGATGAATTTCGTCGACCGAGCAGAAGATCGCGCGAAAGCCATCGTCAAGCCCGCTCTCTCTCGACAGTGCTTCAATCGTGCATCCTGTTCGCTTGGCGATGATAAGGCTTTTGTAATCCTTGACGTCAAAAAGCGCTTGAAGGTCTTTGTCAATCAAGATGAATTTTTGAATTTCTTCCCAGGCGATTCGCGCCTGACGCTTTTTTGTGGCCGCCGTGAACAGCTTGCCGAAGTTATACCCGCCCCAGTTCGCGATGTACGACCCAGTGATACCGTTTTCGAAAGTCTTGCCATTCTGTCTCGCGACGGATTTATATTTTCGGCGAATACGTCGAAAGCCGGTGTCTGCATGAACCCAGCCGAACGGCACACCCAGGTCAAAACACTGGAATTCGTGCAGCCGAACCGGACGAGGCTGCGCGCCCTCGGCAATCGTCAGCATTTCGGCATACCGCAAGATCTTCTCCGACTTCTCCGGTCGCCAAACATACGGGAACTCTTCCGTGCCCTGCTTGGCGAGTTCGTTCAAATGCCGTTCGCATGCCATACGATGCGTGAGGCAGGACGGCTCCTGCCCGGAGACGACCCGCTCAGCGTGGAGAGTCGCCCTATCCAGCACTCTCATCACCGCGCTCATCCTCGCCGAAAAGGTCGAACTTGTTTTCCGGTTCTTTCGGCTTCTTCGGGATGATAAGCTTGCACCTGCTCGATACGGTCATGCCAAAGTCGGCCGCAAATTGCTGGCAAATTTTGAGGTATTTTGCCTGTAAATTCAGCATTTTTTCGTACTGCTCAAACGCCATTTCTTTCTTCAAGCGCTTGCGGATTTTCTGCAAAGTTTCTTCGGCGATTATGTACCTGCCGAGCGACTCGGAATCGATATCGGCATAAAGTCCGATGTCGGCGAGCTGCCGAGCGATATAATTGAATCTATTTTTTTGTTTCTTCGAAAGACAATCCGGCGGTTCGATTTTCGTGAACGGCGCGGTCACTTCTAACGCTCGTCTCTCTTCAATTTCGTCCTTCCCGAGGTGTGATTTTCCGTTTAGCACGAGAAGGTCTATCGGCTGTCTTGGCCGCCCTGCCATGTCCTCACTTCCTTGATTTTCATTTTCGGCGTTTTTGCTGCGAAGAAGAGGGCGGGCGACGGGTTACCGCAGGGGGGTCAAACTTTTTTTGCACCCCCGTGGGGTAAAGACACGCCCGCACGGTCCGCTCTATTGTGGCACGCTTTGCATAAAGAAATACAATTAGACGGGTCAAACCGTCTGTTCCAATCCTGTTTAACTCTGATGATATGGTGGACGTCAGACGCCACCGACAGCTTGCCGCGAGCTGCACAATTAACACAGAGATATCGGTCACGCGCAAGGATTCCCTGACGAAACCGCCGCCACTGCCGAGAGTTATAAAACGCTTCCGCCCGCTCGTCCATTTCCTCGCTGTCGTCGATGTTCAGCTCGTCCCTTGTCTGCTTTTTCGGCTTGCAGTCGTCGCAGTAGGTCTCGCCGAGCGGAATGATCGCGCCGCACTTGGCACAAAGCTTATAAAACATCCTGCTCCTCCTTTGCAGTTGACTGCAAAGCGCACCCCCGAAGGAGTGCGCCCGCGTCTGCCTCTCGCCGGACTTGAACCGGCGTCCCGAAAAGGCATACGATCGGGCTCTTGCCCATTGAGTTAGAGAGGCACAAAAAAGAACACCTCTCGTCCCACGGAGAGGTGTTTCAAAAAGAAGATGACAGCGCACGGAGTTGAACCGCGCCTTCCGGGTACATTAGCCCCGAAGATAACCGTATGCCACCATATGTGCCGCCCGAGCTGCGTCTTTTCATCAGCCATCGTTTTACCGTCCGCAAACTTATGCGCCCGATTCGTCCCGGAACGCCCGATGCTTAACTTCTCGCACTTCCTCGCCCTCTTGGCGGCAGAAAAACTAAGGAAACGTCGTAACGCTTCCTATACAAAGGCGAATGAGCCTTTTGATAACCTAATTTGCTCGGATTTGACACCACTGGGACACATCGTTGAGAGGTGCGGATGGTCTGACGTACCGAGCTTGTGGCATGACCCACACGCCCCCGTTGTACACACGGGCTTTTTTGGGCGGAGCAAAGGACTCGAACCTTTAATGCGCTTATGCGCATATCACCTGAACGCTCCGCATAAAAAGCCCTACTATTGTACCCGCCGCAGGGCGAGGCGGGGAAAGGAGAAAAGAAAAGAAACCTAATCGGAGTTGTTATCTTTTTTCATTCTAAATTTTAGCATAAATCAATGTGCCATGTGTGCCAACTTTTAACTGTTGGAAATGTAGCGATAACAAACGTGTTTCACGCTGTAGGAGCTGCCGCCGGTGATGTCGGCAACTTCCTCCCACTTGAGCTTTTTTATAAAACGCAAGGTAAATATCTGCCGGGTATAGCTGTCAGGGATCTTGGCAATATAAAGCTCGAGCTTCACCCGCTCCTGCATTCGCTTCTCAATTTTGGCATGAATGACCGCCTCGAGGTCGGCTATTTCAACTGCACAACGCTCAAGCATGTTCTCATGGTTCGGGCTTTTCGGCATACCGTCATATTTTGGAGACCTGGGACTCGACAAGTCGGACCGAAGCTGCGCGAGCCGTTCTCGGTCGAGCTCGATTTCCTTGTCTAAGTAATATAGCTGTGAAAGCTCGTGCAAAGTCATTTGGTTTTACCTCCGTCCATTTTTGCGCCGCAGTGCGGGCAGTAATGATAGTGCGATATACATGTTCCGTAATGCTGGAATCCACAAGCGGAGCACTCATCGCCTGCGATTTGCCTTCGCCAATCTTCATAGCACAGCTTCCATTCGCCGTGTTTGACCTCTTGTACATCTACGGCGGGGGCTTTCATCAAGATTTTTACAGCGGCATTCCAACCGTCTGCATAGCTTTTGTTTTCGAAAACGTCTCGGTTGCATAAACCTATCCCAAGTGCCGCGCGGTCAATATAATCGCTCATTTTTTACCTCCGTCTATTCTTATCCTGTTGCAATAGTCGTTCTCTTTCACAAGTCCGCCATATTCTTCACAATAGCTATAAGTTTCGTAATTGACAAATTTTTTACAGTCTTTGCAAAGGAATGTAAAATTTTTTCGGCAGAGATGTGCTCTTTCAACGCTTCAATCGCGCACTCCATTGCGTTACATTGCGGGCACTCGTCATAACATTTTCCTCGGCTCATCTCTGCCTCAAAAAATTCAAGTGCTTCTTCTGCTCTCGTTTTGTTCATCTTATTTCCTCCTCTTCGTCGTGAAACTTGACTCATTTACAAGGCTTTTAAAAGCTGACATCCGTCAGCAGTTTTTCCTTTTTCTCGGTCGATTCGGCGGCTCGTTTTCCTCCTTTATGTATTTAAAACACATATATCCGAATCTGTTTTGAATGCACTCGACAAGGCGATAGCCCTTCGGGGCGATCGGCGGGTTGTCCGGGCTGTAGCTCCGGAGCGCGACCTTTGCGTCCTCGCTGTCAGGCTGCCGCATGTTGCGAGTTGATAAATATCTATGTTTAGTGCCCTGCTCGGGCGTCCAATGGTCGAATAAGTAATTGGCAAGACCGGTGTAATCACAACCGTGGTCTATACCGTTATAATAGTTGTGCTTGCGCAGGTGCTCTATCTGCACGATATCGCCATAGATCCACTGCGCTTTGATGATCTCTTCCGGCACGCCGTCGGAGACCATGTGGAAATGTATTCTCTTTGTGTTTCTGCCGCGTCCCATATAAAGGTTGATTTTCGCTTCGGGACACGCGTATTGTAGTCTGCGTTTATATAATGTACGCAACCGGCGCGCCTCGCCCCAGTCGTGTACTTCGTGGTCATTGTCAAAGGTAAGAGTTGAATATAGGGAAGTCGGCGAAAAGTTCTCGTTGAACACTCGCGCGTGCTTCCGCCTTGCTATCATCAGATTGTGGCGCTCACGCTCCTCGTCCGTGCGGATCACCGGCTTGTACTGCGCTTTTGCGACATTAGCGGTGCGGTCAGAAACCGTGTAGACTTCCTGCTCGCAAACCGCGCCGGAAAATATTCGTTTCTTGACTCGCACCGCTTTTCACATCCTCATTTCAAATTTTCGTATTTTATCGAACTCATCGACGAAAGCTCGTCGAGATATCCGACAGTGTTCTCCGTCAGCACCCGCGTTGTGCTGATTGGGATAATCGCCATCACAAAGAATCCGGCTTTCGCCGCAAAGAACGCGCCGGACTCGGTCTGACGGTAGTACAGCTCGAACTCGTCCACATCAAGCGGCTCGAGATATTTTGACTCGACAAACTCTATTCCGGCCGAAGTCTTATATGGTATATAGTCATAAGAGCCTATTCGCAGAGATATCGGCAGAGGATTGCAGAGCTCCTCTCCGTCAAACTCGTCCTTGACCATCTTCAAAAACGCTTCCGGCGGCTCGGCGGTATACCGCTGCACGATTTTGTCCGCCTGCGTCGGTGTGATATCGAAAGAGGTCATAAGCGAATCGATTGAAAAAACCGGGCAGTCGTTAAGGTAATAGGCGGCGAGACCGTCGCCGAGCATCTGCGTTGTCATATCGTACAGCGATATGTGCTTATTCGCCTTGCACAGGCTTATGATTTTTTTGATTTTCATTTTCGCAGCCTCCATATTGAAAATTAGGTTCTTTCGTTCTAAGATTCCATGCGCTGGCGGCGACCTGCGGCCGCGCATATCTGTCCGTTGCAAGAAAGCATTTTTGACACTCCACATAAAATGTTCTTTGCCCATGAAGTTCTGCCGCTCCGCCGCAGCAGGGGCAGGCTTTCAGCTCTATACTTTTATTTTTCATTGCTTATTCCTCCAAATCTTGCACATAGCACCAGCTCTGCGGCGGTTTGTTTATGATTGGGTTAAAATGATAATTCACCCCGCAATGGCGAAACTCACTTAACTCTTTCGGCTTGTCATAAATCACAAGGTTCGATATGTGCCAGCCATATAAACAAGGCAATTCACCTTGATAATCAATTAGCTCTGCGATTCTGAGACAGGCTTGTTTGGCTATTCTTGCCGTTTGTTTTTCATCGCTGCGGTAATCGGCAGTGAAACACTCAGTCTCCGCACAAATAAACTCGCCGATAACTTTGCCATTCAGGAAATTGTCTTTACTGTACTCATCACCATCAAAACGCATCAATTCAATGCTGTCACCGTGTTTTATTCCCTGCGTTGGGTGACGGTACAGTTCGTCATCATTTAACACCATGCAGCCGCTTATTGTTTGATATTTTTTACTCGGCTTTGTGCAGTAAATATAGCACTTAAATGGCGGCTCAGCCTTAGGTTTTGTTTTTCTGACCTCTACCGTTTTCTTTCCGCTTGCTATAAGCTCACACCATTTCGGTCTGACCGAAAGCAAAACCGCCATTATATTCCGCCTCCGTTACATGCATACTCTTTAAGCGCGGCGGCAGCTTGTGTCATACCGCTCTCGATGCACGCGCTCTCTTTGCCGGATCCGCAAATCTCCGCCGCTTCTATAAGCTGTTCAAGCGTCATGGTTTTCATGCCGTTCAACCTCCTTTGCCAGTCCGCATTTAAGCGGGCTGTTATAGCAAGGATTCTTACAAGTGCCGATTTTCTGACACTGGAAACAGCAGTAATTCCCGCGACGGTGGTCGCAATTGAAATGCGTGCACATCATGATTCTGGCTTTCTTTTTATTCATCGTCCGCTGCCTCCATTTCCTCGTTCCAGCAAGCTTTACACGGTGCCGTACCCGCTCCGGAAACAGCGGAGTACTGGCAGCTCCCGCCGTAGCAGTTGGCGCGGCACATCCTCGGCACACCTTCTTTATCCGGCTTTGCTTCCGGAAACTTCTCAAAAAAGTCTTGCGCATAGGTTTTATACGGGTTCTCTCTGCTCCATTTATGTAAATTTTCAATCGCATATTCAATATCCTTTCGCGAAAGGCTTGAAGCCACTTTGTTACAAAACTCATACAAGAGACATCTATCGTCCTTTATGCTACAATCCCAGCGCGAGGCGCAGAGTCTTTGCTTTTCAACAAAAAAATCTATCGTTTTACTGCAATCCATACTCAACCCTCCTGCAGCAGCACTCTTTTCTTTTTCGGCGGTGTCGATAGCTGCCTTGTATTTTCTTTTCAAGCTCTTCGGAAACTGACTTCTTCGCCTCATCGTCTCCCGCCTCCATTAAAAAATCCTTTAAAGATCTCGCGTATAGGCAGAGTTTCGCACGGATGCGCGCAGCTCCACCTTTGTAAGGCCTTGATTGCTTTTTTCATTTTCTCGTCACAATATGGTGACGGTTGGTGGCAAAAACCATATAACGGGCATATATCATCCTCAGATGTCCAGCACTTTCCGCGAGAAGCACAGAGCCTTTGCTTTTCATAAAAAAAATTTACCGTTTTGTTGCAATTAAAAATCAGCTTCATACTCAACCCTCCTGCAGCAGCGCTCCGAGCTTCTGCATCGCTGCGCGAAGCTTGGCGGCTGTGGTCTCGTCGTCCATCGACGTGATAATGTCGCGCATGACATTGATATATTTCTGTATGCTGTCAAAATAGACGCTGAATTTTGCGACCTCCGGCGAGGCGGTGAGCTTCGCGTCCTTTTCGACCTTTTCCAGCCGTCCGGTCAGCTCGCTCTTTTCTTTTTCGGCGGCGTCGAGCACCGCCTTGTATTTCTTCTCAAGCTCCTCGGTCTTCCTGCCGAGCTCGTCGGCGGCAGATTTCTCGGCAGCATCGCGCACCCGCTTCTCGGCTTCGGCTATGGCTTTTTCTCTGTCCTTTTTTGCCTTTGCACGCTCTTTTTCAATCGCGTCGACGGTGTACTGCTTTATCTCTTCGGCGGTCGGCTCGCGCATGACCGTCGCGGCAGGCTTTTCGGATACCGTTTTCAGCTCTTCGCGCAGTCGGCGGACGGTGTCGGAAAGGTCTTCGTGCTCCTGACTGCTTTTCGCGAGCTCGTCGCGCTCGGCAGTGATAAGGGTCAACTGCTCTTGCGCTTCGTGCAGCTTGCTGATAGTCTCTTTCAGTTCGCGGGTGGACATCTCCGCGACGTCGTTATTCTCCTCGACTTCCTTGCGTTCGTACCACGGCAGGGCGGCAAGCATTCCGAGCTTCGAGATTCCGAGACTTGCATTCGACTGCAAATATTTCTCGCCGAGCGACTCGAGTGCCTGTATATATGTATAGGCTTGCCGCTGCTTGATCCCGACATCCTGCTCGACATATTCTTCAAACGTCTCGTGCCCGAGTAAAAGATATTTGCGCTCTTCGCGCATTCTTTTAAGATTCTGACAAAAGTCCACCATAGCGGACGCGGCAAGGTTGCCTTTTGCGATTATCTCGTAGTGGAGATTTAGCGCCTCGTTCTGTTCCTCGCTCAGGTTTCCGCTGAGTTCCATGCTCCTGATTACTTCGTTCATACTTTTCTCCTCTCTCACGCTGCCGCGTGACTCTTTTTCTTTTTATTTCTGATGTACCCGCTCCATGCCTCGACAAAAGCCTCGACCTCTGGGGTCTTGCCGCAGTTGTGCAAACCTCGACACTGGATGATGCTCTCGGTTTTCGGGTTATACTCCAGAGTGTAAAAAGGCTTGTCCGGTTTGCTTTTCTTTCTGATAAAAAAGATAACCGTCTGCCCGCTCAGGTGTTTTTTGGCATATGTCGCAACGCAATGGTGCAAAGCACTGCCCTCGTCGATAAGCTCGGCGCGACTTCGCGCCGGACGAATCAACAGGGCGCCGCTTTCAAAATAAAAGTCCCGTTCGAGCTTTTTGAGCCGCTTTCCAAACTCTTCCTGCATTCTGCGCGTCTCTTCGAGCTCCTTTTGCCGTCTTGCTTCCGCAAGGGCTTCGTTTGTGCGCTGATGCGCCTGCGCGAGATCTGGCGGCAAGAGGATATCTTCGCGCTTGAGATCAAGATTAAGCTTTTCGCAATCTCGCCAGTAATCACAAAGCGTGTATATCGTTTCCTCCTGCTTGTCGAGATATTTAACCGCTTTTTTGAAAGGCAACTGCTTCTCGACGTTTTCGATACTTGTCGAGCCGTATGAGGCATATTTTTTCGCCTGCGCCGGAGTGATTCCGTATGCTTTTGCGATTTGCGCATATTTCACGCCCGCGTCAGTCTTATCCTCAAGCTCGCGGAGCTCTTTTTTGTTAAGTCCGAGAGCAGCGGAGACCGTCTTTGCCCGTCTGTTGATTTTCGCTTGACTATATTGATGCAAGGCAAGGACCGAAAAGCCTTCTTTAACAAGTCTTTCAATGAGCTCCGGATTTTTTACAAATCGGTCAAGATAGCTGCACACTTCAACATATCTGCTGCCTGACATGACCGTCTCGATTTGCGCATATTTCAAATTTGTTTTTTTGAAAATCTCATCGGTAAATCCGTAATAATTTGTATAAATATAGTTTTGCTCCGATGTATAATACGGCTGACCCGCACTCGGCTCGGGTATGGTCGTCATCCTTTTCCAACCGCAGCCGCCATAATAATACGAATAAACTTTATTCCAAGCAACATCTACATCGGTGTTGTAGTAGATTCGGTATCTTTCAAAAAAATCGGTGCCGACGTCTCTAATTTTCCCGCTGTAATCTCGGCGGACAAAGCCCGCTCGAACAAGCACGCCGCCGTCTCTCAATCTGTCGGAAAAAACGACGTATTCCTCGTCGACCAATCTTCCCCGGCCTCGCCCCATGTCGCGGAACTGCACCGGACTCTTGCACGAAGGACAGAAGCCTATTTCCTTGTGCCGTCGATAGATGTTCTCCTCGTCGGCCGGCGTGAAGGTCCTGCCGAGCTCAAGCACCACATCTTGGTGACAGTGCGTGCAATAGCCGTACCTTTTTCCTTTTTCTCTGTATGTAAAAAGATATCGGCTGTGTTTTAAGACCGACTCGTCAACCCACTTCTCTACCTTTTTCGGCAGGCCGTCAATCGACTTGGCAAAAGCCATTTTTTTAGCGTGCAGATACTGTTCTTCGGTGATTTTCTTCGCTTTTTGTCCCATGTCGCCACCTCACAGCAGATCCGCAAGGTCAAGGCTGATGATGTTATCGGTCTTCGGCTCTTCGGCGATTCCGTAATATTCGCGGATCCAAGAGTAGACCGTTTCATCTTCGACCATCGCGCAGCCGTTCTCGGCATGCTCTCTTGCTTTTTTTGTTACGGCTTTCACACAGTCCGCAAGGCTCTTTTTTTCGTCCGTGACCTTGCCCGCGCTGATATCGTCGGTTATAAGCGCATCGATGATATACTGCGCAATCCGCTTCTGATTCGTGCCGCCCTTTTCGCTCTCGGCGTCAATTTTGGCTATTGCCTTTTTCATTAACTCTGTCATTTTTTCCATTTCTCCTTTAACTTCCGCCTTTTCGTTTCGTTCTGGCGTCTTTTTTTATATGTTCTTCGTGATAATATAGGCTTTCGGGCAACTCGTAAAAATCTTGACCGCCCGCCAGCGCGAGGTATAAATCGTTTAAAGCGTCCCGAGCCTCGGCGACTGTTTTGTATCGCGATAGCGTGACTGGCGGATTATCAACACCGTAGCTCAAAACCAGCAGTGCCGCGTCTTCCTTTCTCGATATGCAGACCCGCTCCACAAAATCAAAATTTACAATCTGATCTTTAGCGCCGTTTAGGATATACATAAAGTTTCTCCTTCATTTTCAAATATTCCGATATTTCTTCTTTCGCCCGCTCCCACTCGGAGCACCACACGGCGCGGAAACCCTGTCGCTCAAGCGCTTCAAGCCACCACTGCTGGTCAACCGTCGGCTTATTTCGGCCGGCTTTCATTTCGATGTACAAGCCGTGGTATTTCCCTCGGGCGACCGGCAGGCAGAGGTCAGGCACGCCCTTTTTCATTCCCTGCCGCCGGAGCGCTGCACCGTAAGCCACGCTGCGCTTGCCTTCGTTCGGGATGTGGTATAAAAGCTTCAGCTCCGGGTGTGCGGCGGATTGGTACTCTGCCCACACAAAAAGCGCTTCCTGCTCCTCGGCCTCGCGGTTCTCTCGCTTGGTCTCGGCGGTTTGGTCGCTGGCCGTGCTGCCGTCATCCGTCGAGTAGACGGTCAGGCTGTCGAGCTCACAGCCACAGGCGCGGCAGAGCTTCAACCCGCTCGCGTTCGCATAATTATATTCTCGCCCGCACTGCGGGCACTTGTAGGATTTTATCTTCATTTTGTGCCTCCGTTGACATTTTTCGGCGGCAATGTTATAATATTAGCGGTGTCTGATGTTGCCTCGGCAACATCCCCGGGGCGTCCTGTCGCATCAGGGCGTCCTTTTTCATATTTATCGAGCCTCGGCCAAAGAGCCCGCTCGATTCGCTCAAGATATTTATTTAACGCTTCGCGGCCGTCGTGGAAGCTCCACTCCGTTTCTTTCGCGCCGTCGGTATATTTCACGGCATATTCGGTGCGGTTTGGCCGAAACAGTAGCGTCACAGGCTTCGCTCCGCTGATTTCCGCGCGCGTCACTATTTTTCCGTCAATCATATCTTTTTTCCCTCCTTTTTTTGTAGTACGCGCAAAAATCGTTAGTCGAGGGAATTTCGCGAAACTGCTCAGTTTCATAGGTGAAGGCGCAGCACTTCCCGTCCCAGCCTCGACTTGCGTGGTCAATTTTGCGCAGCCAGTAACAATTCTTGCAAATCTTCTTTCTGCGCCACTTCTGCCCGCTCCCTGGCATATCAGCTGTTTTTTCTGTTGAGCTCATCGCGGCCGCTCCTCTTGCTCTTGATGCTTGATTTAACCTTGTCCTCAAATGCTATAAGCTTGTCCTCGCGGATGAACCCATAGATGATAAGTACGGCGACGGCGATCTCAAACACCGTCTGGATTGCAAATTTCAGCGCCATTTTCTTTATCCTCCTTAAATCGCAGGCGGTCAATTCGGACCGTGGCCGTTGACCTGCCTTCCCTGCCCTCAAGCTCGGCGGTGACTGCGAGCTCTCCGTTGATTATTCGATATATGACCGCAGACACTCTGTCGTATCTGACATCGCCGACAAGCGGCACAAAGTATATGACCGGCTTACCGTTGGCAAGAGCTTGCTTGACTTCTTCGTTAGTCATCGGCGGCCTCCGTTCATTTGAGAATCAGCGAGCGGAGCATCAAATTCTCCTGCTCGAGCTCCTGCACTCGCTTCTTTAGTACAGCCTTGTCTCCGGAACGGCTGACCCACTCTTCAATTCTTCGAGCTATTGCGGACGAGCCGTCAAAATCTGGGTAGTATAGTGACAGACCTGATGTGTCAGGGTCAATGCCGACTTGCCTTGAGATGATATCAATAACCGCCCGAGCGGCCTCATAACGCCGGACAAATAAGTCATTGCTCTTATCCTTGATTCTGCAAAGCGTTGCAAGATCTTCTTTGGGCAGTGTGTCATATCTGTGAGGGTCTTTCTTTTGTGCAAGTGTGCCCTCGTAACGGGCGAGGACTTCGGCCTCGTTTTCGTTTATTGTGTAAATATAATTACTCATTTTCCTGCCTCCTCAAAAAATCGGTGCCCGCCTATCGTGCAGACATAGGTCTGCGATTCGTGCCAAAGGCTCTGACACAGCGCCGGCGCATAAAAATAAAGTATTTCGCGATCCGTAGCGGTCTCGCCGTCGTCAAAAACCTTGGCGACGGCTTTTTTGACCTCGTCGCTCGGCTCGGGTCGGGCGGCGGTGTAGCCGAAGCTGCGGACGATTTCAAGCGGACGCTTGTCCTCCTGCTCGCAGGCGTTGAGTATGCACTGCGCCACGGCCATCTGACCTATATATGGCTCGGCTCCCGCCTCAGCCATGACTACCCGCTCGATTTCGTCGCGCTCAGCGGCGGTCAGGGCATATCTGACGCTTGCAGTCGACTGCAAAACGGGCTTCGGCTCTGCTTCTGTCGCTGTTTCCGGCTCGGCCTTGGTGTCCTCGACATAGTAGACCTCAGGCATCGCCGTTGTTATTTCGGGCAGTGCCGCGAGAAGCATAATCGCGACAAGCGCGACGACCGCGCCGATGATAAGCAAGTCTTTAGTCATCGCTGTCGACCTCCTTGCGGATGGGTCTCTTGACCAGCACTCTTGTGGTGTTCTTGTTCGCAAACTCCGCAAGCTCGTCCGCCCCATTTTCCAACGTTTCGGCGGAAAGCCCGAATTTTTTTCCGGCGTCCTTGACAAATATCGCCGTCAATTTGCAAGCGGCCAAAATCACGACGCTGTCGGCGATACTGACTCCGCCGAATGCCATCATGATCTCCTGCGCAAGCATTACACACAACTTGCCAGACAGTCTTGCCATTTCTTCGGCATCGTGACGGTAGCACGCACGCTGATAGTCCGCGCGGGTCTTTTTTAAGCTTTCAATCATTTTCTTTTCTTCCTTTCTTTTCTTCAAACCGTCTGCCCGCTCTCGCGCAAGTGCTCCATATACATGGGCAGCAGCAGCTCGGCCAGCCAGTCAATGTTTTTATTTTCGCACTCAGTCAGCCCGTTCTCCTCGACCGTCAGGTCTTCAAAGACCCGCTCCGGCGGCAGAAAAGAGCCGTCTGAGTCACGACGCGCTATTATTGCTGTCTGCATTCTTGCCATGATTTAAACCCCCTGACGCTTTTTTTCAATCGCTTCAATTGCTTCGAAAACTCTGGACTTCATGCGCTCATCGTCCTTGACCTTCTTTTTACCGTTCATTATCATGGACAAATAGACAGAGGTAACACCCATCTGTTCAGCCACTTCTTTGGCCTTTATTTTGTTTAAATGCATCAAGCCCACGGCTTCACCAATCCATTCGTTCATTCGATTCACCTCTTTTGAAAGATTTTAAAAAAATAGTTGAATTTGTTAAACTTATATGATATATTTAGATTGTAAGACAAAACAATCAACAAAAATCAACTTCAAGGCCTGCAACGCCTTGAAAAAGTTTATTTGATTCAACCTTTTCTTCAAGTATAGTTTATTCCTTTTAACTTGTCAAGTGAAAAAGTTGATTTTAATTAACTTTGTTGATTTTTACCAAAATCAATGAGGTGTTTTTATGTTCTATGACAAATTTATTGCACTTTGTAAACGCGACGGTGTATCGCCGTCGAAAGCAATGACAGATAACGGTTTCAACAAAGCTACCGTTTCTATGTGGAAGAGGAAATATTTAAAAGGACAAGACGTACGACCGTCATTCGACATGATTTCCGCCTTGTCAAAGTATTTCAATGTTTCCTCCGACTATTTCGTAAAAAGTGATGAAGATTCAGAGCGTGAAAAAATTAGCGACGAGGACTTAATGTTTGCACTCTTTGACGGAACAGCTGATCAAATAACTCCGGAGATGTTCAATGAAGTTAAACAATTTGCGCAGTATATTGCGGAAAGGGAAAAGAAGAAAAATGAGCAGTCTTGATGACCTATATGATTTAGCAGAAAAAGAAGGCATTGAAGTGCTTGCCTTTTCTCTCCCGACGGTCGGCTCGGTATCGATAATGCGTCAAAATGGGAAGTGTTACATAGGGCTGGATCCGTTCTTTTTTGAAACATCAAATGAGAAGTCTGTTTTGTTGGCTCATGAGCTCGGGCATTGTATTACTGGCAGCTTTTATAATAGGTATGCATCCTGCGATGTACGCGCCAAACATGAGTATGCCGCTGACAAGTGGGCGATAAAAAAGCTCGTCCCTGTGGACGAGCTTGAGGAAGCAATAAGACACGGTTTTACCGAGTTTTGGGAGCTTTCTGAATATTTTGATGTATCAGTTCCTTTTGTGAAAAAAGCTATTAACTATTATAAAGAACAAGCGATTGGGCGTTTGTAATAAGATTGGAGGTCAAACAAATGGCAAAAGGTAAGAAAAAGGCAAACTGGGTGTTGATTATCGCGGTCATGTTTATACTCGGCGGCATAATGACACTTATCGAAAAAATCAAGGAAAGCACCCATCCGGCTCTTTTTGCGGTGCTTATCGTGGTCGGCCTCGCGGCTGTTGCCATCTGTGTGTTCCTGATTCTGCGGCACGCTAAAAAGAAAAAGGACGCCGCGGTTGATTCCGTCGACATTCCCGACCGAGCTGTGCCGGATTCCGAGTTGAAAATGGCGAACATAGACACAACGCCGCTTCCGTCCGCAGAGCCGGTCAAGCCGGTGGAAACATATGAATTTTATCGCGTGAAGACTGTCGGCGTGACCTTTAACAACGATGACGGCACCAGTCGTCAGGAGCTGATTCGTAAGCTGTACTACCACGAGCCGCCGTTTGCAAACAAAGGAATCGAGCTTGCGCTTGAAGAATATGAATATCGCGGCGAACCCGCTTTTAAAGTCCTTGTGGACGGCCATCAGCTCGGAAATCTGTCAAGAGCCGATGCCAAATATATGGCGGAAAACAAGGATCGTTGCGTAACGCTTTGCGGCGCGGAAATCGTCGGCGGCGACACTCCAAAAGATGACTTTTTTGACGATGATTACGATGATGACAATGATGATGATTACAACGACTATGATGACGATTATGACGACAACTACGATGATGACGATGACGATTACACCTACGACCGCAAACCTTTGACTTGGGGATTCCATTTCAACATAAAATTCAAAAGATAATAAAAAAAGCCCGCTCCTGCGGGAACAGGAACGGGTCAAAATATCAAAACACCACAAGCAAAGTGAGTTGATATGTCTATTATATCAGCCCGCTCGCCAAAACGCAAGAAAGCGAGGCTTCTTTTAATGGAAAACGCAGTAATTTATGCAAGATATTCTTCGGATAAGCAGACCGAGCAGAGCATCGAGGGACAGCTTAGGATCTGCACTGCCTACGCGGAGCAAAACAACTTTAATATCGTGCATCACTATATCGACCGCGCCATGTCCGGCACGAACGACCGCCGCCCGGAGTTCCAGCAGATGATATCCGACAGCGCGCGCAAGCAGTTTAAATATATCATAGTTTATAAATTTGACCGCTTCGCGCGAAATATGTACGATTCCGCTATATATGAGCACAAGCTCGAGCAAAACGGCATTAAGGTGCTTTCCGCAACCGAACAGGTCGGCGACGGCAACGAGTCGCTGATAGTCAAGGCCGTCCTGCGGGCAATGGCCGAGATGTACTCGCGGCAGCTCAGCGATAATGTCAAGCGCGGAATGAAAGAGAGCGCTTTAAAAGCTAACAGCACCGGCGGGACTATTCCGTTTGGCTATCGGCTCGACGGCAAGAAGCTCGTGCTCGATGAGCGAACCGCGCCGTTTGCAAAGCATATTTTTATGGAATATGCGGCGGGCAAGGCGAAAACGGACATATTGCGCGAGCTCGACCGCGAGGGCTGCCGAAAGAGCAACGGCAAGGCTCTCACCATGCAAAATATTACATATATACTATCGAACGTAAAATATACCGGCGTTTTTAAGTTTAAGGATATTGAAGTTGAGGATGGCTGCCCTGCGCTGGTCAGCAAGGAGACTTTTGACCGCTGCAAAGAGCGAGCTGAGCGCGAAAGGCGCAAATACGGCAAAAGCGCGCAAGAAGTTGACTATCTTCTTGTCGGCAAGCTCTATTGTGGCTACTGCAAAAAACCGATGATTGGCGACAGCGGCACGAGCCGAAACGGTGACAAGCACCACTATTATACGTGCTACACTCGCAAGAGCCGCCGCAGAACCGGCGAAACTTGCCGCAAAAAAAGCGAGAGAAAGGACTTCCTTGAGTGGTACGTCGTCCAGCAAGTCAAGGAGTATATACTTGATAACCGCCGTGTCGAGATAATCGCCGACGCGGTTGTAAAAAAATTTAAGGAGCTGTTTGAAAGCTCCGGCGAAGATGTCATATTAAAACGGCTTCGCAGCATTGACCACGAAGTTGACGACGCCGTTGACGCACTTTTAAAAACAAAAAACCCAGCCGCGATTGATAAAATCAATGCACGACTGGAAAAGCTGCAAGCTGAACGCGAAAGCGCCGAGATTGAACTTGCAAAATTCCGCATAACAAAAAACGTCATCCCCGACCGCGAGGATCTAATTGACTGGCTTAAATCGTTCCAAGGCGACGCCCTCGACCCGGAGTATCAAAAAAAGATGATTGATACCTTTATCAACGCGATATATCTCTACGACGACAAAGTGGTCATTTGCTTTAACCTCAAAGGTGGCAAGCAAGTCTCGGGAATAGAAGAGCTCGAACACTCTGATGAGTTGGACGAGTGTTCGAGCAGCTTATTAAATGGCTCCCCCTGTTGGACTCGAACCAACGACCCTGCGGTTAACAGCCGCATGCTCTACCGACTGAGCTAAGGAGGAATGTTACTACCGCCCAGTATTAGTGGGCGGTAACTTGTGTCGGCGTCGACTTATCTTCCCGGGAGGCTGCCCTCCGAGTATTGTCAGCACGA
>ENA-OPCS01000511-OPCS01000511.1-human-gut-metagenome-genome-assembly--contig:-NODE-511-length-30112-cov-9.029411_pt1 | contig 30112 bp, 23 predicted proteins | sample MGYA00241256_ERZ501492 | MGnify/ENA primary metagenome ERZ501492 (study PRJEB25962, sample SAMEA2042512) | human gut metagenome | biome: human gut; feature: human-associated habitat; material: faeces... | reverse complement strand
AAAGCAAACAAAGTTCGTCAGAAACCTCTTCGTGTTATCCTGAACGGTCTTGGAAAAGATGCTGCTCAGATCATCTCCCGTATCAACGGCTTTACATATGTAGAGACAGAATACGATCCATACAAGAACGAAGTTAAAGAAGTATTCAGAAAAGCATACTCCGAAGGACTTCGTGCAAAAGTTAACTGCTACGGCGCTAACAGCGTTCCGGAAGGTGTTGCTATCATGTGGAAAGAAGACGTTGACGTTTCTATCACAGGTAACTCTACAAACCCGACTCGTTTCCAGCATCCGGTTGCAGGTACATACAAGAAAGAATGTATCGAGCAGGGTAAAAAATACTTCTCTGTTGCTTCTGGTGGTGGTACAGGTCGTACTCTTCACCCGGATAACATGGCTGCCGGTCCTGCTTCTTATGGTATGACGGATACGATGGGTCGTATGCACTCTGATGCACAGTTCGCTGGTTCTTCTTCCGTACCGGCTCACGTAGAGATGATGGGTCTCATCGGCGCTGGTAACAACCCGATGGTTGGTATGACAGTTGCAGTAGCTGTTTCCATCGAGGAAGCTGCTAAGGCTGGAAAGTTCTAATCAAACCTTTTTAATCAAAGAGTCAACAAACCTAGAAAGTACCGTAGTTCCAAGGGCTGCGGTACTTTTCTTAGTTTAGATCAAAAAAATGAGAAAGTAATTTGAGACACGGTGAGAAGCCTTGAAAATGGCAAGATAGGCAAACAGGTAGGTAACAAGTAGGCAACAGAGCGAAGGAAACAAAAAGAAGAGCCGATCACAGGAAAAGAAATGCCGCAACCACAAGGGTTACGGCATTTTTTCTAGTGTGCCGAGCATGGCACTAATCTTACTGGTGAAAGTCCAGTCACGGGTATTTACCGCCAAGTGTAGTGAACCACAAGTCGGTACCAGTAATGGTATGGATGAAGGAAGTGGTGTAACAAAAAAGCGGCTTTTCAAGCCGCTTTTTCTGCATAGTTAAATATGTTAAATAAAAAAGATTGTTGAAAAAATATTACATATATGATACAATATGTTAACATAAACGTAACATGATAACGAGGTATAATGATGGAAAGAAGGCAAAGTATTATGAGAAGGAGAGGCAAAACATTTTTATCGCTGTTTCTTTCTGCTGTGATCGTTACCGGTCAGCCGGTATTGGCAGCCGATTTTTCTGCTGGAGAGGAAACATTTATTTCGGAAACCACAGAGCAGGAAGGCGATGTATCGGAAGCTTCAGCTATTTTCGAGGATACTGTGGATTCAGACAGTGAAATGAGATATGAGAAATATGAGGCGACAGTTTCTAGTGAAATCCTTGATTTGGGACAGACTGGAGTAAACGGCGGCGGTTGGGAAAGGCTAGAGATAAAAAATACAGGTACAGAGAGCTGGCAGATCAAATCCATTTCAGAATTGAATGATTTTAGACTTGAACATTTAGAGCATCCATTATTATATGAGGGAAGACTTCCGATGAAAGTTGGGAATAAGGTTAAGCCCGGAGAAGCTGTTGCAGTGGATATTTATGTAAAGCCAAATCTTTCTCAGGGGATTCATGAAGAAACTTTTGTCATGGAAACAGAAGAAGGAATTCAGGCAGAGTGCAGGATACGGGTTCTCGTTCGTGGGGAATCAGAGGAGGATTACGAGGTTAACTGTGTACCAAATAGTGGTACGAGATTTCTCACAATTACTCAGGAAGAGTACGATTCATGGGATGATGTAGAACCAGAGCCGGATATGTTGATGTGCCCATCACGGTTGATTACAATATGCAACAATGGGCAAAAACCAAGCCTTATGAGCCATGATGTAAGGAGCTGGTGACGCTCATATATCATCTCAGCAATCTCTTTACCTGATTCTGTAAGATATATGTAACCTTCTTTAGTTACCGTTATATGATTAGATTCCCTCAGATTCTTCATTGCAATACTGACGCTTGATTTCTTGAAACCTAACTCATTGGCAACATCTATTGAACGAACCACAGGAAGCTTTTTACTTAACATTAATATTGACTCAAGATAGTTTTCTGCTGATTCATGAATAACTGACATAATTATATCCCCCGATTACTTATAACGATATTGATATATGAATTATAACACGCATGTATATTTAATGCAAATGTGCTGAATATAAATTAATCATAAAATTTATCATAATACTTGGTAAAATATGGATGTAAAGCCTTATCACTGTTGCAAATAAACTGAATGCAGTTTAAAATGTAGAAAGTGTATGTAAGATATTATTATGTTAGAGGGTGTTTTTTTGAATATAAGCAATATAGAATGGATAGAAAAACTGAATTGCCTTACAGACCTGCATGTACATCTTGATGGTTCACTGTCGCCTGAATCTGTAAGACATCTTTGTGGTATGCAGAATATAGAAACAGGTGATGATGCAGAATTGTCAGCGAAGCTGAGTGTGTCATCAGATTGTAAGAATCTTAATGAATATCTTGAAAAGTTCGAATTCCCACTTCAGCTTTTGCAGACGCGTGAGGCTGTTAAATATAGTGTGTGTCAGCTTGTTAAAGAGCAGGAAGAACAGGGAGTAATATACAGCGAGATAAGATTTGCACCACAGCTTCATACAAGAAAAGGATTGTCACAGCAGGAGATTGTTGAAGCAGCATGTGAGGGACTTGATGAATCAAGAAAGTACTGGAAGTCATATTCCTGTCACAATCTTATATTATGTTGTATGCGTTCGGATGATAATAAGGATGCTAATATGGAGACAGTAAGACTTGCTGCATTATATGCCGAAAGGGGAAGAGGCGTTGTGGCGGCAGACCTTGCAGGGGCAGAAGGACTTTATGCAACAGATACATTTGCAGATGTATTCAGAGATGCCGTTCAGAGAGGCGTTCCGTTTACTATTCACGCAGGTGAGGCGGCCGGAGCAGAAAGTGTTGAATGTGCATTGAATTTTCAGGCTGTAAGAATAGGACATGGCGTAAGAAGTACAGAGAATCCTTTAATTATGCAGGAGCTTGCAGACAGAGAGACTGCATTGGAATTATGTCCGACAAGCAATCTGAATACTAAAATATACGAGACAATAGAAAATTATCCGATACAGCAGCTTATGAATAAGGGGATAAAAGTTACTGTTAATACGGATAATATGATGGTTTCTAACACAACAGAGGCTAGGGAACTTGCATTGGTTGCAGATACATTCAATATGGAGAAGAAAGATGTTAAGCAACTGATAATGAATGGTGTTGAAGCTGCATTTACAACAGAGGGAATAAAAAACCGCTTAAGGGCAAGAGTGGAGACACAGTTTGCCAAAGTAGCTGGAATCAGAGGTTAGGGTATGAATGAAGTTAATGAATTATTTACTAAAGAAAATGTAGAAAAGATATATGTTCCGGATATTGTTAAGGATGATCTGCTAAGTATTATAGAAGAAAAGCTTAAGAAAGCAGGATTCTATTACAGGGTTGCATACAGGGTGAAAGCTCCTGATTCAATGCTTGATAAACTTATATTAAAGGATTACAGAAGACCAGGGACAGACAATCAGGATAAAAAGATGCAGGATCTTATAGGAATAAGAATTATTCTGTATTATGCGGATGATGTTGAAATTGTCAAGAATTTTCTAGATACAATATTCTCTATGCCGGGCGTGTGGAATACAACAGAGGCTAATGAATATGAGTTCAGGGCAATGAAGATTAATGGTATATTCAAGCTGCCGGGATATCTTAGCAAGACCATTGTTAATCCGGAGCTTGGAGATTATGTGGATGATACATTTGAGATACAGGTAAGAACTAATTCTTTTGAGGGCTGGCATGAGATTGAACATGATATGAGATATAAAGGTTCAGCCTTTGGCACGGGTAATGAAGCACTTGCAAGAAAAATGAACAGTATTCTTGCAACGCTGGAGTTATGTGATGATTCAGTTGTGGGTCTGATTGAAGATTTAGGACATCAGCATTACAAAGACAGAAAATGGAACTATATGTTAAGATGTCATTACAGACTGAAGTTTACAAGAGAACCGCTGCATCCATATATTGAAGAGATATTTGATGAAGATACAGAGCTTGCCAAGAAGTTTTATAAATTTAAAAGAGAACCGTTACTAAGACAGCTATGGGATAATACAGGAGATAAAGGTCCGGAGATTACTGTTAATAATATTGTTAAGATAGTTAATCAGATAGGACCTGAGGATGAGAGACTCAAAGAAGCATTTGTAAAGATAGAACATGAGAAGAAGCAGGAGACAGAAAGCGTTGCTAAGAGAAGAAGGTTTGAGCCGTTTAAACAGCTTGGCTCTTTTATGGTATTTAAGGCTGATACATATATCGACTTAAGCAATCTTGCAATGCCTGATGCTTTCAGAAAAGCCACAGGGTACATATATTCATGGGTTAAGTCAAGATATGAGGATGTATTCACAGATTTACCTGAGAGTGCAGAAACTTATGTTAATGCAGAGCCTGGATATTCAGTTAATCTTTCGTATGATGCAGAAAATGTGTATTTTTCTGAAAAAACTACACATCTTGATACTAAGATACCAACAAGAGTATGGATATCTGAAGCGGTTATATGCAGGGAAGGTGACAGACTGAAATTCACGGTATCTAACAGATATGCAGAACCAGCAGACAGATACAGAGATAATGAAAATGTTCTGTTTTCAAGACCTAATTTCTTTGGAGAGATTGCAGACAATATAGGAATTGTTGATGTGGAAAGAATGAGGGAGTCTGTAAGATACGTTGAGGACAGCAAGGATTACGATGATCTTACAACACTGATTGCAGAGGAAGAAAGAACATTTCCTGTTATAGTATTTATGGCAAGTGATGGCAGATGGCTTGATAAATTTGATATGAACTATTTCGCTTATCTTGTGGGTTATTATGCACATATCAAGATGATAAGAAGCCCTTATGAATCACGAAAATTTGCTAAGGATTACGGCCTTAAGATAGATGAATGTGCAGATTCGATAACAGTATTTTATCCGGGAAGAGAGCCTTATACAAGCTATAAGACAGATATATTCCATACAACATTTGAAGTTATTAAGGTTGAAAAGAGAAAATATTGGAATGAAAATGGCTGCAGGGCATACAGAAGAAAGCTTGTTTCAGAAATAAGAGAGAATAACGTACTTTAGTAAGTGTTAAATTAGGAGAGAACAGAATGGATAAATGTGTCCTGATAGTTGATGATAACGATTTTAACAGGGAACTTGTAAAAGATATTCTTGAAGACGAGGATATAACAGTTTATGAGGCAGAAGATGGCAGTTCGGCGATTGAACTGCTTGAAAGTGAACAGGCGGACGACATAGATGTAGTTCTTATGGACATGAGAATGCCGGGAATGGATGGCATAGAGACCACTAAGATTATAAGGACTAAGAATGGAAAATGTACGGAAGTGCCAATAATTGCAATGACAGCAGATGGTTTTGAAACAGATATAGGTATGCTGCAAAAGGCAGGCATGAACGGACTTATATCTAAGCCTGTGGATGTGAATACATTGGTAGAACATATAACAAAACTGGCAGGGTGGTAAACACTCTGCCAGTTTTGCGTGTATATTATCTTGATTCACCCATAAAGAAGAGTGCAACTGTTCCAGGACCGGAATGTGTTCCGATTGTAGGACATATATAATTAATCCATATGTTATCTATGCCGAATCTTTCTTTAACAAGACCTGCTACGAACTGTGCATCTTGTAAGCAGTCACCATGACTGATGAATACAACATCATTCTTATCCTTGTATGAACCAATATGTTCCTCCATACGGTCAACTAAAGCAATAAGTGATTTCTTTCTGCCACGGACTTTTCCAATATTAATAAGTCTGCCTTCATTATCTACATGAAGGATTGGCTTGATGTTGGCAAGCGTACCGATAATGGCAGTAGTCTTAGAAACACGACCTCCTCTGTATAAGTGGTTAAGGTCATCAACCGTAAAATTATGTACTACATTAAGCTTATGATTGTTGACAAAATCTATTATTTCGTCCATAGATTTTCCTGATTTCTTCATCTCAACAGCTTTATACACGATAAGACCTTCACCCATTGAAGCAGCTAATGAATCTACTACAACGATTCTAGCTCCTGGATGTTCTTCCATAACTTCATTGGCTGCTATGCAGGCGTTATTGTAACTGCTTGAAAGTGCAGATGAAAATGCAATGTGAAGAATATCAAAGCCCTCATTGACACGCTTTTCAAATATTGTCTTACAATCCTGCGGGTTACATGCCATAGTTGTTGGCATATCGCCATTACGCATGCGGTCAAAGAATTCCTTCTCAGGCATAATGTTATCTGTTCCGTAGATTACTTCACCAAATGCATAAAAAAGAGTGTGGATATCAATGTTGTTTTCTTTAACATAACTTGCAGGTAAATCAGCAGTTGTGTCAGTTGATATAAGAAAATCTTTCATAAATGTCAGATCCTTTCTTGATTTATTTTCTGTATTATAATATCATTAATGAAGTGATATTCCAAGATATAAGATTAATTGCATTGTAATAAATTTTGCGAATAAATTTTAATAATGGGGTTGACATATATTGTTTAGGATGATATCATGCAATAGTTGCAAAGCAAAGCAGAGTATCCACTCTCACCTCAGCGCATAGGGCGACTCGGGTTGATATTTAAGAATTACACATAATATAGGATTGTGTTTTGATTAAAGAAAGTGGATAGCTGTGCTATTCACTTTAATTTTTTATATGGGGGTGTACCGCTATTAACGAGTTAATGATTAACGAACAGATCAGATGCAAAGAGGTTCGTGTTATTGGAGAAGAAGGACAGCAGCTTGGAGTTATGGCATTAAGAGATGCTTTAAACATGGCTAAGGATGCAGGAGTAGATTTGGTAATGGTTTCGCCATCAGCTAATCCACCTGTATGCAGAATTGTAGATTATGGCAAGTTCAAGTACGAACAGCTCCGCAGGGAAAAGGAAGCTAAGAAGAAACAGAAGACAGTAGAAGTTAAGGAAGTTCGTTTATCACCTAACATCGATGTCAATGACCTTAATACTAAGTGTAACTCAGCAAGAAAGTTCATTGAGAAAGGTAACAAGGTTAAAGTATCATTAAGATTCAGAGGAAGAGAAATGGCTCATATCGACTCTACTAAGCATATATTAGAGGATTTTGCAGAAAAGCTTAGTGATATAGCTGTAATTGAGAAGGCTCCTAAGATGGAAGGCAGGAGCATGATGATGTTTTTAACTGAAAAACGTTAAAATAAATAACAACTAATAGACATTTTTAGGAGGATTATTATGCCAAAGGTAAAGACAAAAAGAGCAGCTGCAAAGCGTTTTAAAGTAACTGGAACAGGTAAGTTAAAGAGAATGAAGGCATACAAGAGCCATATTCTTACAAAGAAGTCAGCTAAGAGAAAGAGAAATCTTAGACAGGCAGCTATGACTGACGCAACTAATGTTAAGACAATGAAGAAGATTATGCCTTATCTCTAAGATTAATGGTATAACAACATTTATTTAGAGATATAGTTTAAGGAGGAATTTATAAAATGGCAAGAATTAAAGGCGGATTAAACGCAAAGAAGAAGCATAACAGAGTATTAAAGCTCGCTAAGGGTTATAGAGGAGCAAGATCTAAGCAGTACAGAGTTGCTAAGCAGTCAGTTATGAGAGCTCTTACAGAGAGTTATAAGGGCAGAAAGCAGAAGAAGAGACAGTTCAGACAGTTATGGATTGCCAGAATCAATGCTGCTGCAAGAATTAACGGACTTTCATACAGCAAGTTCATGTATGGTCTTAAGTTAGCTAATATCGATCTTAACAGAAAGGTATTATCTGAGATGGCTGTTAACGATGCAGAAGGATTTGCTAAGCTCGCAGAGGTTGCTAAGTCTAAGCTTGCATAATTGATTATATATTATATATCAGAGATAATAGGCTGTCGTGAAAGCGGCAGTCTTTTCTTTTTAAAATGTATGATATTTCTGTGAACTAATATGAACAGATATGGATAAAATCTCTTTTATGTGATATAGTATGAAAGTCAATTTTTTACTTCTGTATAAAGAAGTAAGAGCGGAGGTTTATTGTGAGAAAAAGTTTTTTAAGAAAAGCATCAATAGTTTTATTATCAGCAACAATGCTTATGGCAACTGCATGTAATAAAGAGATTGAAGTAAAATACGATTATAATGTTAATGATTATGTACAGCTTGGGAAATATGAGGATATAGCTGTAACTGTTGATAAAACATCTATAGAGAATCAGCTTGTTGATGATAAGATTGCTGAAGATATAGAGAATAATACTACTTATTCAGAAGTCAGCAGAGGTGCTGTTGATGGAGATCAGATACTGGTTACTTATGTTGCTACAAGTTCGGGTTCACAGTCAACAGGGCTGTCTAATACAGATGGTGTTACAATGATACTTGGCAAAGATAAACTTGGACTTGATATAGAAGAGCTTGATGAAGCACTCTATGGAATGAAGGCTGGAGAGACTAAGGTTATGGTAATCGACTTGCCGGAAACATATAGCAATACCGTATATGCAGGAACTAAAGTAGTGTTTGAGCTTACAGTGCAGACGGTTTCACAGCCTAATGTGCCAATGCTTACTAATGCATATGTTAAGGAAACATTTGGATATGATACAATCGAAGAATATAGAGCTTCTGTTAAAGATTCATTAGCATCTACAATCGATTCTAAGGTTGATGATGAGATTCAGAAACAGGTTCTTTCAACACTTCAGGATACATGTAAGGTAAGTGGTTATCCAGATACACTGCTCAGTACATTACGAGACAGATATGACCAGTCTGTCGGATTCTATGCTGATTTTACTAACCAGTCAAAGGAAGAGTATTGCCAGCAGTTATATGGAATGTCATATGATGATTTCATTAAGAAGTCAGCAGCACAGCAGCTTATTATGGAAGCAATCGTGAAAGATCAGAAGTTCTCTATGAGAGAATATGATTACAAGGGCGATCTTGATGAATTCGCAGGAGACAATGGATATTCTGATGAGAATGCATTTGTTGAGAAATTCGGAAAAGATAGTGTAGTTAAGGCTATGCTTGTGCAGAAGGCACAGGATTATGTTATTGAGCATGCCAATATTGCGTATAAGTAAGAAGGAATTCAGGTAGTGTGTGGGAACCGGCAGCATATTATTGTGCGAGTCCTCATGGCGGCTGCACCTAGTGGGAGTAAATGCCGCTCTATACAGAGTTTATTACGGTGAGAGAAAACAAACGCGCTTCGCTTGAACGAGTTTTCTCTCACCGCTCTTTTGTATAGAGCGGCATAACTCCCACACGGTTCGCGCCTTAAATCGGACTCGCACAATAATATGCTGCCAGTTCCAATCTACGTTAATTCTTTCTTGCCTTGCTTATGCCTTCGGCATGTTGCAAGGCGGGCTGTTGATGTGTGACCGGGGTGGCTATGAAATGTGGTGGGATAAAAAATCCATCTTGCTTATGCCTTTGGCATGTTGCAAGATGGATTTTTTTACTTTGTGCCTGTTGAGCCGAAGCCGCCTTCGCCTCTTTCTGTGTCGTCAAGCTCTTCTACTTCGTTGAATGATGCTGTGATGTATGGTGCTAAGACTATCTGAGCGATTCTGTCTTTTGGTTCTATGGTTACAGGTTTATCTGAATGGTTGTGGAGGGCTACTATGATTTCACCTCTGTAGTCAGAATCTATTACACCTACTTTGTTGGCTGGGGCAAGACCTTTTTTGCATGCCATTCCGCTTCTTGCATAGATGAGGCCTACGAGTCCTGTTGGTATCTCCATTGCTATTCCTGTTTTGATGAATTCAGTTGTGCCTGGCATAACTGTTACGGCTTCGGACATTCCTGAGTAGAGGTCTGCTCCGGCTGAGAATTCTGTTCCGTATGTTGGGATACAGGCGTTAGGATTTAATTTCTTAATATTAACTTTCTGTGACATTGTGTAAACTCCTTTTTATTATTAATCGTACAGAAGTACGATATTACCTGATTCGAGAGATTCTTTTACAAGGATTGTCCTCTGATTAGATGAACCCTTGAACTGAAGCATCATATCCTTCTTGTCTTCTTCATATTTGCCGTCAACTATGACGTCAATGTATTGAAGCATTTCTTTAGTTTCTTTCCATTCATTGCACATTCTTCCAACAATATCCTTGTCAAACAGATATCCTGTAAAGCACCATATACTCAGGTCAGGATATATTCTGCGTACTTCCCTCAGCAATGGAAGGAGTCCCTGCTGGTTGCTGTGTTCAAATGGTTCACCTCCCAGAAGTGTGAGCCCTGTAACATAGTCTGGGGCAAGGGAATCAATGATTTCTTTGATTGTATCGTCTGTGAAGTCCCTGCCATAATTAAAGTCCCATGCAATTTCGTTAAAACAACCTTTGCATCGGTGTGTGCATCCACTTACAAAAAGAGATGTACGCACCCCTGGTCCGTTAGCAATATCACAGGTTTTTATCTCGGCATAATGCATAATATAAACCTTCTTTCTAAAAGTTGCAATAAATCTGTATTATTAGCAAATAATGACATCTTATCACATGAATTACAGAATTATGAATGCTATATTAAGACTATAGCAAATGATTTAAATCTGTTGTACAATTATAGCAGATTTGCTCGTGACAAACAATGGAGGGTACATATAATGAAAATTTATTTTGACAAGCTTTACAGGTATGACAGATTACAGGAACCGGCAGGCATAGCACTTCCTTTTAAGGAAGGAGAGTTAAAGACTGCTGACAGGATAGCTATTACACAGAATGGCAGAAAATGCATGGTTCAGCCGAAGGTTACATCAAAGCATGCAGATGGAAGCATAAGATACCTGTATGTAGATTTTCTTGCTGATATTCCGGCTAATAAGGGCGCAGTGCTTGAGTTTGAAAAAGAGTCTGATGGAAGCTGCGAAGAAAAGGGAGTATCTGTTACTCAGACTGGACAGGGGCTGTGTGTTGACACAGGCTGTGTTACATTTACAGTAAAGAATAATTCCCAGAATATATTTGAAACACTTGATGATGGAAGAAAACATTATACTGCTCAGAATTTTGAAGGACCATATCTGAAAGATGATATGGGATTATACGACATTAATATTGGTGAATGGAAAATTATAGACGCAGGTCCTGTAAAATGTGTAATCAGAGCTAAAGGAAGTAACATTCTTAATAATAAAAAAGTTGATTTTGAGATAACACTTACATCATATGCAGCTAAGTCATGGATTGATGTTTCATACAGAATTATTAATACGACTTATGATGAACTTCATATCAAATCACTGGTATTTTATGCAAAGCCTGATGAGACAGTCACTGCAAGTGATGATTTGTTTGATATGCACATTAATATGGGTAATGATTCTACCGGATGTGGAGATGTACTTACGGATAATTCTAAAGAGAATGGACCTGTGTATCACACAAGAGGAACCGGGGAATTAGAGATGATATCTGGTAAAGCACCTGTTTCCAATGTAAGAACACTTGTTGGAAGCTCTAATTATAAGACTGATTTCTATATTGGAAGAGATGGAGTGCAGGTTAATAAGATTATCGATGATGCATATCTTGTAAAGGAAGCAAATGAACATTTTGCAGAGGTATTCTATGGTACATTTCTTGCAGATTATACTGATGGAAATGATGGATTGTGTATAACTGTATATCAGGCACAGCAGAATTATCCGAAGGCAGTTAAGGCATATGACGGCGGAGTAGCTGTTATGCTTGTTCCAGAGGATATTGGAAATGTTGTTATGCAGTCTGGTATGGCAAAGGAACAGAGATTTCTGATGCATTTCCATGAACCGGATATGCAGATGTGGGAGCTTGATAACAGAAGTACAATATACCAGATGCCTGACAGACCATGCATAGCACCAGAGGAATTCAAGAAGGCAGAAGTGTGTATGGATGTATTCCCTGAACATCTTGTGAATGAAGTTGAAATCGCACTTATTGCAAGGGCTGATAATCATTCAAGATGCTACGGCATGCTGAATTGGGGCGATTCTATTGATATGGGATATACTTTACAGGGAAGAGGCGGCGGAAAACCTGTATGGAGTAATAATGAATATGATTATCCGCATTCATGTGCTCTTATGTATGCAAGAACTGGAATCAGAAGATTCCTTGACTATTTAATAGTTTCAGCAAAGCATCAGATGGATGTTGATGTATGCCATTACAGCAAGAATCCATTAAGAATAGGTGGACAGTGGGAACATACAGCAGGTCATTGTAAGAATGGAATAATGGTATGCTCACATGAATGGGTTGAAGGAGTGATTGATTACTATCATTTTACAGGTGATGAGAGAGGTCTTGAGACAGCTATAAGTATAGGTGATAACATATTAAGACTTCTGGATACACCAATGTATGCAAAACCGGGAGAAGCCAATGCGAGAGAAACTGGCTGGGCTTTACGAGCACTTGTTGCATTATATGTGGAGACAAGAGATGAAAAATGGCTTGCAAAATGTGAGTGGATTATTGACAGCTTTAAGATGTGGGAAGAGGAGTATGGCAACTGGCTTGCTCCATATACGGACAATACTCTTATAAGAGTAGGATTTATGATATCAGTAGCTGCAGGAAGCGTAATGAGATATTACAGGGTATTCCCAAGAGAAGATATTAAGCAGATGCTTATAAGAGCAATTGATGATATTGTAGAGAATTGTACTCTTGATAATGGATTATTCTATTATAAGGAGCTTCCTTCACTTTCAAGGAATGGAAATAACACACTTCTTCTGGAATCACTGGCAATTGCCTATGAACTTACAGGTGATAAGAAATATCTTGAGTATGGTTTCAAAACATTTGAAACTAATATTAATAACACAGGCAGGGCAGGAGTTGGTTCTAAAAAGGTTATAGATGATGCTGTTATTGTTTCTGGTGACAGTACGAAAGGATTTGCACAGAGTTTTATACCACTTGTTACATATTATAAGGCACTTGGAGATACAGGATTAATTAATAATGTAAAGCTGTATTGATAATTGAGATAAAGGTGCATACAGAGTTTAATACGGTGAGAGAAAGCAAACGCGTTTCGCTTGGGCGGGCTTTCTCTCACCGTTCTTTTGTATATAGCAGCATTAACGCCCTCACAGCTTGGAAAAGTCGCAGATATTTACTGGTTTTTTTATGTAATATATAGTATAATCTTTCAAAAGTGTTTGTAATTGACGGAAAGGTGGTTTTTTATGAGAATCGGAATAAGAGCACATGATGTTGCATACGCTCCATTAGAGGAGCTTATACCTAATATACATGCACAGGGTTTTCACTGTATGCATATTGCACTCAGTAAGTCTATTAAGGAGTTTAAGCCGGGCGTGGAGACTATGACACCGGGACTCGCTATGTATATTAAGGAATTATGTACAGAGAATAAGGTTGATGTTGCAGTACTTGGCTGTTATCTTAACCTTTGCAATCCTAATCCTGAGAAGCATAAGGAGATTGTTGAGAAGTATAAGGCACATATAAGATTTGCAAGTATTCTTGGCTGTGGAGTTGTTGGTACTGAGACTGGTGCGGTTAATGAGGAGTATAAGTATGAGCCAGCTAATCACAGTGAGGAGGCACTTCAGTGCTTTATTGATAATTTAAGGCCAATAGTTAAATATGCTGAACAGTTTGGTGTCATTGTAGCAATTGAGCCTGTATGGAAGCACATTGTATACACTGTCGAACGTGCAAGAAAGGTGCTTGACGCTATTGATTCACCTAACCTTCAGATTATATTCGACCCGGTTAACCTGTTATGTGTTGATAATCTTGCACAGCAGGATGAGATTATTGAGAAAGCATTTGACCTGTTATTAAAGGATATTGCTGTTGTTCACTGCAAGGATTATATTGTTGAAGGCAGTGAGCTTAAGTCAGTGGCAGCAGGTACAGGAAAGGGTAATCCGGTGACCGGAGGAGGTCTTAATTATCCACTTCTGTTAAAGAAGATTAAGGAGCATAAGCCATATGTACACTGCACATTGGAAAATACTGTTCCTGAGAATGCAGTGGCTACAAGAGAATTTATGGAAAGAACATATGCCAGTGTATAAATAATGGGCTTAAGAAAACTATAACGCTGGACAATTACCAGAGAATGGAGGCACGTATGCCAGAGAATATAGAGTTACCAGGCGCAAGCCATAACAAAACTAATCAGGTTGAAAGAGCGGTGGATACACCAGCAGATTTTACAAGTCCTGAGGAATTATATAAGGATCTTATTGCGGCTATAAAGAAATACCACCCATCTACAGATCTGTCTGATATCGAGAAGGCATACGAGACCGCAAGAAAGGCACATGAGGGACAGTTCAGAAAATCGGGTGAGCCATATATAATCCACCCTTTATGTGTTGCTATTATTCTGGCTGAATTAGAGCTTGATAAGGAGTCAATTATTGCAGGTCTTCTTCATGATGTTGTTGAAGATACAGTTATGACAACTGAAGATGTTGCAAAAGAATTTGGTGATGAGGTAGCACTGTTAGTAGATGGTGTAACAAAGCTGACACAGCTCAATTACCAGCATGATAAGATTGAGGTCCAGGCAGAAAACCTTAGAAAAATGTTCCTTGCAATGGCAAAGGATATAAGAGTTATCCTTATAAAGCTTGCCGACAGACTGCATAATATGCGTACAATGCAGTATCAGTCGCCGGCAAAGCAGATTGAGAAATCAAGAGAGACAATGGAAATATATGCTCCAATAGCCCACAGGTTAGGTATTTCCAAGATTAAGGTAGAGCTTGATGATTTATCAATGAAATATCTTATGCCTGATGTATATAATGATCTTGTTGAACAGGTCAACTTAAACAGACCAGGCAGGGAAGCATTTATAAAGAGCATAATTAAAGAAGTCGGCATGCATATAAGCAATGCCGGTATTGAGGCTGAGATAGACGGAAGAGTTAAGCATTTCTTCTCAATCTACAGAAAAATGGTCAACCAGAATAAGACGCTTGACCAGATATATGACATATTTGCAGTAAGAATCAAGGTTGACACAGTAAAAGACTGTTATGCGGCACTTGGTGTAATACACGAAATGTATAAGCCTATTCCAGGACGTTTCAAGGATTATATCGCCATGCCTAAGCCTAATAATTACCAGTCGCTCCATACAACACTTATTGCATCTAACGGACAGCCGTTTGAGATACAGATAAGAACTTACGAAATGCATAAGATTGCTGAGTATGGTATTGCAGCCCACTGGAAATATAAAGAGGGAAAAACTGGCGAGAAGGACAATCAGAGTGAGGAAGCAAAGCTTAGCTGGTTAAGACAGATTCTTGAATGGCAGAAGGAAATGTCTGATAACAAGGAATTCTTATCATCAATCAAGAATGACCTTAACCTTTTCTCAGACAGCGTATACTGCTTTACACCTACGGGTGATGTCAAGAACCTTCCGGCAGGCTCATGCCCTATAGATTTTGCGTACAGCATTCACAGTGCTGTAGGTAATAAGATGGTAGGAGCGAGAGTTAATGGAAAGCTTGTTACTATTGATTATGTTATTAAGAATGGTGACAGAATCGAGATTATAACATCGCAGAATTCAAAAGGACCAAGCCGTGACTGGCTTTCAATTGTAAAGAGCACACAGGCAAAGAATAAGATTAACCAGTGGTTTAAGCAGGAGTTAAAGGAAGATAATATCATTAAGGGCAAGGAAATGGTTGCTAACTACTGTAAGACTAAAGGAATTGTTCTTTCTGATATTACCAAGCCTGAATATGTTGAAAAATGTCTTAACAAATATGGCTTTAAAGACTGGGATTCTATTCTTGCAGCCGTTGGACATGGTGCACTTAAAGAGAGTCAGATAGTAAACAGGCTTAATGAGGAGCATTTAAAGACCAAGAAGGCAGAAGTTACAGACAAAGATGTGCTTGAGGAAATCGTTGCCGCTGAGTCTAAGGAAAAGGCAAAGAAGAAGGAAGGCAAGGGTGGAATTGTCGTTAAGGGAATCCATGATGTTGCTGTCAGATTTTCAAAGTGCTGTAATCCGGTACCTGGTGATGAGATTGTCGGATTCGTTACAAGAGGAAGAGGTATATCAATTCACAGAACAGACTGTGTTAATATAATCAACTTCCCGGCTAATGAACGTGCTCGTCTTATAGAGGCTGAATGGGAGCAGGGACAGACAGCAGGCGATACCTATGAGGTTGAAATCAACATATTTGCCAACAACAGAACCGGACTTATTGTTGATATATCAAGGATGTTCACAGAAGCAGAGATTGATGTAAAGTCTATGAACTGCCGTCTTAATAAGAAAGAATTCGCTACCATAAGTGTTGGTTTTGATATTCATGGCAAGGAAGAGCTTAACAGAATTATAGATAAATTAAGAAAGATAGACGGAGTTACTGATATAACAAGAACTGCCGGCTAAGAAAGGTTTGCAGATTATGATTAAGATAGAATCAAGAGTATTGGGACCGGTAGCTACTAACTGCTATCTTATAATTAACTTAGATAACAACGAGAGCATTATTGTTGACCCGGCAGATTCACCAGAGTCTATATATGATATGGTTGTGCGTTCAGCAAGCAGGCCACAGGCAATACTTCTTACACATGGACATTTTGACCATATAGGTGCGGCTAATGAGGTGCGTGAGCATTATGGAATTAAGATATATGCATCATGTGACGAGGAAAAGCTTCTTGCTTCACCTGCAAGAAACCTGTCGAATGCATACGGCATGAGTCTTAGGGTTACAGCAGATGTACTTCATAATGATGGAGATATTCTTGAACTTGCAGGACTTAAGATAAAAGCAATCCATACACCGGGACATACAGCAGGCGGAACATGCTATTATATCGAATCAGACAAGACACTTATGTCAGGTGATACACTTTTTGCCGGTTCAGTCGGAAGAACAGATTACCCTACAGCAAGCTCTGCTGCAATGATGGAGTCACTTCATGACAAGCTCTGCAAGCTTCCTGATGATACAGATGTATATCCTGGACATGGAGAGTTCACAACGATTGGATATGAAAAGCAGAACAATCCGTTTATGTGATGTGATGTTCGCAAGCGAAAAGGAAGCAACGCGAAGCGTTATTTACTTTTCGCGGGACATCAACGAGCAAACGCCTGCGAAGCAGGCTGGAAAGCACGATAGTGCGGGTTTGCGAGTTTGCGAGTATAAGATCGCAAATATCAGTGCGAAAAGGAAGCAACGATGATATATATTAAGATTGATAATGATGTATTTTATGATGATGCGGTTGTGCTTGTCCGTTCATTTTATCCAAGAACTGAGGTTATGGCACTAAAGGCAGATTCCAAACCGGAAGAGAAAGATGAGATTCTTTCAATAGAAGTTCCTGATGTCACAGGGCTTGATAAGAAGAATGCCCACGAAGTGTTTAAGGACAGCTTATATAAGAAGCTTTCAGAAAAGACAGGCAAGAAGCTTCCGTGGGGATATCTTACAGGAGTAAGACCAAGTAAGATTGCGTATACAATGCTTGAAGAGGGTGCAACCAAGGAACAGATTAAGAAACATTTTATGGACAAGCATTATGCAAGTGAAGAAAAGGCTGAACTTGCGCTCACAGTAGCAAGGAAAGAACTGGATATACTTACAGATATGGATTATAAGACAGGCTACAGCCTGTATATTGGAATTCCGTTCTGCCCAAGTATCTGCCTGTACTGTTCCTTTTCATCATATGCACTTGGTGCATACAAAGATTATGTGGATAATTATGTGGATGCACTTATTAAGGAGATAAGATTCGTCGCTGAATCCATGAAAGGCAGAAGACTTGATACAGTGTACATGGGTGGCGGAACACCTACAACTTTGAGTGCAGGACAGTTAGATAAAGTACTGACAGTGGTTGAAGAAGCATTTGACTTGAGCAGATGCCGTGAACTTACTGTAGAAGCCGGCAGACCGGACAGCGTGACACCAGATAAATTCAAGGTTCTTAAAGCTCATAATGTGGGAAGAATATCTATTAATCCGCAGACAATGAATCAGAAAACACTTGATTTAATCGGAAGAAAGCATACGGTTGAAGATATTAAGAATGCTTATGCAATGGCAAGAGAAGCAGGACTTGATAATATCAACATGGATATGATTCTTGGGCTTCCGGGAGAGGGTGTAGACGAGGTTTACCATACACTTAATGAAATTAAGGCGATGAGACCGGAGAGTCTTACTGTTCATTCACTTGCAATTAAGAGAGCTTCAAGACTTAACATATTGCGTCAGCAGTACACAGAGCTTTCAATTAAGAACACAGACAGTATTATCGCGATGACTGAGCAGACAGCAAGAGATCTTAACATGCAGCCTTATTATATGTACCGTCAGAAGAATATGGCTGGTAATTTTGAGAATGTAGGTTATGCAGTTGCTGGACTTGAATGCATATATAATATTCTTATTATGGAAGAAAAGCAGACGATAATTGCGTGCGGCGCAGGTGCTTCAACTAAGGTTGTGTTCCATAATGAAGGTGATGAAAACCATTCTGTGCGTATTGAGCGAATCGAGAATGTCAAAGATGTCAGAAGCTATGTTGAGAGAATTGATGAGATGATTGAGAGAAAGCGGAAGTTCTTTGGGGAGAATGAGTTTTGATAGAATAATTGTTTGGAAATGAGGGCAGTATGATTAAAAAAATATTTATAGATAATTTTAAATCATTGAATGATTTTACAATAGAATTAAAACCTCTGACAGTTATTGTAGGTAATAATGCAATGGGAAAGAGTTCTATACTGCAGGCAGTATCATTTTTGGCTAACTGTACAGTAGATGATTTTAGAATAATATTAGAACGTCGAAACTGGTCTGTTAATAATATAAAATCAAGGGTAGGAAATTCAAATAATTCAAGAATTACATTTGAAACAACGGTTCAGCTTGGAGATGATGAATTACGTTGGAAGATGGTATTACAGACAAATGTAAAAAAGAATACAATCCATCTTATCTCAGAAAGTATAATTGATATATTGAAAGATGAGGTGCTGTTAGAATATAGGAATACTGCCGGTGGTTTTATAAATGATGATGGTGAACTTATAGATATTCCTGCTAATTTTATCGTATCAAGCTCATGTATGAAAATTATAAAAGGAATCAAAAATGTTGGGTACAGATTAAAAAAAATAGCTGATTTTTTCGAAAATTCAGCTTCGTTTGAACTTTTATCACCAAAAGATATGAGACTTTCAAGCAGAGGAGAAGTTAAAACTATAGGTGAGTCAGGAAGAAATCTGCCTTCATTTATAAAACAAATGAATAATATTCAAAAAGAACATTTTATGACTAAAGTGAAAAAGATTCTTGGAGAAAGAATAGATGATGTTTCAGCGTCAATTCAGGGTAAACCAGGTTGGACTCAGATAAATGTAAAAGAACATTATAAATGCAAGGATATAGAGTTTTCATCTAAAGAAATAAGTGATGGTATATTAAGAGTTCTTGCGTTTGTGGCAATTACAGAAATAGATGCGTCTGATTCTGTTTTTTTGATGGATGAGATTGAAAATGGTATAAATGTAGATTATGCAGAACCTTTAATGAAAGTATTGAGTCAGATGTATGAGGATAGTTCCCATCAATTAATAGTGACAACGCATAGTACAGTCTTCCTGGATTATGTAGGATATGAGCAGATAGTATTTTTGTGTAGAGATGATAATGGAATAACAAGGGCACAGTATATGTTTGAAAATAAGGCATTGAAAGAAAAACTAGAATATATGTACCCAGGTGAGATTATACTTAATATGTCACAAGGAGAGATAGCTGAAATGCTTTTAAAGGGTAGCAAATAGGCTTGTATATACAAAGAAAGCGGGATAAGAATGAATATAGCCGTTACGGGAGAAGGAGTTACGGATTACGGACAGCAGGTATTTGGAGAAGATAAATGGGAAGAAGGACCTGTTCAGGTATATCTAAAAAGAATAGCAGATAATTATAAAATAAATGTTAACATTAATCCTATTGATAGAAGAGATGTTGAACGAGTAAGACTTCAAGGAAGAAGCATAAGAGGATTAAGTGGCAAATCTGTGCCAGCAAGAAAATTTAAAGTACTCTGTAAAGAAAAAGGATATAGCTATGGAGTATATTATTGTGATGCTGACAGAGAAAGCGGAATGAAAAATAGCGATGAAAAAGCCATAATAAATAGATACGAAGAGGTCTATTCAGAAGTAAAAGAAGGACTTGACAGCGTTAATAAACATTATATTCCGATGATATCATGCCGTATAATTGAAAATTGGATACTTGCAGATAAAGCTGCTATTAGAGAACTATATGGAAAAACGAATGTTGATTATAATGTGAACAAAGTTGAGAACTTATGGGGAGATAAAAGAAATCCGCAAAGTAATTATCCCAAGTGTATTATAGAAAGATTACATAATGCATCTGTTAAAAAATCAATAAAAGGGAAAAGCAACAGAGAAATATATGTTAATATAGCTCAGATACAGAATCTTCAGGAAGTGGAACATAATTGTAAAATAAGTTTTAAAAAATTAAAAGAAGATTATGAAACATTATTAGAATATGATAACCATAAAATAATTAAATAAAATGTTAGATTACCCCGCTGGAACATTAATGATTGTTCTGGTGGGGTTATTAATTATCTTGAAGGAAGAATATTAAAATCTAAAAAACTTATTTCACACATCTTATCAATCATGGCGTACATATGATTTCCGGTTTGTAAAAATATTATTGAAAAGTATTAATATGTAAAACATTGGCGAATATAGTCAAAAGTGATAGAATATTGAACGGTGTATTTTGCCCTAGGCTAATATATAGTTATGGGTACAAAACATCTGGCATGGAAAGTGCCATAAGAATAATTGATAAAAAAGCTTACCAGGATAAATCGTTGCTTTGTCACGTTTATTCTTATAGTGGTCATATGTAGATAGTTAATCTGCCAGCATTGCTGACAAAATGGCGAAGCTTACAAATTTTTTGGATTAATGAATCCGGAAAGGAAAGTTATTATGTGGTATGCAGTTAAGGTAGAGACTGGAAAAGAGAGTGCAATAAAAACTACTGCTCTAAATTAGTCGATAAAACAACATATAACGATATATTTGTACTCAGATTCAATAAGGTTAAGAAATTCTATGGAAAGTGGCATCAGGAGAGCAAGGTAGTGTTTCCAGGATACATATTCATAGACACTGATACACCGGAACAGGTATATGAGGCTCTGAAAAATGTGCCGGCATTCACAAGCCTGCTCGGAAGAGACAAGGACAGCTTCGTACCAATTGAAAGAAGCAAGGAAGAGCTATTCAGGGAAATGGTCAATGACAATTACGAAACAGCTATGTCCTGCGGACTGATTGAGGGCGACAAGGTAACTATCACAGATGGACCGTTGGCAGGTAAAGAAGCCATGATCTGCAAGATAAACAGGCACAAAAGAACAGCAACCCTGAATGTGGAGATGTTTGGGGATAAGGCTGGGGTGACTGTGGGACTGGAGGTTGTGGAGAATTGGACTATTACGATAATAGAAAATTTTCAGAAGAAGATAAGATACAATATAATATTCAACAGAAATTTATTATGAATCATATAAATTCTGTGCAATCTGTGTGTGTTCCTTATGAACAATTATAGTGATGATGAGACTGTTAACGCTGGTACAGGTAAAGAGCTTACTATTAAAGAACTTACAGAACTTGTTGCTAAGGTTATTGGATATGATGGTAAGATTCTCTGGGATACAACAAAGCCTAATGGTACACCAAGAAAGCTTCTTGACGTATCTAAGGCAGAGAAGCTTGGCTGGAAATATAAGACAGAATTAGAAGAAGGAATAAGATTATCATATGAGGATTTTCTCAATAATCTAATGGAGCAGAGAGATAATTATTATGAAATGTGTAATACTAGCGGGTGGTCTTGGAAATACTTTATGGCCACTCTCGAGAAAAACTATCCAAAGCAATTCCTTAATATATGTGAGGGACGCTCACTTTTACAGGATACAATTGTAAGAAATATGCCGTTTGTAGATGAGTTTATCATAGTTACTAATGAGAATTATGCAGATATTATGGAAACTCAGCTTAAGGCATTTCAGGATGTCAGATACAGGATAATATATGAAAGCAGAAGCTGCGGTACATTTGCCGCAGTTTCTTTAGCAAGTGTATTTATGAATCCGTCGGATCTTATGATGGTTACAGTATCGGATCTTGTTATAGAATCAGGAAGTTATAAAGATTCTGTTATCAAAGCTAAAGAAGTTGCCAAGACAGGAACTATAGCTAATATTGTATCTTCAAGGAATGAAGAACACGCGGGAATATATGTATGTATGGTTGGTGTGTTCAATAAAGCTTTGCGTGGAATATACCCTGATATTGCACAGACACGGAAAGTAATAAGGAGAAAGTTAAAGACAGTAAGCCATATTATAAATGTACCTGAGAATATCATGGAAAGATTTCCCAAGCTGCGTATGCAGGCGGATTTATTTACCAGGATTGATGACATAACTGAAATAAATGCTGATTTTGAATACAGGGACATTGACAGTATTGCAGATATTAATGATGAAGATAATCAGAATGATTATGGACATAAGAATATCATTAACAATGAATGTGAAGATGTTGTCATGATTAATACTGCTGATAAACATCTTATTGTTGCCAATCACATTAACAATATTTCTATTGTTAACACTGAGGATGCTACATATATATCAGACAGAGAACACATTTGTTCAATTAAAGATATTGTCATAGCCAATACAGAAGAGTATAAGCCTTATTTTGAACATTCTAAGGTATCTTTTCGAGAATGGGGAATGCATCAGGTGCTGGCAATGACCAAGAATTATAAGGTTAAGAAGGTTACTATATATCCTGGCATGAGTATGAAAATGCATTGTCACGAACACCGCTCTGAGAGCTGGACTGTGGTTGATGGAACAGCATCTATTCAGATAGGAGATGTTATTAAAGAATATAGTAAGGGTGCAACAGTAAGTGTTCCTGTCGGAGTTCCACACAAGGTTTCTAATCATGGAAGTGAAGATGTTGTTATTATAGAGACTGGCATTGGTGAGATTATGTCGGAAACCGATTTCCTGAGAATTGAAACTGTTTCGGAATCTGACAATATTCCGGATATTATAAGACTTGAGCCGGCATTTAAGGATAACCTGTGGGGTGGAACCAAGTTAAGAACTGTATTTGGCAAAAAATGTGATTATGATATTATAGCTGAAAGCTGGGAATTATCAGCACACCCAGATGGACAGTCAGTTATTGCAGATGGTCCATATAAAGGAATGTATTTTGGTGAATTTATTGAAAAAGCAGGTGTAGCTACGGTTGGCTGAAAGAGTGGTTCTCTTGACCGTTTTCCGGTTCTTATAAAATTCATAGATGCAATGAAACCACTGTCAATTCAGATTCATCCAGATGATGAGTATGCATTGGAGAATGAGAACGAATTTGGCAAGAATGAGATGTGGTATGTAGTTGACTGTGAACCGGGAGCGTATCTTTATTGCGGATTATCAAGAGATGCCAGCAAAGAAGAGATAAGAAAACGCATTGAAAATAACACCATAACAGAAATTTTTAATAAGATTGAAGTCAGCAAAGGCGATTGTGTCATGGTAAAAGCCGGTACGATTCATGCTATCGGAGCTGGAATCCTTATATGTGAAATCCAGCAGAATTCAAATTGTACTTACAGAATGTATGATTATGACCGTAGGGACAAGTTCGGAAATAAACGAGAGCTGCATGTCGATAAGGCTCTTGATGTTGTTGATACTAAAAGATATGTGCCATATGAAAGCAGCAGTAATGCATATGATGAAGCTTTGAATGAAGCCGCAGCAACTATTGAAGCGGACTCATCAGAAGGTCAGTTATTAGTAAGCTGCAAATATTTTGAATGTTATAAATATGATATATCCGATTCAGTATCAATTAATGTCGATACAGCTTCTTTCCGCTCTGTGATATTCACAGAAGGATGTGGAACTATCCGCGTAGGCGAAGATGTTAAGGCATATAAAGCGGGTGATAGTTTCTATATAACTGCAGGTAATAAAACTGTGGAAATAGAGGGAAACGGGGTTGCTATTGTTACGAAGGTCTGATTAAGATGTGAGTATGTATTTGCTTAGTTCTAGTTTTGTTATGGACACAAAATAATGCATGAATTTTTAATTTAATATATGTGAAATTGACCTCCGTTGGTGAAGCATTTGCTTTGCTGGCGGAGGTTTTTTAATATTATGATTGTGATATGTGATTGGAGCAGAAAATTTGGGTAGAGAATTGCAATATTGATTGATAAACGGATTATATTATGTTAATATTTAGACAAGTCGGATTGTGAAAATAATTGTTTGGATTAATTCAAGGATACATAGGGTAAGGAGTAAGGTACTATGGGTAAGGTTGGGTTAATTCAAGTTGTAAAACGAAGTCCCCTTGGGGACTGGGATATTTGAGAGAAGAGAGGTTGATGAGGCCTCTCTTGAAGTGTTGGGTAAAAATAAATAATAAGTTTTTAATATAGAATTAAGTGTTTAAGTACAATAATTTATAACTAATAAATGTAAATTGCAAGTAAAAGGAGAATAGTATGGCAATAGCAAAATGGTATAAAATCGATTTCCATACACATACACCGGAGAGTCATTGTTTTCCAGACAAAAATGTAACACCAAAAGAATGGCTACAAGCGGCTAAGGATTCAGGCATAAATGCAGTTGTAGTGAGTGATCATAATTCCGTTGGATGGATTGGAAAGATCGATCAAGAAAAATCTGCTTTTGAGGATAAAAATTTCAAAGTGTTTTATGGAATTGAATTATGTGTTTCATCGAATTTCACTCATTTTTTAATAATTTTTGATGATAAAATGACTGTAACAGAAATAGAAGATGCAGTTGTTAAATATATAGGATTAGATAGGAAATATTGGGCTGATACAACAGTTAATGTTTCTGAGGATAAGTTAAAAACATTATGTACCGAATTGGATGGGAAAATATTTGTAATACCGGCACATTTTGCATCTAATAAAGGTCTTGGAAAAAGTACAGAAAATGCAATAAAGAAATATAAAGATTTTTTATCATTTTCAGCAATAGAAGTAAGAAATGAAGAGGATATTAGAGAGTATCAAAACAAACTAAATAATAAAGTTATTAATGAGGCAATTTTAATAACAGGATCAGATAATCCGTCGGATAAGGATGAAGCAAAACATTCAATTGAAGGGATTGGAAAGATGTTCACATGGGTTAAGTTATCCACATTGTCTTTTGAAGGACTTAGACAGGTTTTTATTGATCCAGAACATAGATGTATTAACTGGTTAGAACTTAAAGAAATTGGTCTTGAATTTGATCCTAATAAAATTACATATAATTATATAAGTGGCATAAATTTTGAAGGTATTTCACATATGTCTAAGATGGATATGAGATTTTCTCCTAATTTAAATTGTATTATAGGAGGGCGAGGAACAGGAAAATCTACTATTGTTGATACAATAAATTATGGTATTGGGAATGAACATGAACTTTCAAAATGTTCATTATTAGAAAAAACAATGACAAATGAAGGGAAAATTTCAACATATTTTAATTTCGGAACAGATAAACAGTATGTAGTAAATGCTTCAAGAAATAAAAAGGATATTGTAATACAAGTTGAAGATAGCAATGGTATTGTTGAATCACCACCGCAATTTAAGATAGATTTTTATGGACAAAAAGAAATATTTAATTTAATAGAGGAGGATGATAATATTACAAAGCAGCAAATAAGTCCATTGGTAAAGATGATTGATAATAAAATGGCTGCAGATATGTATTTATATGATGATGAAATAAATGAAGCAATTTCAGATATGCTAAAATATTCGGATGAATTTAAGAATAATAGAAAGAAAATAAATGAATTACCAACAATAAAAGCTGAAATTGAAAAGGCTGAAGTGATATTAAAAAAATTTAAAGCTAGCGGAATAGAAGAATCGAGAAAAGCGTTTGAAACGATTGATAATAAAATAAAAAATATTGAAAAACTGTTTGTATCAGAATTAAATAAGATAGATATTGCTATTGATAATTTTAAAGAACAGGATAAGCAATTGTTGAATCAACTAGAAGAACTGGATTTATGTGAGGAAAATATAATTGAAATCAATATATTGCAAAAATTAAAGGATAATAATCAAACTTATATTGAATTATTATTACAAAAAAGATGTTATATTGAAGAAATGAGAAATGAATATCAAAAATCATCTTCTTATGAAAAACGTGAGAAAATACATGATAAATATTTAAATGCATTAGAAACGGTAAAAAATACTGGAGGGGAAGATATCAATGCTATACAAGATCAATTGCAAAAGAATAAAAAAAGATGCAATGACTTGGTAACGCTGCAAAAAGAGCAAGATAATATTGAGATGAAAATTGATAAGAGCATAGAAACTTTTATTAATAAAAGACTTGATTTATCAAAGAAGAGACAATCAGTAATTACCGCCCTAAATTTGCAGAATATATCAATAAAAGTTATTCCATTAGGACATTTGACACGGTGGAAGGCTAATTTACAAAAAGAACTTGGAAAAGAAGGAACATTTGATAATTATTTTCAAAATTTGGTTGATAAAATTTTAACTAAAGATGATAAATGGGAAGAGTATAAAGCATTTTTAAAGTTTGTGTTAATTACAGATTCTGGAAATATTGAGGAATTGCTTAATGTTTCAACAGATGTACGTTTTACTAGGCTTTGGATAGATAAATATAATAATGATACTCTAAGTTCAATTATTAAAGTTATTCCAGAAGATAAATTGGAAATTAAAATTATAGATGAAAGGGGAGAAATTGATATAAATGAAGGTTCACCAGGACAGAAGAGTGCCGCAATACTTGCATTTATATTAAATAGTGGAGAAAACCCATTGATTATTGACCAACCAGAAGATGATTTAGATAATAGCCTTATTTATTCACTGGTTGTAAAATCCATAAGAAAAATGAAAACTAAGCGTCAAATTATTATAGTAACACACAATCCTAATATTCCAGTTCTAGGAGATGCAGAAGGTATTATTATTCTTGATCGTGATAACCAGGGAAAAGTTACTTTTAGAAAGAATAAAAAGACTGGTTGTATTGAAGAAAAACTAATCAGAGAAGGAATTTGTGAAATAATGGAAGGTGGAGAAGATGCTTTTCGTAAGCGAGAAAGAAAATATCAGTATAAATAATTTTTATATTAAGTATTAAAATTGTGCTGTAGATACATTATAGTGATTGATATACAAATGGTTATATGTTACTATTTATATACATTATTTGTCGCTTATTGTTTTATTTGGAACTTGGCTGAGTTGCATAAAGTTAAAATTCGAAACCAAAGGATTTGTTAAAAACATTGAGATTGATGGAGGCGCTGTGATGAACAGTCTGATTGTAACTTATATGTGGGTTCAGATGGAATATCCTACGGGTGTATTTGGGGTTCGTAGCCAGATGCTTACATGAAACAAAACAGACAAGAGAATAATAAAACGTAAATAAACGAAATTACACCTAGAGTTTTAACCTCTGAACCCCACCAATAGATTATTATTAATTTTGTGGATACAGAGCAAGAGTTTCAGACTTTTGAAAAAGGACTTCATTCATAACAATGAGAGGTGACAATAATATCTCTAAAGAGGAAAAATAACCGTTTTAGAGATATTATTTTTTGAATTATAAATACCAAAAGAAACTAGAATTTAATCGGAAAGGAAATAATAATAATGAATAATAAAGAAAAACTGGATACTATCAAAGATTTAATCAAGAATTCAACTAATATATCGCCAGACACATTTGCTACGGTAGTAAAGTCGTTCTGTGATAACATATTAGAATATGATTACAATGCATTTAAACACAGATATACAGATGAGTATTATGAATGTTATCTGATGGACAAGGTGTTGATAAGATGGAATCAGAACCTGAATCATTCGGCTGCTTTATCCAGATTATCAAATGATATCTGCTCTGATAGATGCAATTTTGAGTGGGGGATTTTATTGCATGGTGATGGAATCTGGCTTTTGAACAGGAATATACCAATTGGAAAAAGCAGTTTTGGAAGTAAAAGAACTGTGTTTAAATTGTCTTTTATAAGGAAAACAGATGTTGAATATCTTGAATTTTTTAAGGCGGATTATCTTCTGGGATATAATAATGCCATCTATTTCTTTAGAGATATAATTATTTATAAAAATACATTCTTTCCATCTGCTAAATGTAATAGCTGGGATGTTTACTGGAGCTGTAATAAGAGATTTTTTGCATATTATACATTACAATATAAAGGCAGTTACAGTGATGATGCTAAGTCATGCTACGAAAATATTACGCTTAATGCATATGAGGAATACATAAGAAAAAGCAGTAATATTAAAACTGCGAATACAGCAAAGAATCAATTCTTTTACATTAAGTCATTTATTCTTAGCCGGGCACATAATAAGAATTTTGATATTGGCAGCGGCGTGATTTTGAAGCGGTGTGAGGATATATTAATTGAACGCGACAGAGCTATGAAAACAGCTGATATCAAGAAGATAGTTAGGATTATTAAGCATATTGAGAGGCAGAGAAATGGCGTCAGGAATAAAGCGGTTTTCTTGATTTTGCTATGCTTTGGAATGGAGAGAAGGAGAATCTGCGAATTAAGATGGAGTGACATTGGCGATAATTGTCAGACTATTAAGATAGGAAACGGTAATAACAGCAGATTTATGGTTATGCCGGCAATTTTGCGCAATAGCATAAGAGAATTAATGGCGATGAAAACTAATAATGCTGAATACATTTTTGGTAATTCAAGAACACAGTGGTTAAAGCCGTTGCCAGAAGGTGGAATTAATGGCATTTTGGAAAGCATTAAGAATATTGACAGAGAGGACAGGTTTTATAATAATTTTTCTCCCGCTAATTTCAGAAAATGGTTATTCAGGTTTATGTTTTTAGAAAATAAACTGCCTTTACAAGATATACTTGTAACTATGAATATTCCTATATGTAATATTGTAAATTATATTTCGGATGATGAGATGATTGCTGGGTGTACGGATAGGATTGGAAATGGGGATGGCTATATCCTTGAGGATTGGTGTTGGAGGGCGTTGGAGGAGTATGAGAGGATCTAATTAACCGTGATAAGCAAATTAAAATAATTGACATTGACAAAAAATATTGATACCATATCAATGATGACTTTATATCATACCCATAGGGTGTCTGCTTACAGTATGTGGTGGATGGTTAGCCGTTGATATAATATCATCAAAAATGGAGAACTTGAAGTGATTTAGAGAGGATCTTAAGTGTATCCTCTCTATTTTCTTATTGTTTTATGTGGGTATCTATTATTAACATTGAGCCTGTATTTAAGGATAACATGTGGGGCGTAACCAAGTTAAGAACAGTATTTGGCAAGAACGAACTGTGGTATGTAGTTGACTGTGAACCGGGAGCATATCTTTATTGCTGATTATCAAGAGATGCCAGCAAAGAAGAGATAAGAGAACGCATTGAAAATAACACCATAACAGAAATCTTAATAAGATTGAAGTCAGCAAATGCGATTGCGTCATGGTAAAAGCCGGTACGATTCACGCTATCGGAGCAGAAATTCTTATATGTGAAATCCAGCAGAATTCAAACTGTACTTACAGAATGTATGATTATGACCGCAGGGACAAGTTCGGAAATAAACGCAAGCTGCATGTAGATAAGATTCTTGATGTTGTTGATACAGTTTCTTTCCGCTCTGTGATATTCACAGAAGGACATGGAACTATCTGTGTAGGAGAAGATGTTAAGGCATATAAAGCGGGTGATAGTTTCTATATAACTGCAGGTAATA
>ENA-OPCS01000509-OPCS01000509.1-human-gut-metagenome-genome-assembly--contig:-NODE-509-length-30170-cov-4.423510_pt1 | contig 30170 bp, 22 predicted proteins | sample MGYA00241256_ERZ501492 | MGnify/ENA primary metagenome ERZ501492 (study PRJEB25962, sample SAMEA2042512) | human gut metagenome | biome: human gut; feature: human-associated habitat; material: faeces... | reverse complement strand
TGGAAGACTGCTAATGGAGATCGCTCGATTTTTGTTTGGCGGCGGGAAAATACAAATTATTGCGCGAAAAATCCCGATGCAGTGCATAGCCGCATCGGGATAAAGCATGTAAGAATTTCAATTTAAAGCATTGACGCTGCCTTTTAGGACGCACTACTCCCCTATCGGCTCCGACTTCCGGGTGTTCGCGCCGAAATAGATACCGGAACGGCCGAACCGATTGGAAATCACGGTTTCGTGCTTTTATTTCAGGCCTTTTACAAGTTTAATAATCTGAACGGAGAAGGTCACAGATAATTCTGCAAGTTTATTTTTCTTTTATGTTCGTATCACCTGTTTATATAGACAGTATATCATAAATCCGAACATTGTTCAATGACGCCGACGCTGTGCGCCTGACGATGTCGCTTGCGCTCCGAAATGTTGCTGTTCGCTTCGCTCACGGTGAAATAATTTGCTCTGCAAATTGTGAAATTTGACGCTTCGCATCAAGTGAATGTGAAACAAAGCCTCACCGCCGCAGCGCTTTCACACGCCACAGGCGTATTTCACATTTGCGGAGCAAATATTTCACATCGAAGATATTTCACTCGTTCCAAAGGAACGAATTTCACTGAAAAAAGCATTTGCAACCGCAAATGCTTTTTTCATGGTGCGAGTGGTGATACAGCATTTTTCAAAAAACACAGTAATATCAATGGTTTTAGGACACCCGAACAGCGAAATTACTTGTATTCCGCCCTCTTGAAACCGTCAATTTCAGCAGCTATTGCTCGGTTCATCTCCCGGTAAGGAGACGACACCCTTGCAATAATCAGTACATAGCGCGTCTGTTACCCAAAGTGGCGCTTGGGTCGGCAGGCGCGCTATTTTTATGCCCAGATGCGGGCGAAGGAGGTGTTATTGTGAAAGCATATGGGAAGTCATGGGGCTACAACGTATATGACTGCCGGTACTGCCTGTACCGAAAAGGGAAGCTAAAGGGCTGCGTCTACCCGGACGGCTGCTGCTGTCCCGTCCCGCAAAAGCCCGCAAGACGGAACGGCATAGAACAAGTTTACGAAGCAAATGCGGACAATGCCGCTCCCGTTTCGGAGTGCGAGGGCTGTCCCTACGGAAAGGCTGCCCCCTGCATCGGATGGTGTACCAAAGAGGTCATGCGCGCCGCAGGGCTTCCAAAGGAGCGTGACAGAAGCCATGTATGACTATTTCTACGGTGCGGAAGCGGAACAGTTCTCCTTCTACCGCATCCCCAAGGTGCTGTTCACGGAGGAACGGTTCAGAAGCGTTTCCGCAGAAGCCAAGGTGCTCTACGGTCTGCTCCTTGACCGTATGAGCCTGAGCTGCAAGAACGGCTGGCTGGATAAAGAAGGACGTGTGTATATCATCTTCACCATCGAGGAGGTCATGACCGCCCTGGGCTGCGCCGACCAGAAGGCCGGAAAGCTGCTGCATGAGCTGGAGAGCAAATGCCGCCTTATCGAGCGCAAGCGGCAGGGGCTGGGCAAGCCCAACCTCATCTACGTCAAGAACTTTGTGGATAACCATGTGGATAACGCATCGGGCAGCACCGCGCCCTCCCCGGAATCACGATTCCAGAACCGTGAAAATCACGATTCAGGAGCAGTGAAAATCACGGATCAAGAATCGTTAGAATCACGATCTAATAATACTGAGAATAATGATACTGATTTTAGTGATACTGATTCCTTTCCCTTCACTTCGTTCAGGAGGGATCACGGGCGGGAAGCGAAAGGAAACGAAGCGGCGTTGAGAGAGCGGTACAGAGAGCTTATTGCGGAGAACATCGCCTACGACGCACTCCTGACAGACTATCCATACGAGCAGGACACGCTGGAAGAGATCCTGGAGCTGCTGGTGGATGTGGTCTGTACGACGAAAAGCTCCGTCCGCATTTCCGGCGACGATAAGCCCGCCGAGGTGGTCAGGAGCCAGTTTTTGAAGCTGAACAGCGAGCACATCCGCTTTGTGGTGGGCGGGCTGAAGGAAAACACCACCCGCATCCGCAATATGCGCCAGTATCTTTTAGCCACGCTGTATAACGCCCCTCTGACCATCGGGAACTACTACCGAAGCCTTGTCAGCCACGATATGTCGGAGGGATTCATCTGAGCCGCAGGTTATTGCCTGCGGCTTTGGCATTTTCAGGAGGTGATGCGACCGTGCCGAAACAGAAACCCAACGAACAGGTACAGCAGATACCGCTGTCAGAGATTCGTCCCTTCAAGAACCACCCCTTCAAGGTGACGGATGATGAGCTCATGCAGCAGACCATCGACAGCATCATGCAGGTGGGCGTTCTCAACCCCGCCATCATCCGCCCCGCACCGGAGGGCGGATACGAGATGGTAGCCGGACACAGGCGGCTCCATGCCGCAGACCTTGCGGGGCTGAAAACCATACCGGCCATCGTCCGCAATCTTGACGACGATGAGGCGGTGATCCTCATGGTGGACAGCAACTTGCAGCGGGAAACCATCAGCCCCATGGAGCGGGCGCAGGCGTACAAAATGAAGCTGGAAGCGTTAAAGCATCAGGGAAAACGGGTGGATTTAACTTGTGACCAAGTTGGGCACAAGTTAGATTCCAAAAAATCCATCCAAAAGGTTGCAGAAGATGCAGGTGAAAGTAAGACACAAGTGCAACGCTATATCCGTCTCACCGAGCTTCTGCCGGAGGTGCAGAAAAAGGTGGACAGCAAGGAGATCGCATTCAGCCCCGCCGTGGAACTGTCATACCTCACCCGCGACGAGCAGAAGCAGTTTCTGGACGCAATGGACTATTCCCAGAACACGCCCTCTCTTTCCCAGGCACAGCGGCTCAAGAAGCTCAGCCGGGAGGGAAAATGCACGAAGGAGGCCATGCGCTCCATCATGTCCGAGGAAAAGAAGGAGGAACAGGAACGCATCACGCTGAGCAGCGACACTCTCCGCAAGTACTTTCCCCGAAGCTACACTCCCCTGCAAATGCAGCAGACCATCATCAAGCTGCTGGAGCAGTGGCAGAAAAAACAGCAGCGCCGGAACGAGCGCTGAGAAAGGCAGGTTTATCCATGAACGTAACCATCAACATCTACGGCGACGTACACATCCACTGCGACTGCTGCGACGAACGCGGCGTATATGCCGACGACCTTGAGGAAAGCCCAGAAGTCCCATATGAAGATGCACCCGATACGGAGGATGACAGCGAAGAAATCGAGCTGTCCATTGCGGAAGCGGAAGCTGTGGTCAAGGCAGTGGCGGAGCTGCTCTTTCCCTTTCTTCCGGCTGAAATTGACGAGGGAGGCGGCGCGCATGAAGGAATTTGACGTGACCATCACCGAAACGCTGAAGCTTACCGTGTCCGTGGAGGCTTCTTCCAAGGAGGAAGCCCAACAGATGGTAAGCGACCAGTGGCACGCCGGGGATCATATTCTGGATGCGGACAATTTCGTGGAGGTGGAGTTTGAGAGCAATGACGGCAAGGAAATCTCCGCCGAAAGAGCGCCGGACGACACCCTCGAGGTGCTCATGGTGGAGCCGGGACAGTATCCGCGCGTGGAGCGTATCGGCTCCGACCTTGCCTCCTTGCAGAAGGCGGTGGACGGCTATATCGAAGCGATTTACCCATATGACGACCCCGTGGCGCTGATCTGCGGGGAGGAAGCCAAGCTGGAGGGCAAGCCCCTGAACCGCGCCCTGCGGGACGGGGACGGCGATATCTACGATATTGTGGCCGGTAAATTCTTCCTCTGCGGTCTGGGGGATGAGAACTTTGCGTCTCTGCCGAAGGAGCTGCAACAGAAATACGAGGAAAAGTTCCGTCAGCCGGAAGCCTTTTTGAAGATGGGCAGCAAGATTATGGCGATCCCCACCGAGCCCGCCAAGGCTGCGGGCAAAGGCAAGACCGCTCCGGTGACAGAGCGATGATACCATCACTCCCAATGCGAACGGAAGGAGGAAAAACTCATGCAGGAAGAAATTGAAAACAGAACTGTCACTCTGATCATCTCCGCCGTCAAGCTGACCGCACGGGAGCTGAAGGCCGGGATGGATAAATATCTTTCCGAAAAGAAGAGCAAAGCCATGGAAAAGGCGCGTGCCGTGCCGGAAAAGCCCAGCGGCAAGCAGACGGTGAGGCAGCTCATAGGGCAGAATCAGGGTGTATCCAACATTGAGATCACCAACAGCAATATCAAAGGCTTTGAGCGCATAGCCCGGAAATACGGCGTGGATTTTGCCGTTAAGAAAGACCGCAGCGTTTCACCGCCGAAATACTTTGTGTTCTTTAAGGCGAGGGACGCGGATGCACTGACGGCGGCGTTCAAGGAATACACGGCATATGAGCTTAAACGCGCCGCCAAAGCGCAGAACCGTCCCTCCGTGCTGGCGCATCTGCAAGCACTCAAGGCGAAGGTTCAGGCCATTACGCCGGGGAAATCCCGAAATCAGAACAGGGGCATCACGATATGAAGAAACCTCTGAATATCAAGAAGTTCCTGCTGCCCAATATCCCGTATGTCTTTATCGCCCTCTTTGCCACCAAGCTGGGGCAGGCGTGGCGGCTTGCCCCCGGCACGGACTTTTCGGGGAAGGCGCTGCACATCATGGAGGGCTTTACCGCCGCGTTCCAATCGGCGCTGCCCAGCTTCCACCCCATCGACCTGTGTGTGGGCGTTGCAGCCGCTCTGCTCATTCGGCTTATCGTGTACGTCAAGGGCAAAAACGCCAAGAAATTCCGCAAGAATCTGGAATACGGCTCTGCCCGTTGGGGCAAGCCCGAGGATATCGCCCCTTACGTCGATCCGAAGTTTGAGAACAACGTCATTCTCACCCAGACCGAGCGGCTCATGATGTCCAACCGTCCCAAAGACCCCAAGACGGCGCGGAACAAAAACGTGCTGGTGGTGGGCGGCTCCGGCAGCGGCAAGACGAGGTTTTTCATTAAGCCAAATCTCATGCAATTACACAGCTCATACGTTGTCACCGACCCGAAAGGCAGCATCGCCGTGGAGTGCGGAAAGCTCATGCTCCGCAATGGCTACAAGGTGAAGATATTCAATTCCATCAACTTCAAGAAGTCCCACCACTACAACCCCTTTGCGTATATCCACAGTGAGAAGGATATTTTGAAGCTGGTCACGACCCTCATCGCCAACACCAAGGGGGACGGGAAATCCGGGGACGACTTCTGGCAGAAGGCCGAGACGCTGCTCTACACGGCGCTCATCGGCTATATCCACTACGAAGCCCCCGAGGAGGAACAGAACTTTGCCACGCTCATCGAGTTCATCAACGCCATGGAGGTGCGCGAGGACGATGAGACCTTTGAGAACAACGTGGATCTGGCCTTCAAGGAGCTGGCGCAGCGGGAGCCGAATCACTTCGCTGTGCGGCAATATAAAAAATACAAATTAGCGGCGGGCAAAACAGCTAAGTCGATCAATATTTCCTGCGGCGCGCGCCTTGCGCCCTTCGATATCCAGGAGCTGCGGGAGATCACCATGTACGACGAGCTGGAGCTGGACACCCTGGGCGACCGGAAAACGGCGCTGTTTCTCATCATGAGCGACACCGACAGCACCTTCAACTTCCTTATCTCCATGATTTACAGCCAGTTATTTAACCTGCTGTGCGAAAAGGCCGACGACGTGTACGGCGGAAGGCTCCCCGTCCATGTGCGCTGCCTCATCGACGAGTGCGCCAACATCGGGCAGATACCGAATCTGGAAAAGCTCATGGCCACCATCCGCAGCCGCGAGATTTCCGCCTGTCTGGTGCTGCAAGCTCAAAGCCAGCTAAAGGCGCTGTACAAGGACAACGCCGACACCATCATCGGCAACTGCGACAGCTCCATCTTTTTGGGCGGCAAGGAGCCCGGTACGCTGAAGGAGCTGAATCAGGCGCTGGGGAAAGAGACCATCGACACCGTGCGCCCAGATAGGGCGTTGAGCAAAGTAGTGTAAGGCACTACCCCGTAAGATAACACGGGAAACAACCTGCCTGACCGAAAGGCGAAAGCTGAAACGGGAACACAGCACGGCAGGAAAGCAGTAAGTCACCTAAAGATAACTTGGTGCGACTGAACTGCAATGTTAAGTGGATATGAGGCTTAAGTTGGGTTTACTGAACGCAAGTTTCTAATTTCTGTTATCGGTCAGACGGAGGAAAGTATCTGTAACCTCTGGCACACTGGCGATTGGTTATAGGTGTCAATCAATCGGTTATCAAAAAACGGTGTGCAATCTGTAGGAGAACCTACGGCAAGGAAACGAAAGCGGAGACCGACAATCCACATTTGCCTATGCTCAACGCTAACTGGGGATGCCCTAAACAGGAACGCCAACCGAAGGAGGTGAAAATTCGGCTATGGCTGTAGAGCCTGAAAATCCTGCATGGGCACGGAACGCCCGTAGTAGTCCGAGAGGGGTAATGACCCTTACATGGCGAAGGGGCGTAGTTATTGTGTACTAAAAGAAAAGTTGATTAGGGAGGAAAACCTCAAAATGCAACCAACAACCGAAATTTTAGCAAGAATCAGTAGAAACTCACTCGCAAATAAAGATGAAATTTTCACCAGACTGTACCGCTATATGCTGAGGTCAGACCTGTATTTTCTGGCATATAAAAATCTGTATGCCAACAGCGGTGCCGCAACTAAGGGTGCAAACGATGACACGGCAGATGGATTCAGCGAAACCAAAATCGCAAATATCATCCAAAGGCTCGCTGATGAAACCTATCAGCCCACACCCGTCAGAAGAACCTATATCAAGAAGAAGAACAATCCCAAGAAAAAGCGGCCTCTGGGAATCCCGACATTCACAGATAAGCTGGTACAGGAAGTTCTGCGGATGGTTCTCGAAGCGGTGTATGAGCCTGTTTTCTTGCCAGTTTCCCATGGATTCAGACCCAAAAGGAGCTGCCATACTGCACTGAAATCCTTAAAAATGGAGTTCAATGGTATGCGTTGGTTCGTGGAGGGTGACATCAAAGGGTGCTTTGACAATATCGACCACAGCGTTCTTGTAGGCTTGATTCATAGCAAAATCAAGGATGCCCGGTTGATAAAGCTGATTTACAAATTTCTAAAGGCTGGATATTTGGAGGATTGGAAATATCACAAAACCTACAGTGGTACTCCACAGGGCGGTATCATTTCTCCGCTCCTTGCCAACATCTATCTGCATGAGTTGGACAAATTTGTAATGAAGCTGAAAAGCGAATTTGATACCCATGGGCAAGAACCTGTCAGGACAGAATATCGCCTCCTAAGCAATGACCTCCAGAAACTTTCCTATCACATCGGCAGACGCACCGGGGCAGAAAGAGAACAACTGCTTTCCGAATACAACGAAAAGCGGAAGCTCATGCTGAAAATGCCCTGTACAGCTCAGACAAAAAAGTGCATCAAGTATATCCGCTATGCGGATGACTTTATTCTCGGTGTGAAAGGAAGTCAAGAGGACTGCCAGTGGATAAAGAGTAAACTTTCTGAGTTTATCCGTGAAACCTTAAAGATGGAACTCAGCGAAGAAAAAACACTCATAACTCACAGCAGCGAAAGGGCAAGATTTTTGGGGTACGATGTTCGTGTTCGCAGAAGCAGCATTATCAAGCATGGTGGGCCGGGCAAAAAGACAAAACGCACCCTCAACAATTCCTGTGAACTGTCTATCCCATTCGATGATAAGATTCACAGCTTCATTTTCGCCAAGGAAATTGCGATACAGAAACCGGATGGGAAACTCATGCCTGTCCGCCGTAAATCTCTTTTGCGACTCACAGATTTGGAAATCGTTTCTGCCTACAATGCGGAATTACGGGGAATCTGCAACTACTATGGAATTGCCAGCAATTTTTATAAACTGTGCTACTTTTCCTATCTCATGGAATACAGTTGCCTCAAAACCCTCGCAAGTAAGCATAAATGCACCATATCCAAGGTGGTTGAGAAGTTCAAAGACCACAACGGAGAATGGGGAATCCCCTACGAAACCACAACGGGGCAAAAACGATGCTATTTTGCAAAATACTCCGATTGCAAGGATAAGGCCAATCCGACGGACATCGTATGCAATGCTGCGGTGGAGTACGGATATTCCCGAACAGCCTTGGAGCAGAGATTGAAAGCAAAGGTCTGTGAGCTATGCGGTACGACCGAGAGCGATTGTTACGAAGTTCACCATGTCAACAAGCTCAAAAACCTTAAGGGCAAGCAGGCATGGGAGGTTGCAATGATTGCAAAACGGCGTAAAACGCTGGTTGTGTGCAAAAAATGCCATGTTGCAATCCACAACCAGTGAGTAACTACTGACCGAACGATAACAGAGCCGGATACATTGAGAGATGTAAGTCCGGTTCCTGGAGAGGGTGGTGCAAACCTACCATAGTAATATGGCAAGGCGGTGCCTCCCTACTCCACTTCAATACCGGTGAGAGCCGTGGACGGGAGGTGTCTCACAGCCTAAACTATCAGAAGCTGGGCAAAGACCTTGCCACGATAGACGAGCTGGCGGTGCTGGACGGCGGCAAGTGCATCTTGCAGCTTCGGGGCGTGCGTCCCTTCCTCTCGGATAAGTACGACATCACCCGTCACCCCAATTATAAGTATCTGTCGGACGCGAACCCAAGGAATGCCTTCGATATCGAGAAATACCTCTCCACAAGGCTGGTGCCGAAAGCGGATGAGGTCTACGAGGTATTCGACGCAGGCCGCGTCTGAGCGTACAAGCCCGCCGCCCTCATGCGGCGGCTTTTCATATAGATACGGATGAGAAAAGACGCTTCCTCGCTTGCAGGGTCGGAACGAATCCACGAACTAAAAATTGAAAGGAGAAGCCGGAATCGGGGCTGCATCGCAGCTTTCGCTCCGGCGCCTGCTGTATCCGCGAGATTTCAACACAACCAACACCCAATGATTCCGGCAACACAAATATGGAATTTTTCAACTCTGCTGTCGGCGTTCTTCAAACTTTGGTAATTGCCCTTGGCGCAGGTCTCGGCATCTGGGGAGCCATTAACCTGCTGGAAGGCTACGGAAACGACAACCCCGGCGCTAAGAGCCAGGGCATGAAACAGCTCATGGCGGGCGGCGGCGTGGCGCTCATCGGCGTCATTCTCGTACCCCTGCTCTCCGGCCTGTTCGGTTAATCGCCCGCACAAATCCTTCGCGGCGTCCGCCCCTCGGGGCGGGCGCTGCGGGAAAGGAGGGTAAAGCCCATTGGATTTGATATGGCAGAAATTCACCGAATGGCTGAAGGAGCTGCTGGTCAGCGGCATCATGGACAACGTGAACGGACTGTTTGACAACGTGAACAGCCGCGTGGCGGGCATCGCCGGGCAGGTGGGCGCTACGCCCCAGGGCTGGAACAGCGGCGTCTACGGCATGATCCGAACGCTGTCGGACAATGTGATTTTGCCCATCGCGGGCGTTGTCCTGGCCTTTGTCATGACGCTGGAGCTGATTCAGCTCATTACGGAAAAGAACAACATGCACGACGTGGACACATGGATGTTCTTCAAGTGGATATTCAAGACCGCCTGCGCCGTGCTCATCGTCACCAACACATGGAACATCGTCATGGGCGTGTTCGAGGCGGCTCAGAGCGTTGTCAACAGCGCGTCGGGCATTATCATATCGGACACGTCTCTGACGTTCAACGAGCATATCGCGGGATTTGAAGCAGCGCTTGCGGAAATGGAGGTCTGGTCGCTGCTGGGGCTGTGGCTGGAGTCCGTGGTCGTGCATCTTTCCATGTGGGCGCTGACCATCTGCATTTTCATCATCTGCTACGGCAGAATGATCGAGATCTACTGCGTGACCTCCATCGCGCCCATCCCCATGGCGACCATGGCCAACCGGGAATGGGGGCAGATGGGTCAGAATTACCTCAGAAGCCTGCTGGCGCTGGGCTTTCAGGGCTTCCTCATCATCGTCTGCGTGGCGATCTACGCGGTGCTGATCCAGAACATCGTGGTGGAGAGCAGCGTCTCGGCGGCCATATGGACGTGCATGGGGTATACGGTGCTGCTGTGCTTCACGCTGTTTAAGACGAGCTCCCTTGCCAGGAGCCTGTTCCACGCTCACTGACGGAGGTGATGAAATTTGGCATACGTTCCCGTACCCAAGGACTTGAACGCGGTGAAAACCAAGGTCATGTTCAATTTAACAAAACGGCAGATTCTGTGCTTCGGCGGCGGCGCGCTCATCGGCGTACCGCTTTTCTTTCTGCTCAAGGGCCATATCGGCGGCAGCGCGGCGGCTCTTTGCATGATGCTGGTCATGCTGCCCTTCTTCCTGCTGGCCATGTATGAAAAGAACGGTCAGCCGCCGGAGAAGCTCATCCGCAACATCGTGCAGGTATGCTTCCTGCGCCCCAAACAGCGCCCGTACAGGACGAACAATTTCTACGACCTGCTGAACCGGCAGGATAATTTGGATAAGGAGGTCTACGCGATTGTCCACAAACAAAACCCCCGCAAGAAAGCTCACACGAGCCGAGCGAAAGCAGATCGACGCGGCGATTGCAAGAGCCAAGCGTCAGGATAAGCGAAAGAAGTCCGCCCAGGACAGCATCCCCTTTCAGCGGATGTACCCCGACGGCGTGTGCCGCGTGACGGACAATTACTACACGAAAACCGTGCAGTTTCAGGATATCAACTACCAGCTCAACCAGAACGAGGACAAGACCGCCATTTTCGACGGCTGGTGCGACTTCCTCAACTATTTTGATTCCTCCATCCGCTTCCAGCTCTCCTTCATCAACCTCTCCGCCACGCGGGATACCTACGCCCGGCGCATCGCCATCCCCTTGCAGGGCGACTGCTTCGACAAGCTCCGCACCGAGTACACCGGGATGCTGCAAAGCCAGCTTGCCAGAGGCAACAACGGGCTGATTAAGACCAAGTACCTGACCTTCGGCGTGGAGTCGGACAGCCTGAGGGCGGCAAAGCCCCGCTTGGAGCGCATCGAGACGGATATCCTCAACAACTTCCGCCGTCTGGGCGTGCAGGCGGAAGCCCTGAACGGGATGGAGCGCCTGCGCCTGCTGCACGGGATGCTCCACATGGACGAGCCGCAGCCCTTCCGCTTTTCGTGGGACTGGCTGGCTCCCTCCGGGCTGTCGGTGAAGGACTTCATCGCGCCCAGCGCCTTCGAGTTCAAGACCGGCAGCAGCTTCGGCGTGGGCAGCAAGACCGGCTGCGTATCCTTCTTGCAGATTTTAGCGCCGGAGCTGAACGACCGTATGCTGGCGGACTTTCTGGATATGGAAAGCTCCCTTATCGTCAGTATGCACGTCCAGTCCGTGGATCAGGTGAAGGCCATCAAGACCATTAAGCGCAAGATCACCGATTTGCAGAAGATGACCATTGAGGAGCAGAAAAAGGCGGTGCGCTCCGGCTACGATATGGATATTATTCCCTCCGACCTTGCCACCTACGGCACGGAGGCGAAAAAGCTCTTGCAGGAGCTGCAAAGCCGCAACGAGCGTATGTTCCTTTTGACCTTCCTTGTGGTGAACGTGGCGGACAACAGGCAGCGCCTCGGCAACAACGTCTTTCAGGCGGGCTCCATCGCCCAGAAGTACAACTGCCAGCTCACACGGCTGGACTTTCAGCAGGAGGAGGGCTTCATGTCCGCGCTGCCGCTGGGGTATAACCAGATCGAGATCCAGCGGGGCTTGACCACCTCCAGCGTGGCGATTTTTGTGCCGTTTACCACCCAGGAGCTGTTTCAGGACGGCAAGGAAGCCCTGTACTGCGGGCTGAACGCTCTTTCCAACAACCTCATCATGGTAGACCGCAAGCTGCTGAAAAACCCCAACGGACTGATCTTAGGCACGCCCGGCAGCGGCAAGTCCTTCTCCGCCAAGCGTGAGATCGCCAACGTGTTCCTCGTCACGAATGACGATATCATCATCTGCGACCCGGAGGCGGAGTACGGCCCGCTGGTGGAGCACCTGCACGGGCAGGTGGTAAAAATCTCGCCCACCTCCACCGACTACCTGAATCCCATGGATTTGAACCTGAATTACAGCGACGATGAAAACCCGCTGAGCCTGAAATCCGACTTCATCCTCTCCCTGTGCGAGCTGATCGTGGGCGGCAAGGACGGCCTCATGCCGGTGGAAAAGACCATCATCGACCGCTGTGTGCGCTCTGTTTACCGGGAATACCTGAGCGACCCACGCCCGGAAAAGATGCCGATTCTGGAGGACTTGTACAACGAGCTTCGCAGGCAGGACGAGAAGGAAGCGCAGTATATCGCCACGGCGCTGGAAATCTACGTCACCGGCTCCCTCAACGTGTTCAACCACCGCAGCAACGTGAATATCGAAAACCGCGTGGTCAGCTTCGATATCAAGGAGCTGGGCAAGCAGCTCAAAAAGATCGGGATGCTGGTGGTGCAGGACGCGGTGTGGAACCGCGTCACCGTCAACCGTGAGCAGCGCAAGTCCACCCGCTACTATATCGACGAAATGCACCTTCTTTTGAAGGAGGAGCAGACCGCCGCCTATACGGTGGAGATATGGAAGCGCTTCCGCAAGTGGGGCGGCGTTCCCACGGGCATCACCCAGAACGTCAAAGACCTGCTCTCCAGCCGTGAGGTGGAGAACATCTTTGAAAACTCCGACTATGTGTATATGCTCAACCAGGCTTCCGGCGACCGGCAGATTCTGGCGAAGCAGCTCAACATCTCGCCCCATCAGCTCTCGTATGTGACCCAATCCGCCGAGGGCGAGGGGCTTTTGTTCTACGGCAGCGTGATCCTGCCCTTCGTAGACCGCTTCCCCAAGGATACGGAGCTGTACAAAATCATCACGACAAAATTGTCCGACCTCTCCGAACAAACCGGGGAGGAAGCGAAGGACGCAATTACAGTGTAAGGAAGGAGAAAAGACTATGGATAACCACCTTATGATTTTTGAAAGCGCAGATTTTGGTCGGGTACGTTCCGTGCTGAAAGACGGAGCTCCTTGGTTTGTTGCGGTTGATGTGTGCAAAGCTCTCGGATTGAACCAGGTTACGCGCGCAATGTCCAGATTGGACTCGGATGAAGGTGGGTTACTTGAAGTACCCCACCCCCAGAACGCCGATAAGACGATTGAAATAAATGCAGTAAGTGAAGCCGGACTCTATCATTTAATCCTTTGTTCCAAAAAGCCGGAAGCGAAAGCCTTCAAGCGCTGGATCACCCATGAGGTCATTCCCTCCATCCGCAAGCACGGCGCGTATATGACGGACAGCCTGTTGGATGCGCTGGAGGCGCACCCCGAGGCCGTGCCGGAGTACCTGAACCGTCTGCGCAGCGAAAACGCCCGAAACCGGGAGCTGACCCGCCGTCTCCGGCTTGCCCTCCCCAAAGCGGAGTATTACGACGCCTTTGTTGACCCTGCGGACTGCACCAACATCCGCACCACCGCCAAGGAGCTGGGCGTTCCCGAAAAGCAGTTTACCCGGTATCTGGAGGAAAAGAAGTATCTGTTCCGGGACAAGAACCGCAAGCTCTTTCCCCGTGCGGTCAAAAAGAGCGCCGGTCTGTTTCTGGTGAGGGACTTCTACACCGAGCGCGGCAAGCTGGGACACTATACCCTCATCACCCCGGCGGGCAAGCGGCATTTTCTGGAGAGAACGGATGAAATTCTGTTTGAATAACGCTTTTAACCCATTAGCAGTCCCATCAGGAGGTGATGAATATGGCAAAACGCTCGCCAAGGCTGATTTTCACTGAGGAAGAACGCGCACTGCCGGAGCTGGAACGAGCTGTCCGCAAGGCGGACAGGGCGGCGGTTAAGCTGGAAAAGGCCGAAGCGAAAATTCCCAAGAAAACCGTTAAGGTCAAAAAGCGCGTTGTGGACAGTGAGAACGGCAAGGTCACGACGCGCCTTTTCTTTGAGGAGGCGGACAAAAAGCGTCCGCCCTCCAAGCTGGCGCACGCCGCAAGGAAAGCGCCGCTGGATACCGTCCGCAGCGCAGTCCACCGCAAGCTCCGGGAGGAGGGCGATGACAACCCCGGCACGGAGGCGGCGAACACCCTGACCGAGACGGCGGAGCGCACCTGGCGCATTGCGGAATCGGCGCACCGCTCCCATGCGGAAAAGCCCTACCGCAAAGCGGACAAGGCGGAAGCCGCCGCAGACAAAGCCAATCTCAGGGCACTGAACAAACAGTACGAGCAGGAATACGGCAGGGCTTCCAACCCCTATTCCCGTTGGCGGCAGAAGCAGGCCATTAAAAAGGAATACGCCGCCGCAAAAGCGGGGAACGGCGCGAGGAATACCGTCAAAGCGTCCGAGACCACCGCGAAGGCGGCAAAGCGCGCCGCCGAGGGAAGGAAAAAGGCCGGCAGCTTTTTTGTCCGGCACAAGAAGGGCTTCCTCATCGCGGGCGGCGTCGCCGCCGCGATACTGCTGCTCATAACCTGCATTTCCTCCTGCTCCACGCTGTTTCAGGGAGGAATATCCGGTGTTGCATCCTCCACCTATCCGCTGGAGGATGCGGATATGCTGGCAGCGGAAGCCGCCTACTGCGCCATGGAGGACGAGCTGCGGGAATACCTGAACAGCTACGAACGCACCCACGATTACGACGAGTACCACTTCGACTTGGACGAGATTGAGCACGATCCCTATGTGCTCATTTCCATGATTACCGCCCTCAAGGGCGGAGAATGGACGATTGACGAAATAGGCGGGATTCTGGAGACGCTGTTTGAAAAGCAGTATATCTTAACGGAAACCGTCGCCACGGAAACCAGATACCGCACCGAAACGCATATCGGCTATTACACCGACGAAAACGGCAATCTGCAAAGCTACGAGTACGAGGTGGAGGTTCCCTATACCTGGTATATCTGCCATGTGGAGCTGGAAAATTTCAACCTCTCCCATGTGCCGGTGCATATCATGTCCCACGATCAGCTCTCCATGTACGCCGTGTATATGAGCGTGCTGGGCAACCGCCCCGACCTGTTCCCCGGCTCCCCGTATGTGAACCGGTACTACCACACCCAGTATGAGAAGTACGAGATACCTCCGGAAGCGCTGGCGGACGAGCAGTTCGCCGCAGTTATAAAGGAAGCGGAAAAGTATCTGGGCTACCCCTATATCTGGGGCGGCAGCTCGCCGGACACCTCCTTCGACTGCTCCGGCTTCGTTTCGTATGTCTACAACAACTGCGGCCTGCATTGGAGCTTCGGCAGGCTGGGCGCGGAGGGTCTGCGGGGTATGTGCGCCTACGTCTCCCCGGAAAGCGCCCGTCCCGGCGACCTGATATTCTTTGAAAAGACCTACGACACCGCAGGCGCGTCCCATGTAGGCATCTATGTGGGCAATAACAGGATGCTCCACTGCGGCGACCCCATTCACTACGCTTCCATCGACACGAGCTACTGGCGAAGCCATTTTCTCCAGTTTGGCAGATTACCTTAACAACAACCATATCAACGCAAAAAGGAGGATGTTATGAACCCGCGACTTGAAAAGCTGCGTCAGGAGCGCGAGAAGCTGGCGGAAAAGCTCGCATCGCTGACCGCACGGCTCAAAGCCCTGGACGAGCAGATTCTGAAGCTGGAAAACACGGATATTGTGGGCATCGTCCGCGAGAATGGACTGACCATCGAGCAGCTCGCGGCGCTGATGGAGATGCTGGAAAAGCGTCCCACGGCGGCGCTGCCCGACGAATACAGAAAAACGGAGGAATTTGTGGATGAAGAATAAATGGAGATTTTTTGCCGTGACACTGGCCGTCGTGCTCTGCATGACGGTCTTTTCCGTTACGGCCTATGCAGGCGGCGATATGGTCGATTCGACAATGGGCGACCCGACCATGGAAACCCCAACTGCAACTACACAGCCGGAGAATACGAATACCGGTGAGCAGACCCCAAACGGACAGACACTGACCGTGCTTGTGACCGAAAATGCGGATGGGAGCCATACCGTGACCATCGGGGATCGGAGCTGGACGCTTCCCGCCAAACGGGAGCAGTCCGGAAAGGTGGTCAACGTCCGCACCTATTTGAACCTGCGCACCGGCCCCGGCACGGATTACACCGTGATCGGGCGTCTGCTCAACGGCGCGGAGGTGAAGGTGCTGGAGGAAAGCAACGGCTGGTACAAGGTGGTCGTGCCGGAGCAGACAGGCTATGTATACGGCAAATACCTTGACGTCATGAACGCGCCGACAGAAAACAGCGGAAGCGATACGGATATGGCGGGACTTCTGGAGATACTGCTGCAATATTACACCGCTGCCGGAGGTTCCGCTCCCCTGACCCCGGACGGCAACCTGACGCTCATGGATGACATCGGCTCCGCTTTCGGCGCAGGCAAGCAGTTCATCACCGTGACGACCAAGGGCGGCAACACCTTTTATCTCATAATCGACCGGGACGATAAGGGCAATGAGAACGTCCATTTCCTGAATCTTGTGGACGAGGCCGACCTGCTGGCGCTGACCAAGGACGGCGAGAGCATCGTCCCCGTCTGCGCCTGCACGGACAAATGCGCCGTTGGCAAGATCAACACTGGCTGCAAGGTGTGCAGAACCAATATGAGCGAGTGCGCGGGTAAGGAGCAAGCCGCAGAAATTACGCCCCAGCCCGCCGAGCCTGCGGAGACCGCGCCCGAAAAGAGCGCCAGCAGCGCGGGGCTCATTGTGGTCATCCTCCTGCTCCTGCTGGGCGGCGGCGGTGCGCTGTACTGGTTCAAGCTCCGCAAGCCCAAGGCCGACACCCGTGGGGCGGACGACCTGGACGATTACGACTACGGCGAGGATGAGGAAGATGAGGACTACGAGTTTGAAGCCGAGGACGAGACGGACACCGGGGAGGATGAAGAAAAGTGACACAGACAGTCAGCACAGAATCGCCCATGGAGCCGTCTCCCCGCGAGCGGCTTATTCAGATCATGAAGCGCGAGCAGGCGCTTTTCATCCGGCAGACGCTCTCCCAAAAGCCCGGATACCGGGGCGGCAAGAAAGCCTTTGAATACTTCATCCGGCAAAAGATCGTAAAAGCCGTGGAAGCGGGCTGCGGGGACGCGGAGGCGCTGCTCCGCACCCCCAAGCCCGTCAAATCCATCTACTATGACTTCAAATACTATTTCGACGAATACAGCTACGCAAACTGCGACCTGTATGTGGAGAAGGCCATCGAGGACTGCGGGAACAACACCCTGCGCAAGGAGTTCCTGCGGGCAAAGGGCTGGGACGCGCCGGATGATTTCGATATCAACGATGAGGAGGAATAAAGGAATATGAACGAATACCGATTGGTTGTGTGTGAAAAGCCCTCCGTGGCAAGGAGCATCGCCGCCGTTCTTGGCGCAGGCAGGCGCGGGGACGGCTTTCTTTCGGGCGGCGGCTACCTCGTCTCCTGGTGCTTCGGGCATCTTGCGGAGCTTTCGGATGCGGACGCCTACGATGAAAAGTACGGCAAATGGCGAAGGGAGGACTTGCCCATCCTGCCGGATAGCTGGCAGTACACCGTGGCGCGGGACAAGCAGAAGCAGATGAACACCCTGCGCACCCTCATGCACAGAGAGGACGTTTGCGAGGTCGTCAACGCCTGCGACGCCGGGCGCGAGGGCGAGCTGATCTTCCGCACGGCGTATAATCTCAACAACTGCCGCAAGCGCGTGAAGCGGCTCTGGATCTCCTCCATGGAGGATGCGGCGATCCTTCAGGGCTTTGACAATCTCCGCGACGGCGCGGAGTACGACAACCTCTACGCCTCCGCCCTCTGCCGCAGCAAGGCGGACTGGCTGGTGGGCATCAACGCCACCCGCCTGTTTTCCGTGATGTACCACCGCACACTGAACGTGGGGCGCGTGGTATCGCCCACGCTTGCGCTGCTGGTGCAGCGGGAAGCGGAGATCAATGCCTTTCAGCCGGAGAGCTTCTATACCGTCCATCTGGACTTTAACGGCTTCTCCGCCGCAGGCGGGCGCATGAAGGAGCAGGCAGAGGCGGAGCGGCTTGCCGGGGACTGCAACTGCAAGACCGCCGCTGTTACCTCCGTCGTGCAGACAAAAAAGACGGAGAAAGCCCCGGCGCTCTACGACCTGACCACGCTCCAGCGGGACGCGAACCGCTTGCTTGGGTACACGGCGCAGCAAACGCTGGATTATCTGCAAAGCCTTTATGAAAAGAAGCTCTGCACCTACCCCCGCACCGACAGCCGCTATCTCACCGACGATATGGAGGGCGGCGTAAACGCGCTGGCGCTGTGCTGCGCGGGCGTCTGCGGCACGGAGCCGCCCGCAGCCGTCTGTTCGGGGCAGGTGTGCAGCAGCAAAAAGGTCAGCGACCACCACGCCGTCGTTCCCACCATGGCAGCGGGCGAAACGGACTTGGAAACCTTGCTCGCAGGCGAACGGGAGATCTTGCGCCTTGTTTCCCGTCAGGTGCTTATGGCGGTCAGCGCGCCCTTCGTCTATCTGGAGACCGAGGCAAGGCTGGACTGCGGCGGAAATGTCTTTGCCGCCAAGGGAAAAACAATTCTTCATATGGGTTGGAGGGCATACACGGAAAAGGGCAAGCAGGACAGCACCCTCCCGGAGCTTTCCGAGGGACAGTTGATTTCCGTTTCCTCCTGCGCGGTCAAAGAGGGCAGAACGACCCCGCCAAAGCACTTCACCGAGGATACGCTTTTGTCGGCCATGGAGACGGCGGGCAAAGAGGATATGCCGGAAGATGCCGAGAGAAAGGGATTGGGAACTCCCGCGACAAGGGCGGCGGTCATTGAAAAGCTGGTGGCCACGGGCTTTGCGGAGCGCAGAAAGGCGAAAAAATCTGTACGCCTCGTTCCCACCGAAGCGGGCGTTTCCCTCATTACCGTGCTGCCCGAACAGCTCCAGTCCCCGCTTTTGACCGCCGAATGGGAGCACCGCCTCAAGGAGATCGAATGCGGCGAGCTGGGCGCGGACGAGTTCCTTGTCGGCATCTGCGATATGGTCGCAGCGCTGGTACGGGACGCTGCGCCTGTGGACGGCGCGGAGGTGCTGTTCCCCTCCGGCAGACCCGTTGTGGGCAAATGCCCCCGCTGCGGCGCGGAGGTCACGGAGAGCAAAAACGGCTATTTCTGCGAGAGACGGAGCTGCAAGTTCGGGCTGTGGCGGGACAACCGCTTCCTTGCCGCCAAGAAGATCAGCCTGACGAAGAAGATGGCTTCCTCGCTCCTGACGCAGGGACGCGCCTACGCCAGCGGCGTCTACTCCGAGAAAACCGGCAAGACCTACGACGCATTCATCGTGCTGGAGGACGACGGCGCGCGTTCCTCCTATAAGCTGGACTTCACCAAGTGACCCTCACAGGCTCCCGCACGGGCGTTTCGTTCCCCTGCGGGAGCCGCTGTTTTTACCATGATTCAAAGGAGGTATGCACGAAATGGCTGAAAAACAGACCAACAAGGAACGGCTCAAGGACATCACCGACAGCATCGAGACGGGCATAAAGGAGCTGTTTGAGAGCGACAGATACAGGCAGTACCTTGCCACCATGAGCCGCTTTCACCGCTACAGCGTCAACAACACCATGCTCATCTATATGCAGCGCCCCGACGCCACCCATGTGGCGGGCTTCAACAAATGGCGCGACCAGTTCGGAAGGAGCGTCAAAAAGGGCGAAAAGGGCATTAAGATCATCGCCCCCACGCCCTTCAAGAAGAAAATCGAGCAGCAGAAATTAGACCCCGACACCAAGCTCCCCCTGCGGGACGAGAACGGCGATATTATCACGGAGGAAAAGACGGTGCAGATTCCCATGTACAGGCCCGTGGTGGTATTCGATGTGCAGCAGACCGCAGGCAAGCCCCTGCCGGAGCTGGCGGCGAACCTTACGGGGGACGTGCGGAATTACGAGGTGTTCATGGAAGCTCTGCGCCGCAGCGCGCCCGTCCCCATCTTCTTTGAGAAGCTGGCGGAGAATATGGACGGATACTTCTCCGTGGACAAACAGCGTATCGCTATCCGCGAAGGCATGAGCGAGGTACAGACGGTCTGCGCCGCCGTCCATGAGATCGCCCACTCCAAGCTCCACAATAAGGACGAAATCGGAGAAAAATATCAGGAGATTGAGCTGTTCGGCAAGCCCGCGCTGTTCTCCAACGGGCGCATCGACCGGGATAAGCTGCCGGAGGGCTTGTATGCGTATGACCTGCGCGGCTCGGATTACGATCCGGGGTTGCCCGTGACCATTCAGGAGCACGTTGTGGTGAACCACGCGGCAACCGTCATCACAGCAGCGCCCATTGAGCTGCCGGAGCAGGGCTTTTTGTATCTGGGCGAGGACGGGCTGAACTTCACGGGTGGCGAGCAGACCGTGAAGGAGTTTCTGCACGCACAGTACCCGGAAAAGGCAAAGCTCTCACGCGCCGCCGAGGAGATTCAGGCGGAGAGTATCTCCTTCGCCGTCTGTGCCTATTACGGCATTGAGACAGGCGAAAACAGCTTCGGGTATCTGGCGACCTGGGCCAAGGACAGGGAGCTGACCGAGCTTCGCGCATCGCTGGAGACCATCAACCGAACCTCATCCTCCCTGATTACGGATATCGACCGCCATTACGCGGAAATCTGCAAGGAGCGCGGGCTGGATAAGGAGACGGAGAGCCTTGCCGCCCAGCCGGTGCAGGAGATCGCCGTGCAGGAGCCGGAGCCGGTCACAGCGCCGGACAACGGCTGCGTCCCCGACCCTGTGATTTCTGTTGAGAGCATGAACGCCTACGGCTACACCGATTCCAATATGCTGCCGTTGACAAAGGAGCGCGCGCTGGAGCTCATGGAACGGGATGTAAGCGTGTATATGCTTCACACGGACAACACCGAGGCCATGGCCTTCGATGCGGAGGATATCCGCAGCTTTGACGGCATCTTCGGCGTGGAAGCCTCCGAATGGGAGACGGTCAAAGACCGCCTTACACCGCCGGACTATGAAAAGGCGTTCCTCGACAACACCGCCGACAGCTTTGCCATCTATCAGCTTCAGGATAATGATAATACGGCGCAGCTCCGCTTTATGAACGCCGAGTATCTGGAGAAGAAGGGGCTTTCCATTGAAAAGGGAAATTACGCCGCCGTCTACGCGGGCGGCCTCGACCGCAGCGGCGATACGCAGGACAGGTTGGACGAGCTGTATGAAACCTTCAACATCCGCCGCCCGGAGGATTTTCGCGGTCACAGTCTGTCTGTCAGCGACATCGTGGCGCTGAAGCAGAACGGCGTGGTATCCTGTCATTACGTGGATTCATGGGGCTTCAAGGCGCTGCCCGACTTCCTCAAGCCGGAAAACTATCTCAAAAACGCGGAGATGGCCATGGAGGACGACTACGGCATGATCGACGGCGTTATCAACAACGGGCCGAAGCAGACCGTGGCAGAGCTGGAGGAACAGGCAAAGTCCGGCAAGCCCGTCTCCCTCATGGAGCTGGCGCAGGCGGCGCGCCGGGAACAGGCGCAGGCGTCACAACAGGAGAAGAAGCCCTCCGTGCTGGCAAAGCTCTGTCCTCCCGTCAACGAGCCGAAAAAGACAGCGCGTTCAAAGCGCGCGGAAAGAGAGCTGCTATGATGAATTTTACCAACGATGAAATGAACCTCATGTGCATCTACCAGAGCGACAGCCGCAGCGGGCTGATTGCCGCCCTCACCGAAATGCGCGGATACCTGGACGAGGACGAAGCCGAGCTGCGAGCGCTGACCGACAGTGCCCTGCAAAAGCTCGGCGAAATCACCGATGAGCAGTTCGCAGCGCTGGAGCTGGTGCCGGACTTCGACACGGACGAATAAGGCAGATGCGGCGGGAGCGGCCTTCGGGTCGCTCCCGCTTTGCTCCCGCGATTCTATTTCCCAAAATCGAAAAAATATTGATTTTGGGAAATAGAACGGGTATAATAAGAGTAGAGGTGATGAATATGAAACTGATAGACCGAGGTATGTATCTCCGGAAGCTAATTGGAGTGATCGGTACGCCGGACATCAAGGTAGTCACAGGCGTCCGACGCAGCGGAAAGTCAAAGCTGTTGGAAGCTTTCAAGGGGTATGTAGAAGCAAATATCGCGGACGCAAATATCGTGCATATCAATTATAACCTGACAAAGTACGAGAAGTTCAAGGACTACCATGTCCTGAACGAATATATTGAAAGCTCCTATGTCGATGGCAAGCAGAACTTTGTTCTGATTGACGAGGTGCAGATGTGTCCGGGTTTTGAGCTTACCATCAACAACCTCCATGCGCAGGAAAGATTCGACATCTATATTACAGGCTCAAACGCTTTCCTTCTGAGTTCAGACCTTGCCACTCTCTTTACGGGTCGGACTTTTGAAGTGAAGGTGTTCCCGTTTTCTTTCAGCGAGTTCTGCGAGTATTATTCCCTTACGGACAGGTATGCCGCTTTTTCCCGGTATCTGAGAGAGGGCGGCATGGCCGGATCGTACCTTTATCAAGACCCGGAAGCCAAGTACGACTATATCGCGGATGTATTCGATACATTGATCGTCAGGGACATACGGCAGAAATATAAAATCCGCAACCCGATCCTGATGAACCGCATTGTCGATTTTCTCATGGACAATATCTCAAATCTCACGTCTGCGAGAAATATTGCAGACGCTCTCACGGGCAACAAGGATAAAATCAACCACAAGACCGTCGGAAACTATATGCAGTATCTGTGCAATGCCTTTGCTTTCTATCGCGTTCGCAGGTATGACATTCAGGGGAAAAAGTATCTGGCCTCCAGTGATAAGTTGTATCTGAGCGACCACACCTTCCGGTATGCGAAGCTGGGAACCAAGAATCTGGATTATGGCCGCGTACTTGAAAATATCGTTGCCATTGAACTGCTTCGGCGCGGATATGAGGTCTATGTTGGGGTTCTGTACAAGAAAGAAATAGATTTCGTCGCCATCAAGCGCAATGAAAAGCTCTATATTCAAGTTTCAGACAACATCAGTGACGCAAAAACCTTTGAACGCGAGGTAAGCCCTCTGCTCCAGATCAAGGACGCTTATCCGAAGATGGTGCTTTCCAGAATCCGGGATGAGGCATACCAATATGAGGGAATTCAAATCGTGGATATTGCAGACTGGCTGGCAGAGCAGCCGTCTACTTCCCAAAAATGAAAATAATCTGATTTTGGGAAACAGAAAACCAACATATAAGAGCAAGCGTCCCGTTTCCTGCACAGGATTCGGGGCGTTTTCATATATACTGCTTATACATAGAGCGTCCGATCCGGGCGCTCTAAATTTATGCCATGAAGGAGGAGCAATATGCCGAGCAAGCTACAAACGTATATGCAGATGGCGGACGAGGCGCAGCGGCAGATCACCGGCAGCTACCGGGGCTGGACGGGCTTTCTCACCACCGCCGCAAGGCTGTACAAATACCCCTACGCCGAGCAGGTCATGATCCACGCCCAGCGTCCGGACGCCACCGCCTGCGCGGAGTACGATTTCTGGAACGAAAAGATGGGCCGGTATGTCCGCAGGGGCTCCAAGGGCATCGCCCTCATCGACAGCAGCGGCGAAAGGCCGAGGCTTCGGTATGTGTTCGACGTGTCGGATACGGGCGGCAGAGAATTTCCAAAGAGCCGCTACCTGTGGGAATACCGGGAGGAACACGCGGATGCGGTAAGCGCCATGCTGGAGAGCCGCTACGGTGTGGACGGAAAAGGAGGGCTCCCTGACCAGCTTGAGCGCATCGCGTCTCAGCTTGCGGAGGAATACTGGCGGGACTATAAGCGGGATATCCTCGCCATCGTTGACGATTCCTTTCTTTACGGGTATGATGAATTTAACGTAGGAGCGGCCTTCCAAAGCGCCGCCGCCGTCAGCATCGCCTACTCGCTCATGTCCCGCTGCGGGCTTGAAGCGGACGACCGCTTCGAGCATGAGGATTTCCTGAGCATCTTCGATTTCAACACCCCGGAAGCCGCCGCCGAGCTGGGTACGGCGGTGAGCAGGATCAACGGAGAGGTGCTGCGGCAGATTGAAGTCACCATCAAGAATTACGAGCGCGAGAAACTCGCGGAAAGGAGCCATAGCCATGACAGAGCTGACCTACACCAAGAACGGGGACTACCTAATTCCCGATCTGACGCTGAGCGAAACGCCGGAGGACGCGAGACCCCTGGGCAAGTACGGGAGACTGCGCAGGAGCTACCTTCAGGAGCACAGACCGGGGCTGTACAGCCGTCTGGTGCTGTCGGAGAAGCTGTTCCCGCATCTGCGGGAGATCGACGAGACGGCGAACCGGAGGCTGGAGCAGATGATGCCGGAGCTGATGAAGTCGGCGGGCGTGACGGAGGAGCTGAAAGCCCGCGACCAGATGAAATGGGTGGGGCTGATGAACAGCCTGAAAGCGCAGGCGGAGGAGATCATCCTCAGCGAGCTGGTATACAACTGACCAATGACGTGCCGGAAGCGGAACCGGCGCAGCCTCCGATACCGCAGGCATACCAACTGAGCCTGTTCCCCACGGAGGATGAGCAAATCGCATATATCGCAGAAGCGGAGAGCTACACGCCCTCCGCTTTTTCCATGTCCATCCCGCAGGCGGATATCGACCATATTCTGCGCATGGAGGGCAACGCCGACTATGCCCGAATGAAGATCGCCACGGAGTTCTCCAAGGGCAAGAGCGTGGAAGAAATCGCGGCGTTTCTTCAAAGCAGCTTCCACGGCGGCAACGGCGTTGTCACCGAGAACGGCAGATATTCCGCCTGGTACGCCGAGGACGGCATCCACATCGCCAATGGGGACGCGGCAAGATACCTGACCTCCGCAAAGGTCGTAAGCTGGCAGGAGGCGGCGGAGCGCATCGGACAGCTTCTCACTCAGGGCGAATACGCAACCAACGTAGAGCTGGCGGAAGCGCCGGGGCACGAGCGCGCGGAGCTGGCGCAGTCTATCTGGTATCTACGGCAGGATTTAAGTGAAAAGGCGCGGGCGCAGGGCTATCTCTCCTGCCTGTCGGATATGCGGGGCGGCGGTTTCCCGGAGGAAACGGCGCGGCTTGCCGAGCGGCTGAGAGACCCTGCGTTCCGTGAAGTCCTCATGGACGATTTTGCACAGCTCCGATCCGACTACCGGGAGGACAGGAGCCTGCTGCGCTTCCATCACCACAAGCCGGACAAAATCGAGCAGGGTTTGCGGGAGCTGTCCCTGTCCCGCAGGGAATACCGCACCGAAATGGCGGAGATCCCCGCCGTGCAGCGGTTCATTACGGAGGACGAGATCGCCGCGACCCTGACCCGCGGCAGCAATATTGCGGGCGGCAAGGGACGTATTTATGCCTATTTCAAAGAAAAGCACAGCCCCAAAGAGCAGGCGGATTTCCTGAAAGATGAATACGGCATTGGGGGACGCTCCCACGCGGTATCCGGCGCATCCCACAGCGGTGAGGATCACAGCGGCAAGGGCGTCAGCTTGAAAAAGCAGGACTGCCCGGAAATTCAACTGAACTGGGCGAACGTCGCCAAGCGTATCTCCGAGCTGATCCGCAAAGACCGTTTCCTGACCCCGGAGGAAAAGACACAGTACGAGCAGCTTCAGCGGCAGACCGCAGCGCGAAGCGCAGCATGGAATGACTACAACGCCGTAAAGGAAGCCCACCCGGACGACCTCGTGCTGTTTCAGGTGGGGGATTTCTTTGAGCTGTACGGTGAGGACGCAAAACAGGCGGCGGGGTTGCTGGATATGAACCTGACCTCCCGCAGTATCCCCGGTGCTGGCCGTGTGGAAATGTGCGGTGTACCGTTGCACAATTTAGAGATGTATGTAGAGAAACTGCGCGATAAGTATGATGTGACGATTGCCGAAGCGCCGGACTTTAGAGGTGAGCGCCGCGTCTATACCCTGCGTTCCGTTGACCATGAAGCGGAGGCCGCCATCGACGCGCAGGAAGCGGAGTTCGGTGCAGATGGGACAAGGGTGTTCCGCGACCCCGCCGCAGAGCAGGCTCAGCCCACGGTGCAGGAGCTGTTTGAGAGATACCGCCTGAGCGTGGGCAACGCGCTTTCCAAGGATGAAGCATTTCTCAACGCCTGCCGCAACTCCGACCGTCAAAACGCCTATCTGGAGGGCGCGGCGGCCATCCGGCGCATCGTCACAGAATCCGGCGATTTGCAGCTCACACGGCTCTATTTCGATATGCCCGCGTTCCACAACCGGCTCCATCAGGAGCTTTTGGACGAGCTTTACCCCACGCTGGCAACGACGGTTACGCCCTCGCCCTACAAGGTCACGCAGGCGGACATTGACGCGGCCTTGCAGCAGTGGAACGGCAGGATTGAAAGCAAGCACGCAGTTGTCCGCTATATGAAGGCTCATGCCCGCGACCGGGACACCGCCGCATGGCTGGCACGGGAGTACGGCTTGAAGGATACCTCTAAACCGCTGCAACTCTCCGTGGGCAATTCCGAGCCGGTCACGCTGTCATGGGCGAAGGTGCAGCGGCGCATTGCGCAGCTCATTCAATCCGATAACTTCTACACCGAGCAGGAACAGGACAACTTTGACAATATTGACCCCATCGCCATCCGGGAAGCGCTTGCTGAACGCGGTATTGTAAATGGGCAGGTTGTGGATGCGGAGGCTAATCGCAACAGCCCCTTCGTCTGGCAGGTTATGGCGGATGTGGAGCGGATCGCGGCGCAGGAAAGAAAGGCACAGCAGGAAGAACCTGCCTTCGATCCCGCAGACCGCTTCCATGTGGTAAGCCTTGACCGGGGCTTCCGTACCCTGTACGCCGTGTGGGATGACGAGACCCACGGCTACTATGTGGACGCGGACGGCGTGACCGAGGAATTTACAAGCGAATGGCAGGCGGAGGCATACCGGCTGGAGCTGCAAGGGCAGGCGGAACAGGCGCTTATGGAACGGGCAAAGGGACTGATCTCCGACTTCTGCCGGAGCGAATACGGCTCGGAGGCGGATTTCAGCGACCCGGCGAAGATTGGCGTCGCTTACACCACCGTCACCGATGACGAGATCCCCATTCAGGTGAATATCGACCTTGTGAATTATCGGCTGGAGCGCTATCTGGACGATGAGCATCTGGAAACCCGGCAGTACGGCTCTTTGCAGGAGCTTATTTCCAACGAGCTGGAAAACCTCGATTTCAGCGACCTCATTCATGTTTCGGATGAGGACGTGGAACAATACCGATGGCACGCGCCGGAGGAAGCAGTTGAGGAAGCTCCCGAAACGGCTCCTGTCCCGCAGAGAGAACCGTTCCCGTATTCCGTAGGCGATACGGTGTATCTGGAAAACGGCAAGCCCTATATCATCGAGAGCATCGGCGTCTTTGATATTACCCTCAGCGACCCGACGCTTTTCTATCCCATCTCCCGTGCGGAGAGCAGGGAGAGCTTCGCGCGGCTCATGGAGCGGTATCCGCAGCCGGAAAAGGAACCTGCTTACACCGAGGAAACCGTGGCGGTGTATCCAGCCGACAAAAACAACCTCCCCTATGATGTGGAGATTCGCACCCTGCGCATTGACGAGCCGGAGCATGACCCACCCTCTGCGGAACCCGCCGAGCCTGAACCTCCTGCTATGAGCGAGGAAGAAGCGCTGCTTCTGGAACAGGAAGGCCGAGCGGCACTTTCGGAAATGGGCGAATTTGTGCCTGATTTTGATGATGCCATCTCTCAGGCCGAGATCGACGAGACTCCCACACACCGTCATGCGGTATCCATTTCCATTGACGGCGAGTGGCAGGGCTTTCCCAGTGCCGACGCTGCGGAGCAGGCCGCTTATGCGGACTTCAAGGCAGCAAGCCACCGCAACGCGCAGAATTTCCACATCACCGATGATGCCCTCGGCGTCGGCGGCGCAAAAGCAAAGTTTCGGGCAAATATGGCGGCGATCCGCCTCCTGCAAGAGCTGGAGTTTGAGGGCTTACAGGCCAGCCCAGAGCAGCAGGAAATTCTCTCCCGCTATGTGGGCTGGGGCGGGCTTGCGGACGCTTTTGATGAAAGCAAGGATAACTGGAAAGCCGAGTTTGCCGAGCTGTACGCCGCGCTATCCCCGGAGGAATACGCCGCCGCCAGAGCGTCCACGCTGAACGCCCACTACACCAGTCCCACCGTTATCCGCGCCATTTACGACGCGGTGGAGAGCATGGGCTTCCAGACAGGCAACATTCTGGAGCCCAGCATGGGCGTGGGCAATTTCTTCGGTATGCTGCCGGAGAGCATGAAAAGCAGCAGGCTCTACGGCGTGGAGCTGGACAGTATTACCGGTAGAATCGCAAAGCAGCTCTATCCAAAGGCGGATATTACCGTGGCCGGCTTTGAAACCACCGACCGAAAGGACTTCTTCGACCTCGCCGTGGGCAACGTACCCTTTGGACAGTATCAGGTCAGCGACCGGGCTTTTGACAAGCTCGGTTTTTCCATTCACAACTACTTTTTCGCAAAAGCGCTGGAGCAGGTGCGTCCGGGCGGCGTGGTGGCCTTCGTTACCTCCCGCTACACCATGGACGCCAAGGACAGCGCCGCAAGGAGGTATATCGCCCAGCGCGCGGACTTCCTCGGCGCGATCCGCCTGCCCAACAATGCCTTCAAAGCCAACGCCGGTACGGATGTCGTTTCGGATATTATCTTTCTTCAAAAGCGGGACAGACCCATTGAAATCGAACCCGATTGGGTACACACGGGTATCTGGCGAAACCCGGGAGCGAATGCGGACGGCTTTGCCATCAATCAGTATTTCATCGACCACCCGGAGATGGTGCTGGGACGGCAGACCTCGGAAAGCACGCAGTACGGCAGGCAGGACTTTACCGTTGCGCCCGTCGAGGGCGCAGACCTTGCGGAGCAGCTCAGCGCCGCAATTCGGAATATCCGTGGAACCTACGCGGAAGCGGAGCTGCCCGATCTGGGCGAGGATGAGACCATCGTGGAAACCATCCCGGCAGACCCGAATGTGCGGAACTTCTCCTACACCGTGGTGGACGGGGAGCTGTACTACCGTCAGAACAGCATCATGACCAAGCCCGATTTCAACGCCACCGCAAAGGAGCGTGCCAAGGGCATGGTGGAGCTGCGGGACTGCGTGCAGAAGCTCATATCTGAGCAGATGGACGGCTTTATTTCGGATGAAACCATCCGGCAGACGCAGGCGGAGCTGAATACCCTCTACGACGGCTTCACCGCAAAGTATGGGCTTATTAACTCCCGCGCCAACGCCCTGGCCTTTGCCGAGGACAGCTCCTACTATCTGCTCTGCTCTCTGGAGGAGCTGGACGAGGACAAAAACCTCAAGCGCAAGGCGGATATGTTCACCAGGCGAACTATACGGGCGCACGAGGCCGTGACCAGCGTGGACACCGCTTCGGAGGCGCTGGCGCTGTCCATCTCCGAAAAAGCCTGCGTGGATATGGAGTATATGGCGCAGCTCACCGGCAAGGACGAGGACGCTCTCGCCTCCGATCTTCGTGGTGTTATCTTCCGCAATCCCGAAAATAAGCGCTGGGAGACCGCCGACGAGTACCTCTCCGGCAATGTAAGGGAAAAGCTGCGTATCGCACAGTCTGCTCAGAATTTGTTTGAGGGCGATTACGCCGGAAACGTGGAAGCGCTGAAAGCCGCGCAGCCCAAAGACCTTGATGCTTCGGAAATCGAGGTGCGTCTCGGCGCAACGTGGATCGACCCCTCGTATATCCGGGAGTTCATGTGGGAGACCTTCGAGACCCCCTTCTACCAGCAGCGCATGATCGACGTGAATTATTCCGCCTTCACCGCCGAGTGGAACATCAGGAACAAGAACGCGGTCAGTTACAGCAATATTGCCGCATATATGACCTACGGCACGGAGCGCGCAAACGCCTATAAGATTCTTGAAGATACCCTGAACCTGCGCGACGTGCGCATCTACGATACCAAGCACGATGCGGACGGCAGGGAGCGGCGCGTCCTCAACAGCAAGGAAACCACCCTCGCCCAGCAGAAGCAGCAGGCAATCCGGGACGCTTTCCGGGACTGGATATGGCGCGACCCCGACAGGCGGCACACTCTGGTCGCAAGGTACAACGAGCTGTTCAATTCCACCAGACCCCGCGAATATGACGGCAGCCACATCACCTTTGCGGGCATGAACCCGGAGATCCGGCTGCGGGAGCACCAGCTCAACGCGGTTGCCCATGTGCTCTACGGCGGCAA
>ENA-OPCS01000479-OPCS01000479.1-human-gut-metagenome-genome-assembly--contig:-NODE-479-length-31227-cov-2.702104_pt1 | contig 31227 bp, 31 predicted proteins | sample MGYA00241256_ERZ501492 | MGnify/ENA primary metagenome ERZ501492 (study PRJEB25962, sample SAMEA2042512) | human gut metagenome | biome: human gut; feature: human-associated habitat; material: faeces... | reverse complement strand
CGGCCCGGGAGGATAGATAGCTGCCGGTTGAAACAAATAAGGCATACCAAAAGGTATGCCTTATTTGTTTATTGCTACAGGCTATCTATCCGACCGGGGTACCCGGAAGGCATGGGCCACCTAGCGCTTCAGCGCGTGTGGCACAGCCCACAGAGTGCAGGCGAGTCGCCGTTTAGTGGCGAGCTGGTAGGCGAAGGCAATAAACGTGACAGCGAGCTTTCGCAGAATATGCGACCGAATAGGGAGCATATGTAGCGTGCATAGATAGTCGCCGTAACAACAAAATTCTTACTTTGATGGTTATTTCTAATTTATTATGTTAAAATTAATAATAAATTACTATATCGGAGAATGAAAACTATGCTTAAAAATATTAGTATGCCTGTTATAGCTTTAGCTTTGGGGCATTTAGTAACGGATTTACAGGCAGGAGCTTTGCCGATAGTGCTGCCGCATTTAAAAGAACTTTTTGCTTTAAGTTATTCACAGCTGGCTTTTATCGTTTTAACACAAAATGTAACTTCCTCTGTTATTCAGCCTCTGTTCGGCTATATAACAGATAAGAAATCTTTGCCGGCGATGCTGCCTTTTTGTGCAGCTATGGCAGGTGCAGGCTTTGCGTTTGTAGGCTGGGTTCCTGCCTATATTTTACTTATGTGTACTGTTGTTATAATTGGTATGGCCAGTGCAACTTATCATCCGCAGGCTTCAAAAACAGTTAATTTTTTAAGCAGCGATAACAATAAAGCAGCCAATATGGGCATTTTTGCTTACTTTGCCTGGCGGGCTGCATAATACAATGTATTTTGTTCTGCCCGGGCTTTTAGTTTTTGGGTTAATGATGAAATATATGCCCGAATACAAACGCGTTAATTTGGAACATAACTTAAAAGTACAGGCTGCCAAAAAAAGTGGTGCTGTGCAAAAGATTCCTTACGGCGGTCTTGCTTTGGTGCTGTTTTTTATTTTTATGCGCTCAACCATTCATACGGGCCTTTCTACATATTTGCCGTTGTTTTTTATTAATTTCCGCAATGCGGAGCCTGCTTTTGCAAGTATGTTAGTATCCTGCTTTTTACTTGGCGGTGTTGCCGGTACTTATGTCGGTGCTGTGCTCAGCGACAGGCTTGGTGCGCGCCGTATTATTTTGGGTTCTGTATTATGCAGTATTCCCGCTATCTGGCTTATTGCCAATGTAACGCATCCGGCAGCTGTTCTGGCAGCAGTGGTGCTGGCCGGGTTTTCAATAATCGGTTCTTTTGCAACAACAACCATTTTGGCGCAGACCATGCTTCCCAATAATGTGGGCATGGCCGCCGGGCTGACAATAGGCTTCAGCGTAGGCATGGGCGGGTTTGGTGTTACCATACTTGGCTTTTTGGCAGATAATTACGGTTTGCCGTTTGTTATGAATTTAATGACCGTTTTACCCGTTATTGCAACGTTAACGGCGTTTAAAATTCCTGTACCGCCGCAAATGCAGAAGTAGTATTGAAGGGGATGTTTTGTATGGAAAATTATAAACAAGGCATTTTCTTTGGCCTTGCAGCTTATGTATTATGGGGAATTTTGCCTGTTTACTGGAAAGCGCTGGAACTTGTTTCGCCGTTTGAAATTTTATCCAGCCGGTTTATGTGGTCCTGCGTTTTTGTGTTTCTGCTCATTATTTTTCAGAAAAAATGGCCGCTTTTTGCCAAGGAAGTAAAACAGGTTTTCAGCAATGTTAAAACAGGAGCAGCCATGGTAGTAGCCGGTATTACCATCAGTTTTAACTGGGGTACTTTTATTTGGGCTGTTAATAACGGGCATATTGTTGAAACAAGCATGGGCTATTATATTAATCCGCTGGTAAGCATTTTATTTGCCGTAGTTTTTTTACGTGAACGGCTTGATAAAATGCAGCTTGCCGCTATTACCTGTGCCTTTATAGGCGTTGCCAGCATGGTTTACAGTTTTGGAAAAATTCCCTGGGTTTCCTTAACGCTGGCTTTTACTTTTGCTTTGTACGGTCTGTTGAAAAAAATTCTGCCGGTTTCTGCCTTAACAAGCATTATGCTTGAAACATTGCTTATTACGCCGCTGGCACTTGTATATGAATACAGCTTATGGCAGCAGGGAGTTTCTTTTTATGCGTCCGGAAACCTGCAAGTAATTATGATGTTAACCGGTGCAGGCGTTGTTACGGCAATACCTTTATTGCTTTTTACCGCAGGTGCAAGGCTGCTGCCGCTGAAGATAATAGGGTTTTTGCAGTATATTTCACCGACGCTTACACTTTTGATAGGTATTTTTGTTTATAACGAAGCATTTACGGCATCGCATTTGCTGGCTTTCGGGTGGATTTGGGCTGCGCTTCTTTTGTTTATTGTTTCGCAGCTGAGGAGTAATTAAACAGATTTTACAAATGTGTAAAACTGTCTTTTTACTGGTTTAAACATATATATGGTGTTTGGCTAAGTTATCCTCAACCTATAAAAAGTTATCAACAAAATGTGTATAATGTGTTGAAAAGTGTGGAAAAGATTTGTTAAGTTCTGTATAAACTTGTAAAAATGTGTAGAAAAAACTCTGTATAATTTTAAATCCACGTTAAACTGTGGATAACTTTGTTGATAATGTCGATAACTTGTTTATTAAAGAACAGTTTCCCAAACACAGCATATAGTGTTAATAACAAAATAAAGCGTTGTAATTATTTAGGCCGTTTTTTGTGGGCAGATGTTTTTTTGCTTGCAGAAACGGCGTTTTTTGGAGATAATATATAAGAACGATTTAAGTATTTTATAATGGAGGCATTTTAATGGCTATAAAACAAGTAACTGCCGTACAGGCAATGGAAGAAATATCCAAGGGTAAAATAATAACTGCGTCTTTAAATGAAATGCAGGGAGCATGGATTGCTCTGGCAGATTGTGAGGACGGCAGGGTGCTTACCTGTGCTTACAACGGCGAATGCCAGGCTGCGGCACTTTTTGCAAAAAAAGACAGCGGCAAAGTTAAAAATATAACTGTTGACGTTATGGAGTTAAACCCCAATAATGCAGCTGTTGTACGCCGCTATTTAAAATGGACCGGCCCTCAGGCGCAGGGAGGCAAAGGCATCAGCATAGCGTTCAGTGACTGGCTGGGCTGTGCCGGAGCTTACGCCGCAGTGCCCTTTAAGCTGCGTCAGGCCCGCCCTGTACTTGTAGATTACGCGGCTGCCAATGCGGATATTTTAAAACGCAACTTTTTGGAAGCTGTTGATACAGCCACCTGGGGCGTACTGGAACTTGGCTACAAAGAAGGTTACGGAGCCAACGCCGCAGGCCTTAAAACGGAAGAAGAAATTGTAAAAGCGCTTCTTTACGGATACAGCATGATTGGTTTTGACTGCAGCGATAAAATTGACAGCAAAATCGAAGCCATGACTGCGGAAGAAGTTGCTGAAAAATATAATCAGCTGCCGGAAGAATTCCGCGATGCTTTAAAAGGTTCCTACCTGGAAGCAGATTTTAAAGCCGGCGGGATGGTTGTACACTTTGAACCGGAAGTGCTGCAGCGTATAGTGCTTGAATTTGGCGAAGCCATTATGCACATTCAGTACATTTATAATACCTATTTAAAAAATACTCCGTGGGAAATTGATTTTGAACTGAAACTTGCCAAACCGGATAAATTAATGACGCCGCAGGAGCTGTACTTTATCAGCAACGAATTGCAGCGCAACGGCATTAAAATGGCATCCATGGAGCTGGATGCGGAAAAAGCCGCAGCCGATGAAGAAGGCATGCATGTTTACGGCGAAATTGCCGCTACCTTTGGCTACCGCCTAAGCCTGTTCAACGCCGATTTGTATATTTCGGATATCGGCAGTACAGCCAAAGCCTTAAAAGGGCAGGTTTGCTTTAAAGCTGGCAATGCACTGTGGCTTGCTGCGTTAAAAGTTGTACAGGCCGGCGACGCACAGTTAATGGAAGATATGCAGAAATTTGCCGGGCTGCCGGATTTTGACAGTCTTAGAATTCTGCCCGCCGGTGAAGCAGGCTGCGTGTGGGCAAAAGCATACAGCAAACTTTTAACTCCGGAAGCAGGCTTTGCCGGAAAAATTAAAGAAGTTCTGGCCGCTAACGCCGGTGCGTATGCGGAAGAAGTTGAAAATACGGCTGCTGCAATGCTGAAAGCACTGTAAAAATTTTAAATTCAGCTTGCAAAAGCACGAAACGGATGATATAATATTTAAGCTTGTATTAATAGATACATTCCCCTGCTCCCGAACGGGGGCCAAAGTCCAAAGGAGGAGGTGATTTCGTGAACAATTACGAAGTCATGTACATCGTTAAACCGGTTGTAGAGGAAGAAGCATTTGAAGCTGTTGTAGCTAAATTCGAAAGCCTCATTACCGCAAACGGTGGTACTGTAGAAAAAACCGACCGCTGGGGCAAAAAACGCCTCGCTTATGAAATCCAGGATTTCACCGAAGGTCAGTATGTACTCGTAACTTTCAGCGCAGAACCCAAAGCTGTTAAAGAACTTGACCGTGTAATGAAAATTACCGACGAAGTAATGCGCCATATGGTTATTAAAAAAGGCGAGTAATCCGGAGGTAACTTTAGGTTATGAACAAGATTATCTTAATGGGCCGCTTAACGCGTGACCCGGAAGTGCGTTATACCACTACCGGCAAGGTTGTATGCCAGTTTACGCTTGCGGTTGACAGGCCTTTTACTAATCAGGACGGGCAGAGAGAAGCCGATTTTATCAACATCGTTGTATGGGGTAAAATCGCAGAATTATGCGGGAACAGCCTTACCAAAGGCCAGAGAGTGCTTGTTGACGGACGCCTGCAGCTCCGCAGCTATGATGCAAAAGACGGCGGTAAACGTTATGTTACCGAAGTTGTTGCAAACAGCGTGGAATTTATTGAACGCAAGGGTTATACTCCCGGCGGCAATACTGGCGACAGCGGCAAGAGCGACATGGAGTCTTTTGGCTCCCAGGTGCCTTTTGACGAGGAAATCCCATTTTAACAAGGAGGGTTTAAGCGAATGAAACGCGAAAGAGGCAGAAGACCGAGAAGAAAAGTTTGCAGCTTCTGTGTTGATAAAGTTGAAGAAATCGATTATAAGGACGTAGCTAAACTGCGCCGTTATATCACCGAACGCGGCAAAATTTTACCGCGCCGCATTTCCGGCAACTGCGCAAAACATCAGCGTCAGATGACTACTGCAATTAAACGCGCTCGTAACGTAGCATTGCTGCCGTTTACCTGCGAATAATAGTTGCCTGCTTAAAGCAGAATAACTTACAAAAAAGATATCCCTTTTATTGTGGAAACACGGTAAAAGGGATTTTTTGTTTTTCCGTAAGGTTTGTTTTTAAGAAATTTTAAGGAAAGCTGCAAAAGCTATATGTATTTTTGAAGGATACACAAAAAAGAAAATGTATAATAATATAAAACTAAAATCTATTAAGTAAAGACAAAAATAAAAAAGTAACAAAATTTAACAAAAATGATGAAAAAATATTGAAAATCTGTATGTAAAATTAAAAAAATCGTTGACAAAAATGTAAAAACTTATTACAATGGTGAACAAGATAGTTGCAGGGCAGTTGTTAAAGCCGGAGGGGAGCTTAACTGCTCATAGCGGCATAATTTATTATTATAACGAAAAGGGGAAAGACAAATGAGCAAATGGAAAAAATTTACAAGCGCCTGTCTGGTTGCAGCGTTAAGCACAGCACTTCTGGCAGGCTGCGGCGGAGAAAAGAAGGACAGTACGGCTGCTAATGCCGATAAATATGTTATCGGCGCAAGTTTTGAGCTGACAGGCAATGTTGCAAACTACGGCAAATCTACATTGTCCGGTTTAAAACTTGCTGTTGACCAGGTTAACAAAGCAGGCGGCGTTAACGGCAAACAGCTTGTTGTAGTAGAAAGCGACAACAAATCCGAGCCTGCTGAATCCGGCAACTCCGTAACCAAGCTGATTACTCAGGATAAAGTAGTGGCTGTTGTTGGCCCTGCTACCAGCGGCTGCGTATTTGCAGCTACTCCGGTAGTAACCTCCAACAAAGTGCCTCTTATTGCGCCGTGCGCTACCGCACCGGCAATTACCGTTGATAACGGACAGGTTAAGGAATTCATCTTCCGCGCCTGCTTCATCGACCCGTTCCAGGGCCGCGTAATGGCTGAATTTGCCGATAAAACTCTGGGCGTTAAAAACGTAGCTATTCTGCATGATGCTTCCAGCGATTATTCCAAAGGACTTGCAGAAGTATTTGAAAAAACTCTGAACGAAAAAGGCGGCAAGGTTGTTGCCAAAGAAGCCTTCCTTTCCAAAGATATCGACTTCAAAGCAGCTTTAACCAAAATTAAAGCCGCTAACCCGGAAGCAATCTACATCCCCGGTTACTATGAAGAAGTTGCCAAAATCATCAAACAAACCCGTGAAATCGGTTTGAATGTTCCGTTGATTGGCTGCGACGGCTGGGACAGCCCGAAACTTGTTGAAATTGCAGGCCCTGAAGCGTTGAACAATACTTACTTCTCCAGCGCCTTCTCCGTACAGGACCAGACCGAATCCGTTCAGAAATTTATTGCCGATTACAAAGCAATGTATCAGAAAGACCCGGATATCTTCTGCATGCAGGGTTACAATGCAGGCCTTGTTCTTGCCGATGCCCTTAAACGTGCAGGCGACGGTGCCGACGGAACCAAACTTGCAGCAGCTATTGCAGCAACCAAAGACCTTCCGGTTGCAAGCGGCAAGTTAACTTACGATAAAGACCACAATCCGATTATCAGTGCCATCATCATCGAAATGAAAGACGGCGTACAGAGCTTTAAAGAAAAAATCAGCCTGTAATTAAATTAATTTAATTGTTTTGAATTTGTTTTAGTTTGAGTTTATTTTAGCCCGGAAATTGTTGTTTCAGGTTTCCGGGCTATTTTAAAAATATAAAGTATAATGAAACAAATGAGGGGGAACAAAAATGAAAAGAGTATCCAAAGTCCTAACTGCCTTGGTATTGGGCACTGTGCTTGCCGGTTTGGCAGCAGGCTGCGGCGGCGGTGAAAAAAAGGCTGATACCATTAAAGTTGGTGCCAACCTTGAAATGACGGGCGGCAGCGCGTCTTACGGCATATCTTCTAAAAATGCCATTGAGCTTGCCTTTAAAGAGATTAATGAAAAAGGCGGCATTAACGGCAAACAGTTAGAACTTGTTGTTGCAGATAACAAATCGGAAGCGGCAGAAGCTACCAATGCCATGCAGAAACTGGTTTCACAGGATAATGTAGTGGCGGTTATCGGCCCTAACCTTTCTTCTTCGGTAATTGCGGCATCTGCTATTAATAACAGCGCCAAAGTGCTGGATATTGCGCCGATGGCTACCAATCCGTATGTTACGGTTGACCAGGCCAGCGGCAAAACCAAGGATTTCAACTACCGCACATGCTTTATCGACCCGTTCCAGGGCACGGTAATGGCCAAATTTGCAACGGCTGAACTTGGTGTTGGCAATGCAGCAGTTTTGATTGATAATTCTTCCGATTACGCTAAAGGCCTGGCGCAGTTTTTTAAAGAAAACTTTGTTAAAGAAGGCGGCGCAGTTACTGCGGAAGAATCTTATCTGCAAAAGGATACTGATTTTAAGGCAACACTTACTAAAATAAAAGCAACCAATCCGGACTTTTTGTATGTGCCCGGTTATTATCAGGAAGTTGGCCTGATTGTAAAACAGGCGCGTGAGCTTGGCATGAATATGCCGATTGCCGGCGGTGACGGCTGGGACAGCGCCAAGATGCCTGAAATTGCAGGTGCGGCAGCGCTGAACAATACTTACTTCTCGAGCCTTTATTCTCCTGAAGATTCATCGGACATTAACAAAAACTTTGTAGCCGCTTATGAAAAAGCATACGGACAGAAACCTGACGTTTTTGCAGCTTTGTCTTACGATTCGGCTTTACTGGTTGCTGAAGCCATTAAAAATGCAGGCAGTACAGAACCTGCCAAAATCAGCGAAGCAATGGCTAAAATTAATGGGTTTAGCGGTGTATCGGGCAGCGTAACTTTTGACGATAAGCATAACCCGGTTAAGAGTGCCGTAATTTTGGAATATAAAGATGGCGCTCAGTCTTTGAAAACCAAAATTAATCCCTGATAATTAATTAATAATTTAACTTTTTAACGGAAAGGCTGCGGTTTGGCCACAGCCTTTCCGTAATTTTAGCTGGATGCCGGTTAGTGCCGTTATTTAAGCGCAGGTAATAACTTACGGCAGTAAAGCATAGAGATTTTATGATTGAGGAATTAATAAAACTTACGGACTGGAGGACTTTTTATGGATATGGGTTCGCTTCTGCACCAGTTTTTGCAGCAGCTTATAAACGGTATATCCCTGGGCAGTATTTATGCGCTGATTGCCCTTGGCTATACAATGATTTACGGCATCCTCAAACTCATAAACTTTGCCCATGGTGATATCTATATGCTGGGCGCGTATTTTGGGTTTGTAGCTACAACAATGTTTGGTTTTTCCTTTTTGCCGGCAATTCTTTTTGCCATGGCCTGTGCAGCCGTTGCCGGTATTATCATTGAACGCATTGCCTACAGGCCGATGCGTAACGCTCCGCGTATTGCTATTTTAATTACCGCAATCGGCGTATCGTTTTTGCTTGAATACGGCATGATGCTGATTGCAACTCCGCAGCCGCGTACTTTCCCGGCAGTTTTTTCGGCAGATGTTTACCATCTTGGGCCACTGGTTATTAACAGCCAGCAGGTTGTAATTCTTGTAAGCGCAATTATTTTAATGGCCGTACTTACTTATATCGTACAATATACCAAAATCGGCAAGGCCATGCGTGCCGTTTCGTTTGATACTGACGCTGCCAGACTGATGGGCATTAATATCGACCGTGTAATTTCCGCAACTTTTGCCCTGGGCTCCGCACTTGCTGCAGCAGGCGGCGTGCTTGTAGGCATTTACTATAACTCCATCGACCCGCTTATGGGCATGGTTCCGGGCATTAAAGCCTTCGTAGCAGCCGTACTCGGCGGTATCGGCATTATTCCGGGCGCTATGGTCGGCGGCATTATCCTCGGTGTTGTAGAAGCCATGGTCAGCGGTTTTATTTCTTCCACTTTCCGTGACGCAGCCGCATTCGGCATTTTGATTATTATCTTATTGTACAAACCTGCCGGTATTTTCGGCAAAAATGTACGCGAGAAAGTGTAGGTGGCAGCTATGAATTATCTTCGCAAAGCAGATTTAAAAAGAATAGTTGCCTGCGCCATTTTATTCGCCGCAGTGCAGGGCATGATGTTTGCCGATATTATCGGGCCGTTCTGGGAACTTAATATCGTCCTCATCTGCATTAATATTATTCTGGCTGTCAGCCTGAACCTTATCAACGGCTACACCGGCCAGTTTTCTATCGGCCATGCCGGATTTTTGGCCGTCGGTGCTTATACCGGCGCTATTATGACAGTTAAACTTGGTTTTCCGTTTGAAGTTGCTTTAATTGTCGGCACTGTTGCCGCCGGTTTTTTGGGCTTTTTAATCGGCCTGCCTACCTTAAGGCTTAACGGCGACTATCTGGCAATTGCCACTTTGGGTCTTGGCGAAATTATCCGCATCTGCATACTCAATATTGATTATGTAGGCGGCGCTTCCGGTTTGATGGGCATTCCCCGTTTAACAACATTCGCCTGGGTTTTCTGGATTATGATTTTTATCATTTTCTTTATTAAAAACTTTAAAAATTCTTCTTACGGCCGCTGCTGCCTGGCTATCCGTGAAAACGAAATTGCAGCCGATACCATGGGCATAGACACTACCAAATATAAAGTAATGGCCTTTACCCTCGGCGCTGCTTTTGCCGGTACGGCAGGCGTGCTGTTTGCACATTATTTCTATATTGCGCATCCGGCGTCCTTTACTTTCATGCGTTCTTTCGATATTTTAACCATGGTTGTTCTGGGCGGCCTCGGTTCCATGACCGGTTCCATTACCGGCGCAATTCTGCTGACTTTTATTTCCGCTTATCTGGCAGAATATCCGGAATGGCGCATGATTATTTACTCCGTAACTATGATTGTCCTGATGCTGCACCGTCCGCAGGGATTGTTCGGCAATAAGGAATTAAGCATGAAGATGTTTGGCCTGGGAGGTGGCAAAGATGGAAGAACTGCTGAAAGTAAATGATATTTCCATGGTTTTCGGCGGTTTGCGGGCCGTCTCCAATTTCAGTATGACTATTAACAAAGGCGAGCTGATTGGGCTTATAGGGCCTAACGGCGCAGGCAAAACCACAGCCTTTAATATGATTACCGGCGTTTATACCCCTACCGAAGGCGAGATTATTTTTAACGGCCAGCGCACCAGCGGCAAAAAATCCTATCAGGTAACGCAGCTGGGCATGGCGCGTACTTTCCAGAATATCCGCCTGTTTTCCGAGCTTTCCGTTATCGACAACGTAAAAGTTGCCTATAACATGCACGTAAAATACGGCCTTTTGGAAGCCGTTGGGCGTTTCGGCCGCTATTTTAACGAAGAAGACCAGATTACCGAAATGGCAATGGAGCTTTTAAAAATTTTCCATATGGAAGATAAAGCTGATGAACTTGCCAAAAACCTGCCTTACGGCGAACAGCGCCGTCTGGAAATTGCCCGTGCGCTTGCCACCGAGCCGAAACTTTTGCTTTTGGACGAACCGGCAGCAGGCATGAACCCGCAGGAAACCAAAGAACTGATGGAACTTATCCGCTGGATAAGAGAAAAATTTGATTTGGCAATACTGCTGATTGAACATGACATGGGGCTTGTTATGGGCGTATGCGAACGCATTTATGTTTTGGAATACGGCCTTTGCATAGCCAGCGGCACGCCTGACGAAATTAAGCATAACAAACGCGTTATTGAAGCATATTTGGGCGAGGAGGTACTCTGATGTTAAAAGTCAACAATATTGATGTATACTACGGTGCCATCCATGCCATTAAAGACGTCAGCCTGGAAGTTCCAGACGGCGAAATAGTTACCCTTATAGGCTCCAACGGCGCCGGTAAAAGCACAACCCTGCATACCATTTCCGGCCTTATTAAGCCGAAAAACGGCAGCATTATTTTTGAAGATAAAGATATTGCCGGCATGCCGGCTCACAAAATTGTTGGCATGGGCTTATGCCAGGTACCGGAAGGCCGCCACGTGTTTGCCAATATGACGGTTATGGAAAACCTGGAGCTTGGCGCTTACCTGCGCAGCGACAAGGCGGGCATTGAAGAAGATATGAAAAAAATATTCGATAAATTCCCGCGCCTTTTGGAACGCAAAAACCAGATTTCCGGCACGCTTTCCGGCGGCGAACAGCAGATGCTGGCTATGGGCCGCGCACTGATGAGCCGTCCGCGCCTGCTTTTGCTTGATGAACCTTCCATGGGTCTTGCACCGTTGCTTGTTAAAGAAATTTTTAATATAATAAAAGAAATTAATGAAAGCGGTACAACGGTACTGCTGGTAGAACAAAACGCCAACATGGCGCTTTCCATTGCCGATAAAGCCTATGTTCTGGAAACAGGGCGCATTGCGCTTGCAGGCACGGCACAGGAGCTTGCCAGCAGCGAAGCGGTACGCAAAGCATATCTGGGCGGCTGAAACCCGGGAGGAGGATTTTACAATGTTAGTAAAAGAGTTTATGTCCACTGAAGTTGTGACTATTACCGAAGATAAAAACATGCTGGAAGTAAGGGAACTGATGCGCAGTTCGGATAAGCGCCGCCTGCCTGTTGTAGATGACATCAGCCGTGTGCGCGGCATTATTACCGATGCCGATGTCAGCCGTACTTCCCCGACTGACGCCACAACTCTTTCCCGTTATGAAGCAAACTATCTTTTGGGCAAGCTTAAAGTACGCGATGTAATGACCAAAAATGTTATTACCGTACATTATGATGCCGGCGTTGAAGATGCCGCATATCTGCTTTATAAAAACAAAATCAATGCCCTGCCTGTTGTAGATGACGATAATAAATTATGCGGCATCATTACCGACAGTGACATTTTCCGCGCTTTTGTTGATATTATGGGCCTTGCACGCACCAGCACCCGCATTACCATCGACGTAACCGACAAGGTTGGTGTTATTGCCGATATCGGCGCAATGTTCCGCGATAATAACATCAATATTATCAGCATTGTTGCCAAACCGGAAACCAGCGTAAAAACCGAGCTTACCATCCGCGCAGAGCTTGGCGGCAAGGGGCTTGAGATTATCGAGCAGCTGCGCGAAGCAGGCTACTATGTAACCGATATCAGTAACGTAAAAAGCAGGGAGTAAAATGGAATCGAAAAGCTTTAAAGTCGGTGACATTGTAAAAATGAAAAAGCCGCACCCCTGCGGCTCTTACGAATGGGAAATTTTGCGCACCGGCATGGATTTCGGTATAAAATGCTGCGGCTGCGGGCATTTTGTAATGCTGGCACGCCCCAAATTTGAAAAGGCCGTGAAGGCTGTTGTTACCCCCGATACGGAAAAATAAGTTGAAGGCGGCAGGCATAACCTGCCGTCTTTCTTCATTGTTCAAAGATAATTTACAAGCTGCGGCAGGAAAATAACGGCATACGCAGAAAATTATTTAAGTGGAAAAGAGGTATTTTATGGAGGCACTGGAAAAAATAACTTCCGCAATCGGTAAAAAACTGGAAGGACGCAAACCTTCACTGGACCGCGACGATAATTTATGGGATGCTGCCGTACTTTTGCCGCTGGTAAATACGCCGCAGGGCGTAAGCGTACTGTTTGAGGTACGCGCCGCAAAACTCGGCTGGCAGCCTGGTGATGTATGTTTTCCCGGCGGCAGGGCAGAATGCAGCGACGAAAGTTTTGAGGCAACGGCCGTAAGGGAAACCTGCGAAGAACTGGGGCTTGAAAGCAGCAGCATAAAAATCGCGGGCGGCCTTAATTATCTGGTAACGCACATGGGGCCGGTTATTCACCCTTATGTGGGCTATATTGAGCATACGGGCCAGTTTAATTTTAACAAAGACGAAGTTGACGAAGTTTTTACCGTGCCGCTTGATTTTCTGCTGAAAAATCCTCCGCGTATTGCCCATATGGAACTGGCAAATAAAGCGGGGGACGATTTTCCGTTTGACCTTTTGCCGCGCCAGCCGCACGAATGGAATAAACGCAAAGGCTACCATGTTTATATTTACGAATATGGCGGCCACGTTATCTGGGGGCTGACCGCGCGCATTCTGCACGGATTTTTAAACAGATTTGCCGCCGATATTAAAGCGGCGTTAGAGGGGGAAACAACTTGCTGACATCGCATGTCAAAAAAATTTTGGTGCTGGCGCTTATTTTAATAGCGGCAGCAAGCTACTGGTCTTATTCTTTTATAGACGGCGACAGCCCGCTGGATAATTTAAGCAAGTCCGAGCGTCTTGATTTGAAAAAAAATATCGTTGTTTTGGGCGTTGACGAAAGGCCTTCCGAAGAAGATACAGGCCGCAGCGATACTTTGTTTGTTGTAATGCTTGACAGCGACAACAACAATGTTTCCCTGCTTTCCGTGCCGCGCGATACAAGGGTTAAAATTCCCGGTTACGGCTGGGATAAAATTAACCATGCCTTTGCCTTTGGCGGGCACAAGCTTACGCAGCAAACAACGGAAGAGCTTTTGGGAATACGCATCAACAACTATGTTATGATAGATTTTAAAGGCTTTAAAGGGCTGGTAGACGCTATTGGCGGCGTGGATATTGAAGTAGAAAAGCCCATGAGTTATTATGACGAGTGGGACGGCTTCACCATTGACCTTGCCCCGGGCATGCAGCATATGGACGGCGACAAGGCCATTCAGTATGTGCGCTACCGCGATGAAGAAGGCGATATCGGCCGTATCAGAAGGCAGCAGAAATTTTTAAAAGCCGTTTACAGTAAAGTTACTTCGGTGGAAATTATACCCAAACTGCCTGCTTTGGTAGAACAGGCCAATAAAATGGTTGATACAGATTTATCCATCGGCGATATGATGGATTTGGCGCAGGCTCTGCATGGCATGATGGAAAAACAGGGCGGCCTGCACGCTGCCATGGTGCCGGGGCTGCCGGAATATATTGACGGCGTAAGCTACTGGATTCCCGATATTACGGATTTGCGCAAGCAGATGGCTGAAATGCAGGGCGCAGAAATGACGGACCGTTACCGCCGCGGTGCAGAACGCATGGAAGCAGAATATGTACGTAATCTGGAACGCGCTAAACAGGAAATTGAAAACGAACTTAACGGCATTGATAAAAAGCTCGATGAAGAAAAAGCCGATGCTGAAAATAAAGACAAGGATAAATTAGACAGCAGCGGTAAAAAGACTGTTGAAGAAAAAGCTGCCAAACGCAGTACGGATGACAGCAAAAAAACCGGCAGCAAACGTTCTGTCAAAAAAGCTGTGCAGGAATTTGCCGGTGAAAGCGCCGGAAGCAGCAGTGCGGAAATAAAAGAAACGCCTAAGCAGAACTACGGCGGCGTAATACGCGTTGTTGTAATCGACTGCAGCGGCGACCCTGCCAAGGCTGCCAGTGCACGCGAGCGCCTCAGCAATCTTGGCATGAGCGTAACTGACGGCGGCAGCGGCAACGTGCGCGAAGAAACATTAATAGTTTCCACAACCACCAGTGGGCGCGTTGTTACACGCCTTACGGAAGCCCCGTTTGTGCACGGAATGAGCATCAGCCGCAAGGACGGCGCCGATTATGACGGCATTGTTTATGTCGGCAAAGACTATAAATAACAAAAAACTGTTTCATAAGTCACAAAATTTTAAAGTTTTTTTAATTACCACTTGCTAATTGGCGTTAAAAATGGTATACTTAAATCATCAAATAGCCCCTCATTTGGCCCTTCTCGTAAGGGCTTTTTTTTTGCCCTTTTTACAGGCCGCTGCTTTTACATAAATTTAACAGCAACGTGCCGTTTCGTTTATGCGGCAATTCGTATATAATAAAATACATAGTTTATTAATGCAGGAGTAAAAGAAATGCTTTATAATGACAGGGCTGCATTTATTTTGCAGCAGTTACAGCTTAAAAGTACGGTTAAAGTAACAGAAATAGCCAAAAGCTTAAACGTATCGGTAGATACCGTTCGCCGCGATTTAAAAGCGCTGGAAGAACAGGGGCAGCTTAAATGTGTGCACGGCGGCGCAAGCCTGCCGGATTATATGCTGGCCTTCAGCAATTTCAGCGGGCGTGAAATCATCCATATTGAAGAAAAACGCCGGGCGGCGCTTAAAGCGCTGGAACATTTGCGCCCGGGCAGCGTGATTGCCTTAAACTCCGGCACAACCAATGTTATTCTGGCACAGGAATTAATTAAGCGTTTTACGGATTTAACCATAGTAACCAATAATGTTTCGGCGGCCATGGTGCTGATGCAGAACCAGTCACTGCGCACGATAGTGCTGGGCGGTGATTTGGACAGCCTTGAGCACTCCACTTACGGCAGCATCTGCGAAAGAGAACTTGGCAGGTATTACCCCGATATTTGCTTTTTGTCCATTAACAGCGTCGATGCGGAAGCAGGTTTTACCGATTTCCGTTTTGCGGAAATTGGCGTTATGCAGCTGATGGCAAGAAATTCCTCCAAAGTAATTGCCGTTATGGACAGCAGTAAATTAGGGCGCCGCTCCAAAAAAGTAATTATGGATAACAGCATGATAGACCTGCTTGTTATGGACAGCATAAAACCGGAAGTGCGGGAGCTTTACCGCCGTACCGGCATTTGCATTGAATAAAACAATAAAAAATTACCGCAGCTGACAGGTTAAAAGCCTGCCGGCTGCGTTTTTTTATTTTACGCAGATTTAAAAATAACTTTAACTGTATTTGCTTGTTTAGGAATGTTAAGTGCGATAAGATAAAACCGTAGAAAACAGCAAATATAAAATATAAAAAAGCAAAAAACAGCAAAGGAGAATTATCATGACAGAAAAGCAGCAAATTAAAATGGTAGTATTCGATTGGGCAGGTACTACTACCGATTTTGGCTCTCAGGCGCCGGTAGATGTTTTTGACAGAACCTTCCGCCAGAAAGGGCTGGTATTTACCAAAGCTGAAATTAACGCGCCGATGGGAATGGAAAAGAAAGCTCATATTAAAACCATGCTTTCCACCGAAAAAGGCCAGAAACTTTGGGAAGACGCTTACAGCCGCAGCTGGAACGAAGATGACATTGAAGATGTTTACCAGTGCTTTGAAGGCAACCTGCGCACCGTTGTTGCCGAATACAGCAAACTCATTCCCGGCGTAAAGGAAACCGTGGAAAAATTAAGGGAAATGGGTTTGAAAATCGGCTCTACCACCGGTTATACCAGCGAAATGATGCAGTATGTGCTGCCGGTTGCCAAAGAACAGGGTTACGAACCTGACTGCTGCGTAACTCCGGATGTTACCGAATACAGCCGTCCCACTCCTTTTATGGTGTTTGAATGCATGCGCCAGTTAAATGTTTATCCGCCCAAGCTGGTTGTAAAAGCCGGTGATACCGTAATGGATATTTTGGAAGGCAAAAATGCAAGTGCATGGTCTGTTGGCATTATTAAAGGCTCCAACGTGGTTGGCCTTAACGAAGCTGAATATAATGCGCTTGATGAGCAGGCTAAAAAAGAACTGCACGAAAAAGCAAGAAAAATTTATCTGGATGCCGGTGCAGATTATGTAATTGAAGATATTACAGAACTGCCGGAAGTTATTGCAAAAATTAACGAAAGCTTATAACAGGGAGGGCTTTTTGTTGGATACTTACTATAATCCGGTAAGAACTTATCAGGGCGTTGGCAGCCTTTCGGTTTTGCCGCAGCTGGTAAGCAGTTTAAAACCCGGCAGAATTTTACTGCTTATCTGGGATGAAAGCGTGTTTAAAAACCGTTACATAAAAGAAACGGCAGCCGCTTTTGCGGATATTTTAACGGTAAAAACCTTTGCCTGGTCTAACCCGGAAATGTTTCAGTTATATGAAATTTACAATGAAACCAAAAACGAAAATTATGAACTGGTTATTGCCGTCGGCGGCGGCAGCGTACTGGATGTAGGCAAATCGCTGTGCTGCCTGTATGCCAAACCGGTGGATTCGCTGGAAAACATGCGCAATATGATTGCCGCAAAAACTTACAGCAAACCGCACTGCAAGTGGATTGGCGTTCCGACAACGGCAGGCACCGGCAGCGAAGTAACCTGCTGGGCCACTGTGTGGGATTCCGAGCACAACAAAAAATATTCCGTAGATACGCAGGACAATTACGCTTACGCAGCTGTTATCGACCCTGTGCTGGCATCTTCTATGCCGGTTAAGCTGGCTGTTTCTTCCGCGCTGGACGCAGCATGCCACGCGACGGAAAGTTACTGGGCCAAGGCGGGCAATACCGTATCGCGTGCGGCGGCGCTTTCGGCAATTAAAATTATCATGGATAATATCGACGGGCTTTTGTGCGGCAAAGAAGAAGCGCACGACGCTATGGCGCAGGGAAGTATGCTGGCCGGGCTTGCCTTCAGCAATACGCGCACTACGGCCTGCCATTCCATTTCTTACCCGCTGACAATGAAATACCATATTCCGCACGGCGTTGCGGTAAGTATGCTGCTGGCGCCGGTAATGCGCTTAAACCAGCCGTATATTAAAAACAGAAAAGAACTGTTCAATGCTTTTGGCGTTGAAAGTGTAAGCGAACTTTCGGAAAAAGTTACCGCTATTCTTGAAAAATCCGGCAGCCCGGCAAAATTAAGCCAGTGGGGCGCCCAGGAAAGCGATTTTGAGGAGCTTGTTGCCCACAGCATGACCAAAGGGCGCGCCGATAATAACCCGGCGGAACTTACTGCCGTTAATGTTGAAGAAATTTTAAGAAGCGTATTTTAACAAGGGGGATTTAAATTATGAAAAAGGGAATCGCATGTGTTTTATTGTCTGCCATGGTAGCTTTTGGCAGTTTTGCAGCAGGCTGCGGCGGCAACAGCCAAGAGGCCGGAAAGAAAACCTTTACCATTGCTTATGCTCCTAACGAATCCACTACAGACAGCACCGATGCCAGAAGCACTCTTGCCAAAGACCTTGGCAAAGTAATTAACATGGAAGTTAAGGAAATTCAGGCAAGTGATTATACCGCCATTATTGAAGCGCTGCGCACCGGCAAGGCAGATATGGCATATATGGGCGCTTTGGCAGTTGCTATGGGCGCTGAACGTGCAGGCGTAACGCCTATTGTTATGAAAGCCCCTAACGGCGATAAAGCGCAGGCTGTTTACCATTCCGTATTTGTTACCCAAAAGGATAACAACGAAATCAACAGCATTAAAGATTTTAAGGGAAAAACCATTGCTTTTGTTGACCCGGATTCCACTTCCGGCAATCTGGTGCCGACCTCCGAAATTATGAAAGCATTTCCTGATTTGCATTTGACCAATGAAAAAATTCATACCAACGGCGAATTTTTTGAAGCGGTAAGCTTCTCCGGCAAGCATCAGGCCGGTTTGCAGGCTGTAATTAAAGGCGATGTGGACATTGTGCCTATTTCCGACCAGATTATGGCAAGCGAATTTAAAAACGGCAATGCCGACGAAAACGCCGTTAAAGTTGTTCATTCTTCCGCCGCTATTCCGGCAGAAGCAATGGTTGTAAGCAAAACAGTTAATGAAGATCTGAAGAAAACCTTAACCAAATTCCTGGTTGAATACAACAATAAAGATTATTTTGATAAGGTAATCAAAAAAGCCGATGCACGTTTTGTGGAATGCAGCATAGAAGATTACCAGCCGATTGTAGAGCTGAACAAAAATATTAATGTTCATTAATAGGTTTTAGCCTGAGGGCGGGAGAATGTTTTATGGAACCTGTTTTGAAATTTGTAAATGTAAACAAATACTATAATAATAACGTGCATGCGCTGCATAACATCAACCTGGAAATTGCCGCGGGCGAATTCATATCGGTAATAGGCCCCAGCGGCAGCGGCAAAAGCACATTGCTGCGTACGGTAAACAGACTGATTGATGTTTCGGACGGAGAAATTTTTCTGGACGGTGAAGATATTACCGGTATCGGCGGCAAAAAGCTGCGTGCAGTACGCCGCAAGGTTGGCATGATTTTTCAGAACTATAACCTTGTATACCGTCTTTCCGTACTGCAAAACGTGCTGCATGGTTATTTAGGTTATCTGGACGGCATTAAGGGCATTTTGGGCATTTACCCCGAAGAAGAAAAGCTGCGTGCCATCAGCCTGCTTGAAGAAATGGGGCTGGGCGCATTTTGCTATAACCGCGCGGCCGATTTATCCGGCGGTCAGAAACAGCGTGTAGGTATTGCCCGGGCAATTATGCAGCGCCCCAAAATCATGCTGGCCGATGAACCGATTGCCTCGCTTGACCCTTCCAGTGCCAAAAACATTATGGATATTCTGGCAGGGCTTGTTAAAGAACGGCAGATAACCTGTATTGTAAATTTACATCAGCTTGAGGTTGCCAAAAAATATTCTACCCGCATTATCGGTTTATCCAAAGGCACGATTGTGTTTGACGGCAAACCGGAAGAATTAACGGACGAGGTTGTGGAAAAAATATACGGCACAAGCAGTGCCAATTTAATTGGAGGGGCAGAAAGTGAAGAACAGCATATCAGTTATGCCGCCTGCTGAAAAAAGAATATATAATATCTTTTTTGTGGTAATTGTGCTGCTGTACGCTGTATGCAGCTTCTTTACGGAGTTTTCGCCGCTGGCGGTATTTGCCAATCTTGACCAGTTCTGGATTTTCCTTTCAGAAGATTTCTTTCCGCCGCAGTTTCCTACCGATATAAGAATGTACAATATTCTGGACAGCGTGGCTGTAACCATTGCCATGGCCATTTCTTCAACCACCATTGCCGGAATACTGGCATTTTTTACGGCGCTTTTTGCCAGCGAGCTGGTATCGCCGTTTCCCAAATGCGCCAAATTTGTGCGTGGTTTTGCCACTTTCCTGCGCAATATACCGGCGCTTGTCTGGGCGTTTATACTGTTTTCCTCGCTTGGCATAGGCACGGGCGTTGGTTTTGCGGCGCTTTTAATAACCAGCTTTGCCTTTATGGTAAGGGCGTTTACGGAAACAATGGAAGATATTTCGGTAGACTGCCTTGAAAGTCTGGAAGCGGTCGGCGCAGGTTTCTGGCAGCGCGTGGCGCACGGCATTGTACCTTCGTGCATCAGCGGTTTTCTGGCGTGGTTTTTGTACTGCATCGAGGTTAACGTCAGGGCGTCAACCATTGTAGGCATGGTTGGCGGCGGCGGTGTAGGCATGGTGCTGTTTTCGTACATCAAATCGTTTAATTACCACATGGCCTTTACCGTTATTTTAATTATAGCGGCAGTTGTAATTTTGGTTGACAGAATTACCGGTAAAATAAGAAAGGAACTGGAGCAATGAAAGAGCCACTGGCGCAAAGCACTGTTGCTGTCCGTTATGGGTTTAACCATAAAATTAAAACAGAATGTGCTTACAAAAATAAAGCCATACCCGTATTTTTAGGCAGCACAGCCGCATTATGCGTGCTCAGCCTTTTATATCTTGACGTTGACTGGATAAAACTTGCCGGCCGTGTGCCGGATATGGGCAGTATATTTTACCGCCTGGCACAGTTTGATTTTAAATATATGGATTTAATTGCCGCGGCGATGTGGGAAACGATTTCCATTACGGTGCTTTCCACATTGTACAGTGTTATTTTAGGTTTGTTTTTTGGCATGTTTGCGGCAGAAAATATTTTCCGTATGCGCTGGCTGTCGGTACTGGTGCAGTCATGGTTTACCTTTTTGCGTGCCGTACCGACGCCGGTATGGGTGCTTTTAATGATGGTATGCCTCGGTATGGGGCCTGCCGCCGGTATTGCCGGCTTGTGCGTGCATACAACGGCGTTTTTTACCCGTGCTTTTGCGCAGAGCTTTGAAAGCATCCCGCAGGAAACTATCGAAGCGCTGGAGGCAACAGGCGTTGGCAGAATAGGCGTATTCTTCAACGCCGTGCTGCCTGCGGCACTTTCGCAGCTGGTAGCGTGGATTGCCATGCGCTTTGAAATAAACTTTTCGGAATGTGCCATTTTGGGCATGATTGGCGCGGGCGGCATTGGTTTTATCATTGCGCGCAGCATACAGGGCTATGAATACGGCACGGCAGGCGTGGCGATTGTGCTGGTGTTTGCCTTTGCCTATTCCATTGAAAGACTGTTCATTTTCATTAAAAATAAAATCCGTTGAATTGCTTTAATTTTAAACCCGCGGGCAGAGCCTTGCGGGTAATTTTTTTGTCTGCTCTAAAATTTTACGGCGTGCGGATATGGTATAATAAATATAAAAAAGTTTAGAGGTTATTATGAACGAAATTCAGTTTTTGCTGTATAACACACCGGATGAAAATATAAAAGTAAACGTAATTGTAAAGGACGAAACGCTGTGGCTGACGCAAAAAGCCATGGCTGAGTTATTTGACGTAAATTCTCAAGCTATAACTAAACATTTAAAAAATATTTTTGATGAAGGAGAACTTTCTAAAGAGGCAACTTGTTCCAAAATGGAACAAGTTCAAAAAGAAGGAGAAAGATTAGTAAAACGCAATGTGGAATTTTACAATCTTGATGCCATTATTTCCGTTGGTTACCGTGTAAATTCGCAAAAGGCAACTAAATTTCGTATTTGGGCAACCGCTATTTTAAAAGAATATATTCAAAAGGGTTTTGTGCTTGATGACGAGCGTTTAAAACAGGGTAATACGGTTTTCAGCAAAGATTACTTCCGCGAATTGCTGGAACGCATCCGTTCTATTCGTGCCAGCGAAAGAAGGATTTGGCAGCAGATTACGGATATTTTTGCCGAGTGCAGTATTGATTACGATCCCAAGTCTCAGACTACACGCCAGTTTTACGCTATGGTGCAGAATAAATTTCATTATGCTATTGCCGGGCAGACGGCGGTAGAAATTGTATATAACAGTGCCGATCATACCAAAGAAAATATGGGTTTGACGACATGGAAATATGCTCCGGACGGGCGCATTTTAAAAAGTGATGTTACCGTTGCCAAGAACTATCTGCCGGAAGAACAAATACGCCGTTTGGAACGCGCTATTACAGGTTATTTTGATTACATAGAAGATTTGGTAGAACGTGAAAACACTTTTACCATGGAGGAATTTGCCGCCAGCGTTAACGAGTTTTTAGCATTCCGCAGATATAAGATATTAAAAGATAACGGCAGAATATCACGCCGACAAGCGGAAGAAAAAGCTGTCGTTGAATATAACGAATTTAATAAAACACAAAAGATAGTATCTGATTTTGATAAACTGATAGCGGAGAGCAAGAATATAACATAACAAAAATTATTTTGATTGAAAAATTTAAAATTGAGCTATTTCAATAACCATCATTTTACAAAAAGTAAAATGTTGCCTGTCATTTCTTTTATTTCTTCTTTTGGTTATTTTCATTGTTGTCTTGTGGGGGGGTACTGGTATAATAAAGGCATAGAATGATATGCGGGGTGATGGTTTATGGTAAAAATTTATTTAAATGACATTTTAAATTTTACAAAAGAAGAAATGGCAAATGTAAAAGTAAAATTTAATCAGTGGAACGGAACAACAAATCCAATGGACGAATATTTGCAAGACCCTGAAATTGTAAATACAGGGTGGTTATTTTGGCGCACTCAGCAGAGTTATTTCAGACCGGGGCAGATTGCAATATGCCTTTTAAAATTAAATAGCGATAAATGGCTGTTAACTACAATTAAACAAGTAACTAAAGATTTAAAAAAGTATAATGATGTAGCTTATGTAGGTGTGGAAATAGAAAAATATAAACCGTATTTTGGGCGTGTTATTATAACCTATCATAAAAAATCAATGCAGCAGGGTAGATTTTACGAAGAATTGCACAAAGAACTTATTGTAAATCAAATTTTACCTGAACCGTATGGCGGTAAGGATTTTCCGGGTTATGATAAAGTTTGCCTATCTTTTACGGAATTGGCAAATATTATCAAGCTGCATAAAAAAGATTGGGTAGGGGCACTTGAAAATCAAAAGGCAGTGTATTTAATAACAGATAAAAACAACGGCAAGTTATATATTGGTTCTGCTACGGCAGAAAACGGCATGTTGTTGGCGCGTTGGCGTGATTATGCACAAACCGGGCATGGCGGCAATAAAGATTTGCGGCAGCTTGTGCTGGAACTTGGTTTTGATTATGTAAAACAGCATTTTCAATATTCTATTTTAGAAAATTTTAATGCCCGAATTGATGACAGTGTTATTTTGGAACGTGAAAGCTGGTGGAAAGAGGTTTTACAAAGCCGTAAGTTTGGGTATAACTGTAACTAAGAAGGTGATAAAAGATGGATTTTTTATTGCTGTTGACTTTTTTGGTTGGTTTCATTTTAGTTATATCTTTAATATGGCAGCCTAAAGTTAAAGAAACTGATTTAGGGCAAAAAGATGATAAAAGCTTATATAAATATTGCTGGCATAAAAAGAATTATAATGACGCAATGCATTATTATGCTAAGTATTTAGTAAAAAATGTAAGTTACTTATTTGTAGATAATAAAGATGAAATAGGCTGCTTTTTGGGAAAATTAGGTAAAGGCATTAAATTTTCAGGTAAAGCGGTATATTATATTTTAATATTGTTGTTTTTTATCGGTGTCATAATAATAATAATACCACCGGTATTAGCAGTAATCTCGCTTCCAATAAAATTATTTATTAATATATTTTTATAAATTTTAAGGAGTGTTTTTTATGAAGATATTTAAAAAGATAGGAAAAATTTTAGCCGGAGTTTTCGGTCTATTAGTAATTGTAGTTTGTGCAAGTTTAATTTTTGGCGGCAATGACAACAATAATAAAGAATATTATGACGTTGCAAATTTAAAAGATTATAAAACAGTCAAAATAGAAGGCATGCCTGAAGAATTACAAAATATTTTAGCAGGATTAGAAAAGGATAAAGGTGTAGATGCAGGGCTTGAAGCTTTAAATTTATATAACGAAATGAATTTTAAAAAGGATTATAATAATTCAGCTGAAAAATTAAAGCAAATACTTAATATTATTGAAATAAATACTAAATATGGCAATACGGAAAGAACGTATAATTATTTGTATGAGTTTAATGAAGAAATTGATGACGGTTATAAGATGAAAGAAGATAAAGAAGATAAAGATGAAAGAATAAAAAGAAAAGCAGAAAGGCTGGAAGATGAATATAACAAGGGGTTAATAGAGCAAAATGTAAAGCAATTCTTTTCTAAAATGATAAAAAAGGCTTATGAACAGCAAAGTCTTACTGAAAATAATTTGTTGCCTGAATTTAAAATGTGGGATATTTTAAATTATAACGGCTATAGTAATATAGTTTTTGACCATGAACGCAGGAGGTTTACAGCTGCTCCGTTTGATAATATCAAAGAATTGAAAATTGGACCTGATGTGGATACAAAGAGAAGTGTACTTTTGTTAGATGCAGATTATATTGCGAGTACTAATGTAAATATTAAATACAAAAACATTAGCAGAAACATAACAGGCTATGTAGATAATAACTATAATGTTTATAGTTTAAGTGTGCCAGTTTCTTTACACACATATTATCTTTCTGCTGATAAGCAAAATTTAACAAAAGATATGCCAGAAACAGGTTCAGTATTAAGTGAAAAAGAAGATGCTAAACGAGCTGCTTTTTTTAAACAAGAAATGAATGATTATATATTACAGAACACTTTTGGATGGAAAGAACATGCTTTATATAATAAAGTTATTTACGATGTATTAGGAGAAAATAATATAAAAATATTACAAGAAAAGTTTGATGTTATTAAAGATAGTGAATTAAGGTATAGTGATTTCGGCATAAGTTATAAAAGTGAAATTGGTAATAAAAATATTTACGTTGTTTTTAGTCCAAGTTTTGCAGTAGATGGAAGAAAATATGATTTAACAGGTAATCCATTTGATAAAAATGGCATCAGAATGAATGTTAGCGTAACAATTAGCGAAAAAAATCATAGTAAACTTGATGATTTAATTTTTAAATATTTATTTCCTAAATTAAAATAAGTTTGGATAGTACATGTAATTGGCGCATTTCTATAAAGATTTGCGCCACTTTTTTGCTTTTTGCCGCCAGTTATTGTACAATATTAAGATAGTGAAATGTAAAACCTAAGGAGCGATAAATGTGAGTACAAATTTAGAAGTAGGTATTGTAGGCCTGCCTAACGTAGGCAAAAGCACGCTGTTTAATGCTATTACCAAAGCAGGGGCAGAAGCTGCCAACTATCCTTTCTGCACCATAGAACCGAACGTGGGTGTTGTAGATGTGCCTGATGCGCGCCTTAACGTGCTGGGCGAAATGTTCAAATCCAAAAAAATCGTGCCTGCCGCCATGCGCTTTGTTGATATTGCAGGGCTTGTAAAAGGCGCGTCCAAGGGCGAAGGCCTCGGCAACAAATTCCTTGCGCATATCCGCGAGGTTGACGCCGTTGCGCAGGTTGTGCGCTGCTTTGAAGACGGCAATATTACGCACGTGGAAGGCAGCATTAACCCGCTGCGCGATATTGAAATCATCAATACCGAATTGTGCCTTGCCGATATGGAAACCGTGGAAAAACGCCAGGAGCGCCTTGTTAAGCTGTTAAAAACCGGCGATAAAAAAGTGCCGGTGGAAAAAGCTGTTCTTGATAAGGTTATGGAAGGCCTGGGCGAAGCCGTTCCGGCACGCCGCCTTGGGCTGACTGATGAAGAAAAGGAATTTTTAACGGAGCTGCACCTTTTAACCATGAAACCGGTGCTGTATGTTGCCAATGTTGCCGAAGATGAAGTCGCAGCGCCGGAAAACAACCCGCATGTGCAGGCCGTTATGAAATATGCCGAAGAAGAAGGCGCTGAAACGATTGTTGTTTCCGCCAAAATGGAATCGGAAATTGCCGAGCTGCCGGAAGACGAAGCCAAGGAATTTTTGGAAATGGCAGGGCTTGAAGAAGCGGGCCTTGACCGCCTGATTAAAGCCGGTTTTAAACTTTTGGGCCTGATGACCTATTTAACCGCCGGTGAAAGCGAAAGCCGTGCCTGGACCATTAAACGCGGCACCAAAGCACCGCAGGCAGCCGGTAAAATTCACAGCGATTTTGAACGCGGCTTTATCCGTGCAGAGATTGTATCTTATGATGACCTTGTGGCCTGCGGCAGCAAAGCGGCAGCGCGCGATAAAGGCCTTGTACGCCTTGAAGGCAAAGATTATGTAATGCAGGACGGCGACGTTGTAGAATTCCGTTTCAACGTATAATTAAAAATTTGCTGTTTACAGCATAAAGCAGACAGTGTTTAAAGCACTGCCTGCTTTTTTTTGCGGCTTTTTATGGCAATATTTTTGTTTTCGGTTAACATCATTAAGAAATTGTTTTGTTTGAGTTAGTAATGTAAAACTTGGGCAAAGTAGGGTTAAAAGGCGGTAAATACGCTTGTGGGGCGCAAAATGGCTGGTTAAAATAGGAAAAAAGACGCAAATAAAAGCAGTTTAAATATGTTATGGAGGAATAAAAATGCTGCAATTAAAAAATATCCGCAAATCGTATGACGGTAAAGTCATTCTCGACAGTATTTCGCTGGATATTAATGACGGCGAGATAGTTTCTATTCTGGGGCCTTCCGGCAGCGGCAAAACAACGCTTTTGAACGCAATTTTGGGGCTTACTGAAATTGACGGCGGGCAGATTATTTTTGACGGCAAAGACTTAACCGACGTGCCGATGAAAGACCGTGGCTTTAACATTGTATTTCAGGATTATGCATTGTTTCCGAATCTGAATGCTTACGAAAATATCGTTTACGGCCTGCGCAACAAACCGGGCATTTCCAGTGCTGAAGAAGTACAGGAACTTATCAGCCTGCTGGGCTTAAAAGAGCATTTAAACAAACGCATTGACCAGCTGAGCGGAGGGCAGAAGCAAAGGGTTGCCCTGGCACGCACGCTGGTAATGAAACCGAAAATCCTGCTTTTGGACGAGCCTTTAAGCGCGCTGGACGGCGTTATTAAAGAATCCATCAAAGAGCGTATTCAGCTTATAGCCAAGCAGTATCATTTAACCACCATCATTGTTACGCATGACCCGGAAGAAGCGCTGACGCTTTCCGACAAGGTGCTGATTATCAACGAGGGGCAGATTTCCCAGTTCGACCAGCCGCATGTAATTGTTACCCAGCCGCGCACCCAGTTTGTGGAAAAATTTATTTTGTCGCAGCTGCGAATTAAGCGCGATAACATTTTCCGCCTGTTTGGCGAACCTTGTGCTTTTGCCGGAGTTGCAAGATGAACAGAAAAAGTTTTGAATTAAAATTTTGTTTTTTGTTTGTAAGCATTGCGTTTGCTTTCTTTTTGGGGCTGCCGCTGGCAAACCTGGCATACAAATCCTTACAGACAGGCAGCGGCACAGGCCTTGGCAATTATGCTGCCATTTTAACTGACGATGCCTTTTTAACGGCGTTCCGCAACAGCTTTGCAATCTCTGCTCTGGAAGCTGCCATTACCACGGCTGCGGCGTTTATACTGGCTTACGGGCTGCATTTAACGCGTATACCGGGCAAAATAAAAGAAGGCTTGCAGCTTGTGGTTATGATGCCGATGTTCCTGCCTTCCATTACCTACGGCTTTGCCGTTATTTATTCTTTCGGCAAGCAGGGGCTGATAACAAAACTTGTCGGTGAGCAGCTGTTTCCTATTTACGGCTTCTGGGGGCTTTTGATTTCGTTTATTGTTTATACCCTGCCGCCGGCGTTTTTAGTGCTGTATAACGCGTTCTTTTATATCGACAAGAACTTTATTACGGTATCGAAAATTATGGGCGACAGCCCGCTGCGCACTTTGTGGATGACGAGTGTGCGCCCGCTTTTGGGCAGCCTGATGGCGGCGTTCATTTTATCGTTTTTCCTCAGCTTTACGGATTTCGGTATTCCGGTATCAATCGGCGGCGAATACAATATGATTGCCGTTGAGCTGTACATGAAAATGATGGGCGCCCTGCCTGATTTTGAACGCGGCAGCGTTATAGCAATGGCAATGCTGGTGCCTTCTGTTATCAGCGTTATGCTGCTCCGCTATATGGAAAAATTCAATTTCCGCTATAACAAAATCAGCCGTTATGAAGTGCAGCGCTCCTTTATGCGCGACGGCGCTTTCGGCTTGTTTTTTGCAGCGGTTGCACTGCTGTTTGTTTCGGTTTTTGCCATTATGTTCATTGTGCCGTTTGTAAAAAGCTGGCCGTACCAGCCGGTGTTTACGCTTGATACCTTAAAACGCGTGCTCAGCGATAATTCGCTGGTGGATGTTTATGTAAACTCCTTAATGGTGGCGGGCATTACGGCGGTGGCAGGCGCGGTGCTGTGCTACGCGGCAGCCATGGTTAATGCGCGCAGCGACCTTAACAAATACTGCAAAATTATTATGGACGTTATTGCCATGGTAACCAATACGGTGCCGGGCATGGTGCTTGGTGTTGCCTTCATCTTCATCTTTTCGGGCACGCCGCTGCAAAGCACGTTTGCAATTTTAATAATTGCAAACATTCTGCACTTTTTCACCACGCCGTATTTAATGATTAAATCTTCGCTTTCCAAAATGAATGAATCATGGGAAACCACGGGCCTTTTAATGGGCGATACCTGGCTTAAAACGGTAATTAAAGTAGTAATACCCAATTCAAGGGCAACTATTTGCCAGATGCTTAGCTACTTTTTCGTTAACGCCATGGTAACCATCAGCGCCATTGTTTTTCTGGCAGGTGCGCGGACAATGGTTATTACCACCAAAATTAAGGAGCTGCAATATTTTGAAAAATTTGACGCAGTGTTTGTATTGTCACTCCTGATTTTCTTTACCAACGTGGTGGCTAAAACCTTCTTCGACAAACTTGCTGAACAGGAGGAAATTCCTCTTTATAAAAAAATTAAAAATTTATTCAAAGCAAAGGAGAATCCCAATGAAAAATTTTGCTAAGTTGTTAACCACAGCACTGATGATTGGCTGCCTGGCAGCAGGTATCGCCGGATGCGGCGGAAGTGAAGGCGGCAAGGACGCAGCCGCAGTAAAACAAACCGTAATTTACACCAATTCCGATGAAGAAGCACAGACAGCAATGAAAAACGCGCTTGATAAAAACGGTTTTGAAGGAAAATACATCATGCAGTCCTTCGGTACTTCCGAACTTGGCGGTAAGCTTGCTGCCGAAGGCAAAAACATTGAAGCCAATGTTGTAACCATGACCAGCTATTATTTAGACAGTGACCAGAAACAGCATCCGATGTTCCTTGAAATTAAAGACGCAGCCAAACCGCTGGCAGAACACCCCAACTTTTATGTGCCTGTGCTTGGCAACTGCGGCGCCCTGTTTGTAAACACCGAAGAACTTAAAAAAGCCAACCTGCCGATGCCGAAATCCATTAAAGATTTGGCAGACCCGATGTATAAAGGCCATATTTCCGTGCCTGACATTACCGGTTCTTCCACCGCGTGGCTGATGACCCAGGCTGTGCTTAACGAATACGGCGACGAAGAAGGCGCCAAAATCATGAAACAAATCGAAGCCAACGCTATGCCACATCTGGAAAAATCCGGCTCCGGCCCGCTGAAAAAAATCCGTGCCGGTGAAGTTGCAGTAGGCTTCGGCCTGCGCCATCAGGCTGTTGCCGATAAAGCCAAAGGCCTGCCGGTTGATTATGTAGACCCTGTTGAAGGCAACTTTATGCTTACTGAATCTGTTGCTGTTATTGATAAAAATGCCGCCGAAAACGAACAGGCTAAAAAAATTGCCGAATGCATTCTTAAAAATGCCCGCCCGGAACTCTTAAAAATTTACCCGGTAGCATTGTTTGAAGGTGAAAAAGTAGACGACGCAAACAAACCGGCTAATCCGAAAGTTTACAAAGAGCCTTTAACCGTAGAACTTTTGCAAAAACATCAGGACCTTATCAAAAAATAAATCAGGTGACATAAATGGATAAAAATACTTATAAACTTTTAACTCCCGGCCCTTTGACAACTACGGAAACCGTTAAGGAAGCCATGCAGATTGACCGCTGCACCTGGGATGAAGATTATAAAAACATGACGCAGGAAATACGCACCGGCCTTTTAAAACTTGCCCATGCAGATAACGGCGATTACACTACGGTGCTGATGCAGGGCAGCGGAACCTTTGGCGTTGAAAGCGTGCTTTCAAGTGTAATTTCCAGTACGGATAAAGTGCTGGTTTTGCAAAACGGCGCATACAGCAAACGCATGGTGGAAATGTGCGATTACCACGGCATTAAGTACGTGGTTTACGAAGAAGATTATGCGCACGTGCCCGACCCGGCCATTGTAGAGGACGTTTTAAAATCCGACGGCAATATTACTCATATTTCCATGGTGCACAGCGAAACTACCAGCGGCCTTTTAAATGACATTGCAGCCATTGGCGAACTTGCAAAAAAATATAACAAAAAATTTATTGTAGACGCTATGAGCAGCTTTGGCGGCGTTGATATTAACGTGCCGGAGCTTGGCATTACCTATCTTGTAAGCAGCGCCAACAAATGCATTCAGGGCGTGCCCGGCTTCAGCTTTATTATTGCCAAAGTCAGCGATTTAAAACAAACCAAAGGCATTGCCCGCAGCCTTTCGCTTGATTTATATGCCCAGTGGGAAACTATGGAAAAAGACGGCGGCAAATGGCGTTTTACTTCTCCTACCCATGTTGTGGCAGCTTTCAGCCAGGCGCTTAAAGAACTGGCAGCAGAAGGCGGCATTACCGCAAGGAATGCACGCTATACCGCAACCAACAGGGCTTTGCGCAAAGGCATGGAAAAACTTGGTTTTAAAGCCTATATCGATGAAGCACATCATGGGCCGATTATTACAACCTTTTTCTATCCAGAAAACTGCAAATTCACATTTGCAAAAATGTACGCTTATTTAAAAGACCACGGCTATGTAATTTACCCGGGCAAACTTACCGATGCGGAAACCTTCCGCTTGGGCAATATCGGCGAAATTTACATGGACGATGTGGAAAAAATCCTTGATATTTTTAAGAATTTTGTAAGCGCTGAAAGTTAAAAATAGAGTGAATTAATTTTTTAAGACAGGCAGTGTTTTGCGCACTGTCTGTTTTTTGTATAAAGAAAACCCCG
>ENA-OPCS01000470-OPCS01000470.1-human-gut-metagenome-genome-assembly--contig:-NODE-470-length-31451-cov-2.571952_pt1 | contig 31451 bp, 27 predicted proteins | sample MGYA00241256_ERZ501492 | MGnify/ENA primary metagenome ERZ501492 (study PRJEB25962, sample SAMEA2042512) | human gut metagenome | biome: human gut; feature: human-associated habitat; material: faeces... | reverse complement strand
TGTCCGTACGCCGGTGGCAACAAATGATGTCGTAAAAACAACGGAAAAACCGAGTTCTACTGCGGTAGTTACGATGCCTTCTGTTCCTACACAAACTCCGACGGATGGACAGGATAAACCGCAGGAGCCAGAAAAAACACCGACGGCGACCCCGACAGCAACACCAACGGCAAAGCCAACGGCGACCCCGACAGCAACACCAACGGTAACACCGACGGCAAAGCCAACAGCAACACCAACGGCAAAGCCAACAGCAACACCAACAGCAACACCGGCAGGTGAATTTGCAGAAAAAACGTATTTGTCTACCGGTTTTGAAGACGGAACGGATGGATTTACCGGACGTGGAGCAGCAAAAGTAGCAGTGGCTTCCGGCGGAAGAAGTGGAAATTGTCTTTCTGTAACCGGACGTACGAGCACATGGAACGGAGCTGAATTGAATGTAACGGATTCGATTGTGAAGGGTGCAACGTATTCGATTTCGGTATGGGTTAAACAGACAACCAGTTCAGATCAAACTATTAAGTTATCAGCGAACCTTACGGTTTCCGGTCAGGATAGTTATCCGGCAATCAAGGAAGAAACAACATTGAAATCCGGTGTTTGGACTAAAATTGAGGGTACTTATGAGGTTCCGGAGTCATTTTCTAAATTAACATTTTATGTCGAGGGACCATCCGGTAATTTTGATTTTCTTGTGGATGATCTTACCATTACACAGACAACGGCGGGAAAAGAACCATTTAATCCGGAAGGACTTACGAGTATCAAGGATACTTACAGTGGAATTTTTGAACGTGTAGGAAATGTATTAAGTTATAATACATCATGGAATAATGGTTATCAGATGCAGAGCGATGATACGATGAAGTTTGTGAAACATCATTTTAACAGTTATACGTTGGAAAATGAGTTAAAACCGGAGCAGGTTTTATCGAATTGGAGTGGTACGATTTCGGTCAGTGAGGCAAAGAATCTAGGGTATGTAATTCCAGATGGTTACACCGAATCGACTGTTGCTAAACTGAATTTTGACAGTGTAGATAAGATTCTGGAAATTGCAAATAATTATGGCATTCAGATGCGAGGACATGTGATGCAGTGGCATCAGCAGACATCACCGCGTTTCTTTCACGAAGGATATGATGCGAATAATGATATTGTGACCAAAGCAGTGATGGATAAGCGAATTGAGTTTTATATTCGTACCGTGATGAAACATGTGATGGACAAGGAGAAGAGTTTGACCGGAAAAGCAGGTTCTCTTGTTTATTGCTGGGATATCACGAATGAGTACACACACCGCACCAATCAGCCATCCGATACAACATGGGTTGATGTTTATGGTGACATGGGCTTGAAACCAACCTATGTGAAAAAGGCTTACGAAGTAGCTTATGATGAGTTGAAACAGTACGGTCTGCAGAAAGATATTACGTTGTTCTATAATGATTACAATGAATATGATGTTGCGGATGAAATTGTAGAACTTATTAATTATATCAATGAGGGTGAAGAAACGAATATTTGTGGTGGTATCGGTATGCAGAGCCACATTACGGTAAGTTATCCATCTCTCGAAAAATATGGAACAGCGGTTGATAAATTCTTAGCAACCGGACTTCAGGTACAGGTTACTGAGTTAGATATTGGAATTTCAGATACACAGACAGAGGAAGATTTAGCACAGCATTATTCGGATATTATGAAAGTTATTAATATCCAAACAGAAAAACCGTGATAAAACGGTAAATGCCCGCGGAATCACAGGTGTTACGGTATGGGGACTCTATGATGCGATTTCATGGAGAAAACCTACTTCATGTCTGTTATTTGGAGAAAGTTTAGAAGATCCAAAACCAGCTTTTTATTCTTTCTTAGAGGCTGCGACAAAATAATAGCAATTACGACAGTTTTATAACCGCTTTGACAGTGATTATGGAAAGTGCAGTTTGAATATGATAGAATAAATCCAATTTATGAAATTGCGAAAGGAGATTTATACATATGAAATATTCAATTGAAGGAGCACCGTTGCCGGTAGTGATTTGTGATTTGGAGGCAGGCGAGTCCATGATTACGGAAAAAGGAGCTATGTCTTGGATGACGCCAAACATGAAGATGGAGACATCCGGCGGCGGAATGGGAAAAATGATTGGTCGTATGTTCAGCGGGGAAAATATGTTCCAGAACCGTTATACAGCAGAAGGCGGAGCCGGACAGATTGCTTATGCTTCCAGTTTTCCGGGGTCGATTTTGGCATTTGAAATTGGAAATGGAAATGAGATAATTGCACAGAAGAGCGCATTTCTTGCTTCTACGGATGGAGTGACATTATCGGTTGCATTCCAGAAAAAATTAGGTGGCGGTCTGTTTGGTGGCGAAGGTTTTATTATGCAGAGACTTTCCGGCAATGGTACGGCTTTTGTAGAAATTGATGGTTATGTAAAGGAATATGAGCTGGCAGCAGGGCAGCAGATGATTATTGATACCGGCTACTTAGCTGCGATGGATGCAACCTGTACGATGGATATTACAACCGTTAAGGGACTGAAAAATAAAGTGCTTGGTGGAGAAGGATTCTTTAACACCGTAGTGACCGGTCCCGGTAAGATTTATCTGCAGTCGATGCCGATTAACCAGATGGCAGGTGTTCTGCAACCATTTTTATCAACAAACAAATAATCCTTTTACAAAGGAAGAATCTCTTGCTATAATGGACATGAAAATGTGATAAAGGAGATGATTCCGGATGTTAAAGACGGTATTAAAGATTGACGGTATGATGTGTGGCATGTGCGAATCTCACATGAATGATTTGATTCGCAAGCATTGTAAGGTGAAGAAAGTTTCTTCCTCTGCAAAAAAAGGAGAAACTGTTGTAATCAGCGAGGAAGCGTTAGATATTCCTATGCTGGAAAAGGAAATTAAAGAAATTGGTTATGAATTAGTTTCCCATACAAGTGAGCCTTATGAGAAAAAAGGCTTGTTCCGTCGATAAGAATTACTCGATTTTGTCTCCGATTACGGTATGCAGTGTGTGTTCCGTAATCGGAGTTTTTTTATTGGTAAAAGACCGGTAATCTGAAGGAGAAAATCCGGTCTGTCGTTTGAATAATTTGGAAAAAGTAAATGAGTCATTGTAGCCAACGCAGTAAGCGATGTGTTGAATGGAAAGTTCATTTTCTTCTAACAACTGTTTGGCCTGATTTATGCGATACTGCGCTAAATATTCCTGCGGGGTATAACCGGTGGCATGCTTAAATAACCGCGTAAGATACGAACGGTTTAGTCCACAGTAATCGGCGATATCCTGAATACGAATCGGGTCAGAATACTTTTGCCGGATAAATTGAATGGTTGTTTGAATGTAAGTTAAAGAGTCAGTTCGCTTTTTTTGTGGCTTATTTTTGAGGTTCGCTGCATGAATCATGTGCTGAAATAATTCGTATACTTTTCCGATGCAAGCGTACTCATCTCCGTAATTTGTTAAGATGTGTCTTATACAGTCTTCCGCTTTTTTGGCTTCCTGATGCAGAGAGAGAATGGGAGATTTGTCCGATAATCCACAATTATTCAGCATTTCTTTGATTTTAAATCCGTCAAATTGAATCCAGATGTAGTTCCATGGATGGTTTTCGTCTGCTTCATAGTAAGATGCAGTATGAGCCGGTATAACGAAGATATCGTGTTCTTTAATTGCAAATTCGTGATTGTTAATGCGCAAAATTCCTTCACCGCTTACGACATAATGCAGAATATATAATTTGCGGATAATTGGACCATATCCGTAAGATGGGTCACATTTTTGACATCCGACCTCATACAGATTGACATCATCGTAGGATGAATAATTTACCAGATATACTTCGTCAAATGTTTTTGCAGCCATGAATATTCCCCCTTTTGCTTGATTTTACCATGTTACTCCTTCTTGTGTCAAAGAAAATTGGTAACATTTTTCCAAAACAAGGTCACGAAATGACATGGCGATAACGGGGGGATTGTTGTACGCTTAAGTTACTAAAAATGATAAGGGGGACCGAGAAATGCAATTTAAAGAGTGTTATCAAAATCCGTTTATTGAGGAGCGTGCCGATCCATACATTACATTGGGACCGGATGGATTTTATTATTTCACCGCTTCTTATCCAATGAAAAGTGCAGACGACAAGGATGGATATGACCGTGTGATTTTGCGGCGGGCAAAAGATATTTCAGAACTTGCATCGGCAGAAGAAATTACCATCTGGAAAGTGGCAGATACAACATTAACACATCGTTTTATCTGGGCGCCGGAACTGCATTATATCGCAGGACGCTGGTATGTGTTTTATGCCGGAAGTGAGGACAAGGAAAATAACTGGGCATTTGACTGTCACGTTCTTGTCTGCGACAGCGATGATCCATATACCGGAACTTGGAGTGAAAAGGGAAAATTCCAAAAGCGGGAGGACGATGATTTTTCTTTCACCGGCTTTTCCTTGGATATGACTTATTTTGAAGATGGTGAACGCTCTTATGTGATTTGGGCGCAGCATAGTCCGGAGAAAATTTCCTGCCTGTATTTGGGAGAGGTTAATCGCGAGGAGCCGTGGAAATTAATTTCGCTTCCGATGCTTTTAACCGAGCCGGAGTATGACTGGGAAAAAGTCCGCTATGCCGTAAATGAAGGACCTGCGGTTGCCAAACATGATGGCAGAATAATGGTTTTCTTTTCAGCGTCCGGTACTGGTCCGGAGTATTGTGTAGGAGTAATTTCTGCCAAAGAGGGAAGTGATTTGCTAAAGCGGGATTCATGGACTAAGCAGAACACACCGGTGCTTACATCCGAAGATTTACATGAGGAATTTGGACCCGGGCACAATTCATTTACAAAAGATAAGGATGGAAATGATATTTTCGTATATCATGCCAGAAGTCTGGAATGTTTTGAGGGAAGATGCGGATATTCGGAAAATGACCCTCTGCATGACCCATGCCGGCATGCAAGAGTGAGAAAAATAGTGTGGGAGTAAGAAAAAATGAAGTTCATTCGTATCGAGACAAGATAATGCTTCGCATTATAGTCTCTCACGAATGAACTTCATTTTTGTTTGATATTATGGGGTGAGGTTTTCTCTTTCTATAAGAGCTTGTTTTTTTTGTTCAAGTTCGTTAATCTGTTTGTCTTTTTTGGCTATCGTTTCATCCTTTTCCACCAGCAGTGCTTCAAGGTCTTCTATTCTTGCTTCTAATTTACGGATTCGACCGCGGTTGGTATCGTTAATGACAGCAGCTACGTCTTCGTTTGCCAATTCTTCAATGAACATATACATCAGCTCCTTTCGTTCCGACATCATCATTATAGCACTTTCATACACAGGTTGTAAAGCGGTCAGCGAAACAACAAAAATTAAAATCCTGCACCCATTTTCCCATCCAAATCGTGTATTATATAGAAAGTAATTATTTTCTACCATGCATGCAAAAAAGATATTGTAGTAAAGGAGTATCAGGCAATGATAAATAAATATGCCGGGATGGAGTATGAGGACGTCGTGCGGCAGTATGCAGATGACATAACGAGACTATGTGTTGTCTGGACGCAGAATGAGGAGGCAGCAAAGGACTGCTTTCAAAATACGTTTCTGAAACTCTACCAGACCGAACAAACCTTTCGAGAGGAAGAACATATAAAAGCGTGGCTATATACAGTTGCGCGAAATGAATGCAGAGATTACCACAGGCAGTTCTGGAATCGAAAAGTGGATATTGGATATGTGCCACAGGAGAACCAAAAGGCTGGCTCTTTGCAAATAGAAGATGAAGAAACAGAGCAGCTTGTTGTGGCTCTGCGAAAATTACCTTTTCGATACCGTGAAGTAATTGTGCTTTATTATTATGAAGAATATGGCACGGGTGAAATTGCAAAAATGCTGCATACAAGTGTGAATACGGTGAAATCAAGACTTCGCAGAGGCAGAGAAAAACTCGCTGCTATCATGAAAAATTAACAGGGATTAAACAGGAGGCATAATGATGGATATTAAAAAAATAGATAAGATTAAAGCCCCGGAAGACTGGGTGGAAGAGGCACTGAATCCGGAAAAGATACAGGGTATTTCCCATAGGAGAAATTCAATGAAAAAACTTCGGACAGCGGCTGCGGCGGTAGTGATTTTCCTTTTGTGCGGAACTTTTGTAACTGTGGCGGCAACGAAATCCAATGTGTTTCAATCGCTTTTGGAAAATATGTTTGGCAAGGAAAATGTCACCGAGGTGGAGTTAAATCCAGAACCAACGAAACAGGTGGCAGACGTTAAGGCGGAAAAAGATGGCACGATACAATTACAGGAAAACATGATGGTGGTCGGAGAGAAAGAAAGTTTTATCAGTGAATATCATTTTGAGGGAGATGAGGAAAAAGTAGACCATGTGTACACAGTGATTTCCGACGGATTAAAGAAAATGACACCGGTTGCTTTTGAAAGTGTACTTGACGGGGAAAAATGCGGTTTTCAATATGTGGCAAGCGGCAACGAAATTTATGCCTTTAATTACACGGGAGGAATTACCGAGATTTTCTCTTATTATAAAAACGGCATAATTTACGGTGTAAGAGAAGAAAAAAATGCGACAAAAGGTTATTTGGTGGAAATCAATCTGGCAGAGAAAACGGTGAAAAAAATATCCGGCGGTAACATGATATGCAATTTTGTTATGTCACCGGAAGGTAGTAAAATTTTGTGCAATCACAGGGGAGACGGCTACTGGTCAGTCTTTGATATTGCTTCGCAGACGGAGAAAAAAATAAGTCAGAAACTCGTGAATGGATATGCCAGAACAACAGAAATTGAGTTTTTGGATGAAAACCGAATTTTAACCTACGGTGAGTCAATTTTTAAAAACAGTACAGAAGAGGATTCTACATGCGTAGTAAATTTACAGACCATGAGAATTGAGAAGAAATATTCAGGTGTCGGCCTTGTTAATATGAAATGGTCTTACCGTTACCACCACAAAAAGAAATCACTGGAATTTTATGAAATTACCGGAAATCAGTCATTTACCATTCCGGATGTTAAGGATAGTGGCGATGTAATTGATGTAAGTGGTGATTATGTATTATTTGGAAATCTGGAGGAGAAAAAACAGGCGGTTTATCTCATTCAACTCACAAATCATACGTGGAAGAAGATGAATATTCCGAGGAAATTAAGAAATGATATGGAAATTCATCTGGTGAAAACGCAGAAGAAAATTTTGATAACAAATAAAAAGAGGGCGTATTTGGTGGATGTGAGTGCGCTGTAAATAGATACGGTCAGAGGCATAAAAATAAAAACACATTGCAATGGGAAGCAGTGTGTTTTTATTTTGGAAGTGTTTCTTTGCTTCTTGTGTAGGGCTTTTTCTCATCGGTAAGTTCCGCAAGGTAATCCATGCTTGTATTGTAATAGACAGCAAGTCGCCTTAGCACTTCAATCGGCATGCTCCGGCTGTCTGTCTCATAATGTGAATATGTACGCTGGCTAATGTGTAAGTAGTCTGCAATGTCTGTTTGTTTTAAATCATGGTCTTCTCGCAAATCACGAATACGCTGCATTTTCATGTAAAAAACCTCCTAGGATTAAGGGTGATTTTAAACGGATGAAATCCGAGCAAAATTCAATAATATTATAAATTGAACGTAGTGTATATGATAATGCTAGAACAAAATGGACTATTGAATCATAGAACAATATGTGCTATGATGTAGGCATGAATTAACAAAAATTGGAGGGGATTGTTATGAAGAAAAGAATCTTAGCCATATTAATGGCAGCAATCATGTGCTGTTTGCAACTGGCTGAATTTGTTCCGGCAGAAAAAGTAAAAGCAGCATATTCTGTTAGTGAAGAGGACATATATTATAGATGTCCGGAATATCTCGATAACAAGGCCTATGATAACTATATGGCTAGATGCGAGGAGCGCATTGAAAAAGGGATGTCAACGATCAATGATGCAGAAGGTTTAGGTGCCTCCATTTTATATTCGTTACAAAATGGTGCGGACATCATCATATCGGAATTGGCAAGCAAGGCGGGAATTGGACAGAGCACCAAAGACAAATTGAATAAGGAAGTGGTTTATCAATTAATTCAGGCGTATCTGTCCAGTGATACTTCTGCTACAAATACAGTTTCGCAAATTGGAAATGCATATAGTACCATTTCCGATGCTTATAATGTGGCAAATGCAACGGATTTGTACAATTATAAAGTGTCATTGAAAAACTCATCCCTAAACCTGTCAGATAATCAAGTTGACAAACTTGTGGATATGTATACAGATGCAGATACATTTTCAAAAATATTGGGTTATGCCGGCAATGCACAGAAAGCATTGAAAATAATTACGGCATATATTGAAATGCAGGACTTGGATTTGGCAGTATTGAACAAATTGGATGATGCTTTTAGTTCCATGGATTCAGAGTTTGCCAGTGCAATCCGGTCAATTATGTCAGATCGGACATCAGATTTTCTGACATTTGCGAAGAAAAATTATCTACAGGATGAAGTCATAAAGAAAATGGTAAGTGCCGTGGCAAAATATGGTTCATCACCGGTTGTGTTTGTGAAAAATGTTTGTGCAAATATATTAGGAAAAATATATAAATCCTTTTGTCCAACAGCAGATCAGATCATACAAGCTGGAATGTGTCAGGCATATACATATTTGGCAAGAAATAAAGTTAATAAGCTGCGTAAAGAATTTAAAAACGGGAAAACATCAGCAGAAAAAATAGAGCAATATAAAGTTGTATATGGTTTTTATATTATAACAATGAAAACAACTATGGACAAAGTAGCAGGTTGTGTAAATGGCTCGGATAAGTCAGTAAAACAGGCATTAAAAAGCTGGGCAGGTTCGCTTTCTGGTTTTTCTTATGCTACTTATATGGATCGTTGCTGTTCGGAAGCATCAGCAGATGTATCTGCGGGTCTGTTGAAGATTTCCGGCAATACAGTTACACGCAAGACACCAAGTGGGGCAACAATTGATGGAAATTATGACAGCACAGAGAGCATCAAGGCGCGGTTAGCAGCAATAAAACAGAAATATCCGCCAAATCAAGGAGCAACATGGAAAGGAGATTGGGGTGGAGCAACCCAGTGTTTTGGGTTTGCACGTATGGTATTCTTTTTCCTTTATGGAAAAGAAATGCCAGCTAGATATTATTCTAATGCTCGTTATCAATATAGAGACGAAAATGGTGTAAATAAGGTGGGACAACTGACAGGAAACTTTACAGCGGCACAAGTGCAGCAATTATTTGCGCAGGCTAAAATTGGTGATGTAATTCAGGCCAGTACAACAGCTTCTTCTGGTCAGCATACCATGATTTTTACCGGACTGACTTCAAAAGGAATCACAGTATATGATTGTAATGCCGCAGTGAATGGTTGTGCTCCGGGAGGATGTGGTATCAATGAATGGGAACGTTCTTATTCGGAATTAGCAAAAGGAACATACGGATATGGTTCTTCCAATGGAGGAATTACAATTTATCGTGCTGATAATTATGCGTCAATTTACGGAGATGGCGATGATGTCTTTTATGATGATAGTGCAAATTTTATCATAAAAGATGGTGTTTTAGTAAAATACACGGGATGGCAGCCATTTGTAGAAATTCCGGATACGGTAACAGCGATTGGTGATGAGGCATTTTTGAATAATAAAACGATGATACATGTGCTGATTCCTGATAGCGTGAAGAGTATTGGAAATAGTGCATTTGAAGGCTGTACGAGTTTATTGTCTGTTAGCATACCGGATAGTGTGGAATCAATTGGCGAAAGTGCGTTTTACAGATGTACCAGTCTGGGATATGCGTATTTGCCGAATAATGAGAAGTATACGGTGATAGAGTCGAGTTTGTTTAGAGGATGTAAATGGCTTACGGAAATTGTTATTCCACCACAACTTCTTGAAATTAAAGAGGGTGCTTTTGAAAATTGCAGTTCATTAATAAGTGTAGAATTGCCTAATTCTATTGAAAAATTAGGAGATGAATATGGTCCCGTGGCATACGGTTCTGGTGGTGTATTTCAAAATTGCACATTATTACAAGAAGTAAATATCCCAAAGAATCTTCAATTTTTAGGTGCGTATACTTTTTTTGGATGTTCGACCATTGATAATATTCGTATTCCCAAAAATATTACAAAGACAGGATATTATGGAAATTTTTTTGCAGAATGTGATTCTCTTGAGCATATTACTTTTGATGAAGGTATTACAAACATTGCGGAAGGATTGTTTCATAATTGCACTAGTTTAAAAGAAATTGAATTACCATATACAATAACAGAAATAGGAAACGGTGCTTTTTCTGGGTGCAAAAATTTAAGAGAAATTAGTTTGCCAAGAGGGGTAAGAAAAATAGGAGATGATTATGGAAATGTAGTAAGTGCAGTGGGAGGATGCTTTCAAGGATGTACTTCATTAAAAGAGGTTAAGTTACCGAAAGAATTAGTATATTTAGGAGCATATTCATTTAACGGTTGTATAAATTTGGAAGCAGTGGAAATAAATAAAAAAATAAATGAAGTTGGATATTATGCAAATGTTTTTAGCGACTGCCCGGCTCTAAAGAATATATTATTTGAAAAAGGAATAACCAAAATTCCGGATATGCTTTTTGAAGGCAGTAATGGTTTGGAAAAAATAGAAATTCCTCAAACCGTTACTGCAGTGGGGAGTCGTTCGTTTAAAAATTGTATATTACTAAAAGATATTAAAATTCCAGATTCTGTGAAACAAATAGATGCTAATGCTTTTGAGGGGTGTGTAAATATTGAGGAATTTAATTTTCCTGATACGATTAGTATTTTAGGAAATGGTGTCCTGAAAGGGTGTTCGAAACTAAAAAAAGTTAGGTTTCCGAAAACATTAACGAAGATTCCTGATTGCATGTTTATGGAGTGTAGTTCACTTGAAAATATTGTGACAGGTGAACAAATAGAAACCATAGGTGCGTTTGCGTATAAAGATTGTGTAGCATTTTCTAAAATAGATTTAAAGAATAGTAATGTAAGGAAGATTGGTGACAGTGCATTTAGTGGGTGTAAAGGACTTATTATGGTAGATATGGGAAACCAAATTGAAACCATAGGAAATTATGTTTTTAGTGGATGCAGTAATTTGGAAGAAATATTATTGAGTGAAACAATAAAGGTTATTCCTAAAGGTGCATTTGAAGCATGTTTGAAATTGAAAAAAATTATTTTGACAAATGGAATACAAGAAGTTGAAGAAGATGCATTTAAAGAATGTATTAATTTGCGGGAAATTTTCATTCCGTGTAAAACAAAGAAAATTAGTTCGTTGAGTTTTTCGTATCTAGATATTTTACTAATTAGAGGCGTGGCAGGAAGTTATGCAGAGCAGTATGCAAAAGAAAATGATATTGCTTTTGTTGCACAGCAGATTGCAACGGAGAAAATCACGCTGACTGAAACAGAATTGACATTAGGGCGGAATGAGAAATATCAATTAACCGCAGGATTAAATCCAATGGATTCTACGGATGAAGTTATTTGGTCGTCTTCGGATGAGAAGATTGCAAAAGTGGACAAAACAGGAAATGTTGAGGCAATATCGGCGGGCGAGGCAGTTATCACGGTAAAGGCAGGTGAAAAAACAGCGACATGTAAGGTGACAGTCAACATCCCAATAACAAGCATTTATTTAAACAAAACATCCATAGAATTAAATTCTATTGGTGACAGTTACCAGTTAAATGCAAGTTATTATCCTTCTGATGCAGATGGAGCAATAATATGGAAATCGGATGATGAAGGGGTTGCTTCCGTAGATCAAACAGGAAAAGTGACAGCCGTAGGAAAAGGAACAACGACAATTACTGTTTCATGTGGGAGTGTAAAGGATACATGTACGGTGGTGTCAAAAGGAGAGAGTGATGGTTCACAGATAATCCCATCTCCTGGTTCTCAGCCAAGTGTGAAACCGAATCCAGACAATCAACCGGCGAATACGCCGAAGCCATCTATGACGCCGCAAGTGCCGACAAAAGGGAATATTCCGCAATCGTCACAAACGGTCAATGATGGGAAGAATAGCGGTCAAATGGCTTCTTTGACAAAGATTAAAGGTGTCGTTGCAAAGAATCAAAAGAAGTGCAAAGTAAAAGTTACTTGGAAAAAGGTGCCAAACAGTTTGGGGTATCAGATTCAGTATGCAACAAATAAAAAGTTTAAAAAGGCCAAGAAAAAAACGGTTAAATCAACCTTTGTTACATTAAAGAAGCTGAAAAAGAAAAAGACATATTTTATTCGGATTCGAGCTTATAAAATTGCAGATGGAAAGAAAGTGTATGGAAAGTGGAGATCAGTTAAAAAAGTTAAGGTAAAGAAGAGATAAGGAACAAAGGTGTTGTAGGTTTATCACAACAGTTACAGAAAGTAAATTAAATACGACAAAGGAACAAAACTATCGAAAAACAGGGATGACACAAGCGGAAAAAAAAGCATTAAGTAAAAAAGGACGCTTAAAGTTATTCTTGGGGAAAGTTACTGGCGCTAAAGGTTACCAGCTCCAGTATGCTTTGAATAAAAAGTTCAAAAAGAAAAAGAGCATACAGACCAAGAAAACCAAGTACACCATTAAGAAACTGAAAAAGAAGAAAACGTATTACATTCGTGTCCGTGCCTATAAGATGAATGGCAAGAAAAAGGTGTATGGTAAGTGGAGCACGGTGAAAAAAGTCAAGATAAGGAAGTAATATAAGACGGGTTTTGAAAAAACTTTGAGCGTAGAACGTCCCTCTTATTGGTGGTGTCGTTTTACGCTCTTTTTATATGCCGAAATTTGGCGTGTTTTGCATAATTTATGACTCTTTTTGAGGGGCGTAAGTCGCCTGACAATTGTAAGCAAATATATTGACTTTGTACTTTGATTGTGCTAGTATATATACAAACAAGGGTGGGGCGCAGATGTTCTCCTTGTAGTGATAGAAATAAAAGAATTTAGGTAATTAAGGAGGATACTGTTTGGGAGCAAAAGATTTAGCAGAGAAAAATTTACTACAATACAAAGATGTATTTTCAGACATTGTAAATGTAAACTTATTTGGTGGCAGATGTTATGTGTCGGCGGAAGAGTTGTCGAGAGAACCCGGCGAGTTGATTACGAAAGCCGTATCGGATGATAAACTTCGGCAGTTACAGATGGATGTGCCGATGAAGTGTAAGAAGCACAATAGAAGTTTTTTCTTATGTCTGGAAAATCAGAGTGACAAAAACAACGTTATGCCGGTGCGAGATATGGGATACCAGCATGCCAAATATATGGAGCAGATAAAGGAAGTGAAGGAAAGTAATCGGAAAACTGGAAATTATCCAAACCCGATGACAAAGGAACTTAACGATTCACAGAAATTAAGTCCGGTCATCACTCTGGTTTTGAATTACAGTCAGAATGAATGGGGAAAGCCAAGATGTCTGAATGATATGCTGGAGTTTCCGGAAGATATTGGTGAGGAACTTACAAAATGGATTCCTGAGCATCCCATTTGTATTATTAACCTTGCCAGTCAGCCGGAAACGACAATTCGCCAGTATCAATCGGATTTTAAATACATAGTCCGTTACCTGTCCTGCGGAAATGACAGAAGAAAACTGGATGAATATTTCCAAACAACGGAGTTTCAATTAGACCACCCGGAAGCATTTTTAGATTGGCTATCTGCGGTGACAAATGACAGGAGATATCGGAAAGCAAAAGAATTAATTGAGACAACAGAAGGAAAAGGAGGAAAAATCGATATGTGTGTATTGTTAGATATGTATGAGGAACGAGGAGTAGAGAAAGGAATTTCACAAGGAATTTCACAAGGAATCTCACAAGGAATCTCACAAGGAATTGAGGAAATCAACACATTATATCATTGCTTGTTAGCAGATAATCGAATGGAAGATATACAAAAAGCAATCATAGATACAGAATACCAGAAAGAATTGTTACAGGAGTATGGGATTGGAGAGTAGGAAGAAAGAAAACTCCACAGAAAATATGTGGAGTATCCTATGTTGATTTTATAATTAGTTCTCTTTCCAGACTTCTTTTGCCATATTAAAGGCAGCCCAGGCTTTTGGCCAGCCGGCATAAAAAGCGGCGTGTGTGATAATTTCAGCAATTTCTTCTTGTGTTACGCTATGTTTTTTTGCATTTGCGAGGTGAAATTTCAAAGAACTATCAAGGATACCGCTTGCCATTAGGGTGGTTACGGTTACGATGCTTCGGTCTCTGGAAGAAAGTTTGTCCTCTCTGGACCATACCTCTCCAAACAATACATCATCGTTTAATTCAGCAAATTGTTCAAAAAAAGTGAAGACGGCCATCGGCATGGTGCCCAAGTAATTTGGGTGGCCAAGGTAGATTACATCATATGAGTCGATACTTTTCAGGTATTCTGCAAGAGTAGGTATTGATTTTAGTATAACATGGCGAGTCTTGACAGAGAATTTCCAATATGTTATTGTTGCATCAACTAAAAGTTTACACGAAGAGAAATCGTTATTGCATGAGGGGAAAGCAGTATGTATGAACCAATGTTGGATACATTTCTTGCCGTTGCGGATTGTGGAAGCTTTACGAAAGCAGCGGAACAATTATTTATTTCACCGACAGCAATTATGAAGCAGATGAATTCGTTAGAAAATTTCGAATTATAAGCTGCATTTGATTACTTTTGAGGATGACCACAATGGTATTTTGTTGGAGATTGAACAACTTGGCGAAAAATTTGATTTTTTAATTGGCGTATGTGATTCGCGGACATGGCTTTCTATGTGCGATTTTCTTCCGATTGGACGTTATAAGAAAAATATATTCAAAAAAATTAGAAGTGGAAAGGAACTGACGATGAAAGCAAATTATCATACACACACAACACGGTGTCAGCATGCGTTCGGAGAGGACAGAGAGTATGTAGAAGAAGCAATTCGGGCAGGACTTCGGATATTGGGATTTTCCGACCATTGTCCGTGGATTTATAAAAGTGATTATGTGTCGAATATCCGAATGACGCCACAGGAAACGGATGGTTATTTTTCATCACTTGAAAAGCTTCGCAGGGAATATGAAAAGGATATTGATATTTTTATCGGATTTGAATCCGAATATCTGCCGGAACTGATGGAGGAGCAGGATGCTTTTTTGAAGGATTACCCGGTGGATTACATGATACTTGGACAACATTTTCTTGATTCTGAGAGTGATTTTAATTACAGTGGACGTATGGCAGATGATGAAGACAGATTGATTCGTTATGTGGATTTGTGTATTGAGGGAGCAAGGTCCGGACGCTACTTATATTTGGCACATCCGGATTTGATATACTATACCGGTTCTGATAAAATTTATCAAAGAGAAATGAAACGGTTGTGCGAAGCAATGAAACAGATGAATATTCCGTTGGAATATAATTTGCTTGGTTTGGCAATTCACCGCAACTATCCGGAGGAGCGATTCTGGCAGATTGTACGAAATACAGGTAATTCAGTGATTTTTGGAGTAGACGCTCACAGACCGGAACAGTTTGCCGATAGACAGACATTAGAACTGGCGAAAAAACAGTGTGAGGGAATGAATGTTGTGGAACAATTGACGCTTGACAGATGTAAGACAGAATGATAAGATAACAGCGTTATGTTGCGTATCAACAGGAAAGGAAAGAAAATGGCAGAAGAGCAAAAAGACAGTGAAACAAAAGAGAGGCTGCTAGCATGTGCGAAAAAGGAATTTGTGGAAAAAGGGTATGCAAAAGCTTCACTTCGTGCAATTTGTAGAGAAGCTGGCGTTACGACAGGTGCATTGTATTTCTTTTTTCAGGATAAAGATGATTTATTCTGCTCCCTTGTTTCGCATGTGCTTATTCGTGTTCGGGAACTTATTGCGGCTCATCGTGAGACGGAAGCGGATGAAGCGGCAAAATCGGTTATCTCCAGCGGACATGATGATTCGAGTGAGGTCGAGTTGACAAAGATTTTGGTACATGAACTCTACCGGAATCGAGAGGAAGTTCTGCTTTTGATTAATGGAGCCGGCGGCTCTTCGATGGAAAATGCAGTGGATTTGATTATTGATGAAATGGATGAGCATAATTTAATGCTGACAAAGGCGATGTGTGACGAATTGCAGATTCCGATGATTCATCAAGCGCTTGTGCATTGGATGTCGCATAATCAAGTTGACATGTTCCTTTATATGATTCAACATATTGAGGAGGAAGAACAGGCACTCGCATTTGCCGGACAGGCGATGAATTATCTGCTTGGTGGATGGTATGGAATGTTTGGTGTGCGTGGGTAATATTTTAAGACCTTTTACAGGTCTTTTTAAATAACATCAACATAACAATGTTATGTTAGAAGGGAAAAAATTATGTATTTGGAAATCAAAGATGTCAAGAAAAGTTATGGAGAAGATGGTAGTTTTGTACAGGTGTTAAACGGGATTACTACAGAGGTAGGACAAGGAGAAATGTGTGTTATTCAGGGAACTTCAGGCTCTGGTAAGTCAACCCTTTTAAACTGTATTGGAGGACTGGATACGATGGATTCCGGTTCTGTAAAAGTGGCGGGGACAGAAATTTTTGGAATGAAAAGGGAAGATTTGTTAGAATACCGCCGTGCAAATTTAGGATTTATTTTTCAGTTTTACAACCTTGTACCAAATCTTACGGTAAGAGAAAATATTCAGGTGTGTGAATTTTTGACAGATAATCCGCTTTCGGTCGATGAATTATTAGATACTCTGGGATTGACAGAACACCAGAATAAGTTTCCATTCCAACTTTCCGGTGGACAGCAGCAGCGCTGCGCAATTGCAAGGGCATTAGTGAAAAATCCAAAGTTGTTATTGTGTGATGAACCGACCGGAGCGCTGGACTCAAAGACGTCACGGGAAATTTTGATTTTGCTCGAGAAAATCAATGCGCGTTACGGAACAACAATGCTGATTGTAACGCATAACAACAGTATTAAACAAATGGTTCATCGTGTGATTTTTTTGAAGGATGGACAGATTAAAAAATCGTATACGAATGAAACAAGAGTACCGGCAGACAAGTTGGAGGATTTATAAGATGCAGAAAATTTTAAGAAAAAGAGTTTTACGGGATTTGAAAGAAAATTTCTTTCGCTATCTGGCACTGGGACTTTTAATTATTCTTTGCATGTATATGATTGGCTCTTTAGTTGGTGCAGGAGAAACAATTGTGCAGGGAGTGGATGAACAGGCTGAGAAAAATCACATGGAAGATGGTCAGTTTACCTGTTTTGTGCCGCTATCAAAAGATAATAAAAAAGTGCTTGCAGAACACGATGTGGAACTGGAAAAGATGTTTTACCTGGATTTTGCCAAGCAGAAAGAGACGATTCGTGTATTCCAAAACCGTCAAAAAACCAATTTAGTTGCACTGCGCGAGGGCCGTTTGGCAGAAAAAGAGAACGAAATTGTGTTAGAGAGACGTTATGCGGAGGAACATCAATATACGGTAGGTAGTCAGATTACGCTTGGAAAAATCAAACTTCGGGTGACCGGTATTGCAACGACGCCGGACTATGATGCTCCGCTTCGCAAAATGTCGGATACGATTGTAGACAGTAAAAATTTTGGTACGGCGTTTGTCGGTAAACGAGCGTACATTAAATTGAAACAGTCTCATCTGGCAACACAGTCAGAGGAATACTTGTATGCTTACCGTCTCAAAGGAACGACAACTTCTGACGACGTCAAAGATATTTTGAATGATTTTAAAGTGGATGCGGACGAAATATCGGATTCATTCTTTCAGGATTATTGGGATAGAACCGGTGGTAAAGTGACCAATATCGATGATGGAATTGATGATTTGTCAAAAGGCGCAAAAAAACTGGCAGATGGACTTCGGAAACTTAACCGTTATAAAAACAAACTGAACCTTGTGCCGGAAAAATTGTTTGAAAGCGCATTAGAGCAGACCGAAGATGCATTAAAGGAAAATGGCACATCAGTATCGTTGTCTGAGAAAAATTATGCCGATGAGTTGGAGCGTATGATTGCATCACAGTCGGGTATTACTGTTATGGCGTGGAAGAGTGCCAAAGAAAATCTGGATGCCCTTAAACAGTATAAGGATGGACTGTTGTCGTATACCGATGGCGTGGAAAAAGCAGGTGAAGGTGCTTCTAAATTGCAGGATGGTATGGATGAACTGAAAAATGGCGCAGATGAATTTATCGATGAGATGGATGTGAATCTTGCCAATTTGCAGTCTTTTGTGACGGCGGAAGATAATCCGAGAATTGGTGCCTCGGCAGATGATCAGAAAATTAATATTTCGGCAGGGCTTGTGTTTGGTGTCATTTTGATTATTTTATTTGCCTATGTGATTTCTGTCTTTACTGTACATAGCATTGAAAAAGAGAGTTCTATCATTGGAACTTTGTATGCACTTGGGGTAGCCAGACGCGAACTGATGCGTCATTATCTGATGCTGCCGGTCGTGGTAACGACCCTTGCCGGAATCCTTGGCTTTTTGGCAGCAGTCAGTCCGGTCGGAATCCCTGTACAGATGCAGGATTGCCTTGCGTACTTTTCTATGCCGGAAATCACAGTTCAAGTACCGATATATTTGATTCTTTACGGCGTATTTATGCCGCCGGTTATGGCATGTGTTGTCAATTATATTGTAATTCGGAAGAAACTTTCAAGGACAGCTCTTTCGCTGATACGAAATGAGACGAAAAAGAAAAAGCAGAAAGCGGTTCAATTAGGGAAAATGAGCTTTTTGAAAATGTTCCGTATCCGCCAGATGTTGAGAGAATCCCGTGCGGGTATTACAGTGGCGGTCGGTATGTTTATTGCTTTGCTCTGCATGATGATTAGTTTAGACTGCTATGAGCTGTGTGTTCATGTGCGTGATAATAACATTGCAGACACGAATTACAATTATATGTATACGCTGAAATATCCGGAAAAAGAGGTGCCGGATGGCGGCAGTCCGGCGTTTGCTAAGACGATGAAAAAACAGATTTACGGTTATAACTGGGATGTTACGGTTCTTGGAATCGAAAAGGGAAATTCGTACTTTGATGCTAATGTTGAGAAGGGAAAAGGGAAAGTAGTTGCTTCGTCTGCCCTTGCCCAGAAATATGAGTTGGCTATTGGTGACGAATTTACGTTAAAAGATGAGGAAACGGATACCTTATATGCGTTCGAGGTGACCGATATCTGCCAGTATGCTCCGGCGTTTTATGTCTTTATGGACATTGATAGTGCCAGAGATTTGTTTGGTGAGCAGGATGATTATTATAATACCATTTTTTCGAATAAAGATTTAAAGATTCCTTCCGGACGTTTATACGCAACAACGACGAAGGAAGATATTGAGAAATCAGCGGATGTATTTATGCAGATGATGGTCAGCATGGTTATTACCATAACGATTGTTTCCGCGTTAATTTTTATCCTTGTGATGTATTTAATGATGAAAGTGATGATTGACCGCTCTGCATATTCCATTTCATTAATGAAGGTATTTGGATTCCGGACAAGAGAAATTCGGAAACTTTATCTGGATGGAAATTTTTATATTGTGCTTGTTTCCGCAATTGTCAATATACCGTTATCAAAGGCAATTATGGATTGGATGTACCCAAGATATCTGGTAAGCAACATTGCATGTGGACTGGATTTATCGTTTGAGCCATGGCTGTATGTGGCAGTCTTTGCTTTGATAATGATTTGTTATTTTGTTATCAATCGTGTACTGGTTGGCCGATTAAAGAAGATGACACCGGCAGAGGTACTTAAAAATCGAGAGTAAAAAAATGTGGTGGGAATTGAAAGGATGTGTTAGAATAGAGAAAATTGCAATGGAAATAAGTGAGTGATAGGTATGAGCCGGTACAAAAAAGAGATTGTTAAGCATTTGTCTGCTCTGATGCAGGAAGGGCCAATTGAAGAAAATAAAAATTATATCCAGCACGGCGATGTGACGGTTTTTGATCACTGCATCGCTGTTGCGGAATACAGCTGTAGAATGGCGGAGTTTCTGCATCTTTCCGTGAATCGAAAAGCGATGATACGGGGAGCATTGCTTCATGATTATTTTTTGTATGACTGGCATAATCCGGACAATGGCCATCGACTGCATGGCTTTTCTCATCCTTATACATCACTAAAAAATGCGAAAAGGGATTATTCGATTACAAAATGGGAAGCTGATATTATCGTAAAGCATATGTTTCCATTAACGATTGTACCACCACAGACAAAGGAGGCATGGATTGTCTGCTTAGCAGATAAAATATGTGCCGGCGAGGAAACAATAAAAGGGATACGAAAAAGAAAACGGAGAAAAAGCAGATGATAATATGGAGCTGTACAATTGTTTTAAGTTTTTTTGTGTATAGTTTTTTGGGATGGCTGTGGGAGTCGACAGTTTGTTCTTTGCATAATGAGAAACAGTTGATTAACCGGGGATTTTTATTAGGACCATTGTGCCCGATTTATGGTGCGGGAGCACTTTGCTGTTATTTTGCGTTGTATTACGTGGAAAATCCAGCAGCGGTGTTTGTTCTGTCCGCTCTTTTGTGCTGTGCATTGGAATATCTTGTCTCGTATACGATGGAAAAGATGTTTCACACAAGGTGGTGGGATTATAGTGATTTCCCATTTCATTTAAATGGGCGGATTTGTCTGTACGGTGCGCTGGCATTTGGAATTGGGTGCTTTTCCGTGAGGTTTTTTGTGCAGCCGGCACTGTTTCGTTTATTTTCCTATATGGAACCCTGGGGCTTATTCGTGGTGAGCGTAGTTTTTTTTGTGTTGTTTATTACTGATTTGCTTTTAACGATAGCAAACTGGAAGCAGTTAAACAAGCACTTGGCAACCATTCATGCCTACCTCAATGGTTCCGCAAATCAAATTATGGAAAATTTCTCAGAGAAAATCCCGGAGTCGCTCATCAGCGATGAAAACGGTATACGGGTAAAAATCCGCAGGGTATCAGTCCTTTTGCAGAAAAGAGAACTGCGCTTTTTTGGGGCATTTCCGAAGTTAAAGATTTATGCGTATGATAAGACGATTAAAAAACTTCAGTTAAAAGAGAGATGGAGTGAGTTTCGGGAGCGGAAATTAAAGCGGTAAAGGAGGACGATTTGTGAAAAAAGAGCAATTGGTACGTCATGAATTTGAGCCGGTATATGATAAAAATTCTGAAATTTTAATTCTGGGAAGTTTTCCTTCCGTGAAGTCGAGAGAACAGGGCTTTTATTATGGGCATCCACAGAACCGTTTTTGGAAGGTGTTAGCTGCCATTGTACAGGAGAAGATACCGGATTCCATTGAAGAGAAAAAGGAAATGTTGTTAAGAAATCACATCGCAGTATATGACGTGATTTGGCAGTGTAAGATTACCGGTTCGAGTGACAGCAGCATTAAAGATGTGGTACCGGCAGATATTACGACTATAGTAGAACTATCGAAAATAAGGAAAATCTATGCAAATGGGAAACTGGCGGAAAAACTTTTTTCGAAGTATCAGGAAAAGAAGGTTGGAATAAAAGCAATTGGACTTCCCTCGACGAGTCCGGCAAACGCAGCCTATTCTTTGGAGCGGCTTGTTGAAATCTGGTCAGAACAGATAAAACAGAAATAAAAAGGACTACGAATCATAAGCGATGGATCGTAGTCCTTTTTCGATAGGCAATTGCTAATAATTACGGAGCTGCCGGTACCGGTGTCTCGGTAGGTACAGCAGTTGCATCCGTGTAATTATCCGGATTTACCGGTGTGTTATCGGATGGTGTACCTGGAACGTCTGGTGTTTCCTGTTTTACCGGAAGTGCCTCGGCACGTTTTACAGCACTATCAAAAGAGGCTTTATAGGAATTGTATTCACTGTATCCTTTCAGGCGTTTGATGGCTGCCTTTCCATCTTTAATCAGGGCTTTTGTTGTTGCATTATAGTATGTTCTCTTTTTCAAAGTGTCAATGTACCATTTTGCCTTTTTTAAACGGTTTGCCTTTAATGTATTGTTTGCCTCAGTTGCTGCGTTTTCTGCATCAATCTTTTGCTGTTTCTGTATTTTATCTGCCTCATCGGCTTTTGCTTCTTTAATAGCCTTTTCCCATTTGTTTTTAACAATATCTTTTAGTGAGTTATATTTGGTAGCAACTCGCTCTTTATAAGGACCTTGTGCATATTCGTCCGGAATTTTTGCAATAATTGCATTTACTTTGTCATACTCATTCTCAAAAGCGGAAGCAGTTTTTACGTCCTTAATTTTATATTTTTCAAAAGCGGAAACAACCTTTTCTGCTTCTTTTTTTGAAGAGGATAACTTGTATTCCTTTTCCCAGTTTGACTTCCTGTCGCTGTTTTGCTGCGAATAATAATCATAGCCGCCCGGACGCTGGCTGTAATAGCGTTTTAGCGGATTATAACTGATTTCCTTTGCCGAGGAAGATAAGTTTCCACCGGATACTCTTCGCAGTTCAATGGTTTCCGGAAGGTCAAAATTTGCCTGTTTTTTGTTCTTATGAAGTCCGTTCATAAAACTTGACCAGATGCGGAGCGGATAGGTGCTTCCGTACATACCAGGCATTTTGCGTGGCGTGTCGTAACCAATCCAGACAGCCGTTGTGTAGTAACTTGAAAAACCGCAGAACCAAGCATCTTTGTTGCTGCTTGTTGTACCAGTTTTACCAGCGTAGATTTGCTTGCTGTTATATCCTGCATGACCGGTTCCGTAAGATTCGTTAAATGTGCCCTGCATCATATCTTTCATAATGAAAGATGTGTCTGCGGAGTAGACTTCCGTTTCACTGTCCTCGATTTCTGGTGCCTCGTAAACGGTTCCGTTTGTTTCGTGTTCAATCTTAACAAGACAGGTGCGGGAACTCATTTTACCATTATTCTCCAGTGTGGCATAACCTCGGCACATATCGTTAATTGTAACACCATAAGTGAATCCGCCTAAAGAAACCGCCGGAGCCAGATTATCGGCATAGGAGAGGGAAGAAAACTGCAGTTTATCTAAATAGTTCATCGCAGTTTCCGTACCGACTTCTTTGAAAATCTGGAAAGCAACGGTATTTAAACTTCGCGCAAGTCCTTCGCGGACGGTGACATTTCCATGATAGCCACCGCCACTGTTACTTGGACTGTAACTTTTTTTGTTGGTGTTATCCCAATAGACTTTGTGGTCGTTGATAACGGTTGAGCCATTGATAACGCCATTGTCAATGGCCGGTGCGTAATCTAAAAGCGGTTTAATGGTAGAACCAGGCTGGCGCTTTGAAAGAAAGGCACGGTTATACTGGTCGTTCTGTGTTCTGCCACCCACCACGGCAACCACATATTGTGTTTCGTTGTCGATACACATGGCAGCACTCTGCAATGCATATTTTTTCGTTTTTTTGCTTTTCTCCGTAAAGGTTGATAAGGTTTTGGATACGGATTTCTGCAGGCGCTTTTGAATCTTTGGATTCAGCGAAGTGTATATTTTATAACCACCTGCGCGGATTTCTGCTGAGCGTTTGCTGTATTCCGTGGAGTATTTTTTGTTATAAGTATCCTGATCTTTTTTCGAAGAAAAATTGTACTGGAACTTAAAGCCATGCTCTTTCATTAACTGGATGGCAGCCCGGTCAATGGCATAACTCATCATATAATTTTCTGAAGAGGAACTGGTGTCCAGACCGACAATAGTTATTTCTTCATTTTTTGCTTTAGTAAACTGTTTTTTTGTGATATAACCCTGTTCTAACATGTTATTAAGAACCTGAAGCTGTTTTTCCTTGGCAAGCTTCATACTTGCAATCGGATTATAATTATTTGGGCTGTTGGAAATACCACAGAGCATGGCAGCCTGACCAAGTGTTACATCTTTGGCAGAGCAGCCAAAGTAAAATTTGCTTGCGGTTTCTACGCCATAACACCGGTTGCCATAGAAGTTACTATTGCAGTAGAACTCCATAATGTCAGCTTTGTTGTATTTTTGTTCCAGTGCCGGTGCAAGTAAAACTTCGGTTAATTTTCTGCCGAAAGACTGCTTTTGCGACAGCAGATTATTTTTGATAACCTGCTGGGTAATGGTACTTCCACCCTGAGTGATTTCTCCTTTATTTGTAATGAGGGAAATGCCCGCACGTGTAATTGACTGTAAATCAATGCCGCGGTGTTCCATAAATTTTTTGTCTTCGGTTGCTATGTATCCGTATTGGATATATTCCGAAATTTTATTGATTTTTACATATTTATAAGAGCCACTGTCGATTTCACCAATTTTCTTCCCATCTTTGTCGTAGATGACAGTGTTGGAAAACATATGAAAACTGTTTTCGTTCAGGTTTGACAGTTTGTCGTATGCCTGCTCACAGGCATCCTGATACATTGGAAGCATTTTGGCATACAAAATTCCACCGGCAATTCCACCAATAATTAAAACCAGTAAAATTACATTCAGAATAACTTTTGAAAATGTCAGGCAGAAATTCAAAATATGGTAGAGCAGGACAAAAGGGAAGGAAATAATCTTGCAGGTGATGTCAAACCAACGTTTGTCAACACGCATTTGTTTGATGCTATTTTTCCATTCGTTCCATTTGGCTTTCATGTGTTGCCTCCTTCTTCTTTTTATTCAGCTTAATGATATTATGGATCCAGACCCCCAATAATAGGAGAAGAATCCAGTTTACCACATTTTTATAAAATGGCTGCCGTATCAAACAGTAATTTGGTGATGTTGTATTTACGTAAATTGTAATCTGTTGTCCGGCCTCATTGGATATGCCAAAGAGATGTGGCAGGATAAAAAATTTATCTTCCTTATATTCTGTTCCTTCATATTGATAAGAAAGTTCTGCCATCGGAATCAGGAGAAGAAAACCGTCCGTCTTTTTTGCAACAATGGTGGCGGTAGTTTTTTCATAGCTTCCGTAGTTAAGTATACGGCTGCACATATCGATGTTCATAAAGAGCAGAACCATCAAAAGAAAGAATAGTATTACCAAACGGGGCAGTAACGGCGGTGTCTTGCGAACCCGCTGTTTCCGTTCTTTTTTTTGCATAAAAGTCCTCCATTTTTCGTAAATTATTCTTTATTATACAATTAAAAAGGCAATTTGTAAAACCTTATATGCCAATTTGTCCTTCTTTTATGCTATTTTTCACAGAAGAGGGGTGAAAAATAGAATAGACAATTACAGAGGGATTGGATATAATAAGGACAAATGCAGGAGAGGAAAGATGGTTATGAGCAGACGAAGAATGCATCAAAAGGATGCGATTATTTTGGCAGGATTATTAGGCGGTGTGTTATTGCTGTTGTTTTCTCCACTTTGGGGACCGATGATCTGGCGTGCACCGGCATCGTTTTCAGAACCGGTGGCTGTATCCGGTCAGGCAACAAAAAAAGAAGAAAAAAAAGAAACGAAAGAAGAGCCAAAACAGCTTCCTATCGTAAATGAGGAAGGGATGACGCTTGCAGAGCGTATCAACACGCCGAAAGGATATACAAGAGAAGAGGCAGAAAAGGGAAGCCTTGTGGAGTTTTTACGAAAATATTCCTTAAAAAAATCTACAGGTGTAGTAAAAACGTGGGATGGAAAAAAGGCAAAGGACATCACCAACACGCCGGCGGTTTTCAAACTTCCGTTAGCAAAGGAGAATCTTCAGTGGGCCGGCGGTTCCGTGATTCGATTATATACCGAGTATTTGTGGGAAAATCAAATGTATGACAAAATCTCTTTTCAGTTTTCCGATGGCTTTGCAGCACAGTATCAAAAGTGGAGAGAAGGATTCCGCATCCGCAAAGATGCGACCGGCGCAATTTGGGTCAATGGTGGTGAACTGGATAAAACGAGGAAAAATCTGGAAGCATATCTGCACTGCGTTTTGACTTATACATCGGTTTCAACCTTGGAAAAAGAGACGAAAAAGATTAAAAAAGATAACTTGCAGACCGGTGATTTGTTTTTGGATGCAGCGACCGGTGATGCGGCAGTGGTTGTTGATGTGTGTGTCAATGAAAATGGCGAGAAGGCATTTTTACTTGGAAAGGGCGGAAAGCCCGCAAAACAGTTCCATCTGCTCACAAATCCGGCACACGAGATGGACCCATGGTATTACGAATCGGAATTACAGTACCCGTTTGTAACATCAGAGGGAGAATTTAAGAAGGGTTCTCTTCGTCATCCGACCTATTTGGATTGATTGTAGAAAATATGCACAAAAAAGCATGTAATATTGTTATTTTTTTGACAAAGTGACAAAAACCTCAAAAAAAACGATAAAAAAGGTTGAAGAATTTGTCGATTGCCTATATAATGGGAAATGTTGAAAAATATTAGTGAAAAAGAAAATTTCGAAAGGAGTTCATTATGAGCGAAAATACTTGTCTTGAGAAGCAGCCTCTGTGTGATGAGATGCTGCAGAAGATGGACACATATTGGCGTGCAGCAAACTATTTGTCCGCTGGTCAGTTGTATCTGTTGGATAACCCGCTGCTTCGCAAACCACTTACTATGGATCATGTTAAAAAGAAAATTGTAGGTCACTGGGGAACAGTACCGGGACAGAACTTTGTCTGGACTCACTGTAACCGTGTTATCAAACGGTATGATCTGGATATGATTTACATTTCCGGTCCTGGACACGGCGGAAACTTCCAGATTGCCAATACCTACATTGATGGAACATACAGTGAAATCTATCCTAATATTTCTCAGGATGTTGAGGGTATGCAGAAGCTGTTCAAGCAGTTCTCATTCCCATGTGGAGTACCAAGTCACTGTGCACCGGAGACTCCGGGTTCAATTAATGAAGGTGGAGAGCTTGGTTATTCAGTCGCTCATGCGTTTGGTGCCGTATTTGATAACCCGGATTTGATTGCAGTTCCAGTAGTTGGTGACGGTGAATCTGAGACAGGCCCACTGGCAACTTCCTGGCAGTCCAATAAATTCTTAAATCCGATCACAGATGGTGCGGTTCTTCCAATCCTTCATATGAATGGATACAAGATTAGCAATCCTACTGTATTTGCACGTATGTCTCATGAAGAAGTAGAGAATTTCTTCAAGGGATGCGGATGGGATCCGATCTTTGTAGAAGCAAAAGATGAAATGAACGATGGTATCGATCCGGAAGATCATATCGCTATGCACAAGGCTATGTGCGAGGCTATGGACAGCTGTATCGAGAAAATTAAAGCAATTCAGAAACATGCTCGTGAAAATAACGATGCAAAGAGAGTTGCTTGGCCGATGATCGTACTTCGTACTCCGAAGGGATGGACAGGTCCACGAGTAGTAGACGGACAGAAAATCGAAGGTTCTTTCCGTGCACATCAGGTTCCTATGTCAATGGAAAAACCAGAGCATTTGGATCAGTTGAGAGAGTGGCTGCTTAGCTACAAACCAGAAGAACTCTTCAATGAAGACGGAAGCGTTAAACAGGAGATCGTTGATATGGCTCCTAAGGGAAATGCTCGTATGGGTGCTAACCCACATGCAAACGGTGGTCTTCTTTTGAAAGATCTTCGTCTCCCGGATTTCCGTGAGTATGGTGTAAAAGATGTTGTTCCTGGTGAGACTCAGGCACAGGATATGATCGAGCTTGGTGCTTATGTGCGTGACATCTTCACATTGAATAAAGAAAATAAAAACTTCCGTATTTTCGGACCGGACGAATCTATGTCTAACCGTCTGTATCACGCATTCGAAGTTGAGAATCGTCCTTGGAATGCAAATATGTACAGTGATGATGACAACCTTGCACTGGATGGACGTATCATGGATGGTATGCTTTCTGAGCATATGTGTGAAGCATGGCTGGAAGCTTATCTTCTTACCGGACGTCATGGTTTCTTTGCTTCTTACGAAGCATTTATCCGTGTTGTAGATTCGATGGCAGCACAGCATGCAAAATGGTTGAAAGTAACAAACCAGCTTTCCTGGAGACAGCCAATTGCATCCTTGAACTTCATTTTGACATCGAATGTATGGCAGCAGGATCATAATGGATTTACACATCAGGATCCAGGTTTCTTAGATCATTTGGCTAACAAGAAGGCAGACGTTGTACGTATGTACCTTCCACCAGATGCAAACTGCTTGCTTTCCTGCTTTGATCATTGTGTAAAGAGCAAGAACTATGTTAATGCAATTGTTGCATCCAAACATCCAAGCAAACAGTGGCTGACAATGGAGCAGGCTGTTAAACACTGTACACAGGGTATCAGTGTTTGGGAATGGGCTAGTAACGACCAGAATGCTGAGCCGGATCTTGTTATGGCATGTTGTGGTGATACACCAACACTTGAGACTCTTGCTGCTACAACAATTCTTCGTGATGCAATGCCTGAATTGAAGATTCGTGTAATTAACGTAGTAGACTTGTTTAAACTTGAGTCTGACAGTAAACATCCACATGGTCTTTCTGACCGTGAGTATGATGCTCTGTTTACGAAGGATACACCGGTTATCTTTGCATTCCACGGATATCCAACACTCATTCATGAGTTGACTTATGAGCGTCATAATAAAAATGTTTCTGTACATGGTTATCAGGAAGAGGGTACAATTACTACTCCATTTGATATGCGTGTTCAGAACGAGATTGACCGCTTCAATCTTGTTAAAGATGCAATTATGCACCTTCCACAGCTTGGAAACAAAGGTTCTTACCTTATCCAGCAGATGAACGACAAATTGGTTGAGCATAAACAGTATATTGCGGAATATGGTCAGGATCTTCCTGAAATTCGCGATTGGAAATGGCACAAATAATTTCACTGTAAGGTGAATGAGAGGGGGGCTGTCAGTGGGCAGCCCTCTTTGTTTTGGAAAAATAAAGGGGAATGAAAATGAAGGTAGTTGCAACCATTTATACAGATTTTTCTGAAAAATTTGGAATCCCAAGGCAAGGAGCGTTGGCTCATGAGTCCGAAGGAATTATCGTATTTGAACCGGAATACCGCATGGAAGAGGCACTGCGTGGTATTGAGAAATATTCTCATTTGTGGCTTTTGTGGCAGTTTTCAGAAAATGTATCGAAAAAATGGTCGCCTACTGTCAGACCTCCGAGACTGGGAGGAAATAAGCGAGTAGGCGTGTTTGCCACCCGCTCACCATTTCGCCCGAATCCGATTGGACTAACTGCCGTTCGACTCATTGGTGTGGAGCAGACAAAAAATAAGGGAGCGGTGCTTCGGGTTGCCGGCGTAGACTTAATGAATGGAACGCCGATTTATGATATTAAGCCTTATTTACCGTATGCGGACAGTATCCCGGAGGCATCTTTAGGCTTTGCCGGTGAGCATTTAATGGATGTGCTTGAGGTAGTATGTTCTGATGAATTATGGGGGAAAATACCAGAGGATAAAAGAGGAGCATTAGAAGAGGTATTGAGCCAGGATCCAAGACCGGCTTATCATGAAGATGAGACGAGAAAATATGGTATGGAGTTTTCCGGGTTTGATATTATTTTCCATGTAAAGGAAAAGGTTTTATATGTGGACGAGATTAAGAAAGGAAACTTGACAACAAAATCAAAGTTGTTATAATAAGTATATCCTATCAAAATTATATGAAAAGGAGTGCGAATTATGGACTCATTAATATATTTAGACAATGCTGCAACGACAGCAGTTAAGCCGGAAGTTTTTGAACAGATGATGCCTTACTTTATGGACACATATAGTAATCCGGCGAGTGTTTACAGTTTTGCCGGAAAAGCAAAGAAAGCGGTTGACGATGCGAGAGAGCAGATTGCAAATGCTTTGAATGCGAAAACACCGGCAGAAGTTTATTTTACTGGAGGCGGAAGCGAGGCTGACAACTGGGCAATTAAGATGACAGCAGAAGCTTATCAGAATAAAGGAAAACACATTATTACAACGAAAATTGAGCATCACGCCGTACTTCATACGACTGCATGGTTAGAGCGCAAAGGCTTTGAAGTGACTTATCTCGATGTGGATGAAGATGGTTTGATTTCGTTGGACGAACTGGAGAAAGCTATTCGTCCGGATACGATTTTGATTTCTGTGATGTTTGCCAATAATGAAATTGGAACGATGGAGCCTATTAAAGAGATTGGTGCCATTGCAAAAAAACATGATATTTTGTTCCACACGGATGCGGTTCAGGCATTTGGTCATGTGCCGATTGACGTGCAGGAAATGAACATTGATATGCTCAGTGCAAGCGGTCATAAATTCCATGGTCCGAAAGGAATTGGATTTATGTATCTGCGCAACGGCGTAAAGATTGGACCATTGATTCATGGTGGTGCGCAGGAGCGATCCCGTCGTGCCGGCACACATAATGTACCGGGAATCGTTGGTATGGGTGCAGCGACTGCACTGGCTGTACAGAATATGGAAGAAAATGCGAAAAAGCAGATTGAAGTCCGCGACTATTTGATTTCCCGTATTGAGAAGGAAATTCCTTATGTAAAAGTGAATGGTCACAGAGAGAAGAGACTTCCAAATAATGTAAATGTATGCTTCCGATTTATTGAGGGAGAGTCCCTTCTGATTATGCTTGACCAAAAAGGAATTTGTGCATCGAGCGGCTCGGCGTGTACATCCGGTTCTTTGGATCCTTCACATGTATTGCTGGCAATTGGACTTCCTCATGAGATTGCACATGGTTCGCTTCGTTTGACGTTGTCCGAAGAAACAACCAAAGAAGATGCTGATTATGTTGTGGACAATCTGAAAATGATTGTTGAGAGACTTCGCAGCATGTCACCTCTTTATGATGATTTTGTAAAGAAAGAAAGCGAGGGAAAATAAATGTACAGTGAAAAAGTAATGGATCATTTTTCAAATCCGAGAAATGTTGGCGAGATTGAAAATGCCAGTGGTGTAGGAACAGTCGGAAATGCTAAGTGCGGCGATATCATGAGAATGTACTTAGACATTGATGAAGATACAAAAATTATTAAAGAATGTAAATTTAAGACATTTGGATGCGGCGCAGCAGTTGCGACCAGCAGTATGGCAACGGAACTGGTAAAAGGAAAAACGATTTACGAGGCACTGGAAGTGACAAACAAAGCAGTAATGGAAGCTTTGGATGGACTTCCACCGGTAAAAGTTCACTGCTCGCTTTTGGCAGAGGAAGCCATTCATGCTGCTTTGTGGGATTACGCTGAGAAGCATGGAATTAAGATTGAAGGATTGGATAAACCAAAGGCAGACATTAATGATGAAGAATAAGAAAACCGTAGTGGTAGGCATGTCCGGAGGGGTTGATTCCTCTGCGGCTGCCTACCTTTTAAAACAACAGGGATACGATGTGATTGGCGTAACGATGCAAATCTGGCAGCAGGAAGATACCTGCACCATCGAGCACGAAGGCGGATGCTGCGGTCTGAGTGCTGTCGAGGATGCCAG
>ENA-OPCS01000437-OPCS01000437.1-human-gut-metagenome-genome-assembly--contig:-NODE-437-length-33140-cov-2.173281_pt1 | contig 33140 bp, 28 predicted proteins | sample MGYA00241256_ERZ501492 | MGnify/ENA primary metagenome ERZ501492 (study PRJEB25962, sample SAMEA2042512) | human gut metagenome | biome: human gut; feature: human-associated habitat; material: faeces... | reverse complement strand
AATCAGTTAGAGTTTGGAAATGACCAGGTTCATTTTGAACATTTTGACTTGCGAAGTGTAATTCAGTCGATAGTAAATTCCTCTGATATTTTGTTCCGTCAGAAAGAAGTTACGTTGTCATATCATCCGGATGAGGAACCAATTATGGTTTGGGCAGATGAGTATATGATTGAGGAGGTTGTCAGCAATTATGTGAGCAATGCACTTAATCATGTGAAATACGAGAATAAAATTGAAATTAAGACGATTCGGAAAGGTGACCATGTATGCACCAGCGTATTCAATACCGGAGATCCGATTCCGGAGGAAGATATGGATAAAATCTGGTCGAAATTTTACAAAGTGGACAAGGCAAGGACAAGAGAATATGGTGGCAATGGAATTGGTTTATCTATCGTAAAAGCCGTTATGGATGCCCATAATCAGAAGTTTGGTGTGAAAAATTATGACAATGGTGTCGAATTTTGGTTTGAACTTGACGTGAAAAGTGTTGATTGATGGACGGGATATGTGCTATAATAAATAAACTGGATTTAATTGTAAAAGGAGGGGTTTTTTGAGACAGATACGTTTTTTATGTGCCGTTTTGGCTGTGTCCGTTCTATCCCTTACCGGATGTGCGGATATAAAAAATTTGTCTGAGGAGCAGGAAAATGAAATTGCGGAGTACGCAGCAGGTGTTTTGCTCCAAAATTCTGACAAATATCCGTACCGGCTTATCGCAAAAGAAGAAAAAGAGGTTACAGAAACGCCGACACCGATGCCGGCGACACCGACACCAACATCGGCAGCTGCACAGGCATCAGACGCACCACAGGAATCGCAGCCGGAACAGACAGCAGCTACACCGGAAGATTCCAAAAAGGAAGTATCGTTAGATGATTTATATCATCTGAAAGGTGTTTCGATTTTGTATACTTCTTATCGTCTGGCAGATAAATACGGAAGTTCACAGATTCGTGCCGAACAGGGGAAAAAACTACTTGTTGCAGAGTTTTCACTAAAAAATAATTCCGGTGCGAAAAAAAAGGTTAAACTGATTGACAGACGAAAAATCACCTATCAGCTGAATGTGGACGGAACAACTTATTCTCCACAGATTAGTTTATTGGAGAATCAACTGGATTATTTGGAAACTGTGATTGCGAAAGGAAAGTCACAGAAGGCAGTGTTAGTATTTCAGGTAGATAAAAATGCGACAAACGCTTCTACAATTGATTTGTCGATTGAAGAAGGGAATAGTAAAGCATCAGTGAAAATGAAGTAGGAGGCGTTTATGTATCAGGAAAAAAAGAAGTCATTTTAGTTACCGCAGAACAAGAACGGCGCAAAGTCAGAACCCTTCATACAATGGGGTTGGATGCAGATGCCGGTCAGTTTGATGATATTGATGACATGGAGTAAGGAGGAGAGAGACAATGGCAGTAGAAACAGGAATTTTATTAGAGAGTGGTACCAATGAGCTTGAATTATTGGAGTTTGTGGTTGGTAATCAGCATTATGGAATCAATGTGGCAAAGATTAATGAACTCTGTCCGTATCAAGAGCCAACGATGGTGCCGAATGCACATGAGTACATAGAGGGAATCTTCATGCCGAGAGAACGGCTGATTACCGTAATTGATTTGGCGAAAGCGTTAGGTGTTCAGCCAAGCGCTGACACATCTCATGATATGTATATTATTACGAATTTTAACCGTCTACACACAGCGTTTCATGTTCAGCAGGTGCTTGGTATTCACCGTGTATCATGGAAAGACATCGCAAAACCGGACTCTACCATTAGTGGAAATGGTAAAGGGGTAGCCACCGGCATTACAAAGATTAACGGAAGAATAATTATTGTTCTTGACTTTGAGAAAATTGTTACGGAAGTTAATCCGGAAACGGGACTTAAGCTGTCTGAGATTGAGGCAATGGGTGAGCGCTCCCGTATTGATTACACAATCCTTCTTGCGGAGGATTCACCGCTGCTTCTTGAGATGTTGAAGAAATGCTTAACAAAGGCTGGCTATTCACATTTGATTCCAACAAGCAACGGACTGGAAGCATGGAACACTTTGGACCGCATGATGAAAGATGGTGCGGTGATTGGAAAAGATATTTCACTTGTTATTACGGATATTGAAATGCCACAGATGGATGGACATCATCTGACCAAGAAAATTAAAGAAGACCCTAGATTTGAAGGACTTCCGGTTGTTATTTTTTCATCTTTGGTAAATGATGAGATGAAACGTAAAGGAGAGGCACTTGGTGTAGATGCCCAGCTTTCTAAACCGGAGATTGGCAGATTGGTTCATCAGCTGGACCTTTTGCTTAAATAAGAAGTTTGTGCTTTGGCAAGAGGAGGTGTGACATTTGACCTTATGTAGAAAATGTGGAAAAGAAATTCCGGATGGCGAAGAATTGTGTGAAGACTGTAAAAATGAAGAATCACAGATGGATGAGGCTTATTTGGAAGAATTGATGCAGAGCATGAGTGATGAAGAGAAAGAACCGGAAAATGCAGGTGAACCGGCACCCGTTATGGACGAACAGGTGGAGGAGAAACCGGCAGAAGAAGCTTCTGATGGAGAAGCGGATGTAAATGAACTTTTGACACTGCTTTCGCAGGATTATGAAGATTATGATGAGCCGGATTCCGCAGTGCAGCCGGAGGAGGAGGTTCAAACAGCAGAGCCTATGGATGAAAGTCCGGCTGAGACTTCTCTTTTTCGGGAAGATGATGAGGAAAGCGTATTTGCCGATGATGCAGATGCTTTATCTGTAGATGATATTTATGATGATGCACTTTCTGCTGTGGATTACAGTGAGGCAGATGAGGCACCGGAATTTCCTGAAATTGAGGAAGAATTTGTTCCGCAGATGGATGAAGATGCCGGTGATGATTTTGGTGATTTGGCGCTGGATCCTTTGGTATTGGATGATAGTGAAGCGGCTGGTGTGTCCGGAGAGCCGTTGGCGGTTTCAGATGACACAGAGGAAGATGTACAAGATATAAAGCAGGAGAAAGAGAAAAAAGAGAAAAAAGACGGTTTCTTTAAACGTATTTTTGGTAATATCATTACGGAGCAGTCCGCAGAGGAAGAAGCCAAAGAGCGTGAGAAAGAGCAGGCTGACGCTGAAGAGAAGAAAGCGGCGAAAGAGGAAAAGAAACAGCAGACAGCAGAGGAAAAGGCAGCAAAAGCAGAGCAGGCAAAAGAAGAAAAAGAAAAAAAAGCAGCAGCAAAGGCAGAACAAGCAGCAGCAAAAGCGGCAGAAAAAGAAGAAAAGAAACGATTAAAAGCCGAGCAGGAAGCTAATGAAGTGGTTGGCAGAATTAATCCGGTTGGTGCTGCGATTGTTATGGTATTTTTCGGACTTCTCTGTGTAGCGGTTGTGTTTGGCAGTCAGGCACTTTCTTATACGACATCCGTAAAAAGTGCGGAGAGTTCTTTTGAACAGCGGGATTATAAGAACGCCTATGATTCTTTGGCAGGAGTTTCTGTTTCGGATTCGTCGAAAGAACTCAAACAGAAGGTGCGTATGTGTATGCAGCTCCAGCGTGAGTATGATGCTTATCAGAATTATTATAAGATGAAGATGTATTTGGAATCCTTGGATTCTTTGATTGGCGGAATTCGTCTTTATGATGCAAACAAATCAAAAGCGGAGCAGTATGATATGCTCAGCCAGTACAATGAATTGGAGAGTAAACTCGCAAATCAATTATACAATGAGTTTGGTGTCAGTGAATCACAGGCACGAAATATTATTGCTTCCGAGACACAAAAGGAATACACAGACCGCTTGCAGGCGATTCTTTTGCAGTGGCAGAAGAGAAATGAAGCGGATGAGAGATAATGAAAAGATAGCTGACCGGTTTTTCGGTCGGCTATTCTAATACAATGACAGAGGTGATACAAAACGATGGTAGCAATTGTAGACTACGATGCAGGAAATATTAAAAGCGTTGAGAAGGCGTTACAATATATTGGGGAACATCCGGTGATTACAAGAGATGTGAAAGAAATTAAGAAAGCAGACCATGTAATTGTGCCGGGAGTTGGTGCGTTTGAGGATGCGATGGAAAAGATGAACCGCTATGAACTGGCAAAAGTGCTGCAGGATGTGGCGGCATCCGGTACGCCGATTATGGGCATTTGTCTCGGACTACAGTTGTTTTTTGAGCGAAGCGATGAGTCAGAACATGATGTAAAAGGACTTTCACTTCTCCCCGGTGAAATTGTAAGATTTCCGGAAAAAGAAGGATATAAAATTCCGCATATGGGATGGAACTCTTTGAAAATAAATCCGAATTCAAAACTGTTAAAAGGAATTCCGGAGGATGTGTATGTGTATTTTGTTCATTCGTATTATTTAAAAGCCAAACATATCGAAGATGTAGCCGCTACAACGGATTATATTGTTCCGGTACATGCGGCAGTGGAACATGACAATATTTTTGCAACTCAGTTTCATCCGGAGAAGAGCGGAGATGTTGGGCTGGAAATTTTGAAGAATTTTGTTTCCATATAGAATAAGACGAAGATAGGAGGAATTTCGGTGTTTACGAAAAGAGTAATTCCATGTTTGGATGTAAATGAGGGAAGAGTGGTAAAGGGAGTTAATTTTGTTAATTTGATTGATGCGGGAGACCCGGTTTCAGTTGGTGCTGCTTATGGAAAAGCAGGAGCAGATGAATTGGTTTTTTTAGATATTACAGCATCCAGTGATGCAAGAGAGATAAAGGCGAACATGGTTCGTAAAGTGGCGGAAACCGTGTTTATTCCATTTACGGTAGGCGGCGGAATTCGCACGATTGAGGATTTTCGTATGATTTTGCGCGAGGGTGCGGACAAGGTTGCAGTGAATTCAGCGGCAATTTTAAATCCGACACTTGTATCGGATGCTGCGGATAAATTTGGAAGCCAATGTGTCGTTGTTGCGATTGATGCCAAAAGACGGGCAGACGGCAGTGGATGGACAATCTACAAAAATGGCGGTCGTGTAGATATGGGAAAAGATGCCGTGGAATGGGCAATGGAAGCAGAGCGCTTAGGTGCCGGCGAAATTCTTTTGACCAGCATGGACTGTGATGGAACAAAAGACGGCTATGATGTTGAACTGACACGGACGGTTTCTGAAAATGTTTCAATTCCGGTTATTGCATCCGGCGGCGCAGGAACAAAAGAACATTTTTATGATGCCCTTACGGAAGGAAAAGCGGATGCAGTTTTGGCAGCTTCGCTATTTCACTTTAAAGAACTTGAAATCGTTGAATTGAAAAAATACCTGCAAGAGCGGGGAATCAGTGTACGGTTATAAAAGAGGGAGGTTGTTATGAGTGCTTTGACAGGTGAGTGGGAGCGTGCATTGCACGAAGAATTTTCCAAAGAATATTATAAAAACTTATTCTTTTTTATTCGGAAACAATATAGTGAGACAATTGTATATCCAAAGGCAGATGAAATTTTTACAGCCTTTCATCTTACGCCACTTGAGAAGGTTAAGGTTGTGATTTTGGGACAGGACCCTTACCATAATGAAGGACAGGCGCATGGGCTTTGCTTTTCGGTGAAACCACGGGTGGCAATTCCACCGTCTCTTGAAAATATTTACAAAGAACTGCATGATGATTTAGGCTGCAAAATTCCAAGCCACGGTTGTCTGACTTCGTGGGCAAAACAAGGTGTTCTACTTTTGAATACGGTGCTTACGGTTCAGGCACACAAGCCGATGTCACACCGTGGTGTCGGCTGGGAAGAGTTTACGGATGCGGCAATTGCTAAATTAAATACGCAGGATAGACCAATTGTATTTATTTTATGGGGAAAGCCGGCACAGGAAAAGGCGAAAATGTTGACAAATCCGAAGCACCTTGTGCTGAAAGCACCTCATCCAAGCCCTTTGTCGGCGTACCGAGGATTCTTTGGTAGTAAACCTTTTAGCCAGACAAATGATTTTTTGATAAAGAATGGAGAAGTTCCAATTCAGTGGGAGATTCCTGAAAAAATAGAAAATGAATTTTGAATAAGACTCAACTGGATGAGTCTTATTTCATATAGTGAAATATGGCTTATTTTATATGGATATCAGTGAATGTTTTCATAGCAAAACGGCCTTTCTAGTGTTTCCTGATTTGAAATTTTGATATCATTAAAAAATTGTAAAAAAATGAAAAAAACTTCTTGATATATGTGATAGGTTTATGTTACACTAATGATAAGTATAGAATTATACTAATCTTGTAACAAATTAAACTAAAAGGATTAAAAGACTGGAGGAATATGATGAGGAGATTAAAGCGAAGTTTTTGGGCAAAAGCAGCAGTTGCTGTGGCGTCAATCGCAATTGCAATCGGGGTAATTGGCGGAATTTCATTTGCGTCAAATAATCAGCCTTTTTTGGGAGATTGCATTGAGTACGGAATTGTTTGTAATTATCTGAATCAGACAGCAGATATGGAGACAAACTTTGCCGTAGGTAAGTACCAGGGGAATGGTCATTGGAACGGAAACACGATTTCTGAGAGCAAAGCAAATGCTTCCGGAGAGGTTCGGATTGGAGAAGTTGTAGGAGAGACGAAATTCCGTGGGACGCCTTATGTAGTAGTAAAGGAAAGTGTGAAAGATGAAGTTAAAGCAATGCTTGCATCTGTTTCAAACTATGCAGAATCTGTTGTGAAAAAGGCAGATTACACAACACCAAAAGATGTTAAGGACATGAACAATTATCATGTAGACATTACAGGAATTGATGAAGAAGTTGTATATGTGGATGCGGATGCTATGGTTGAAAATATCACTGCAGGGAAAATTCAGAATGGTGGTATTAAGGTCACATTGCGAGCAAATCAGTCTTTAGTATTTAATGTATCATTGAAAGATGATGTTCGCATTCCGGAATATAAGATTACTGTAAAAAATGGAAGTAAAACACACGAGGAAATGGCAGAGTCTGTTGTGTGGAATATGCCTTATGCGACGAATTTGAATTTGAACTCAGATGGTATGAGAGCTACGATAATTGCGCCAAAAGCTTTTGTGAATTTGAGTACTACATCCGAAGGATGGCTGGTATGTGATACTGTTGTCAGCAATTCTGGCGAATGGCATATGATTTCAAAGAAAGTCCCGAAAGTGACACCAACGCCAAAAGTGACACCAACACCAACACCAAAGGTAACGGCAACACCAACACCAAAGGTAACGGCAACACCGACACCAAAAGTAACGGCGACACCGACACCAAAAGTAACGGCGACACCAACACCAAAAGTAACGGCGACACCAACACCAAAAGTGACGGCGACACCAACACCAAAAGTAACGGCGACACCAACACCAAAAGTAACGGCGACACCGACACCAAAAGTGACAGCAACACCAACACCAAAGGTAACGGCAACACCAACACCAAAAGTGACAGCAACGCCGACAGCAACACCAACGGCAACGCCGACAGCAACACCAACGGCAACGCCAACAGTTACACCAGAGGTAACACCAACAGCTACTCCGGGTGATGATGCGACACCGACACCGGAAGTGACAGCAACAGCTACTCCAAACTTGTTTGATTTTGATGAAGACACACCGAGAGCAAGTAAAGAGCTGACAGACCCGGATACACCAAAAGCATCAGCAACAAGTAAGAAAACAACTACTTTGCTTGACGAAGATGTACCATTATCTGATTCCGCACCGGAGACAGGAGATACAACAAATCTTTTGTTCCCTATGATTGTTATGGGATTGTCTGTATTAGCAATTTTCGGGGTAATTGTATTTAGAAAGAAAATGAACTAAGTTAAGAAGTAAATGAAAAAGAATCTGCAAAATGATTCAAAATATAATAAGGAGTTTGCTAAGGCAGGCTCCTTATTTCTTACAAATAAAAAGGAGCCTGCCTTTTGGCAGACTCCTAAATTGTGATTCTTTTTATTTGTTTAAATTCTCATTCGCTGTTGCTAACATCAGTTTGATACGATTTAACTGATTTACTTCGCTGGCGCCGGGATCATAGTCAACGGCTACAATGTTGGCATCTGGGAATGCCTTTCGAATCTGTTTGATAACACCTTTACCAACGACATGGTTTGGCAGACAGCCAAATGGCTGAGTACAAACGATGTTTGGCACATTGCTGTGAATCAATTCAATCATTTCACCTGTGAGAAACCATCCTTCACCGGTCTGGTTACCGTTAGATACGAAAGGTTCTGCATATTTAGCCAGTACGTGAATCTCAGGTGGTGCCTCAAAACGTTTGCTCTCAGCAAGTGCTTTGCAGTATGGCTTGCGGAACTGATTTAACAGCCAGATAGCAGCATTTCCAAGCCACTTACTGGTTTTCTTAAAGCCAAGATGGTCAGCCTTAAATTCACTATCGTAAGCACTGTACATAAAGAAGTCAAGCATATCCGGACAGACTGCTTCAGCACCTTCAGCTTCCAAGAGTTCGACAACATGATTGTTGGCTGCAGGGAGATATTTAACTAAAATCTCACCAACGATTCCAACACGTGGTTTTTTCTTTGTTTCATCTAATTCTATTTCATCAAATTCCTTCACGATTTGTTTGATATTTTTCTTAAGTTCCGACTGCTTTGGTTTTTTTACAGCCTCAATACAGACTTTTTTCCATTTATCGTGAAGAGCGTTTACGGAACCCGGTACTTTCTCGTAAGGGCGGGTGTGGTATACGACGCGCATAAACAAATCACCGTAGATTAAGCTGTGAATAGCGGCTTTTAGCAATCGATAATTGATGTCAAAGCCGGAGTTTGTTTCCACGCCGGCACTTAATGAGATAACCGGAATCTGTTCCATGCCTGCTTTTTTTAGTGCACGGCGGATAAAGCCGATATAGTTCGTTGCACGGCATCCACCACCGGTCTGAGTAATGATTAAAGCAGTTTTATTTAAATCGTACTCGCCGGATAACAATGCTTTCATGAACTGTCCGACTACAAGAAGAGACGGATAGCACGCATCATTATTTACATATTTTAAGCCATAATCCAATTCGCCTACGCCGGTAGGAAGCTGGACAAGATTATAACCACAGGCGGCAAGAGCCGGCATTAAAATGTCAAAATGAATTGGTGACATCTGTGGTGCTAAAATCGTGTAACTTTTACGCATTTCCTTTGTAAATTCAACTCGTTTATAGGCCGAATTTTGGGGAGATGACTTAATTCCCTTGCGTTCGCGGTCTTTCACGGCGGAAATAAGCGAACGGATACGAATTCTTGCGGCACCTAAGTTGTTGACCTCGTCAATTTTAAGAACCGTACAAATTTTATTGGAACTTGTCAAAATATCATTGACCTGGTCGGTTGTTACTGCGTCAAGTCCACATCCAAAAGAGTTAAGCTGAATCATATCCAGATTGTTCTGGGTACGTACAAAACTGGCAGCGGCATAAAGTCTGGAATGATACATCCACTGATCCATCGCAATCGTTGGACGGTCAACTTTTCCTAAATGGGAAATACTGTCCTCAGATAATACCGCAATGTCGTAAGATGTAATCAATTCCGGAATACCGTGATTGATTTCCGGGTCAATATGGTAAGGACGACCGGCTAACACAATACCGCGCTTGTTGTTATCTGCCATCCATTTTAATACGCGTTCGCCCTCTAAGCGGATATCATTTCTTGTTTTTTGCAATTCTTCGTATGCCTTGTGGGCAGCTTTTCGAATCTCGCCGGCATCAATATTATTTTCTTTGCCGAGATAGCGTACTAACTCATCGGCAAGAATTTTATCGCTTTCAAAGGAGACGAATGGATTCTGGTAGGTAATCGATTCATCTGCCAATTCTTCTACATTATTTTTGATATTTTCTCCATAAGAAGTGACAATTGGGCAGTTGTAGTGGTTGCCCGCTTCATCAAATTCTTTGCGCTCGTAAGGAACACAGGGGTAAAAAATGTACGAAACGCCCTGGTTTAACAGCCATGAGATATGTCCATGAGCTAACTTTGCCGGATAACATTCCGATTCGCTTGGAATCGATTCGATACCAAGTGAATAAATGTTTCGGTTGGAAGCTGGTGAAAGAACGACTTCGTAGCCAAGTTCCGTAAAGAAAGTAAACCAGTATGGATAATTCTCATACATATTTAACACGCGTGGAATTCCGACCTTGCCGCGATATGCTTTGTCCGCAGATAATGGTTTATAGTGGTCAAAAAGACGCTTATTTTTATAGGTGTAAAGGTTTGGAACGTCACGGTTTGTCTTTTCTTTGCCAAGGCCACGTTCACATCGGTTACCGGACACAAACTGACGGCCACCGGTAAAGCGGTTTATTGTAAGGAGACAATGATTGGTACATCCCTTACATCTTGTCATGGAACTTTCAAATTTTAATTCGATAATGTCCTGTAAAGAGAGCATGGAAGAAATTTCTCCCTCTTCGTAATGCTCACGGGCAATCAGTGCGGCACCAAAAGCACCCATGATACCGGCAATGTCAGGGCGAATTGCCTGACATCCGGAAACACGCTCAAAACTTCGTAATACCGCATCGTTATAGAAAGTACCACCCTGAACAACTACGTTTTTACCGAGATCTTTCGGGTCTGTTAATTTAATTACCTTTAACAGGGCATTTTTAATAACGGAAATAGCAAGTCCGGCAGAAATATCTGCGACCGTAGCTCCTTCTTTTTGTGCCTGTTTTACTTTAGAATTCATAAATACGGTGCAGCGGGAACCCAAATCAATTGGATTTTCGGCAAACAGAGCCAGTTTTGCAAAATCTTTTACTTCATAATTCAACGAGCGTGCAAACGTCTCGATAAAAGAACCACAGCCGGAAGAGCAGGCTTCATTTAACTGTACCTGGTCTACGGAGTGATTTTTGATTTTAATACATTTCATATCCTGACCGCCGATGTCCAGAATACAATCAACATCCGGGTCAAAGAAAGAAGCAGCGTAATAATGGGAAACGGTTTCAACTTCACCTTCATCTAACATCAAAGCGGATTTAATCAGTGCTTCGCCGTATCCGGTTGAACAGGAACGCACAATTGTGGCACTTTCCGGGAGCAGTTCATAAATTTCCTTAATTGCTTTAATTGTCGTCTTCAGTGGGCTTCCGTTATTATTATCATAGAATGAGTACAGAAGGGAACCGTCTTCGCCGACAAGAGCTACTTTAGTTGTTGTTGAACCGGCATCTACGCCAAGAAATACATTTCCTTCGTAAGTGGAGATATCTCCCTTCTTTACGCTGTGTACGTTATGTTTTTCGATAAATTCATTGTAATCAGTTTCATCTTTGAAAAGAGGCTCCATACGAGTCACTTCAAATTCAATTTTAATTTCGCCGGAAAGCTTCTTTAACAAAGCACCGATTGTTGTGGCGCCTTTTCCCTCCGAGTTCATGGCTGCTCCGCTTGCAGCAAAAAGATGGGAATTTTCCGGTGCAATAATGGCATCCCCGGTTAAATTAAGAGTGCGGATGAATGCCTGTTTTAATTCTGTTAAAAAGTGCAGCGGACCGCCGAGAAAAGCAACGTTACCGCGAATCGGTTTTCCGCAGGCAAGACCACTGATTGTCTGGTTTACGACAGCCTGGAAAATGGAAGCGGCAAGATCCGGTTTCGATGCGCCCTCATTTATTAAAGGCTGAATATCAGTCTTTGCAAATACACCACATCGTGCGGCAATCGGATATAAAGCCTGGTAATCTTTTGCATAGGTATTTAATCCGGCAGCGTCTGTTTTTAATAAGGTAGCCATTTGATCGATAAAAGAACCGGTACCGCCGGCACAGATACCGTTCATTCGCTGCTCAATACCATCGGTAAAGTAAATAATTTTTGCATCCTCACCACCAAGTTCAATGGCGACATCGGTCTGAGGAGCGTAACTTTTTAAGGAAGTAGCAACGCTCACAACTTCCTGCACAAATGGAATATCAAGGTGCTTTGAAATGGAAAGACCACCGGAACCGGTAATCATCGGTGCGATGTCACAGTCACCAAGTTCGTTGTAAGCACGTTCCATAATTGTACGTAAGGTTTCCTGGATATTTGCGTAGTGACGCTCATAGGCAGAAAACAGTATGTTATTGTTATCATCCAGCACAGCAATTTTTACTGTGGTTGAACCAATATCGATACCTACTCGTTTCATAAGTACCTCCTAAAGTTTCCTATTAAAATCATTTTTTGTTATCTAATTATCGAAACCTTATTATACGACAAAAAGAATGGTTTTGCAACAAAATTAGAAAGAACAAATGGCATTCTTTTGAATAGGATAATAAAAAAAGGCAGGAATCTGAAAATGAATCAACGCTTTTGTAATGGAATGATACATGTCATTCGCTCCGGCGATAATCTTTACCAGTTGAGCAGACGCTACCGTGTTCCGCTCGCACTTATTCTGCGGGCAAACCCTTATGTGGATGTGTATAATTTAAGACCGGGACAGGAAATCTGCATTCCGATGCCCTGTGGAAGCGGACCGATGGCAGGACGGGGAATTCAGCAGGAAAATGTGGAGACAACCGAACAGGAGACAGACGATGAGGAATACGAAGAGGAACAAACGGCACAGTCAGAGGAAGAAAAAGAGGTGTCTTGTGTCTATCGTGCAGATGGAACAAAAAGCCTTGGAGCGATATTGAATGAGTGCGGTATGACGATGGCAGAGTTTTTTGAAAAGAATAATCCGGAGCAGATTATTATCGCGGCAGATGTCCTTTTTGAAGTGCCAAAGAAGGTTTGACAAAGGTTATTAGAACCTTTATAATGAAAATGGGTTAGTCAGACTCGGCGATGCCTTGTTTTCGGGGAATCGCCGTTGTCTTTGAAAGGAAGGTGAACAAGCATGATTTCCATTTACAAAACCATAGAAGACGATATGGTGGTGCTTGATAAAATAGAAGAGGGTTGTTGGATATCAGCCATTCACCCAAATGAGGAAGAATTAGCTTTTTTGGAGGAAGAAACCGGGATTGATTTGGATGATTTACGGGCGCCTTTGGATGATGAGGAGCGTTCCCGTATCGAGTTGGAAGATGGATACAATATGATTTTGGTGGACATTCCTTCGCTTGATGAGAAAGACCGGTATGTCACGATTCCTCTTGGTATTTACATGACAAAGGAGCATATCATTACGATTTGTCTGGAAGAATCACCGGTTTTGAAAGCATTTGTAAACCGTAGAGTACGCGAGTTTTACACATTCAAAAAGACTCGCTTTGTATTCCAGATTTTGTATCGCAATGCTGCTTCCTACCTGCGTTATCTGCGTATTATTGACAGAAAAAGTGACCAGATTGAGGAAAAACTGCATATTTCCCAGAAAAACAGTGAGTTGATTGAACTTTTGGAGCTGGAAAAAAGTCTGGTTTATTTTACCACTTCCCTGCGCTCAAATGAGGTCGTTTTAGAGAAACTTCTGCGGACGGAGCGCGTTAAAAAATATCCGGAAGATGAGGACTTATTGGAAGATGTCATTATCGAGAATAAACAGGCGATTGAAATGGCAAATATATACAGTGGAATTTTAAGTGGAATGATGGATGCGTTTGCGTCTGTTATATCCAATAACTTAAATATTGTAATGAAGTTCTTGGCAACGGTTACGATTGTTTTATCAATCCCGACGATGATTGCCAGTTTCTTTGGAATGAACTTTGATAATATTCCACTTGGACATTCGCCGTTTGGATTTTTTACCATTATTGTTTTAACGCTTATTATTTCCGGCGTTGTGGCGTTGTTGTTCCGCAAAAAAGATTTGTTTTAATAGGGAAAAGACAATTGTTGAATGGAGGTTAAAAAAGAACTATGAGTTTATTAGACCGATTGGAGAGAACACGGTTTGGAAAATTTGGCATTCCGAATCTGATGCGGTATGTCATTGGAGTTAATATTGTCGGAATTCTGATTAGTCTTGTGAATCCGATGTTTTATTATTCGTATCTGAGTTTGGATATTGCAAGTATTCTGCATGGACAGGTTTGGCGTATTTTCACCTTTGTGTTAAGCCCATCCGGACAGTTTGGCGGTACCGGCATGGTTAGTTTATTGTGGTTTGCAATCTGGATTTTTGTGTATTATTCGATTGGAACAAATCTGGAGCGCATGTGGGGAACTTTCCGCTTTAATTTGTTTTATTTTGGCGGACTTTTACTGGTTGTAATTATGACATTTGTTTTTTATCTGTTTTTACAACTTGGGTTAGTGCCAAATGCTGCAACTGCTTATACGGATTATATGCTTTCCGCCAATATTATGGATGATTTGAACCAGACGATGTTTTTAGCGTTTGCCTTTGCTTTCCCGGATGCACAGTTCCTTGTGTATTTTATTATTCCGGTTAAGGCAAAGTGGCTGAGTATTGTATATCTTTTGATGGATGGCTATATGTTTGTCCGCTATCTGATGAGTGGATATTATTATTCGGCAGCGGTGATTTTGGTTCTTTTATTAAACTTTTTTATCTTCTATTTTATGGGACGTGGTTCTCTTACGCCAAAGCAGGCGTACCATCAGAAGAAGAGAAAGATGGAATATAAGAAAAAAACAGCACCCACACAGGGAAGTGTACCAAGGCATCATTGTGTGATTTGTGGCAGAACGGATGTGGACTCTCCGCAGTTAGAGTTCCGTTACTGCTCCAAATGTGAGGGAAACTATGAGTATTGTTCAGAGCATTTATTTACCCATGAGCATGTGCATCATTAAAAGGAGGAAGGAGTCGGAAAATGGGATTGTTTGGTATTGCGACAAATAGTGTACAAATGTTAGTGTTAGTAGCGGTTTTAACCGTGGCAGTTTTTGCTGTTTTGTATTTTGAAAAATTCCGCTATGAAGTAGAAGGAATTCGGATTTACCGCAAAGACAGCAAAAAGTCATGGACTAATCTACTGCTTGTATTAGCGGCAGCGCTGCTTGTAAAACTGATTTTTGCGGCAGCGTATGAAGGACATGGAACGGATATGACCTGCTTTAGTGCGTGGTCGGATATGATTTTTAAAGATGGATTCTGGAATTTCTATCATTCGGATTCTTTTACGGATTATCCGCCCGGATATATGGCAATGCTGTGGGGCATTGGGGCTCTGCGCAGCATCTTTAATCTGGATGTTGCAACGGGAGCCGGAAGATGTGTTATTAAACTGATTCCGATTTTGTTTGATCTTGGTGCAGGGGCACTGCTTTATAAGATAGCAAAGAGAAAATTTTCTGAAGGTTCTTCTCTTATTTTGTCAGCGACATACGTGCTCAGTCCGGTCGTTGTTCTGGATTCTTCGGCATGGGGACAGGTGGATGGTGTATTTACCTTTTTCCTGTTGCTTGTCTGCTATCTGTGCATGGAAGAAAAGCGTATTTTTGCGTATTTTGCTTTTGTTGCCGGAGTTCTTATCAAACCGCAGATGATTATGTTTGCTCCGCTTTTGATTTGGACAATTATTGAACAGGTTTTCTTAAAAGATTTTTCAAAAGAAAAAATGTTTCGGGATTTAGTAGGCGGCGTTTTATCTCTTGTGGCAATGGTTGTATTTACCCTTCCGTTTGGTGTGGACAAAGTGTTCAGCCAGTATGTGAATACGTTGGGCTCGTATCCGTATGCGACGATTAATGCATACAATTTCTGGGCGCTGTTAGGACAGAACTGGCAGCCGCAGGCAAATTCATTTTTAGGTGTGTCAGCAAGCTCGTGGGGAACACTCGCAATTTTAGTATCCGTTGCACTGAGTGCCGTGATTTTCTTCCGCTTAAAAGATGATAATTCCCGCTATTTTACAAGCATGGCGGTACTTCTTGCCAATATGTTTTTATTCTCAGTGCGTATGCATGAGAGATATTTATTCCCGGCACTTGTACTTATGTTGGCTGCCTTTTTGGTGAAGCCGACCAAACAGTTATTCTTTACTTATGTGGGATTTTCGGCAATTCACTTTTTGAATGTAGGTCATGTTTTGTGGGCGTATGTCGAGGAAAACGAAAATACGGCACCAAACGGACCGTTAATTGGAATTACGGCAGTCCTTACAATTTTAATGTTTGCTTATTTGATTTATGCTTCTTTTTCTGTTTCGGTTATGGAGGATTTAAAAGAGGTATCCGGAGGAAAGAAGAAAAGGAACACCCTTCCATATCTTGTGAAAAATCCGAAGGTGAAAGAGAAAGAACCGGAAGAAGTCTATAAACAACATATTCATGCGACAAGAAGAATGCCTAAATTTACAAAGTGGGATTATATTGTATTGTTTGGAATTCTTGTATTATACAGTGTATTCGCTTTTCGTGATTTGGGTGATACCAAGGCTCCGGAGACTTACTGGCAGCCGGAAAATGGTAATTCCGAGATTGTGTTAGATCTTGGTAAAGCAAAAGATATCGGAATGATTTATACGTTCCTTGGAGCGAAGGAAGACCGTATGATGACGCTTGAAATGTCAGAGGACGGGAAAAACTATGATATGGTCGGCACGGTCAGAGCAACAAGTGTGTTCTGTTGGGATGCATTAAAGACTTGGGACAAAGAATCTCAGGAAGAGGGCGCGGATGATTATAATCTGGCAAAAGATTACCGTTATATCCGCTTAAGTGTTGATGAAGACCAGCTTTTTGATACCTTTATGCTGAATGAATTAGTGATTCTTGACAAAGACGGAAACTGGATGAAACCGGTCAATGCTTCTGAATATAAGAATTTGTTTGATGAGCAGGATTGTTTTGAGCCGCAGAGTGATTTGCCGGAGACTGTCTGGAAAGCTGAAAAAGCTGGAGAAACCGTGACTTTAGATTTGGGTGCAGATAGTTACTTTAGTATGCTGCGCGGCTACTCTACGGAGAAAGCAAATCAGCGGTTTGAAGTGGAAGTGGCAAAATCGGCAAATGATGGTGAGGAGCCACAGTATCAGAAAGTGGGAACGGTAGTCAGTGGTGAGGCTGATGGCTTTAGCAGACTTTCAGAGGAAAATCAGCAAAATGCCGATACTTATTCTTTTGCCAATGATTCGTACCGCTATATCCGCTTGACAACACTTTCGGATAATACAAGTTTGAATGAACTGGTATTGACGGATACGAATGGAAATACGGTGAAAATCCGTGACCATATTGGCGGAGATTCCTTGTTTGATGAACAGGATGGATACCGAAAGGCAATTACCTTTAGGAGCGGCACTTATTTTGATGAAATTTATCATGCGAGAACGGCTTATGAAATTGCGCATGGAATGAGCAATTATGAGTGGACTCATCCGCCTCTTGGTAAAGTATTTATCAGTCTTGGTGTGCGCATGTTTGGCATGAATCCGTTTGGCTGGCGAATTATCGGTGTGCTGTTTGGAATCGGGATGATTCCGTTTATGTACTTCTTTGGCAGGCGTTTGTTCAAGAACCGTACGTGGGCGGCCGGTGCGTTGACATTTTTATTTACTTTTGATTTTATGCATTTTACGCAGACAAGAATTGCTACCATTGATGTGTACGGAACATTCTTTATTATAGCAATGTTCTACTTTATGTATCAGTACAGCCAGACAAGTTTTTATGATACAAAATTGTGGAAGACTTTTATCCCGCTTGGCTTAAGTGCAGTGATGATGGGACTTGGCTGTGCATCGAAATGGACGGCAGTATATGCGTCTGCCGGTCTTGCTGTGTTCTTCTTTGCCATTATGGGCTGGCGTATTTTTGAGTACCATCTGGCGAAGAAAAATCCTACGGGCGAAACCGAAGGAATTGCGCATAAACATATTATTGAAGTATTTAAGAAGAAACTTCTTTTAACCCTTGGTTTCTGTGTGATTTTCTTTGTGTTTGTAGCAGGAACGATTTATGTTGCTTCCTATGTTCCATTTGAGGACAGCGCAAAAGATAACACCGAGCGCTTCTACGAAGTGACAGATGAGAATTACAAAGGATTTAAATGGGAAAATACATTTGCTTCCGGTCTTGTAGATACACTTCGCGACCACAGTGGAAATCCTGTGGCCGAGACGATTGGAAAAATGTTGAATAATCAGCATGCTATGTATGAATACCACAGCAAACTGAAGGCTACCCACCCGTGGCAGTCAAGCTGGTATGAGTGGCCGACGATGATACGTCCAATGTACTATTACTGCCAGACTTTGCGGGATGGCATGAAAGAGGGTATCAGTGCTTTTGGCAACCCGCTTGTATGGTGGGCAGGAATCCCGGCGTTGATATTGATTCTTCTGCCGTTTGGAAGAAGGCGTTCGAACAGGCTTGGAAGCAAAACGTCGCAATGGCTCCAGAGTATCGGTTGCGAATTCTTTGCGTTCCTTGTTTTGTGGAGGTTGGTTGTGAAACAGTCATCAAGTGATGGAAGCGGTAATTTATGGACGTTATATGGACCATTCTTTATTGTACTTGGTGTGGTGGCTTTGTATATTGCTTACCAGCTTGTGACAAGGGGAGATAAAAAAGCCTTGTTTATGGTATTTGCCTATGCGGTTCAATTATTACCGTGGATTTTAGTGCCGCGCTGTACATTTGCCTATCACTATTTTCCAAGTGTGCCATTTGTCGCCATGATGATTGTGTACTGCATGGTGAAACTTGTGGATTCGGACAAAAAATGGTTCAAATGGTGTATGGTTTATCTGGCAGTTGCCTTTTTCCTGTTCTTAGTTTTTTATCCGGTACTTTCCGGACAGCCGATCTATGAGCAGATGGCAAGAGATGGACTGCGCTGGCTGGAAGGCTGGCAGCTTGTCAGCTAAACAAACGATAGAAAGAAGGATAAAAACGTGAGAAAACTGATTCAAGAGATTCATAACGGGAAAAATATAAAGGAAAATTTAAAACATTATGCGGACATTGCCGTAAAAACATATGTGGATTATGGAACGCTTGAAATGACTTTTTCTGCGTATTCGCTTTTGGAAGATGAAATACAGGTGTTAGATGCGGATGAGAAGGAGAAAATGCTCTCGCAGGTAAAACAGGCGATTGGCTGTTTGGCGGATGAGTCCTGCGATTTCGCGGTACTTGGTGAAAAAATGAATCATCTGCGGGATGAAATTACGGATAAAATGGATGTTTTAACTGCGTACACGGACCGCATGATTTGTTATGAATATGTGTTAAACCGTATGGAATTAAAATATCTTTCCAAGAAAGAATTGTCAGAGAAACTGGCAGCTTTTGAGGAAGAAGAGTACATGAAAATGTTAGAAGGGTATTTGTTTGGCAGTAAAGATCAAAAGGTGGCGCTTGATAAAATTCGTTTGATTATGGGACAGATTCCGGTTCATATGACAAAGAATAAATTGTTTGAGCGGATTGGTGAAGCACTTACGTTATATCAGGATGGCGATAAATCGGCACTGGATGGCTTTTTGTATATGGTGCGTACGAGCGCGATGCTGTATGAGCCAAAGCAGGAAGAAAATCAGTTTCCAGAGATTTTAGAGGCCCTGCAAACGTTTGAACAGACCGATTTTGAGTCATTAGAGGGCGAGAAATACAATCAATTGGTATCACTTTTGGAAAAGACAGCCAAAGAAATTCATGAAATTACGGACTTTTATTATGAAGTGCAAAATGTTGTGAATGGTGTGTATGCCATGGCACTGATTCTTCCTTACCGCGAGAAAATGAGTCGGATTGAAAAAGCGGGAAGAAACGTTTGGCAGGCATTGGCACAAGGAGAGTTAAAAGAAGAACTGTTAGTGCCGTTAGAGGGCAGCATCGAGGAGTGCGTCGAAAAATCCAGTCATTTGGAATCGATTTTATATGAAATCCGCAGTTCTTATAAGATAGAATTGATGGAAACCGGTCTTGCCGGACAATTCCACGATTTTGTATTAGTGGCAAATCTTTTGTCAGACAGTTTGTTTATTGACTTGTCGGTATCCGGTGAGGAAGAGGAAAAAGCAGACCTTTCCTATGTGAGAAAATGCACAGATGAATTAGTAAATGAACTTTCGGAGAAGTTAAGTCAGGTGTCAAAACCGGTGAAAAAAGCGATTATGGGACTTGTCCTTGAAAAACTGCCATTGACGTTCCAAAATTCGGATGAGGTACTTGATTATATCCGTGTTAATCTGATGGGATGTCAGGACAAGGCTGAAAAATGTGTGGTACTTACGATGTTAGCAGACTTGATTCGCGAGGAGCAGGAGTGGACATGATATGATTTACTGGTATCAGAATTTATATATGGATGAAACCGTAGAAAAAAATCCGAAACGGTGCAAAAAACGGGTGGAAAAGCGGCGCCCATGGAAAAAGAGTTACGTCGTGCTTACCTTGGCGCAGAATGATAAGAATTTGTTTGAGATTATGCAGACGCGCCAGTTGTTTTTCCGCCGCTACCGTCATGTGGATATGTATGTAGTGGCACTGACTTCGGATTATGATGCCGCTGTCGAAATCCTGCAGCAGATTTTAGAAAAAGGATATCGTGAGAATCCGGAATATAACCCAAGGAATATATTTGCCAAGAAGGAGTTTTATCCGGGTAGAAAGTAACAGAGAAAAGAGGTGTGCCTATGTGGATTTTTTTATTAATACTCAAATGGATTTTCATTATACTTGGCATACTTTTAGGACTTGCTTTACTATTTACGGCTCTTATTTTATGTGTGCCGGTGCGCTACCGGGCAGCAGGGGATAACCATGAAAAAATCCAGTATTCATTTAAGGTGAGCTGGCTTTTGTCTATTGTTGCCGTGAAAAAGAAAAAAGATTCGGAGCAGATTGTTTTCTCTGTGTTTGGTATTCCGATAAAGAGAATGGGAAATGAAAAAACGGTAAAAAAAACCGTGGTGAAATCAGAGAAAGAAAAAGAGCCGGAACCATTACAGGATAACAAAGAAGAAACAGGCGAGCCGGTTTTGGCAGCGCAGGAAGAAAAAAAGGAACAAAGAAAGGACAAGAAGAAGAAAACTTTTTCCAGGACCAAAAAAGCGAAGAAAAAGAAAAGCAAAAAAAACTTTTCATTTCAAGGGCTATCCAGTATAATGAAGTGTGTGAAACAAAACAAGAAACTTTTGAAACGGTTGTATCGGGAAATAAAAGAGTTAGTTAAGTATCTCACACCGAAAAAGGTGAGAGGGACATTTGCATTTGGAACCGGCGACCCTTCATCGACGGGGCTTGTTACGGGGCTTATCAGTTTGTTCCCGATTGCTTATCAGGAGGGTGTTTATGTTACACCGGACTTTGAGGAAAAAAGACTGGATGCTGATTTTTTTGTAAAGGGCAGAATGAGGGTGATTTATTTTTTACGGCTCTTTTTGAGACTGTATCAGGATAAAGAATTGAAACGAATGTGGAAACAGATTCATAGATTAAAAAAGGAGGCTTTTTAAAATGTCAGAAAATAATTTTACCAACACAGTAGAATCCCTGTTTAAGGGGATGGATGCATTTATCACAACAAAGACCGTAGTGGGAGACGCTGTGCGTTTTGACGATGGAACCATTGTACTTCCGCTTGTGGATGTGAGCTTTGGCGTTGCTGCCGGTGCATTTGCAAACGACACCGAAAAGAAAAACAACGGTGGCGGCGGTATGGGCGGTAAAATCCAGCCAAGTGCCGTGTTAGTAATTAAAGACGGAACGTCCAAACTTGTCAATGTGAAGAACCAGGACGGTATCACAAAGATTCTCGATATGGTACCGGATTTTGTTGACAAATTTGCCGGAAAGAAAAATAAAGAGCAGCCACACGATGCGGGAAAAGATGCGGAATAATCCGTAAGAATTGTGGAAATTTTAAAATTTGTAAAAAAATAAAAATTTTGCTTGCATTATAGTTGGAATTTTGCTAAAATATTCGTGTTGTCGTGTGTGAGAGATATTTTGTTTCATATAGAAGAGACATGCGAAGTTTAAGCAGAAGGAGGTGCTTTTCATGGCTAAATGTGCAGTATGTGGAAAAGGCGTACACTTTGGTAACGCTGTCAGCCACTCTCATAGAAGAAGCAATAAGATTTGGAAATCGAATTTGAAATCTGTTAGAGTAAAGGTGAACGGTGGTACAAAGAAAATGTATGTTTGTACTTCATGCCTTCGTTCTGGTAAAGTGGAAAGAGCGTAGTTGCGGTTTACCCGTACATCATAAAAAAAGAACACATTCTTATACTAGAGTAGGAGAATGTGTTCTTTTTTTAGTCACAGCTTGTGAAGAGATTATAGCCAAGGACAAGACAGGCAATAATAATCAGGATGGCAAGCAGACTGTGCCGCATGAAAAGCATGATGCACATACCGATGCCAATCCAAAACAGAATAAATCCGATTAAGCGTTTCATAAAAGATACCCGCATAGATGTCTTTGTTACTATTCTATGCAGAAAATGGGAAAAGTTTCGCAGTATGTGGATTTGCTTTTTTTTATAGAATAGTGTAAAATAAAAATAATTATGCAGTTATCCGTTAGGGGATACCAGATTGGAGGTTACTATGAAAGGTCAGATGGATACCGAAATGGGCAAAATCTTTGTAGATGAGGATGTATTGGCTAAGTATGCCGGTTCCGCAGCGGTAGAGTGTTTTGGCGTTGTTGGTATGGCATCCGTAAACGTACGCGATGGCTTTGTAAAGTTGTTGAAAAAGGACAACTTGCGTCATGGCGTGAATGTTAGTGTGGCGGATGGCAAGCTGATGATTGAACTTCATATTATTGTGGCATACGAAGTAAGTATTCTTGCGGTTGCACAAAACCTTGTTGATAATGTGAAGTATAAGGTAGAAGAGTATACCGGCATGGAAGTTGGAAAAATTACCGTATGCGTTGAAGGCGTACGCGTGATTAACTAATTTGCCTGTTAAATTGGAGGAGAAAACTGTGATTATAAAAACGATGGATGCCTCTTTTGTAAGAAAGTGTTTTCTTGCCGGGGCAAATGCAATCGATGCAAAGAAGGAAGTAATAAACGATTTGAATGTGTTCCCTGTACCGGATGGTGATACAGGAACCAATATGACGATGACTATTATGTCTGCGGCAAAAGAAGTAGCAGCGTTAGAAAATCCGGATATGAAATCGCTTGGTAAAGCAATTTCCGGTGGCTCTTTACGTGGTGCAAGAGGAAACTCAGGTGTTATTTTGTCGCAATTACTCCGTGGATTCACGAAAGAAGTGTCAAAGGTTGATGAAGTGGATGTCGATGTTTTGACAAAAGCCTTTGAACGTGCTGTAGAATCTGCGTATAAAGCAGTGATGAAACCAAAAGAAGGAACGATTCTTACAGTTGCCCGCGGTGGTGCAGATAAAGCAATTGAGTTAAATGGGCGCACGGATAACATTGCAGAGTTTATGAACAGCGTAATTATGCATATGCGTGATGTGTTAGAACAGACGCCGGAACTTTTGCCGGTATTAAAAGAGGCCGGTGTTGTGGATTCTGGTGGAGAGGGTCTTGTTACCGTGTTGGAAGGTGCATATACCGCGTTGATTGGCAAGGAAGTGAAAATCGATGTGGAACCGGCTGCCACTCCTGTTAAGAAACCAAGCATGGGAGCAGATGCCGGCGTTGTTGCTGAGGCGGATATTAAATTTGGCTACTGCACCGAGTTTATCATTATGCTTGAAAAGCCATTTGGAAGGAAAGAAGAAATGGAATTTAAGGCATTTTTGGAATCCATTGGTGATTCGATTGTCTGTGTTGCCGATGAGGAAATTGTTAAAATTCATGTGCACACAAACGACCCGGGTCTTGCGATTCAGAAAGCGCTTACCTATGGTTCTCTGACACGCATGAAAATTGATAATATGCGCGAAGAACAATACCTGCGCTTCCTTGATAATCTTTTGTCATCAAAAATGCCAGCGAGATGGCAAAACAGCAGAAACAAGAAGAAAAGAAAGTGGAATTTAAAGAAAATGGTTTTATCAGTGTTTCGGTCGGAGATGGACTTACGGATTTGTTCCATGAACTTGGTGTGGATGAAGTGATTGAAGGCGGTCAGACGATGAATCCGAGTACTGAGGATATTCTTGGTGCGATTGAGAAAATTCCTGCGAAAAACATCTATATTCTGCCAAATAACGGTAATATTATTTTGGCGGCACAGCAGGCAAAGGATTTGACAAAGGATAAGGCGGTTCACGTAATTCCAACGAAAAATATTCCGCAGGGAATTGCAGCAATGATTAACTTTGTGGAAGGATTTACACCGGAGCAGAATGAAGAGGCGATGACAGAAGCACTATCCGAGGTGAAATCCGGACAGGTCACTTATGCGGTAAGAGATACTGTAATTGACGGGAAGGAAATTAAAGCCGGCAATATCATGGGATTGAGCGATAAGACGATTGAGATAGTTGGCACCGATGTAGTGGATACGACAATTGATTTATTAAAAAAGATGATGGATGAAGAATCGGAACTCATTACCATTTATTATGGTGAAGAGGGAACCAAAGAAGATGCAGAAAAAATCGCAAAAGCCATTGAGGGGATTGATGACGAGATGGAAGTCGAGATTCAGTATGGCGGACAGCCGATTTATTACTACTTTGTATCCGTAGAGTAGTGAAATTATAAATACAGATGGAGGATGAATAATGAATATTGTATGTTTGGACTTAGAGGGCGTACTGGTACCTGAAATTTGGATTGCTTTTGCAAAAGCAAGTGGAATCCCGGAGTTAAAAAGAACGACGAGAGACGAACCGGATTATGATAAACTGATGAATTGGCGTCTCGGTATTTTGAAAGAGCATGGACTTGGACTGAAAGAAATTCAGGAAACGATTGCTACGATTGACCCGATTCCGGGAGCAAAAGAATTTCTGGATGAACTGCGCAAAACGACACAGGTTATTATCATCAGTGATACATTTACTCAGTTTGCGGCTCCGCTTATGGAAAAACTGGGATGGCCTACCATTTTCTGCAATTCTCTGGAAGTAGCAGAAAACGGTGAGATTACCGGATTTAAGATGCGAATTGAAAATTCCAAATATACAACAGTAAAGGCATTGCAGTCTATCGGTTATGAAACGATTGCCAGCGGTGACAGCTATAATGATTTGGGAATGATTCAGGCAAGTAAGGCAGGTTTCTTATTTAAGAGTACTGAGCAGATTAAGAAGGATCATCCGGAACTTCCTGCTTTTGAAGAGTATGATGAGTTACTTGCTGCCATAAAAAAAGCATTATAATCAATAGAAAGTGTGACAAAAATGTCAAAACAAATTGGACGTAATGAGCCATGCTGGTGTGGCAGCGGACGCAAATATAAGGTCTGTCACGCCGGTTTTGATGCAAAGATTGAATCTTATCGTGAGAAAGGACACATTGTGCCGCCTCACCACATCATCAAAACACCGGCTCAGATTGAACAAATAAAGGAAAGTTGTAAAATTAACATTGCTATTTTGGATTATCTGGAAGAGCATATTTATGAGGGGATGAATACCAAAGAAATTGATCAAATTGTGTACGATATGACAACCAAAAGAGGCGGAATCCCGGCACCTTTAAATTATGAAGGATTTCCGTATAGTGTCTGTACTTCGGTAAATGACCAGGTATGTCATGGATTTCCGTCAGAAGATGTCATATTAAAATCGGGCGATATTGTGAATGTGGATTGTTCGACAATTTTAAATGGATATTTTTCGGACTCTTCCCGTATGTTTTGCATCGGTGAGGTGTCACCGGAGAAAAAACGTCTTGTACAGGTTACAAGAGAGTGCGTGGAAAAAGGATTAGAACAGGTCAAACCTTGGGGGTTCCTTGGTGATATGGGCCAGGCGGTGCATGACCATGCAGCGGCAAATGGCTATACGGTGGTCCGTGAAATTGGCGGTCACGGTGTCGGACTTGAGTTCCATGAGGAGCCATGGGTTGGTTATCATTCCAAACGAGGCGAAGAGATGCTGTTAGTGCCTGGTATGATATTTACGATTGAGCCTATGGTAAATATGGGAAAAGAAGATATTATAACCGATTCACAAAATGGCTGGGAAGTTTATACAAAAGATCATATGCCATCGGCACAGTGGGAAATTATGGTGCTTGTGACAGAGGAAGGAAATGAGGTATTGTGTTGGTAGTTTACTGATTTCTTAGGAAATCAAGGAAAAGGGAGGTTTTACTATGTTAAATGGGGAAACAGAACAAAAACGAAGTGTTCATTTTTTTGCTATAATGTTAGCACTGAGTTTGTGTATGCATACGGCATTGTGTATTTTCTTTTATTGTATTGGTGTAACAATTTTATACGTGTTTAATATTGCAAGTGTTGTGATCTATTTATTATTGCTTTTTTTGGTTTCTCGTGTGAAGCATATGGAGAGATGGATGCTGGTACCATTTGCCGAAGTGCTTGTACATGTACTTTTGTGTAACCTGTGCTTAGGCTGGGGATATGGCTTTTCTTTATACGGCTTTATGCTTATTCCTGTTATTTACTACATTGCGTGTATTCATATGAAGAGCCGAATCGGTGTGGTCACGTCAAGTGTGCTTGGTATTTTTGATTTGCTTGTGATTGTTCACTCGGCATCGTCAGCCGGAGAAATTAATAAATTACCGGGTATGTCAAACCATGAGATGCTTGTTATTTTTGCAATTAATGTAGCTATCTGTACCATTTTTCTAATGGCTTATTCTGCGTACTTTGTTGTTGCAATACGCAGTGCGACAAATGTGTTGGAGGAGCGGAATGATGAACTTGATTTTATGGTTCATTACGATGCACTCACAAATATGAGAAATCGCCAGAATATGGATGAAATATTTGAGGAATACGAGTGTTATGAAAAAGATTATTGTGTGGTGCAGATGGATTTGGATAATTTCAAACAGACAAACCGTACGTACGGTCATTCCTGCGGAGATGAGCTTTTGATTAATCTTTCTTATCTAATCCGCCAGGCAGTGAGAAACCGTGGTGAAGTGTGCCGCTGGGGCGGTGATGAAGTGTTACTGCTTCTGAAGATGGATAAAAAAAGCGGGTACCGCTTAACGGAAAAAATTCGCAAAGAAATTGCGGACTATGTACTTACTTACCAGCGTCAGCGTGTGTCGGTTACGGCAACATTTGGATTTGTATACTGCGATGAAAAACAGACAATGAAAGAGCGGATTGCACTTGCAGATTCGCGTTTGAATCAGGGGAAGGAAAAGGGGAAAAATCAGGTCGTGAACTAAAAATGAATTAGTTTTACGAAAAGAAAGGAATCAATACGATGAATGAGTTTCTTGATATTTTCATGGAAGCAGGAGTGGATACATTAAAACTTATCCCGTTTCTTTTTCTTACCTATATTTTAATGGAGTGGCTCGAACACCGCACCGGAAGTCATACACAGGCGGCGATTTTGCGTGCCGGAAAAGCAGGACCGGTATTTGGCGGAATTTTAGGTATTGTGCCACAGTGTGGCTTTTCGGCAGCAGCATCAAATCTGTATTCCGGTGGTTTGATTACGGCGGGCGCTTTGGTGGCTGTCTTTTTGTCTACTTCTGACGAAATGCTTCCGATTTTTATTTCTGAGGCAGTACCTGCATGGACAATCATTAAGATTTTGGCGGTTAAAATGGTAATGGGAATCCTTTTTGGCTTCCTTTTGGACTTTTTGTATCACAGTATCTGGGGCAGAAAAATGAGATACCGGAACATCCATACAATGTGTGAGAGTGAACACTGTAAATGTGATGATGAGGGGATTTTTTTCTCTGCGCTGCGTCACACAATTCACATTACCATTTTTTTGTTTTTGATAACACTTGTTCTGGAAGCTGTTATTGATGGTGTGGGTGAAGAGGCTTTAGCCGGATTTCTTATGGACCGTCCGGTTCTCGGCGAGATTTTGGCGGGGGCAATTGGCATGGTTCCAAACTGTGCGTCGTCCGTAGTCATTACTCAGCTCTATTTACAGAAAGTCATTAGTGCCGGCCCGATGATGGCAGGATTATTTACCAATGCCGGTGTTGGAGCACTTGTTTTGTGCCGCATGAACCGCAAACACGTAAAACAAAACGTCGGAATTTTGTGTTATTTATATGTGGCGGGTGTCATTGGAGGAATTTTGATTGATTTGCTTGGAATCAATTTTTAATACTTATTATTAGATTTTTTAACTGTGGATAAGATAGTGGTAATGTTATTGAAGTTTGTTGTTAGAAAAATCAGACCGGGTTTCAACCTGAGGGACGTTGAACACCGGTCTGTTTTTTCTAATAAAGCAACAATTAAAACATTTCCATATCGTGTTTACTTGACATAAAGCCCCACCTTGCTTTATACTAGGAGATTATGAGGGAAAGTTTACCCTTTTATGAAACGAAATGGAGATGAGAGAGAGAATGAACTACCATATTGCAGTGATTCCCGGAGACGGAATCGGACCTGAAATTGTGGCAGAAGCTAAAAAGGTATTGAATAAAGTGGCAGATACATATGGGCACACATTTGAATACGAAGAATTGTTGATGGGTGGCTGTTCCATTGACGCATACGGCGAGCCTTTGACAGATGAAACCTTAGAGCGTGCAAGAAAAAGTGATTCGATTTTGCTTGGTGCGGTCGGTGGACGAGTCGGAGTGGACAGCTGGTACGAATTGCCACCGGAAAAAAGACCGGAAGCAGGTCTTTTGAAAATTCGTAAGGGACTTGGCTTATTCTGTAACCTTCGTCCGGCAATTCTGTTTGAAGAATTGAGCGGCGCTTGTCCGTTGAAGGAAGAAATTGTAGAAGGTGGTTTTGATTTTATCTTTGCCCGTGAGTTGACGGGTGGTCTTTACTTCGGTGAACGCTATACCAAAGAAATTGATGGCGTGCGCACCGCAGTGGACACTTTAAAATATGATGAAAATGAGATTCGCAGAATTGCCGTTCAGGCGTTTGAGATTGCGATGAAGAGAAATAAAAAAGTCTGCAGTGTTGATAAAGCAAACGTATTGGATTCTTCCAGACTTTGGAGCAAAGTCGTCGAGGAAGTCAGCAAGGATTATCCGGAAGTGACATTGACAAATATGCTGGTTGACAACTGTGCAATGCAGATTGTAAGAGATCCGAAACAGTTTGATGTCATTTTGACAGAGAATATGTTTGGCGATATTTTGTCGGATGAGGCAAGTATGGTAACCGGTTCTTTAGGAATGCTTTCTTCTGCAAGTTTAGGTGAGGGAACCTTTGGTATGTATGAGCCAAGTCACGGGTCAGCACCGGATATCGCAGGACAAAATAAGGCAAATCCGATTGCGACGATTTTATCGGCAGCTATGTTACTACGTTATTCCTTTGGACTTTCCAAAGAAGCAGATGCGGTTGAAAATGCCGTCAAGACTGTGCTCAAAAAAGGAATGCGTACGATTGATATTATGGATGAAGGTAAGACTTTGCTTGGTACAAAAGAAATGGGCGATGCCATCGCAGCAGAGATTGAATAGGAGGACGACAAGATGAAAAGTGATTCAGTAAAAAAAGGAATGCAGACAGCACCACAGCGTTCTTTGTTTAATGCGCTTGGTTTGACAAAAGAAGAGCTGGAAAAGCCGCTTGTAGCTATTGTCAGTTCTTATAATGAAATTGTTCCGGGTCATATGAATCTGGACAAAATTGTAGAGGCAGCAAAACTTGGTGTCGCTATGGCAGGTGGTACACCAATTGTATTCCCGGCAATTGCCGTTTGTGATGGTATTGCGATGGGACATGTGGGAATGAAATATTCTTTGGTAACCCGTGACTTGATTGCGGATTCAACCGAGTGTATGGCACTTGCACATGCTTTTGATGCGATGGTAATGGTGCCAAACTGTGATAAAAACGTACCGGGTCTTTTGATGGCTGCGGCACGTGTGAATATTCCAACCGTATTTGTCAGCGGTGGTCCGATGTTAGCCGGCCATGTGCAGGGACAGAGAACTTCTCTTTCAAGTATGTTTGAGGCAGTTGGTGCTCATGCGGCAGGCAAAATGACCGAAGAGCAGGTGGATGATTATGTCAGCCATGCCTGCCCGACCTGTGGTTCCTGCTCCGGTATGTATACAGCAAACTCCATGAACTGTCTGACCGAGGCAATTGGTATGGGACTTCAGGGAAATGGTACAATTCCGGCTGTATATTCCGACCGAATCAAACTGGCAAAACATGCCGGTATGCAGGTTATGGAAATGTATAAGAAAAATATCTGTCCACGTGACATTATGTGTGAGAAAGCATTTTTAAATGCGATGACAGTTGATATGGCGCTTGGATGTTCGACCAATACGATGCTTCATCTGCCGGCAATTGCTCATGAAGCAGGCGTAAAACTGAATCTTGATATTGCCAATGAAATTAGTGCAAAGACACCTAACCTTTGTCATCTGGCACCGGCAGGGCACACCTATATGGAACAGTTGAATGAGGCAGGCGGTGTTTATGCGGTAATGAATGAGCTGAATAAGAAGGGGCTTCTTTATACAGACCTTATGACTGTGACCGGAAAGACAGTAGGTGAGAACATTGAACATGTAGTAAACCGTAATCCGGAAGTGATTCGTCCAATTGATAATCCATACAGTGAAACTGGTGGCATCGCCGTTTTGAAAGGTAACTTGGCACCGGATTCCGGCGTTGTAAAACGTTCTGCCGTAGTACCGGAAATGATGGTTCATGAAGGTCCGGCGCGTGTCTTTGACTGCGAGGAAGATGCAATTGCTGCTATCAAGGGCGGTAAAATTGTTGCAGGAGATGTTGTTGTTATCCGCTATGAGGGACCAAAGGGTGGTCCGGGTATGAGAGAGATGCTCAATCCAACTTCCGCAATTGCCGGTATGGGACTTGGCTCTTCCGTTGCTTTGATTACGGATGGACGTTTCTCGGGAGCTTCCCGTGGTGCTTCGATTGGACATGTTTCACCGGAAGCAGCGGTTGGTGGTCCGATTGCTCTTGTAGAAGAAGGAGACATCATTAAGATTAACATTCCGGAAAATACTTTGATGGTAGATATTTCGGATGAAGAGATGGAAAAGAGACGCAAAAACTGGCAGCCAAGAGAGCCGAAAGTGACAAGCGGTTACTTACGCCGTTATGCCAATATGGTAACAAGTGGCAGCACAGGAGCGATTTTGAAATAATACGATGCGTGTGAGAATAGGGAAACAGACGAAAAGAAAGAGGTGCAAGGTATGCAAATAAATGGGTCACAGATTATGATTGAATGTCTGCTTGAGCAGGGCGTAGATACCATCTTTGGTTATCCGGGAGGTTCTATTTTAAACGTGTACGATGAATTATATCGTTATCAGGATAGAATCCGTCACGTGCTTACCTCCCATGAGCAGGGAGCTTCCCATGCGGCAGACGGTTATGCCAGAGCAACAGGAAAAGTTGGCGTGTGTATGGCAACGAGCGGACCGGGAGCAACGAACTTAGTTACCGGTATTGCAACGGCATATATGGATTCTGTACCGATGGTTGCGATTACCTGTAATGTTACACTTCCGATGCTTGGAAAAGATTCCTTCCAGGAGGTTGATATTGCCGGTGTCACAATGCCGATTACGAAACATAGTTTTATTGTAAAAGATGTAAAGAATTTGGCTGCGGTTATGCGCCGTGCCTTTAAGATTGCACAGACCGGTCGTCCGGGTCCTGTTTTGGTGGATGTAACAAAGGATGTAACGGCTGCAGTGACCGATTTTACACCGCAGACACCGGAATTGATTCAGAGACAGGTTGACACGATTGATGAAAAAGATATCGAAAGCGTAGTCAATGCAATTAAAAAATCGCAGAGACCAATGATTTTTGTTGGTGGTGGTGCCGTAATTTCCGGCGCAGAGAAAGAATTAAAAGAATTTGTCTATAAGGTAGACGCTCCGGTAACGGATACTTTGATGGGAAAAGGTGCATTTGACGGCACAGACCCATATTATACAGGAATGCTTGGTATGCATGGTACAAAGACAGCAAACTTAAGTGTAACTGAATGTGACTTATTGATTGTATTAGGTGCCAGATTTTCAGACCGTGTTACGGGAAATGCAAAGAAATTTGCAAACCGTGCAGAAATTGTTCATATTGATATTGATCCGGCTGAAATTAATAAAAATATTCCGGTGGATTATTCCATTATCGGTGATTTAAAGGCAGTTTTGGAAATCTTAAACCGCAAATTGGAGCAGCACTATCATAAGGCTTGGGTTGATAAGGTTATGGCGAGAAAAGAAGCTTTGCCGCTTTCTTATCACACGGATGCTCTTACAGGACCTTATGTGATTGAGCGAATCAGTGAACTTACCGATAACGAAGCGATTATTACGACTGATGTCGGCCAGCACCAGATGTGGGCGGCACAGTATTATAAATACCGCTCTCCGAGACATTTTATTACGTCCGGCGGAATGGGTACGATGGGATATGGTCTTGGTGCCTGTATCGGTGCAAAAGTCGGAGTGCCTGACACACCGGTTATTAACATCGCAGGAGACGGATGTTTCCGCATGAACATGAATGAGATTGCGACAGCAACAAGATATAATATTCCGATTATTGAAGTAGTATTTAATAACCATGCACTTGGCATGGTAAGACAGTGGCAGACCTTGTTTTATGGTAAGAGATATTCTCAGACCATTTTGGAAGATAAAGTAGACTATTGCAAAGTATCAGAAGCAATGGGTGCAAAAGCAATCCGTGTAACGAAAAAAGAGGAGATTGACGACGCGATTAAGACTGCATTGTCAGCAGAGGTACCGGTTGTGATTGAAGTCGTAATCAACCAGGATGACAAGGTATGGCCAATGGTTGCTCCGGGAGCAGCGATTGAAGATTCTTTTGATGAGAAAGACCAGGAGAATCGTATTCAGAATTAATTAACAGTTATGTAAGGAGGATATAACAGTGGCTAGAGTGTATAACTTTTCAGCAGGACCGGCCGTATTGCCGGAAGAGGTATTAAAAGAGGCAGCAGATGAGATGCTTGATTATCAGGGAACAGGAATGTCCGTTATGGAGATGAGCCATCGTTCCGCAGCATATGATAAAATTATCAAAGATGCTGAGCAGGATTTGAGAGATTTGATGGAAATTCCGGACAATTACAAAGTATTGTTCCTTCAGGGCGGCGCTTCTCAGCAGTTTGCAGCTGTTCCTATGAATCTTATGAAAAATAAAAAAGCAGCTTATATAGTTACAGGTCAGTGGGCTAAGAAGGCTTATCAGGAGGCACAGATTTACG
>ENA-OPCS01000368-OPCS01000368.1-human-gut-metagenome-genome-assembly--contig:-NODE-368-length-37063-cov-4.747703_pt1 | contig 37063 bp, 30 predicted proteins | sample MGYA00241256_ERZ501492 | MGnify/ENA primary metagenome ERZ501492 (study PRJEB25962, sample SAMEA2042512) | human gut metagenome | biome: human gut; feature: human-associated habitat; material: faeces... | reverse complement strand
CTCTTCCGATAAGTATGTTCGCCGCGATGGGCATTGCTATTGTCATAGCAAAGGTCTGCCCCGAGGGACTTGCTTATCTTGAGTGGAGAGGCTGATAAGGAGGGAAACGCAAATGAGTAAAAAGAACGCTAAGCCCTACAGCGAAAAAGTTCATGTTTGGGGCAGAATTTCTTCGATAACCGCGATTGCCGCCCTCATGTTTGTGCCGATAGCGATAAGCACACACTACAATGCGTGGCCCGAGGCTTCGAATCTCTTCAATGCAATGAAGGTCGTTATCCCGGTATACTGGCTCTCCGGCATAGCCGAGGTGATCACCTACGCGCCCATGCTCGGCGCGGGCGGAACATATTTGAGCTTCGTCACCGGCAACATAACAAACCTCAAGCTGCCCTGCGGACTCAACGCCATGGAGAACGCGGGTGTGCGCGCAAACTCCGAGGAGGGCGAGGTCATTTCGACTATCGCCATAGCGTCCTCGGCTATCACGACTACTATAATCCTCGCAGTCGGCGTGCTCGCCTTCCGTCCGGTGCTCCCGATGCTGACGACTAACCCCAACATCGCCCCCGCCTTCAAGCAGGTGCTGCCCGCGCTCTTCGGTGCGCTCGCCGCCACCTACTTCGCAAAGCACTGGAGAATTTCGATATTCCCGATAATGGTCGGCGTCATAACCCTCATCTTCGCCTCGACCATGGGCGTCGGAACGCTTATCTTCGTCACCATTATAGCATCGCTCCTCGGCGCGTTTGCAATGTACAAGTTCGGCTGGCTCGACAGCAAGGAAGAGCGAAAAGCCAAGAAAGCCGCAAAAGCAAAGAAATAAAATAACCCCGGTTTCCCGGTATTCGACAGCTCCGCTTTTCAGCGGGGCTGTTTTTCGCTTCGCTCGAAGTAAAAAGTAAAATGTAATAGTGAAGAGGTTAAAGTGAAGCTGAATATAGTGGCTATACATGCGACAAATATTGACTTATAAGCAATACTAGTGCTATACTTAATTATCGAAATCACAGGCAATCGCAAACACAGAATATAGATAGCAAGATATAAAAGCGACACAAAAATCAGCCTCAGCCCTGACTGTGGATTTTACAGTACAGATTGGCGGAATTAGAAAAAGGTGGCAAAAAGAATGGCAAAGAATGAGAACCTTCATAAAGCAAAAGAAGCAAAGAAAGATGAGTTTTATACGCAATATGAGGACATTCAAAATGAAATAAATCATTTTGAACATCATTTTCAAGGTAAGACAGTTTTATGTAACTGCGACGACCCTTTTGAAAGCAATTTCTGCAAATTCTTTTTGAGAAATTTTAATTATTTAAAGCTGAAAAGGCTGATATGTACTTCCTATAGCACCTCCCCGGTTATCGGACAGCAGTTGACCCTGTTTGACTGGATGAATGAGCCGGTTCAAAGGGGAAATGGGTATGTTATGGATATTACAGAAGTACCGATGGCAAATGGCAGGGGCGTTTCGGATGCAGATATTGATAACTTGTTGCGGTCAAAAAAACGCGGAGTTAAAAAGCTTAAAGGTGACGGAGATTTTCGTTCAGACGAGTGTATAGGCTATTTAAAACAAGCAGATATTGTTGTAACTAACCCTCCGTTTTCGCTTTTTCGAGAGTATGTCGCGCAGTTAATTGAATATAATAAGAAATTTTTGATTATTGGTAATGTTAATGCTATAACTTATAAAGAACTTTTTCCATTGATAAAAGATAATAAATTGTGGCTTGGCGCAAGTATTCATAGTGGGGATAGAAAGTTTTTTGTTCCTGAAGACTATCCGCTGAACGCGGCTGGATGTGGAATTGACGCAGATGGCAGAAAATTTATTCGTGTAAAAGGGGTGAGATGGTTTACCAACCTTGATTATGCGAAACGACACGAGAAATTGGTGTTATATAAAAGGTACTATGGCAATGAAGAGGAGTACCCGAAATACGACAACTACGATGCCATTAATGTAGATAAAACAGCAGATATACCCTGTGATTATTTTGAAAAAATGGGAGTACCGATAACATATCTCGATAAGCATAATCCAGAACAGTTTGATTTGATAAGTGCAGATTTTGATGTTGCTAATCCGGTGGATTTAGGAAACGGAAAGCGTGGAACAGGGAGATTTTATTTAGAAAATTTACAAAAAACGCTTGACACTAGTAACGAAATCGGCGACACTTTGACAGACAGACAGACAGACAGACAGACAGACAGACAGACAGACAGACAGACAGACAGATGCAACGGTATTATGGGAGTCCCAATCACATTCCTCGACAAGTATAACCCAGAGCAGTTTATTATCATCGGACTTGATAGATACGTCACAGATAACCCAAGATACGGACACAGATTCACAATCGGAGGACGAGAGACATATGCAAGAGTCCTCATCAAGAGAAAGGTGTAGTGGTATCATGGGTGTACCGATTACTTTTTTGGATAAATATAATCCAGACCAGTTTGAAATTCTTGGAATTACACAGAGAAATGATGACCCTTATAAGATAAAACGGTATACAACGCAAGAATATACCAATGCAAATGATTTGAATGCGCGAGCAGTGATTATTCAAAAGAACGGAATTCCTAAAACAATGTATGCGCGTATCCTAATTAAAAGGAGGCAGAACCATGAAGATTGAGCCGAGGTCAATAAAAGTCAGAGATGTTTTTGAATGTTATGCAGACAACGGCGATGACGGCGTTTTCGCATATGGCGGGAAACTTGCTATTCGCCCACCGTATCAGCGTGAATTCGTATATGACAATGCGCAGTCGGAAGCGGTCATTCAGACGGTGCTGAAAGGTTTTCCGCTGAATGTGATGTATTGGGTAAAAGTGGGTGACGAGCAGTATGAAGTGCTGGACGGACAGCAAAGAACCCTTTCTGTTATGCAATATTTAAAGCATAAATTTCCGATTACTATTGACGGGAGCAAATATTATTGGGACGCATTGCCGGATGACAAATATAATGCAATTATGGACTACGAATTTATGGTCTATATTTGCGAGGGAAACGAATCGGAAAAATTGGAATGGTTTAAGGTTGTGAATATTGCCGGAGAAAAGCTGACAGACCAAGAACTTCGCAATTCAGTCTATACTGGAGCGTGGCTTTCAGACGCAAAAAGATACTTTTCAAAGCGAAACTGTGCAGCAAAGGGTCTTTCTGATAAGTATATTACCGGAGATCCGAATCGTCAGGAGCTTTTGGAAAAGGCATTAAAGGGAATCTGCGATGCGCAGGGCTTGAAAGATGTTACCGAATATATGGCGGCTCATAAATCAGATTCGGATGCGGATGAATTGTGGCAATATTTCCAAGATGTAATTCATTGGGTACAGAAGATATTCCCTCAATATTATCCAGACATGAAGGGGCTGGATTGGTGCCACTTATACAATATTTATCATCTACATACTTATAATACTTCCGAAATGAAATCTGAGGTCAAGAGACTTCATGAAGATGAGGATGTACAGAAGTCAAAAGGAATATATGAATTCCTGCTCTGCAGGGACAGTGATCCGTTTGCCGGCAGACTGTTGAATCTGCGTGCGTTTGACAAAAGGGATAAGTTGGCAGCATACAGCAAGCAAGATGGGATTTGTCCGATTTGTAAGCAGCACTTTGAATATAGCGAAATGGAAGGCGACCATATTATACCTTGGAGTAAAGGCGGTCAAACAACGCCTGATAATTGCCAAATGCTTTGTAGAGATTGTAATGCAAAGAAAACGGATAAATATTAATTTAACATACGATTAACTTATCAAAGGGCAGGAGTAATCCTGCCCTTTTCATCTTCCACAGTTGAAATGATTCAACTATCATGTTATAATCAACATAAATAAAAGCAGAATCTCAGAAAAGTTGAGAACTTTGCTAAGAGGGTGGAGTATAATGACTGTTTTACAGCTTAAAGAAATTCTTTCGGCCGAACTGCTTTGCGGCGGCGATCATCTGGACAGAGAGGTGCATACCGCCTGCGGAAGCGACATGATGAGCGACGTGCTCGCGTTTGTCAAGGAGCAGGCTGTTTTGCTCACGGGGCTTGTCAATCCTCAGGTCGTGCGTACCGCCGAAATGATGGATATGAAGGTCATAGTGTTCGTGCGCGGCAAGGTGCCGGGTGACGCGATACTCGACCTTGCGCGCGAGCTTGATATAGTCGTGCTCAAAACCGAGCTCGAAATGTTTACCTCCTGCGGAAAGCTCTATCAGGCAGGGCTGAGAGGAGGACGGGCGGCAAATGGATAATATGAAGCTCCATTTTGACGTTGACGGAGAGGATTTTACCCGCGCGGGCGAGGCGTCCGGCGAGACCAAGCGCGTGCTCAAGGGGCTCGGCTTTGACGCCAACGTGATAAGAAACGTCTCGATAGCCATGTATGAGGGCGAGATAAATATGGTCATTCATGCGGGCGGCGGCGAGATAGACGTCGAGATATCGCCCGAGTGCATTTCCATGGTGCTCACCGACCACGGCCCCGGCATAGAGAATGTCGAGCTCGCCATGCAGGAGGGCTATTCGACCGCGCCCGATAAGGTGCGCGCCCTCGGCTTCGGAGCGGGCATGGGTCTGCCCAATATAAAGAAGTATACCGATGAGATGAACATAGAGACGGAAAAGGATGTCGGAACGACTATCAGGCTCAAAGTGTATAACGGTATATAATAACGATTGCTGACTGAGCGCCCGTGTCTGCGGGCGCCGGGAGGGTTTTCCATATGAACACGTATTTCCATTCGGTGCGGCTCGACGAGGAGAAGTGCATGGGCTGCACCAACTGCATAAAGCGATGTCCCACGCAGGCCATCCGCGTGCGAAACGGCAAGGCGCATATTATTTCCGAACGCTGCATCGACTGCGGCGAGTGCATCCGCGTCTGCCCGCACCATGCAAAATATTCGCACCGCGACTCGATGAACAGAATAATCGAGTTCAAATACAGAGTAGCTCTGCCCGCGCCCTCGCTCTACGGGCAGTTTAACCACCTTGACGATATCGGCTATGTCATAACGGCTCTGAAAAGGCTCGGCTTCGATGAGGTTTTCGAGGTGGCAAGGGGCGCCGAGCTGATAAGCGACGCTACGCGAAAATATATCGCGGAGCACGATATCCCCAAGCCCGTCATATCCTCGGCGTGCCCCGCCGTGTGCCGGCTGATAAGGGTCTGCTTCCCGAATCTTATTCCCCACGTTCTGCCGCTCAACTCCCCCATGGAGACCGCCGCCATGATAGCGCGCAAAGAGGCGCAGGCCAAGACGGGACTCGATTCTTCGGAGATAGGCATATTCTTTATCACGCCCTGCCCCGCGAAGATAACCGCCGTCAAGCAGCCAATCTGCCTGCCGGAGTCAAACGTTGACGCGGCGATAGCGATGAAAGATATATACCCTGTGCTTTTAAAGCAGATGAACCACCTCGGAGCGCCGGAGGACGCCTGCGAGTCGGGGCTCATGGGAGTCAGCTGGGCGTCGAGCGGCGGCGAATCTGCCGCTCTGCTCAAGGACAAATATCTGGCCGCGGACGGCATAGAGAATGTCATAAAAGTGCTCGAGGAGATAGAGGACGAAAAGCTTGACAGGCTCGATTTCGTCGAACTGAACGCCTGCTCGGGCGGCTGCGTCGGCGGCTCGCTGACTGCGGAAAATCCGTATGTCGCAAAGGCGCGCATCCAGCAGCTCAGAAGATATCTGCCCGTTGCGGCGAACCATCTGGAGGACGGCGACGTGCCCGACAGCATGGAGTGGCAGTGCCCGCTCGAGGGCTCGTCCGTGCTGAAGCTCGCAGACAACGTCTCCGACGCCATGGCGATGATGTCGAAGATGACCGAAATACTCGCCCGCCTGCCGGGACTTGACTGCGGCACCTGCGGCGCGCCCACCTGCCGCGCCCTTGCCGAGGATATAGTCAGGGGCAGCGCGACGCTCCACGACTGCGTTTTCGCCATGCGCGACGAGCTCGCGGGCACGGATATGCAGGAGTATATTCCCGCGCCGTTCAGAAGCACGGGCAAAAAGGAGGAGACGAAGTGACCGTAGGGGATATAAAAGAAAGGCTTGAGCTTAAAGCTCTGTGCGAGAGCGAGGAATCGCTTTCGCGCGAGGTCACGGGCGGCTACTGCGGCGACCTTTTGAGCTGGGTCATGTCCCGCGCAGCGGCGGGGGACGCGTGGATGACCGTCATGGGCAATGTCAACGCCATAGGCGTGGCGGCGCTTGCGGACATAGCCTGCATTATTTTAACGGAGTCCGCGCCCCTCGATGAGGATGCGCGTATCCGCGCAGAGCAAAACGGCGTTGCGGTATATCAGACCGCGAAGAACGCCTATGAAACAGCAGTCAGCCTGTCGGGGCTTATATAAACTAAACCTGCTTCACCCGTCGGTGCGGCACCTTGAGAGGAGAAAAGCTATGGGTAATGAATTCGAAAAAGCGGTAAAAAGATTTTCCGAGGCGAAGGATGTTTTGGAGAAATTCGAGAAATCGGAGGAGGCCGTGGCATTTATGCAGAACGAGACGGGATTGCCCGCCGACGAATGCATGAGGGCTTATGAGTTGATTATGAATACCGATACCGACTGAAAATAGTCGGCTCAAACCTATTGACGAATAAATCCAAAAGTATTATAATCACCTTAATGTTGTACCTATCGGGTGCAACACTAAATGAGCATATCTGAAAGGCTATGACGGAGACAGTAGCCTTGCGCAAAGAGACAAAGTGAGCCGGCGGCAGTGGAAAGTCGGCGCTCGGCGCAGGAGCGAACATCACTCCCGAGCAGCGGGACGAAAGGCGAAAGCCGAGTAGATTCCGACGGCGCGTCCCACCGTTACCGGGCGGCATTTAATTGAATGTAGTGGGTGGTTGCAAAGCCGGGTCTTTGTCCTGTTATGGGCAGAGGCCTTTTTTGTTTCCGTCCGCGATTCCCTGAAAGGATGGATAGCTGTTATGTACGACAAGGTATCGACGAATTTTGAGTTCGTCAACCGCGAGAAGAAGGTGCTCGATTTCTGGAACGAGAACCACATCTTCGAGAAGAGCATCGACTCGCGCAAGAATGCGGAGACTTTCACTTTCTATGACGGCCCGCCGACGGCAAACGGCAAGCCGCATATCGGCCACGTGCTGACGAGAGTTATAAAGGATATGATCCCGCGCTACAAGACCATGAAGGGCTATATGGTGCCCCGAAAGGCCGGCTGGGATACCCATGGTCTGCCCGTTGAGATAGAGGTCGAGAAGCTGCTCGGCATCGAGGGCAAGCAGGGGATAGAGGAATACGGTCTCGAGCCCTTTATCAAAAAGTGCAAGGAGAGCGTATGGAAATACAAGGGTATGTGGGAAGATTTCTCCGGAAAGGTCGGCTTCTGGGCCGATATGAAGCACCCCTACGTCACCTATGACAATACCTTTATCGAGTCCGAGTGGTGGGCGCTCAAGCAGATTTGGGACAAGGGCCTGCTCTATAAGGGCTTCAAGATAGTGCCCTACTGCCCGCGCTGCGGCACCCCGCTCTCATCTCAGGAGGTCGCTCAGGGCTATAAGGATGTCAAGGAGCGCTCGGCGGTAGTCAAGTTCAAGGCTAAGGGCGAGGACGCATATTTCCTCGCATGGACGACAACTCCGTGGACTCTGCCCTCGAACGTCGCGCTCTGCGTCAACCCCGCAGAGGACTATGTTAAAATCAAGGTTGAGGACGGCACCGTATACTATATGGCGCAGGCCCTCGTTGAGAAGTTCTTCCCCGAGGGAGTTGAGACTCTCGCTACCTTTAAGGGCAAGGAGCTTGAATACAGAGAGTATGAGCCGCTGTTCGAGTGCACAAAGTCGAATGACGGCAAAAAGGGCTGGTACGTCACCTGCGACGGTTATGTCACTCTGACGGACGGCACCGGTATAGTCCATATCGCGCCGGCATTCGGTGAGGACGACGCAAACGTCGGCAAGAACTACGATCTTCCGTTCGTTCAGCTCGTCGACGCCGCCGGCTGCATGGACAAGAGCACCCCGTGGGCGGGCAAGTTCTGCAAGGATGCGGACAAGGATGTGCTCGTTGATCTCGACAAGCGCGGACTTCTCTTCTCCGCCCCCGTGTTTGAGCACAGCTACCCCCACTGCTGGCGCTGCGACACGCCCCTCATCTACTACGCAAGGGACTCGTGGTTCATTAAGATGACCGCAGTCAGAGACGACCTTGTGCGAAACAACAACACCGTCAACTGGATCCCCGAGAGCATCGGCAAGGGACGCTTCGGCGACTGGATAGAGAACGTCCAGGATTGGAGCATCAGCCGTAACCGCTACTGGGGAACTCCGCTCAACGTCTGGGAATGCGAGTGCGGTCACAGACATTCGATAGGCTCTATCGAAGAGCTCAAGAGCATGTCCTCGAACTGCCCGGACGATATCGAGCTGCACCGCCCCTATATCGACGCTGTCACAATAAAGTGCCCGAAGTGCGGCGGCGAGATGCACCGCGTGCCTGAGGTTATCGACTGCTGGTTCGACTCCGGTTCGATGCCCTTCGCGCAGCACCACTATCCGTTTGAAAATCACGACCTGTTCAAGCAGCAGTTCCCGGCTCAGTTCATCTCCGAGGCCGTCGATCAGACGAGAGGCTGGTTCTATTCTCTGCTCGCCATATCGACCCTGCTGTTCAACAGAGCTCCCTATGAGAATGTTCTCGTCCTCGGCCACGTTCAGGATGAGAACGGTCAGAAGATGTCGAAGTCCAAGGGCAACGCCGTTGACCCGTTCGACGCGCTCAACGCCTACGGCGCGGACGCGGTTCGCTGGTATTTCTACACGAACTCCGCCCCGTGGCTGCCCAACCGCTTCCACGGCAAGGCGGTTATCGAGGGTCAGCGCAAGTTTATGGGCACGCTCTGGAACATCTACGCTTTCTTCGTGCTCTATGCCAATATAGACGAGTTCGACGCTTCTAAGCATGAGCTTCGCAAGGCGGAGGAGCTGCCCACCATGGACAGATGGCTGCTCTCGAGACTCAATACGCTTATCACGACCGTTGACAACTACCTTGCGGATTACTGCATCCCCGAGGCGGCGCGTGCGCTGCAGAACTTCGTCGACGAGATGAGCAACTGGTATGTCCGCCGCTGCCGTGAGCGCTTCTGGGCGCAGGGCATGAGCAGCGATAAGACTGACGCATATATGACCCTTTACACAGCACTTGTCACCGTTTCGAAGCTCGCCGCTCCGATGATACCGTTCATGACGGAGGATATCTACCGCAACCTCGTTTGCAGCGTTGACAAGTCCGCTCCCGAGAGCGTCCACCTGTGCGACTACCCCGTTGCGGACGCCGCATATATCGACAAGGCGCTTGAGGAGAGAATGAACGAGGCGCTTAATATAGTCGTGCTCGGCCGTGCCGCAAGAAACGGCGCGAATATCAAGAACCGCCAGCCTCTGGGCAAGATGTTTGTCCGCGCGGACGAGGTGCTCGGCGGCGAGTACGCCGAGATAATCAGAGACGAGCTCAACGTAAAGGAGCTTGAATTCGTTGACGGCGAGGCGGATTTCGTCAGCTACAGCTTCAAGCCGCAGCTCAAGACCGTCGGCCCGAAATACGGCAGATTCCTCGGGAAGATTAAGGAGCACCTCTCCTCTCTCGACGGCTCGGCCGCCAAGAAGGAGCTCGACGAGAACGGCGCTCTGAAGTTCGATATCGACGGCAATGAAATAGAGCTCGGTGTTGACGACCTGCTCATAGACTCCGTCCAGAAGGAGGGCAGCTTTGCTGTCTCCGACTACGGAATCACCGTCGCCATAGACACGAACCTCACCCCCGAGCTTATCGAGGAGGGCTTTGTCAGAGAGATAATCTCGAAGATTCAGACCATGCGCAAGGAGGCCGACTTCGACGTTATGGACAAGATAGTTCTCTATACCGGAGACAACGCAAAGCTCAACGGTATAATCGAGAAGAACGCCGAGTCCATAAAGCACGATGTCCTTGCGGACGATATCGTCTATGCCCTCGGAGGCGACAGCGCCAAGGAGTGGAACATCAACGGCGAGAAGATGACTCTCGGCGTCAGTAAGAAATAAAAGCAGATTTTTCCGCCGCGTCTTTAATCGGATGCGGCGGATTTTCTCATTTCCGACTCAAAACAAGCCCAATATTTTAAAGAAACAAAATAAGCAAAACTGTTGCAATAATGTTACATTTCAACCTATTGTCGAACCGTGTCGGATGTTGTATACTCGTCTCCGTGTGAAATTTTCCCGCCCCTGCGGCGGGTACGAATCAGGAGGCTATTATTTTGTCAACAGCGTATTTCTGTGCCGCACTTGCGGCGGGAATGGCGGCGGTCGCCGTTTTCCTTGTTCTGCGAGTGAAGTGCGGCGGCTTCAAGGGACTTTTTTCAAAGGCAACGGCGAGCTTCTTCTTTCTGCTCACGGCGCTCTGCGCGGCGGCGGCAAATCCGGGTCACGGGGTCTATGCGGTGCTTATCGTGTTCGGCCTTGCGCTCGGTCTCTCGGGCGATATCTGGCTTGACCTCAAGTGGATATACAAAGCCGATGCGGATAAGTTTCTGAACGCGGGCTTCATCGCGTTCATGATAGGCCATTTGTTCTATATCGGCGCGGTTTTCGCTTCCTGCGGCAAGTGGACGGCGCTCTCTGTTCTGCTGCCGGTAACAGCGTCGGTCATAGTCTCAATCGGCAATATCATAATCAGCGAAAAGCTGATGAAGCTGAATTTCGGGAAGTTCAGAGCAATAGTCGGAGTATATACCTTCTTGCTGTTCATGACCTTTGCCGTGAGCTTTTCCGCCATGATACTCAACTCCTTTGCAAAGCAGTGGATACTCATGTCGGCGGGCGGGCTTCTGTTCGCGTTCTCCGACGCCGTGCTCTCGACCATGTATTTCAAAGAGGGCGGAAACACGAAGGCGAATATAATCATAAACCATGTTTCCTACTATGCGGCGCAGTTCATAATAGCGTCGTCGGTGCTTTTTATAAAATAATCCGAAAAACCGCTTGACAAATGCCGCGGGGGCTGTTAAAATAACGAGTACAACAAAGCAGAGTGACGCATTGTGCCGCAGCTCTCACCTCCGGGGTTTTGTCCGCGCGGGTCAATAAGAACGGATTTTTCTGTTGTTTATTGAGCGAGGGCATCTCTGTGCCCTCGCTTTGATTTTTCCGGTAACCCCGGTCAGAGCATATGGAGGTGCTTGGTTATAGGTATCAAAGAAATGCAGATCAATGAAGAGATCACGGACAAAGAGGTTAGGCTTATAGGCAATGACGGTGAACAGCTCGGTATCGTTTCCGCCGCTCAGGCTCAGAAGCTTGCCGCAGAGAGAAATCTCGACCTTGTCAAGATAGCTCCGCAGGCAAAGCCGCCCGTCTGTAAGATCATGGACTACGGCAAATACCGTTTTGAGCAGTCCAAGAGGGAAAAGGAAGCGAAGAAGAATCAGCGTGTGATCGAGATAAAGGAGATCCGCCTTTCACCCAACATTGACGTACATGATTTTGATACGAAGGTCGGTCACGCCAGAAGGTTCCTGACGGCAGGCAACAAGATCAAGGTCTCTATCCGCTTCCGCGGACGCGAGATGACCCACACGGATCTCGGTCTGACCATAATGGCTCAGTTCGCGGAGAAGTGCGGGGACATAGCCTCGGTCGAGAAGCCGGCAAAGCTCGAGGGACGCCAGATGCTCATGTTCCTTGCGCCCAAGAGCGCGAAGTGATTATCCCGGTAAAACACCGGTCAAAAAGTTGAAGGAGGAAAAGAACTCATGCCCAAGATTAAAACTCACAGCGGTGCTAAAAAGCGCTTCAAGCTGTCAAAAAACGGTAAGCCGATACGTGCACACGCAAACAAGTCTCACATCCTTACCAAGAAGAACACCAAGCGTAAGAGAAATCTTCGCAAGACTTCTGTTGCCGACACCACCAATGTCAAGCAGATAAAGAAGCTTATCCCTTACAAATAAGAGACAGCCAACCACTCATTAATTATTCGGAGGTAGAAAACCATGGCACGTATCAAAGGTGCAACAATGACTCGCAAGAGAAGAAATAAAGTTCTGAAGCTTGCCAAGGGCTACTATGGCTCAAAGCACAGCCTTTTCAAGACCGCCAAGCAGGCTGTCATGAAGAGCGGCCAGTATGCTTACATCGGCCGCAAGCAGAAGAAGCGTGACTTCCGCCGCCTGTGGATCGCAAGAATCTCGGCAGCAGCGAAGCTCAACGGCATGAACTATTCCACGTTCATCAACGGTCTGAAGAAGGCCGGCATCGATCTCAACCGCAAGATGCTCTCCGAGATCGCCATAAGCGATCCCGCCGCTTTCACCGCTCTGACCGAGCAGGCCAAGGCTGCCCTCAAGTAAGTGATCGGAGATTTTCGGTTAGATACTCAATCTGAAAGTTAAGGGGCTGCTCAGCAGTCCCTTATTTTATATCGGAGGAAAGAAGATGGAATTTGAAAAGATCTCGTCGCGTTCCAACGAAAAGGTGAAACTTTTTCGGCATCTGTCGCAGAGCGCCTCGTTCCGCAGGGAGACGGGGCTGTTTGCGCTTGAGGGCGCACGCCTGTGCTCGGATGTCGCAAAGACCGGGATAGAGATAAAGACCGCGTTCTTCACCAAAGAGGCGCTCGAAAAGTACCCCGACTATATCTCGGCCGTGGCGGACCGCGCCGAGCAGTCGTTCGAGATACCGCACGAGCTCGCCGGAACGCTCTCCGATACCCGCGAGGCGCAGGGCGTTTTCTGCATCTGCGTCAAGCGAAAAGAGGCTGAAATCGAGACTATCGACCCCAAGGGGACATATATAGCCCTCGACAATATGCAGGACCCGTCGAACCTCGGCGCGGTGCTGAGAACGGCGGAGGCGTTCGGCATGAGCGGCGTCATAGTCGGCGGCGGCTGCGATATATATAACCCGAAGGCGCTGCGTGCCGCTATGGGTTCTTCAATGCGAATTTCTGTTTTGACAACGGGAAATTTGCCCTCTCTCTTGATTTTTGCCGCCAAAAAGGGTATGCTTACCTTAGCTTCCACGCCCTCCGACGGGGCGAAAAGCATAACGGACATGAGCTTTTCGGGCTCCGTTATCTGCGTTGTGGGCAACGAGGGCAGCGGAATTTCGCCCGAGGTTGCGAGCGCCTGCACTCTGCCCGTGACCATTCCCATGCGCGGGCGTGCCGAGTCTCTCAACGCGGCGGCCGCCGCCGCAGTGCTCATGTGGGAGCTGACAAAATAACAAACGGAGGCTTCAATGGACAAGAAGGCCTACTGGCTCTGGCTCCGGGAAGCTCTCGGCGCAGGAGCCGTAACAGATGAGATTACCGCTGTGTTTCCATCCCCCGAGGAGATGTATTCAAAGGGCGAGATAGAATGGCGATTGAGCGGTGTACTCACCAATAAGCAGATAGAAAGACTCAGGCAATGCTCTCCCGAAAAGGCGCAGGGCATTGTTGATGTTTGCCGCGAGAACGGCTGGAGCATACTCACGCCCGACGATGAGGATTATCCGCAAAAGCTCAGAAGTCTGCGCAATATGCCGCTTTCGCTCTTCGTCAAGGGCGATATAAAACGGGTGACGCAGCGCGTATGCATAGCCGTTGTCGGCACGCGGAAGGCGTCGTTTCAGGGCAGCTATCTCGCGCACCGCTATGCCGCGGCGCTGGCGTATGCGGGAATTTGCGTGGTCTCGGGCGCGGCGACGGGCATTGACAGCTGCGCGCACAACGGCGCGCTCGACTCCGGCGGAGTCACGGCGGCGGTGCTCGGCTGCGGCTTCGGACACAAATATCTTATGGAGAACGAGTATCTGCGCGAATGTGTCGCTCAAAGCGGCGCTCTGATAACGGAGTTTCCGCCCGGCTTTCCCGCCTCGGCGCGGACATTTCCCATAAGAAACAGGATAATCTCGGGGCTCTGCGACGCCACAATAGTCATAGAGGCAGGAGTCAAAAGCGGCTCGCTCATAACGGCGAACTGCGCTATCGAGCAGGGGCGTGAGGTGTTTGCTCCGCCGGGCGATGTGTTCAACTCGTCCTATGCCGGTGCGAACAGGCTCATAAGAGACGGCGCAAGACCGCTTCTGTCGATTTACGACCTGATAACCGAATACGCCATGAGATATCCCGACAGGATAAAGCCGGAGGATATGGAAAAGGCGCTCGAATATCTGAGCGGCAAGCGCGAGCTGACGCCGGAGCAGGCGAAGGAGCCGCCCAAAACCGTCGATCGGCCGCACGAATCGGTCAAAAAGTTCGAGCCCGAGCCGAAGCCCGAGGAGTTCAGGGTCAAAAAGCTCGTGTCCATACCCGTCGGGTTGTCGGACAAGGCGAAGAAAATATATGAAGCAATGGGAGAAGAACCTCTGTTTGCAGACGAGATAGCGGCTAAGACCGGATTTACGCCGTGGGAGGTCGTCAGCGCGATGACCGAGCTGGAGCTCGAAGATCTCGTGTGTCTGTGCGCAGGGAAACGATACAAAAAAATTTGAACAGGGGAGCAAACGAAATGTCCACTTTAGTTATAGTCGAGTCGCCCGCAAAGGCGAAAACAATCAAAAAATATCTCGGACCCGGCTATGAGGTAGTAGCCTCCATGGGCCATGTCCGCGACCTGCCCGCGGCGAAGCTCAGCGTCGACGTCAAAAACGGCTTTACTCCGAAATACGCCGTTATAAAAGGAAAAGAGAAGCTCGTCAGCGAGCTGAAAAAAGACGTTGCAAGCAGCGATAAAGTCATTCTCGCAACCGACCCCGACCGCGAGGGAGAGGCTATATCCTGGCACCTGTCAACGCTGCTCGACCTTGATCTCAATGACAAGAACCGAGTCACCTTCAACGAGATAACCAAGACGGGAATCAAAAACGGCATGGATAATCCCCGCGCCGTAGATATGAATCTTGTCAACGCGCAGCAGGCGAGAAGAATACTTGACAGACTTGTCGGCTACCGTTTGAGTCCGTTTGTCTCGCAGAAGATACGCCGCGGTCTTTCCGCCGGACGCGTTCAGAGCGTCGCGGTGCGCATGATAGTAGACCGCGAGGAGGAGATCCGCGCGTTCAAGCCCGAGGAATATTGGACTATAGACGCGAAGTTCACCGCCCCGTCGCGCAAGGTGTTTTCCGCATCGTTTTACGGCGACGAGAGCGGCAAGATAAAGATAGAGAACAAGGAGCAGTCGGACGCTATACTCGGCCGTCTCGACGGAGCTTCATATACGGTAAAGACTCTCAAAAAGGGCACGAGAAAGAAGAATCCCGCGCCGCCCTTTACCACATCGACCCTCCAGCAGGAGGCGTCGAGGAAGCTGGGCTTCCAGACGCAGAAGACGATGCGCACCGCGCAGGAGCTCTATGAGGGCGTCGACGTTCAGGGTATAGGCACCACCGGTCTTATAACCTACATGAGAACCGACTCTCTGAGAATCTCCGAGGAGGCGCGCGCCCAGGCGGCCGCCGCTATCGAGGAGCTTTTCGGCAAGGAGTATCTGCCCGACAAGCCCCGCTATTATAAAACCGGAGCCAACGCGCAGGACGGTCACGAGGCTATCCGCCCCGCAAATCCGTCGATAACCCCCGAGCGCGTCAAGGACTCCCTGACCTCGGATCAGTATAAGCTCTACAATCTCATCTGGAAGCGCTTCATGGCGAGCCTTATGGCGAGCTGCGTGCAGGATACGGCGAAGCTCGAAATAGCGGGCGCCAACGAGAAGGACGCCGCCGAGGGCAAATACTGCCTGTTCACCGCCGCCGGTTATTCCGTGCGCTTTGACGGTTTTACAAAGCTTTATGAGATAAACGACGATGAGGCCAAGAGCTCTCTCCTGCCCGAGATAAAGGTCGGCGACACGGCGAAGCTCAAGGAGCTGCTCCCCTCGCAGCATTTCACCTCACCCCCTCCGCGCTTTACCGAAGCGTCGCTTGTCAAGGAGTTTGAGGAAAAGGGTATCGGCAGACCGAGCACCTATTCAACCATAATCACAACCATAGTCAAGAGAAACTATGTCAAGCGCGAGTCCAAGCAGTTCGTGCCCACCGAGCTCGGCGAGGCGACTACGAAGCTGCTCAAGGAGAAATTCCCGCGCATAGTCAACGTCAAGTTCACCGCGCAGATGGAGGATATGCTTGACCGCGTCGATTCCGGCGATGTCGATTATGTCTCCGTCCTCGACGATTTCTACGGCGAGTTCGAGAAGTCGCTCGACAAGGCAAAGGCCGAGATGAAGGATGTCAAGATCCAGCTCGAGGAGGATGTGACCGACATCCCCTGCGAGAAGTGCGGCAGAATGATGGTCATAAAGACCGGGCGCTACGGCAGATTCCTTGCCTGCCCCGGCTATCCCGAGTGCAAGAACGCGAAGCCGCTCGTGCTCGAGACCAACGCCAAGTGCCCCAAGTGCGGCGCAAAGGTCATAGAGAGAAAGACTAAAAAGGGATACACCTTCTACGGCTGCTCGAATTGGCCGGGCTGCGACTTCATGACCTGGGATAAGCCCACGGACGAGGTCTGCCCGCAGTGCGGCAAGTCGCTGTTCAAAAAGAAGGGCGGCATTGTCGAGTGCCTCAACGAGGGCTGCGGCTACACCAAGAAGAGCGCAAGAAAAGGTAAAAAAACCGATGAATAAAGCTACCGTTATAGGCGCGGGCTTTGCGGGCGTAGAGGCCGCAAGGCAGCTCTCCCGCGCGGGGATAAGAGTTACCCTGTGCGAGATGAAGCCGCAGAAATTTTCGCCCGCCCATTCGAGCCCGAATTTTGCCGAGCTCGTCTGCTCGAACTCCTTCAAGGCTCTGCGTACCGCGAGCGCCGCAGGGGAGCTCAAGGCGGAGATGGAGCTGTTAGGCTCTCTCTGCGTGAGCTGCGCCAAGGCGACAGCCGTCCCCGCGGGCGGAGCGCTCGCCGTTGACAGGGACGGGTTTTCCGCCCTTGTGACAAAGACGGTCGAGGATGACCCGCTTATAGAGGTCGTCCGCGGCGAGGTGACGGAGATACCCGCCGACGGCATTGTTATAATCGCCGCAGGGCCGCTCGCGTCCGACGCGCTGTCCGGGGAGATAGAGAAGATATGCCCCGGGCATCTGAGCTTCTACGATGCGGCGGCGCCGATAGCCCCGGCGGCGGAGAGCCTCGATATGTCCTGCGCGTTTAAGCAGTCGCGCTATGACCGCGGCGGCGAGGACGACTATATAAACTGTCCGCTCAACAAAGAGGAGTACGAGGCCTTTTATGAGGCTCTTGTCGGCGCACAGAGCGCGGAGACTCACTCGTTTGACAAGCGCAAGGGCGTCTACGAGGGCTGTATGCCCATAGAGGTCATGGCGCTGCGCGGTCAGGATACCATACGCTTCGGCCCGATGAAGCCCGTAGGTCTGCGCGACCCGCGCACGGGACACAGACCGTGGGCGGTGCTCCAGCTCAGAAAAGAGAATTCGGCGGGCACTTTATATAATCTCGTCGGCTTCCAGACGAATCTGAAATTCGGCGAGCAGAAGCGGGTTTTCTCCATGATACCCGCGCTCAAAAATGCGGAGTTCGTGCGCTTCGGCGTCATGCACCGCAACACCTTCATAAATTCGCCAAAGCTCCTCAACGCGGATTTTTCGCTCAGGAGCGACAGACGCATATTTTTCGCGGGTCAGATAACCGGCGTGGAGGGCTATATGGAGTCCGCCGCCTCGGGAATCCTCGCCGGCATAAACGCCGCGCGGCAGATGCAGGGGAAAGCCCCGTTCGTCATGCCCGCGGACACCGTCATGGGTGCGCTCGCACGCTATATAAGCGACGGGAGCGTGACTGATTTTCAGCCCATGGGCGCAAACTTCGGAATACTTCCGCCCCTCGGCGAGCGAATCCGCTCGAAGCAGGAGCGATATGAAAAAATCTCGCAGAGAGGATTGGAATCCGCGAGAAAATATATCGAAGGAGAGAATGAAGAATGAAGATAATAGTTGATGCTTTCGGCGGCGACAATGCACCCCTCGAGATAATCAAGGGCAGCCGCAGCGCAAAGAACGATTTCGGCGTTGACATAGCGCTCGTCGGAGACAAGGAGAAGATTTTTTCCTGCGCCGCGCAGAATAAGATTTCGCTCAACGACATTGATATCATCGACGCGCCCGACGTTATCGCCATGACCGACCAGCCGGGCGAGATACTCAAGAGCAAGAAAGAAAGCTCCATGGCAGTCGGACTTCAGGCTCTTGCGGACGGCAAGGGCGACGCGTTCGTCAGCGCGGGCTCGACAGGCGCTTTGGTCATGGGCGCAACATTTATCGTCAAGCGCATAAGGGGCGTTAAGCGTCCCGCGATAGGCAGCGTCCTGCCCTCGAACGATAAGCCGTTCCTCCTGCTCGACTGCGGCGCGAACGCGGACTGCACCGCGGAGCACTTAAAGCAGTTCGCTCAGATGGGCGCGATATACTCGGAGAAATTCGTCAAGGTTCAGTCGCCGCGCGTGGCGCTTGCCAATATCGGCACCGAGGACAGCAAGGGCGACCGCCTGCGCCATGAGGCGTTTGACCTTCTCAAGGATACGAAAGAAATCAACTTCATCGGCAACGTTGAGACTCGCGACGTGCCCTACGGCTGCTGCGACGTGCTCGTTGCGGACGGCTTTACGGGCAACATTATCCTCAAGCTCTATGAGGGTGTCGCGGGCGCGATGATGGCAAATATCAAGAGCATATTCAAAAAGAGCTCGATAACCATGCTCGCCGCCATGATGGTCAAGGGCGGACTGCTCGCGCTCAAGGTGAGAATGGATTATTCCGAGTTCGGCGGCGCGCCGCTGCTCGGAGTCAACGGCGTTGTCATAAAGGCGCACGGCTCGTCCGACGCAAAGGCTATCCGCAACGCCATAAAGCAGGCCAAGACCTGCGCAGAAAAAAATATAGTCGGCACCATCGCACAGAGCGTCAGGGACGCGGCCGACGCGGAGTAATAAAATGGACAACAGAGAACTTGAAAAGAGAATAGGCTATACTTTTAAGAACAAAAAGCTGCTCATAGAGGCGCTGACCCACTCGTCATACGCCAACGAGCGGCAGGACGGCACGCGCTGCAACGAGCGCCTTGAATTTTTGGGCGACTCGGTGCTCGGGTTTATTTCAGCCGAGCATTTCTTCCACCACTTTAAGCACCTGCCCGAGGGCGAACTGACCAAGAGACGCGCTTATTTCGTCTGCGAGAAGTCGCTGAGCGAATTTGCGCGCACTCTCGGTATCGGCGAGTTTCTGCTCTTCGGCAAGGGCGAGGTGCTCACCGGCGGCAAGGATCGCCCGTCCATACTCGCCGATGCGTTCGAGGCGGTGCTTGCAGCCATATATCTCGACGGCGGCATAGAGCCTGCGAAGAAATTCGTGTTCCGCTTTATAGACAAGGCGGACGAGGAGAAGCCGGCGGTCACCGACTACAAGACCACCTTGCAGGAGATAGTCCAGCGCAACCCCGAGGAGGCGGTGGAGTATGTCCTCGTAGGCGAGAGCGGCCCCGATCACAATAAGACCTTCAGCGTCGAGGTTCACCTCAACAGCAACGTCATCGGCCGAGGCTCGGGACGCAGCAAGAAGATAGCCGAGCAGGCGGCCGCAAAAGAGGCTCTCCAGCTCATGGGACTCAAGTCATGAAGCATATAAACGTCTCCGTCTTTGTGCCCCATGCGGGCTGCCCTCATCAGTGCAGCTTCTGCAATCAGAGGAGCATTTCGGGCGCTGCGAGTCAGCCGACGGCGCAGGATGTGCGCGATGCGGCGCTCGTCGCCATGCGCTCGTCACCCGAGGGGATAAAGGACGGAGAGATAGCGTTTTTCGGCGGCAGCTTTACGGCTATCGACCGGGATTATATGACCGAATTGCTCTCGGCGGCGCAGGAGTTCATAGGCGAAAACGGCTTCAAGGGAATAAGAATATCCACCCGCCCGGATGCCGTTGACGGGGAGATCTGCGATATCCTCGAGAAATACCGCGTCACGGCGGTCGAGCTCGGCGCACAGAGCACCGACGACAGGGTGCTCGCGATGAACCGCAGAGGGCATACGCGCGAGGATATCTTCCGCTCGGCGCGGCTTTTAAAGGAACGCGGCTTTGAAACTGGGCTCCAGATGATGACGGGGCTCTACGGCTCGACGGACGAGGACTGCATGAACACGGCGCGGGATATAATCTCCCTCGCGCCCGATACGGTCAGGATATACCCGACGGTAGTTATAGAGCATACGGAATTGGCCGAGCTTTTCAGGCGCGGCGAATACCGCCCGCAGACTCCCGAGGAGGCGGCGGTGCTCTGCGCCCAGCTCCTGCCGATGTTCGAGAGCGCGGGGATAAGAGTTATAAGGCTCGGACTTCACTCCGGCGGCGACGTAGAGGGCTCTTTCGTCGCGGGCGCATATCATCCGGCTCTGCGCGAGATGTGCGAGGGGCATATATATTTTGATATTATCTCAAAGGCGCTCGCCGGCAGGGAGAGGGGCAGGTACATAATATATGTCGCCCCGCGCGAGGTGTCAAAGGCCGCCGGACAGAGGCGGTGCAACCTCGAAAAGCTAAAAGAACTCGGCTACGAATGCAGGATAAAAGAGAGCGCAAGGCTCACTGCGCGCAGCATAGATTTGGAAAAAGTCAACTTATTATAAAGGCAGGCAAATAAATGTTACTCAAAGCACTCGAACTGCAGGGCTTCAAATCCTTTCCCGACAAGACGACTCTTGAATTCGGCAAAGGCATAACCGCCGTCATAGGGCCCAACGGCTCCGGTAAGAGCAATATCTCCGACGCCGTTCGCTGGGTTCTCGGCGAGCAGTCCTCAAAGAGCCTGCGCGGCTCGAAAATGGAGGACGTTATATTCGGCGGCACGTCGCTCAGAAAGGCGATGGGCTTTGCCGAGGTCACTCTGCGCCTCGATAACGCCGACCGCACCCTGAATAACTGCGACAAGGACGAGGTCTCCGTCACCCGCCGCTATTACCGCTCGGGTGAGAGCGAATATCAGCTGAACGGCGAGACGGTGCGTCTGCGCGATATCCATGAGCTGTTTATGGACACGGGACTCGGGCGCGACGGCTACTCCATGGTCAGCCAGGGCAGAGTCGCCGACCTTATCTCGTCACGCTCCCCGCAGAGGCGGGATATGCTTGAGGAGGCGGCGGGAATCTCCCATTTCAGATACCGCCGGGCGGACGCAACACGCAGACTCGAGCAGGCTGAAGAAAACCTCGTGCGCCTGCGCGATATACTGACCGAGCTTGAAGGCCGCGTCGGGCCGCTCAAAACGCAGAGCGAAAAGGCGCAGAAGTTCTTGGTTCTCGCAGGGGAAAAGAAGGAGCTGGAGATAGGTCTTTGGCTCAAGACGATAGAGCGCTCCCGCGAGGGCTTGAGGGCGCAGGAGGATAAAATCTCTCTCGCCGCCGCCGACTATGAGCAGGCGGAGCGCGAGCTGGAGAGAATATCGGCTCAGATAGAGGAGCTGATGAGCACGGGCAGCGGAATAACCGTGCAGATAGAGGAGCTGCGCACGAAGGCAGCCTCCGACGAGGAGCAGGCGACTGCGGTTGACGGCAGAATAGCCGTTGAGCGCAACAACCTTTCCCATAACCGCGAAACGATAGAGAGAATACAGCGCGACATGGAGGCGGCGACCGCCACAGAGCAGCACCTTGACGACCAGATAACGGCCGCAGAAAAAGAGATAGCCGAGATAAACGGGCAGATTGAAAACTGCCGCTTGCAGCTGCTCGAGCTGCTTGACAGCACCGGCAAGCTCAAGGAGCAGGAGAGTGCGATAACCGCAGAGCGCGACAGCGCTGAGGCGCAGGCGAAAACCGTAAACGAAGCCCTCTCCGCGGCGAGAATCGAGCAGAGCACGGCGCGTTCCTCCGCGGAGGAAATAGCGGCGCGCATGAGCACCGTTGACGAGGTCATAGCCTCGCGCGGCGGTCTGCTTGACGCCCTTCGTGAGCAGGCTGAGGTCAGCCGAAAAAATCTCGATGCGTGCCTTGAAAACATAGAGTCGCTTTCAAATTCGATAGACGGCTACTCCATGATAGTGCGCTCCCGCGCCGAAAAGGCGGAGAAGCTGCGCCGCGAGCTCGACGCCGCCACGCTCGATATCCATCAGAAGCAGGCGCGGATAAGAATGCTCGAGGATCTTGAGAAGAACATGGAAGGCTATTCGGGCTCCGTCAAGGCGGTCATGCGCGAGGCAAAGCGCGCAACGCTGCGCGGTATCCACGGCCCCGTGTCCCAGCTGATAACCGTCGATGCGAAATACGCCGCGGCGGTCGAGACGGCTCTCGGAGCCGCCGTGCAGAACATAGTTACCGACGACGAGGCTGCCGCAAAGCGTGCCATAGCCTACCTTAAAGAGAGCCGTGCGGGACGCGCGACCTTCCTGCCGATGACGACGATAAAGCCGCGCCCGTTCAGAGAGGACGGACTCGACTCCTGCACGGGCTTTATAGATATGGCGGACAGACTCCTTCGCTGCGACGACGAGTATCTGCCGATAATCAGAAGCCTGCTCGGGCACACCGCCGTTGCCGACAATATCGACAGCGCGATAGCCATATCCAAGCGCTTCGGTCACCGCTTCAAGGTCGTCACGCTCGACGGTCAGGTCATGAATGCGGGCGGCTCGATGACGGGCGGCTCGCGCGGTCAGAATGCGGGAATCCTCAGCCGCGGCAACGACATAGAGCAGCTCAAAAAGACAGTTGCGAAGCTCGAAAAGGAGCTTGCCGAGAGGCAGGAAAAATATAAGGAGCTTTCCGGAGAGGTCTCGGCGGCGCAGGCCGAATATGACGGTGTGACAGCCGAGCTTCAAAAAGCGCAGGAGGAAAAAATTCGCCGCGAGGGCGAGCTGCGCATGATAGACGACAAGATAGAGACCTCCGAATCGGCGCTCAACGACCTCGAAGCGGAGAAGAAAAACGCCGCAGAGCGCACAGCAAAGCTTGAGGAAATCCGGGCGCAGGCGCAGGAGAAGATAGACGGGCTGACCGCGGAGCTCGACCGCGTAACCGAAAAGATAACAGAGATAGATTTGCGCCGCGACGAGCTGCTCAGCACCCGCGAGCAGAACGCCGATATGGAGAGCAGCATAAACCTCAGCATCCTGGCCTTCAAAAAGGATGTTCAGGCTAAGGAGGAGGCTATCGGAACGCTCAAGCGCCGCAGAAGCTCCCATGAGGGTCACGCCGACGAGCTCAAGGCGGAGATAGATTCGATAACGGAGCAGATGACCGCGACTAACGAGCTTATCGAACAGCTCAAGGTCGAGGCTGCGGGTCTGCGCGAGGAAGCGCAGCAGAAGAAAGACGAGATATCCGAGCTCGTCCGAAAGCGCAGCGGCGTAGAGGGCGAGAGCACCAAACTGCGCTCGCAGGAGCGTTCGGTCAGCGACAGGCGAGAGAGACTGTCCGGCGAGCGGGCAAGGCTCGAGGAGCGCCGCGACTCAATGCAGCGCGAGCTTGAAAACGCGCAGAACAAGCTCTATGACGAATATCAGCTCACGCGCCGCGAGGCGGAGGAGCTCGGCATAGTCATAGAGGACGCGCAGAAGGCTCAGCGCGACCTGAACGACATAAAGAACAAGATAAGAGCCCTCGGCAACGTCAATGTCGGCGCTATCGAGGAATATAAAGAGGTCTCCGAGCGCTACGAGTTCATGAAGACGCAGATAGACGATGTGGAGAGCTCGCGCGCGGAGCTGCTCGCCTTGATAGGCGACCTCACGGGCAAGATGTCGGAGCGCTTCAGAGAGCAGTTTGACCGCATAAACAGTATATTCGGTCAGACCTTCTCGGAGCTGTTCAGCGGCGGAAAGGCGGAGCTCATACTCGAGAATCCGCTCGACGTGCTCGAATGTGCCATTGAGATAAAGGTTCAGCCCCCCGGCAAGAATGTTCAGAATATAGACCTGCTTTCGGGCGGCGAAAAAGGACTTGCGGCTATCGCGCTGCTGTTCTCCATTCTCAAGGTCACGCCCGCGCCGTTCTGCTTCTTCGACGAGGTCGAGGCTGCGCTCGACGATGTCAACGTCACGCGCTACGCGCAGTATGCCCGCCGCATGACGAAGAACACGCAGTTCATCCTCATCACGCACAGACGCGGCACCATGGAGGAGGCGGATGTCCTCTACGGAGTCACAATGCAGGAGGACGGAGTGTCCAAGCTGCTCGAGCTCAAGACCGCCGAAATGGCAAAGAAGCTCGGACTGGCACAGTGAGATATAATGAGAAAACCCCGGAGTTTTCCGGGGTTATTTTGTTGCGCTGATTTTAACAGCCGATTTCAAGGGATGTACTCTTGGGATAACCGTACCCGCGATGTGCGGCAAATTGGGATTTGCCGGGGAGCGTCAAGAGGCGCACCGCAGGGACGAACTTTGTTCGCCCGCAAAAATAAGCGGCTGACGTATATCAAACCGTACAGGGCGGAAATTATCCGCCTGCGGGTTATGCGGAAGCTTGCAGCTATTTACTTTGTAGGGGTCGGCGACTCGACGACCCTTTAACGCTCCGTTTCCCGTTTCCCTCCGACTGCCTTTCCGAGCTCAGAGAACGCTATGGGGGAAATGGCGAGGGCGGCTACCGTCAGCCATTCGGCGGGGGTGAGAGCGGACACGTTAAACAGCGCCGCGAGCGGCGGGACGGTCATGACTGTCAGCTGGAGTGCGGCGCACAGAGCCGCACAGACGGTGAGCTTTCGGTTCGAGAAGATGCCGATGCTGAAAACCGAGCGGCGCGAGCGCATATTGAACGAGTGAGCTATCTCGCAGAGACTCTGCGCGGCGAAAGCCATGGTGCGCCCGAGCTCGACGCAGGAGTTTTTGAACAGCGAGCTGCCCGCGACGAACGCAAACAGGCTCAGCGCACCTATCAGCATTCCCTCGAGGGCTATGTCGAGTCCCGTGCGGTCGGCGAAAAAGCTCTTGGCGCTGTCGCGCGGGGGACGCTGCATAACGCGGCTGTCGGGCATCTCCGCGCCGAGCGCGAGGGCGGGGAGCGAGTCGGTGACGAGATTTATAAAGAGGAGCTGTATCGGCAGAAGCGGCGCGGGCATTCCGAAGAGCGTCGCCGCAAAGACGCAGAGTATCTCGCCGATATTGCAGCCGAGCAGATAGTGTATCGCGCGGCGGATGTTGTCGTATATCCCGCGCCCCCCGGCGACTGCCTTGACTATAGTTGCGAAATTGTCGTCGGTCAGAATCATGTCGGCGGCGTTCTGCGCCACCTGCGTGCCGCCCTTGCCCATGGCGCAGCCGATGTCGGCGGCCTTGAGGGCGGGCGCGTCGTTTACCCCGTCGCCTGTCATGGCGACTATCTCGCCGTGGGCGCGCAGAGCCTTGACTATCCGAACTTTGTGCTCGGGCGTTACCCGCGCATATACGCGGCAGGTGCGCACGGCTTGAGCGAACTCGTTTTCGCCCATTTTGTCTATCTGCGCCCCCGTTAGGCATTCGCCGGAGCGCGAGAGTATGCCGAGCTTTTTTGCCGTGGCGCAGGCCGTCCCCGCGTGATCCCCGGTTATCATGACCGGAGTTATACCCGCGCGGCGGCAGGTTTTTACCGCCTCATATGCCTCCTTGCGCGGCGGGTCTTCCATGCCTATGAGCCCGCAGAAGGCAAGCCCTGTCTCGTCGGGCTTTCCGTTTTTCGTATCGCCCGCCGCAACCGCTATTACTCTGAGCGCACGGTCGGCGAGCGAGGAATTAAGGCGCAGTATTTTTTCGCGCAGAGCCGAAGTCATGGGGATTTTCCTGCCGTTTAATATTATGTCGGTGCAGTGCTTTATCAGCACGTCGGGCGCACCCTTTGCGACCGTTATTGCTTTATCCCCGTCTTTTATTGCGACAGACATCATTTTTCGCTCGGACGAGAACGGGACTTCGTCTGTTCGCGGCATTTTTCGGCGGAGCTTTTCGGTGTCCGTGCCCGACCTCTCTGCGGCCGCGACTATCGCCGCCTCCGTCGGCTCGCCGGAGACCTCGCCCCTGCCCGTATGCTTTGCGTCGCAGCAGAGCGCGGCGAGAGCAAAAAGCTTTTTCGCCGCGTCTCCCGTCAGCGGGATTTCATCCGACGCAGAGCAGGCGGCGGTGACGGTCATCTTATTCTGCGTCAGCGTCCCCGTCTTGTCGGAGCAGATATATGTAGCCGCGCCGAGCGTCTCGACTGCGGGCAGGCGGCGTATGACGGCGTTGCTCTTTGCCATCCTCTGCACGCCGAGCGAGAGAACTACCGTGACCACCGCCGGAAGCCCCTCCGGTATCGCCGCGACGGCGAGACTTACGGAGAGCATGAACGCGCTGAGCACGCCCATGCCGCGCAGGATGCCCAGCATGAATATCAGCGCGCAGACCGAGAGCGCGCCTATGCCGAGCGCCTTGCCTATCTTTGCGAGCTTTATTTGAAGAGGCGTTGTCGGTTCATCCTCGGTGTTGAGAAGATGCGCTATTTTTCCTACCGCCGTGTCCATGCCCGTCTCGGTCACTACGGCTCGGGCGTGACCCGCGGTTATGACGGTAGACGAGAATATCATATTTTTTATTTCCGCCTGCTCGCTGCCCTTTTTGACTGCTGCCCTCGCGTCCTTTTCGCACGGCACGGACTCGCCCGTCAGTGCGCTCTCCTGCGCAAAGAGGGAGTGTGAGGTTATCAGCCGCGCGTCCGCGGGGACTAAATCACCCGCCCGCACTTCTATAATGTCCCCCCGAACGAGCTTCGACGCGGGAATTATTGTCTCCTTGCCGTCTCTTATGACCGTGGCGGTCGGCGCGGACATATTTTTGAGCGCCTCGAGCGAATGCTCCGCACGCCTCTGCTGGATAACTCCGACGGCGGCATTCAATATAACTATTATCAGTATCATTATCGGGTCGGCGAAGTCGCCGCGCTCCTCCAGAAAGGAGGTTGCAAACGACACGCCGCTCGCTATCAGCAGAACTATTACCGTGAAGTCCTTGAACTGCTCGAAAAACTCCGCCGCAAGGCTCTTCTTCTTTTTGCCGCGCAGCAGGTTTTCGCCGTCCCTGCCGAGCCTCTTCTCCGCCTCGCGGGAGCTCAAGCCCCTGTCCGCCTCGCTGCCGAGCTTTTCAACCGCTTCTGCGGCGCTCATAGAATACAAGTCCATATTTTCGCCCCTTTTTATTGAGTCCGTGCAATATATATTCAATTTGTCGCCCAAAGTTTACCAAAGTTATTGAACCGTTCATATTTAAATGATAAAATAAGCTATAAGTATGTCCCTTTTTTGTGACGGACGGAGGTATCCCTGCCAGTGACTAAGATAGTTAAATTCTTAAAACCGTATATGGGAGCTACTGTGGCGGCGCTGTTTTTCTCGCTGTTTAATAACCTTATGCAGCTCATTTTGCCCGCGATGATGGCTATGATGATAAACACCGGCATCGACGATGGGCGCATAGGCCTCGTTCGGCTTTTGGGCGGCGCCATGGCCGCGCTCTCCGCCATAGCGATAGGAGCGGCTGTTGCGGGCAGCTACTATTCGTCGAAGGTCTCCGCCTGCTTCGGGCTCTCGCTTCGCCGCGCGATATTCGTCAAGGTCGAGTCACTGAGCCAGTGCGACATCGACAAGATAGGAACGCCCTCGCTGATAACCCGAACGACGAACGATATCCGCCAGATACAGGACATGGTGCTGATGATGATACGCATTATTATCAGCGCGCCTATAGTCATGGTCGGCGGCGCTGTTATGGCGTTCACGCTGAACAAGCGCCTCTCGACAGTCATGTTCATAGCCATTCCGATAATTCTTGTCATAGCGCTCTTTGTCGCAAAGCAGGTCATGCCCATGTTCGACAAGGCGCAGAAAAAGACCGACCGCCTGAACCTCATCCTGCGCGAAAAGCTCAGCGGTATCCGCGTCATCCGCGCCTTCAACCGCTCCGAGTATGAGGACGGGCGATTCCGCAAGGCAAACTACGATTTGACAGGGCTCATGCTCAAGATAAACCGCATCTTCGCGTTTCTTATCCCGCTCGCAACGCTTCTCTGCTACGCCTTGGTTGCGATTCTGCTGAAGATGGCCGCCGACCAGATAGACGCGCTCGACGCCGTTGCGGACAGCGCACAGATATCCAACACCGTCGGCGATCTCCAGGCGTTCATGGTTTATATGATAATGATAATCTACGCAGTTTCCATGGCGGCGTCGCTGTTTGTCATGCTTCCGAAGGCCGAGATATCGGCAAAGAGAATCAACGAGGTGCTCGACTTGGTTCCGATGATAAAGGAGACGGAGCACCCGATAACCCCCGACCCCGAGCGCCGCAGCGAGCTCGAATTTGACTGCGTGAGCTTCAGCTATCCGGGCGCGGATTCGCCGATACTCTCGCGCATCTCGTTTAAGACCATGCCGGGCGAGACTACTGCCGTTATCGGCTCGACGGGCTCGGGAAAATCGACGCTCGTCAACCTGATACCCCGATTCTACGATGTATCGGGCGGCAGGATCTTGATTGACGGCGTGGAGATAAAGAATATGTCCATGCAGACGCTCCACGAAAAGATAGGCTTCATCCCGCAGAGTGCGTTTTTGTTTAGCGGCACCGTTGCCGACAACCTGCGCATGGGCAAGCCCGACGCCACGGAGGAGGAGATGTGGGAGGCGCTCGAGACCGCTCAGGCCGCCGACTTCGTCAGAGCCATGCCGGACGGACTCGACAGCGAGCTTTCGCAAAACGGCAAGAACCTCTCGGGCGGTCAGCGCCAGCGGCTTGCAATAGCGCGAGTGCTGATAAGAAAGGCCGAAATATATGTTTTCGACGACAGCTTTTCGGCTCTCGATTTCTCTACCGACGCGAAGCTCCGCAGGGCTCTGCGCGAGCGGATGCCGGATATAACGAAGATAATCGTAGCCCAGAGAGTCGGAACGATAATCGACGCGAGCCGCATAATCGTGCTCGATGAGGGCAAGGTTGCGGGCATAGGCACTCACCGCGAGCTGCTCGAAACCTGCACGGTCTACCGCGAAATAGCACAATCTCAGCTTTCAAAGGAGGAACTCGCATGAGCAGAAAATCACCTCTGAAAAGAAAGCGCACGTCATCGGCGAGAAGAAAATATAAAGAATATTCCGGCGAAAACCGCCGTCCCGGCGAGAAGCCGAAGAATTTCAAGGGGGCCGTCTCGCGCTTTACGCCGCTGCTCAAGCCCTTTGTCCCCGGCCTGACAGTTGTGCTCATAGCGGGCGTTATCGGCACGGTGCTGACCGTCACGGGACCGCTGTTCCTCGGCGACATAGTTGACGCGATAAAGGAGCAGGCGGATATCAAGCTTTCGGGCGGCAGCCTCGATTTTTCGAAGATACAGAAAATCCTGCTGACAATTCTCGGCATCTACGGCCTGAGCGCGCTGCTGAGCTATATTCAGCACTATGTCATGGCGGGCATAACTCAGTCCGTCGTGCGCGATTTGCGCGACAGGGTCAACGATAAGCTCACCCATCTGCCGCTGAGCTATATCGACTCGCACTCAAAGGGCGATATCCTCAGCAAGATGATGAACGATATCGACAATATCAGCAACACCCTGCAAAACAACCTCATTCAGATAATAACCTCCGCGGTAAGCTTTCTCGGAATGCTTGCACTGATGTTCTATGTCAGCTGGCAGCTGACTCTCATCACGCTCTCCGTTTTACCGCCGAGCCTGCTTGTGATTTCGCTCATCTCGAAGCGCTCAAAGCGCTATTTCCGCCGCCAGTGGGACGAGACGGGCAACATAAACGGACACATCGAGGAGATGTACACCGGACATACGCTCATAAAGGTCTTTGACCACGAGAAGCAGGCGATAGACGAGTTCGACGATATCAACGTCAGCCTCGCAAAGGCCGGCTACAAGGCGCAGTTCATCTCCGGTATAATCGGTCCGATAATGAACTTTGTCAGCAACATAGCCTATGTGCTCATCTGCGTCATAGGCAGCGTCTATGTCCTGAAAGGCACGTTCACGCTCGGCGACATAACGACCTTCTTCACCTATTCGAAGCTCTTCATGCAGCCGCTTGTCAGCATAGGCAATATTGCCAACAACCTCCAGTCCTCCCTCGCGAGTGCGGAGCGCGTATTCAAGCTGCTCGACGAGCCCGACGAGTGCGCGGACTGCTACGATACGCGCATTGAAGAGCCCCGCGGCGAGGTCGAGTTCAGGGATGTCTGCTTCAGCTATTCCCCCGACGCGCCGCTTATCGAAAATATGAATCTTAAAGTCGAGCCGGGTCAGCTCGTTGCGATAGTGGGGCCGACGGGAGCGGGCAAGACCACATTTGTCAACCTGCTCATGCGCTTCTACGACGTAAACCGAGGCGAAATTCTTCTCGACGGGCATGATATCCGCTCTATCCCGCGCGAAAATCTGCGCAGCGTATTCGGCATGGTGCTCCAGGACACATGGCTGTTTGAGGGCACGATAATGGAGAATATCGCCTACGGGCGCAAGGGCTGCTCGCGCGAGGAGGTCATCGGAGCGGCGAAGGCCGCAAGGGTTCACCACTTCATAAGCACTCTGCCCGACGGGTATGAGACCATGCTCGAGGAGAACGGCGAAAATATCTCGCAGGGTCAGCGTCAGCTTCTGACTATAGCCCGCGCGATTCTCGCAAATCCGTCCGTGCTCATACTCGACGAGGCGACGAGCTCCGTTGACACGCGCACGGAGGTACACATCCAAAAGGCGATGAACGCACTGATGAACGGCCGAACGAGCTTCGTCATAGCCCACAGACTCTCGACCATACGCGACGCCGACGTTATCCTCGTGATGAACGACGGCACTATAGTCGAGCAGGGCACGCACGAACAGCTCCTTGCGGCAAACGGCTTCTATCGAGAGCTCTACGCCAGCCAGTTCGGAGTATAAGCTAAACTCATATAATAAAATTATCCGCCGTATCAATCGATACGACGGATTTTTGCTATGTTTAGTGCGGAGCGACAACAATAATTAAGCTTCACGTGCAGGCGCACGGGCGGATACGCAAGCCGAATGAGCGGCGCGGAGATGCAAATGCTTTGCAAATCGGGAGCTTCGCAGACCGTTCTTCCGTGGGCGGCTCCGCTTCTCCGGCTATGTCGGCAATATGCAAAAGGACGCGGCAAAAAACCGCGTCCTTTTTCTTTGCTTTATGGGTTTATTTTTTGCCCTTTTTCTCTGCTGCGCCGTGGCAGGAGCCGGACATGGCGCAGTGGGCACAGTTGCAGCCGCAGGAGGATTTGCCCTTTTTCTTATTCTTTACGAGGCTGAATATTATCAGCGCCACGATAACGGCAAGTACGAGGCTTATTATAACGGTTGCGATATTGTTTGATAACCATGCAAGCATTTCGGAAGACTCCTTTCACAGCATATAGCTTGGTTTATTTTGTGACCTTTACATCGGATGCGAGCTTTGTGGCCTCTTTGTAGGGGCGCACGAGCATGAAGATTATCAGGGCGAGGAACGCGAACGCGAACACAAGGCTCACTATATCGACCGCGCCGTGAATGTTTCCGGTGAAGAGATTGCCGAACTGGTTTATCATCAGGGAGACGACATATGCGAAGCCGCACTGATAGCCTATTGCAAACCAGGTCCACTTAGCGCTGTTCATCTCACGCTTGATAGCGCCGATAGCCGCGAAGCAGGGGGCGCACAGGAGGTTAAAGACGAGGAACGAATAGGCGGTCAGACCCGTAAACGCCTTGGCAAGGGTTGCATAAACATTGCCCTCCGCACCGTAGAGGATGCCCATGGTGCCGACGATGTTCTCCTTTGCGACAAGGCCGGTTATCGAGGCGACGGCAGCCTGCCAGTTGCCCCAGCCGAGCGGGATGAATATCCAGGCGATGGCCGAGCCGACCTTTGCGAGCAGCGATTCGTCAAGCTGATCCTCCGCGAGCATTCCGAAATGTCCGTCGACGAAGCCGAAGTAGGAGGTAAACCATACGACTATAGTCGAAAGCAGGATTATCGTTCCGGCCTTCTTTATGAACGACCAGCCGCGCTCCCACATGGAGCGGAGGACGTTTTTAAGCGTCGGCCAGTGGTAGGCGGGCAGCTCCATAACGAACGGAGCGGGATCGCCCGAGAACATCTTTGTCTTTTTGAGCATGATGCCCGAGCATATAATCGCCGCCATGCCGATGAAATAGGCGGAGGTCGAGACCAGCGCCGAGCCGCCGAAGAGGGCGCCCGCTATCATGGCGATAAACGGAACCTTTGCGCCGCAGGGGATGAAGGTTGTTGTCATGATTGTCATACGGCGGTCGCGCTCGTTTTCTATGGTACGCGAAGCCATGATTCCGGGAACGCCGCAGCCCGTGCCGATAAGCATGGGGATAAAGGACTTTCCGGAGAGACCGAACTTGCGGAATATACGGTCAAGGACGAACGCTATACGCGCCATGTAGCCGCAGGCCTCAAGGAACGCGAGGAGCAGGAACAAAACAAGCATCTGGGGCACGAAGCCGAGCACCGCGCCCACGCCCGCTACGATACCGTCGTTGATGAGACCGCTGAGCCAGTCGGCCGCGCCCGCCTTTTCAAGTCCGCTGCCTATAAGCACCGGGATTCCGGGCACCCACACTCCGTAGGCGGCGGGGTCGGGCTCGTCGAAGCCCTTGTTTTCGAGGTACTTGACGGCGTCAACATAGCTCATCGCCACGGTTGCCTCTTTTTCGGCCTTTGAGAGGTTCTCGGGAACTGCCGAATAGTAGGCGGTCAGGGTGTTTACGGCGAGGGTCTCCTCGTCCTCAACATCGATTGTTGCCGTATTTGCCGAGGGCTTAAACGCTTTCATCTCGGAGAGCGCTTTGTCCGCGTCGAAATCCTCCGCGCCGAAGTCAATGCCCGTGAAGGCGCCGACGGCTTGGGTGGCGGCGGTGTAGTTGTCCGCGTCGGTCGAGTAGGACTTTGAGCCGATGCCCAGCAGGTGCCAGCCGTCGCCGAACACGCCGTCGTTCATCCAGTCGGTCGCAAACGAGCCGACGGAGACCATGGAGATATAGTAGACGAGGAACATAATGGCCGCAAATATCGGCAGTCCGAGCCAGCGGTTAGTGACCACCTTGTCGATTTTATCGGAGGTCGAAAGCTTGCCGACGTTCTTCTTTTTGTAACAGGCCTTGATTATCGAGGCGATATAGACATATCTCTCATTGGTGATAATCGACTCCGCGTCGTCGTCCATCTCTTTTTCGACCTCTTTAATGTCGCCCTCGATGTGCTCAAGGGTCGCCTTGTCGAGGTTGAGCTTTGCAAGCACCTTGTCGTCGCGCTCAAAAATCTTTATGGCGTACCATCTCTGCTGCTCCTCGGGGAGTCCGTGGACGGCGGCCTCCTCAATGTGCGCGAGAGCGTGCTCGACGGAGCCCTCAAAGGTGTGCATCGGGAGGGTCTTTGTGTTCTTCGCCGCCTCGATTGCCGCCTCGGCCGCAGTCATGACTCCGTCGCCTTTTAACGCGGATATCTCGACTATTTTGCAGCCGAGCTGACGGGAGAGCTCCTCAACATTTATCTTGTCGCCGTTTTTCCTGACGACGTCCATCATGTTGATCGCTATAACAACGGGGATGCCGAGCTCGGTAAGCTGGGTGGTGAGATAGAGATTTCTCTCGAGGTTCGTGCCATCGATTATGTTGAGTATGGCGTCGGGGCGCTCGTCTATGAGATAATTTCGCGCCACGACCTCCTCAAGTGTGTATGGTGAGAGCGAGTATATGCCGGGGAGATCGGTTATTACAACGCCGTCGTGTTTTTTGAGCTTTCCTTCTTTTTTCTCAACCGTAACGCCCGGCCAGTTCCCTACGAACTGATTCGAGCCGGTGAGAGCGTTGAACAGTGTGGTTTTACCGCTGTTGGGGTTACCCGCAAGAGCAATACGCAAATCCATTTTGACAGCCTCTCTTTCTTTAAAGTAATCTGAGCTCAGGTCTTATTCGACCTCGATCATGTCGGCATCGGCCTTTCGCAGCGAGAGCTCATAGCCGCGCACCGTAATCTCCACGGGATCGCCGAGAGGCGCGACCTTTCGGATATAGACCTCCACGCCCCTGGTAAGTCCCATGTCCATGATTCGGCGCTTGGTTGCGCCCTCTCCGTGGAGCTTTACGACCTTGACGGTCTCGCCTATTTTAGCTTGCCTCAGTGTTTTCATTACCCGTATCCTCCTTTTTCAATTTAGTCTCGGAGGTGCCGCAGCCGATGGGCGCAGCACCGTATGAACCGCGCAAAAGCGCCGTCATATCATGATTTTTTTCGCCATCTCTTCGCTTATCGCGACGCGCGACTCCTTGACGTTGACTATGACGTTTCCGCCCAGAGCGTTGACCACCGTGACCGTGCCGCCGACAACGAAGCCGAGATTTTCGAGATGCTGTTTTATCTCGGGGCTTCCGCCTATCTTTCTGATAATGTTTTCTTCGCCTATCTGTGCGAGCATCAAAGGCATCATGCCGAGAACCTCTTTTCACTTTGTTTTCTTGATTAGCTAAGGCTAACCGAACAGCCTTAAAAATAGTTAGCGCTCGCTAACCGTGATATATGTTACGCCTGCGCAACGTGTCTGTCAAGGGATTTTTTCGTTTTTTTTTGCCGCAAAACGCAATTTCGGCGACATACACAAACAATTAGCCTCTGCTAACTGCCTGCTTTGGATATTTCACACATATAGCGAGACCTTGATTTTTTTGGGGGTAAGTGATATCATAAAACTACTATACACTGCACAGGAGGAAAAAATATGCACCTTCAGGAATCGGGCGAAATGTATCTCGAAACTATATATGTGCTTTCAAAAAACGGCGTTGTGCGCTCGCTCGACGTCGCTGAATATATGGGCTTTTCAAAACCGAGCGTCAGCCGCGCCGTGGGGCTTTTGAAGCAGGGCGGCTATCTTATCATGGACAGGGACGGCTCTCTGACCCTCACCGAGGAGGGGCTCGGCGTGGCGAAGAAAATATACGAGCGCCACACCCTGCTCTCTGATTTTCTCGTCCGCCTCGGCGTTGACGAAAAGACGGCGGCGGAGGATGCGTGCAAAATAGAGCACGACATCAGCGACGAGTCGTTCGCCGCGATAAAGAGGCACGTGAAAACCGGCACAGGGCTGAAATAATCGAAAAAGATACGGGGTTTTTCGAAAGGAGAATCATCGTGGCTGTACAGGTATATAACTTCCGAGTGACATATGAGTAATGCGGCAACCGCATATGGCGGGACATCGCGGCGTCGTCGAATTACACGCTTGCCGACTTGGGCTGCGCCATCCTCGCAGCCTTCGGCACTCTCGCGTATCATCTTTTTGAGATGAGCTTCAAGGGAGAGACAGACCTCATCCGCGAGGGATACGAGGAGTGCCGAGACGGATATTAACGGAAGTTGCCGGAGAGTAAGCGTGAGTTGTATGCGTTTACCGCTGCCCCAAATTTATCAAACTCGGCATAACACGGGAATATGTTTTATTAAAAAGAAAAGGGAGTCGAAACCGACTCCCTTAATTTTATTTCTGCCGAGCTTTTGCTTTTTTCTTTGGCTTTTCTTCGCCGAGGTCGATTAGGATAAACGAGACATTCCAGATAAGTATCGCCAGGAACAGGACTGCCATAACGACGGGCGCGGTGCTCATTGTTATGAGAACTATTTTGCCGAAGAGATTCATAAACGCCATGTCGGTAAGAGAGCTCAGCGTCAGCTTGCCCGCGTCGACGGCGGCCGCGATATCCGAAAACGCTATTTTCATGCCAATGAGGCACAAAATTCCTGCCGCGCCGAGTGCGGCGGTCGTCTTTCTCGAATTGGTCGCCGCGGCAACAATGATAATGGCGAGCGCGATGAGCAGGGCGAGAGCGAAGCAAACGGCAAAGGCTATGAAGTTGCCCTTGAATTTAAGCAGTACCTCGGGAATCCCGGACATATTATCCTTGTTAAAAACGCCGGCAAAAAGACCGTCTCCCGTGAAAAGCTCGACGATGCGCTTTATGCTCAGCGCCTCTACGATATTCGAGTCATAGAGGTTTGCGTGCGCATAGACGGTGATTATATCCGTGAAATATGCGACGGGAAAAATTGCCGCCGCGAGCAGCGCAGTCACTATCCTGTTGAGAGCCTTCATGCTGACCGACCTTCTTTCTTGAAAATGCTTATTTCTTCTTTTTATCCCATGAGGAATTGAGCGCAACGGTGCGGTTAATTATGAGATTATCCGGGGTGCTGTCCTTGTCAACGCAGAAATAGCCCTGGCGCATGAACTGGAACGTGTCGCCCGGCTTTGCGCCGCGGAGTCCGCCCTCGAGCAGGCAGCCGTCGATAATTTTAAGCGAATCGGGGTTGATATTCTGAAGATAATCGCCGTTTCCGTCCTCGCCTGCGGGATTTTCTGTGTTGAACAGGCGGTCGTAGAGGCGCACCTGAGCCTTTACGTTGTCCGCCGCGCTGACCCAGTGCAGAGTGCCGCGAACCTTTCTGCCGTCGGGCGTCTCGCCGCCGCGGCTCTCGGGGTCGTAGGTGCAGTGCAGGCAGGTGACCTCGCCGTTTTCATCCGTATCATATGAGTTGCAGGTCACATAATATGCGCTCTTGAGGCGCACTTCGTTTCCGGGGAAAAGCCTGAAATATTTCTTGACGGGCTCCGCCATGAAGTCCTCGCGCTCAACATAGAGCTCGCGGGAGAACGTGACCTTGCGGCGGCCGAGCTCGGGCTTGTCGGGATTTATCTCGACCTCTATCTCCTCGGTCTTGCCCTCGGGGTAGTTGTCAATAACGAGCTTCAACGGGTTGAGAACAGCCATGGCGCGCGGGGCGTTCTGATTGAGATTGTCTCTGACGCACGCCTCAAGCAGTCCGTAGTCAACAACGCTGTAGGCCTTTGCCACGCCGACGCGGCCTATGAAATCGCGTATCGCGGCGGCGGGATAGCCCCTGCGGCGCATTCCGCAGAGAGTGACCATTCTCGGGTCGTCCCAGCCGTTGACAACGCCGTTCTGAACCATTTCGAGGCACTTTCTCTTGCTTGTCACGCAGTAGTTGAGGTT
>ENA-OPCS01000343-OPCS01000343.1-human-gut-metagenome-genome-assembly--contig:-NODE-343-length-38633-cov-4.323967_pt1 | contig 38633 bp, 28 predicted proteins | sample MGYA00241256_ERZ501492 | MGnify/ENA primary metagenome ERZ501492 (study PRJEB25962, sample SAMEA2042512) | human gut metagenome | biome: human gut; feature: human-associated habitat; material: faeces... | reverse complement strand
ATATGTATATATCCCCCACGCTCTCGGGATAGGCGTGGACGATGCAGTTTGTCACCGCCTCGCTGACGGCGGTTTTGATATCCGATATTTCTTCAACCGTCGGGTCCTGCTGAGCCGCAAACGCCGAGACTGCAACACGCGCGAAGCTCTCGTTAACGGAGCGGCTCTCCAATTTCAGGCTCATCTGATTGACAGGCTTTCTCCTACTCATGTTTATCCTCCTTGTTTCTTTTCTGCGACAGAGTGCACAGCGCCTGCATACCCGCAAGACGCATCATTTTGTAATCGCGCTCACTGAGATTCGTGACCTCGAGTCTCCCCTGCCAGCCCTGCAAAAGCCTGTAACGACCCATGACAAGTCCGACGGCGGAGCTGTCCATAAAGGTTACATCCTCAAAGTCGAGGCGCAGGATTTTCGGCTGCTGAGCCACGGCGGCGGCATCGATATCCGCACGCATTGCGGCGGCGGTGTGGTGGTCGATCTCGCCCGAGAGCAGCGCACTGACGCTCAACGGATTGGAAATTATTTCAACACCCATGTTTTTTCCTCCTTTGGGGTGATATCTGTCAATTAACAGCTTGTACCGAATAACAAAAATTATGCGCGGTGAAAGAAAAATCGCATATATCGCTCATCAGCGGGGAAGCCGCCGCTTTAGCTTGTCCGAAATAAAAATCGGGACGGACTATTACCAACAAAGATAATAATCCATCCCGTTTGAAAATCCTGCCGAATTGCGGCGGATTAAATATTTTTATTTTCCAAGAGATATTCGCGCACCTCGCCCGCCAGGTAGAACGAGCCGCAGACAACGAGCGTGCCGCCGCTTTGCCTTATATCGTCGATTGCCTCGCGGCACGCTTTTATCGGACTTCCAACAGGTGTGCAGTCGGCGCAATAGTTGCTTGCGAGCCTGCTCAGAGGCTCGGGAGCCATGCTGCGGGGGTTGTCGGGAGCCGTCAGATACATTTTCTCAAACAGCGGCGCGGTCAGGCGCAGATAGGTGTCGCAGTCCTTGTCACCCATGAGCGCGCACACGGCGACGCGCCTGCCCTGCGTAAAGCGCTCCAAAAAGGCTTTGAGCGCCGAGGCGCAGCCCTCGTTGTGACCGCCGTCAAGAATGATTCTGTCGCCGATAAGCTCCATTCGCGCGGGCATGACAGCGTTCGACAGTCCGCGCTCAATCGCTCCGTCACCGACGCTCAGACCGCATTCGCGCACGGCGGTGACGGCCGTCAGCGCATTTTTTATCATGTGGTCGCCCGCAAACGGTATGTGCAGCTTCAGCGAGTCGAAGATAACATCCGTGCCGTGCACCGTCTCATCGACAACGCGGCAGGCGCTCATGTCCGGCACGACAAGCCTGTTGTGCTTGCGCTCAGCTGTCTCGGTTATGACGCTCAGTGCCTCCGGAGACTGCTCGGGATACATGACCGTAACGCCGCCCGGCTTGATTATTCCGCACTTCTGCGCGGCTATCTCAGAGAGCGTATCGCCGAGAATCGCGGTGTGATCCGTTGAAATCGAGGTTATGACGGAGACGAGCGGAGTTTTTATAATATTTGTTGAATCGAGCAGCCCGCCGAGCCCGACCTCGAGCACTACGACATCGCATTTTCGCTCTTTATACCAGAGGAACGCGGCGGCGGTCAGAGTCTCAAACTCGGTTGCGACAATTCCGCGTTTATCAAGCTTGTCACACGCCGATTTAACGCGCTCGACAACAGCTGCGAGCTCATCGGGAGGAATCATTTCGCCGTCAATTTGCAGCCGCTCGCGAAAATCGATGACATAGGGCGAAGTGAACAGCCCTGTTTTGTATCCGGCGGCGGAGAGCATACAGGCTGTCATGGTGCTCGTCGAGCCCTTGCCGTTAGTCCCGGCAACATGGATAAAGCGCAGTTTGTCCTGCGGATTGCCCACGGCGGCGCAGAGCGCCTCAATGCGCTCCATACCCGGGTGTATGCCAAAGGTCAGACGCGAATGAATATATTCGATTGCTTCGGTTGGGGTCATCGTTTTTCCTCCGTAAAGCGTCAAAGGACGGGACATTTCCCGTCCTTTGCAGGTTAGTTTTTATGAGAGAATATGCACAAGCGCAATAAACGCCGAATTCGCACGGTTCTCACAACGCGGTATCACGCGAAATTACGCATTGGCGACGAAAATTTATGCACAAGGCAGCCAATAGCGGAATTTTGGGTGAGACAACATACACTAATACGAGCAAGTGTCGATTTAGCGGGCGGATGATATCCGCCCCTACATTGGTGACTGAATTCGCACGGTTCTCACAACGCAGTATCACGCGAAATTACGCATTGGCGATCTTAGAGAGGCTGTCGTTAAGCATAGCTATCTTCTCATTCAGCTTTCTCGCCGCTTCGCGCTGAGCATCGACGACCTGGGAGGGAGCCTTGGAGACGAAGTTCTCGTTGGAGAGCTTCGCGTTGATGCCGTCAAGCTGCTTCTGAGCGGAGGCCAATTCCTTGTTGAGCCTTGCGCGCTCGGCCTCGAAATCGACGAGGTCGCCCATGGGGATGTATATCTTGGCGGCGTCGGTAACGATGCAGACTGCGCCGTCTATCTCAATGCCGTCCTCAACCTCGACCTCGGACGCGCCCGCGAGCTTCTGCATGAACTCGACGGAGAGCTTGAAGGTGTCGACATGGGAGGTGCTGATATATATTTTAGCCTTCTTGGAATGGGGAACATTCATCTCGGCGCGGCGGTTTCTTATCGCCCTGACCGCGTCCATAATCATGTTCATCTGCTCCTCTTCGGCAGCAAAGCAGAGGGACTTTGAATACTGAGGCCATGCGGAGACCATTATGCTCTCGCCCTCATGCGGCAGAGACTGCCATATCTCCTCGGTCACGAACGGCATGAACGGATGGAGGAGCTTCAGGACATTGGACATGACATATATGAGCACGCGCTTTGCACACTGCGCGGGCTCTCCGCCCTTTTGCAGACGAATCTTCGCAAGCTCGATATACCAGTCGCAGAAAACATCCCAGATGAAATCGTAGAGCTTCTGAACGGCGATTCCGAGCTCGAATCTCTCAAGATTATCGGTAACCTCTCTGACGAGGTCGTTATAGAGGCTGAGCACCCACTTATCCTCGAGCGCAAGTTCTTCGGGCAGTTCCGCCTGCTCGGAGCCGTCGAGATTCATGAGGATAAAGCGTGCGGCGTTCCAGAGCTTATTGGCAAAGTTGCGGCTCGCCTCAACCTTTTTGTCGGAATATCTCATATCGTTTCCGGGGCTGTTGCCGTTGGCAAGAGTAAAGCGCAGAGCGTCCGCGCCGTACTTGTCAATGACCTCGAGCGGGTCGATACCGTTGCCCAGAGATTTCGACATCTTTCTGCCGAGCTCATCGCGGACAAGGCCGTGAATAAGCACGGTATCAAACGGAACCTGTCCCGTCTGCTCTATGCCGGAGAACATCATTCTCATGACCCAGAACGGGATTATATCGTAGCCCGTAACAAGGGTGTTGGTGGGATAATAGCGCTTGAAGTCCTCGCTGTCGGTATTCGGCCAGCCGAGGGTCGAGAACGGCCAGAGAGCCGAGGAGAACCAGGTGTCAAGCGTATCGGGGTCCTGATGAATATGGGTGCTTCCGCACTTCGAGCACTTGTCGGGGGCGGTTCTTGCAACGGTTATCTCGCCGCAGTCGTCGCAGTACCATGCGGGGATACGATGACCCCACCAGAGCTGACGGGATATGCACCAGTCGCGGATATTCTCAAGCCAATGGAAATAGACCTTTTCAAAGCGCTTCGGGACAAACTTTGTCTCGCCGTTTTTAACAGCGTCGATAGCAGGACCCGCGAGGGGCTTCATGCTGACGAACCACTGCTTTGAAACGCGGGGCTCAACGGTAGTCGAGCAGCGGTAGCAGGTGCCGACATTGTGGCTGTAATCCTCGACCTTGACGAGAGCGCCCTCCTCTTCAAGATCCTTGACGATAGCCTTTCTCGCCTCGTATCTGTCCATGCCGGCATACTTCGGATAGTCGTCGACTATCTTTGCGTCATCGGTCAGGACGTTTATAATGGGCAGGTTATGGCGCAGACCGACCTCGAAGTCGTTCGGGTCATGCGCGGGGGTAATCTTAACGACACCGGTGCCGAAGTCTATCTCGACATAATCGTCGGCGACAACGGGTATCTCGCGGTGGACTATGGGCAGGATAAGCGTCTTGCCGACGACATCCTTATATCTCTCATCGTTGGGGTTGACAGCAACGGCGGTATCGCCGAGCAGGGTTTCGGGTCGGGTCGTTGCAAGCTCAAGATAGCCGCTTCCGTCCTTAAAGGGATAGCGCAGATGCCAGAAGTGACCCGCCTGATCCTCATATTCAACCTCTGCGTCGGAGATGGAGGTCAGGCAGTGGGGGCACCAGTTGATTATTCTCTCGCCCCTGTAGATAAGTCCCTTTTCATAGAGATTGCAGAAAACCTCGTTGACGGCCTCGTTGCAGCCCTCGTCAAGGGTGAAGCGCTCGCGCTCCCAATCGCAGGATGAACCGAGCTTCTTGAGCTGCTCTATTATTCTGCCGCCGAACTTCTCCTTCCACGCCCATGCGCGCTCAAGGAAGCCCTCGCGGCCTACATCGTCCTTAGTGAGCCCCTCTTTGGCCATAGCCTCGACTATTTTAGCCTCCGTGGCAATTGAGGCGTGGTCGGTGCCGGGCAGCCAAAGGGTATCGTAGCCCTGCATACGGTGATAGCGGATAAGTATATCCTGGAGCGTATTATCAAGAGCATGACCCATGTGGAGCTGACCCGTAATATTCGGAGGGGGAATAACTATAGTATAGGGCTTCTTCTCCGGGTCGGGTTTGGCGTGAAAGAAATTGCCGTCAAGCCAGAATTTATAGGTTCTGTCCTCCACGTCCTTAGGATCATACTGCTTTGCGAGTTCCTTTGCCATAACATAATCCATTTCTCCGGCGAATAGATTTTACATGAACGCTGATTGCTCCGCGCCGGAGGAGCAGCGTTGATTTTACATTTCAAAAATCGGCGGCGATGCGGTACTCGGCACTGCATACGCCTTTTTTGGGGATTCCCCCTTTTCCGATGAATTACTCTATATTATCACATTCGGAAGCGTTTTTGTCAAGAGATTTAACGCTTTTTGACTTCTTCGGAGGCAAAAATGAAGAACACGAAACGGCTGCTGATAAATACGCTGACACTCTCGGCAACGTCCTTTATCATGCGCACGGTCGGCGTTGCTTTCAACGTATATCTGACCGGGCGTTTGGGCGCGGCGGGAATAGGACTTTTTTCGCTCATATCCGATGTGTACGCCATGGCTCTGACATTTTCTTTCGCGGGTCTGCCGCTCGCGTCGACCAGGCTTACCGTCGAGGACTGCAGTAAGGCTAACGGGCAGGGTGCATGGATAATGCGGCGCTGCTCGCTCTACGGGCTGGCGGTCGGCTGCGCTATGCTCGCCGCGGTATGGGCGGGCGCTGAGCCTATAGCGAAAATGTGGCTCGGCGATATACGCACGGCATCGGCACTTCGCATACTCGCTTTAAGCCTGCCTGCGGCTTCCGTTGGCTGCGCGTTCGGCGGATATTTTACCGCGCGGCGCACGGTGCTGAAATATGCGGCGGTGCAGCTGTCCGAGCAGGCGGTCAAGATAGCGGTGTCTGTTCTGGCGCTTCACTTTTGGGCGGCAAAGGGCGCCGAATATGCCTGCGACGCGGTGGCTCTCGGCATAACCGTGTCTCAGATAAGCTCGCTGATATGCGCCTTTCTGCTCTACAAATTTTCAAAGCGTCAAAAGCCGAAGGAAAGGCTCCCCGGAGGACTTCGCGCTCTGCTGCGCATTGCGCTCCCAGATGCCGCAGGCTCCTGCGCGCGCTCGGTGCTGCTGACTCTTGAGCACCTGCTTATCCCCGTCTGCTTTCGCAGGTCGGGGCAGAGTGCCGGCGGCGCGATGACGCTGTACGGAGTTATTCACGGCATGGCTCTGCCGGTTATTCTCTACCCCGCCGCCATTATGACGGCTCTGTCGAGTATGCTCGTGCCCGAATTTGCCGAGTGTGCGGCGCGCGGAAATAAAGGCCGAATAGACAGCATGGCGGCGCGGGCAATAAAAATAGCCGTGCTGTTTTCCATGGGCACGGCGGGGATAATGTTCATTTTTTCCGAGGGGCTGTCGCAGTGCATATACGGCGACGGGCAGTGCGCCGAATATCTGCGAGTATTAGCGCCGCTTTTGCCGATAATGTACACCGACACGACGGTTGACGGCATTCTCAAGGGACTCGACCAGCAGATCTATTCTATGCGCTACAACATAATCGACTCCGCGATGTGCGTTGCGCTCGTGCTGATACTCATTCCGAAATACTCCGTCAAGGGCTATATCGCAATACTTTTCATAAGCGAGATTGTGAACTTCTCTCTGAGCATACACAGGCTTTCAAAAGTATGCCGACTCGAAATAAATGTAGCGGACTCAATAATAAAGCCGACCGTCTGCGTGACGGCCTCGTTTCTTTCGGGGCTGCTGCTCTCCCCCGCGCAGGGCAGCGGAAAAGCCGCGCTGACTGCTGTTATAACTGTCAACGCGGCGGTATATGTTCTTCTGCTGATGCTCACGGGGAGCATCTCGGCGCAGGATATTATGTGGTTCAAAAATATTTTTTCGCGCGGCTCAGAATCTGAAAAACACGGGCTCGGCGCTGCTCGGATAAACAACCGTAAGCGTTCCCCGAGCCACTGAAATTTCGCTCTTTGCGCCGATAAATTCGTTGCTGACTCCGAGAGCATAAGTATTTTTTAACGTCCCGTTTTTGAGCCCGTATTTAAGCCCGCTCACAGTCACGCCGCAGGAGATATCCGAATGGGAAAACACGGACACGGTTCCCTTTGCGCCCTCTCCGAAAATTATTCCGCCGTTTGTTATTGAAGTAAACGAGGTTTCGCGCGCGTCGATAATCGCGTTCATCCCGCGGCTCGAAAGCAAAGAGATGAGCTGGATATTGGCAAGCGTATGGTCGGGTCTGCCGCCTGTCGCGCCATAGAGAATAAAATTTTTATATCCGCGCTCTACACCCTCGGCGACTGCCGCGCCCATGTCGGTATCATTCTTTTCGCAGGGCAGGACTATAATATTCCGTCCGCTCGGAGTGTGCCCGAGGGAATCAAAATCACCTATGACAAGATCGGGCGTTATGCCGAGGTTTTGAAGATACCTAAAGCCCTTATCGGCGGCGATAATAAAATCGTCCTCCCCTACGGAACGTATGCCGAAGAAGTCTCCGCCGCCGACTATATGACAAACTTTGTTCATGTTATCACCGTCCGTCCGTTTCTCTGACAATTATATCTCATTTTGTATGTTTTTTCAATCGCAGACATAAAAACCGCCCCGGAAATAATCCGGAGCGGTAATTTTTTATGCTGCCTCGTTTTCTTTCTGCGGCGCTGTTGTGCCGAAATCGGGAAGAGTGAACGGGAACCGACGGGTCGTGCTCTCCGCCTCGGTATCTTCCGGCGCGGAATCAGAGGTATGCTCGTGAACCGTAGCGGCTTCGGTATGCGCCGCTGTTCCCTCCTCGGCGGGTTTGCTCGCCTGCGCCGAGCCGGAGCCCGAGCCGCGGTTGCTGCTCGGCACTGCGCCCTTCTTGAGCAGGTCAACGGGAGACACGTGGTTGTCGCTTATCTTTATATTCGTATCGCCGTAAAGAGCGAGCTGAAGATCGCGCGCGACAATGGGATAATCGACTACCCAAACGGAAAGGGGCTGATTGATTATCTTGCCGTAATAGGTGTAGAGCTGAGCGGAGGTGTAGTTGCCCTCGGTCGGCATAACAAGCTGCTTTATCTGGTAATCCATCCAACCCTGGGAGAGAGCCTGGGTCATGAGAGAGAGTATCTCGCTGCGCTTATAGTTCGTCACGACATTCGGAAGAACTATATCGAGCGCGTTATTGAGCTGACCCGCGGAGGCGTTCTGCGCGCTCTTGATAAGAGCCATAATGACCGTGCGCTGTCTCGCGGTTCTGCCGACGTCGCCCTCGTTGTCAACGTGACGGATACGGCTGTAAACCAGAGCCTGGTTACCGCTGAGCTTGACGGAGTCGCCGGAGCTTATCTTGGCGATTTTAGTAGTGGTGCGGTTAATATAATCCGCCTCATACGGCTCGATAGGAACATTGACTCCGCCGAGCGAATCGATAAGCTTCGGGAAGCTCTTGAAGTCGACGCTGATATAGTGGTCGATCTCTATTTTATAGTTGTTCTCAAGCGTCTCTATAAGTGCTGCGGGGCCGCCCCAGAAATAGGAGTGGTTCGTCTTGCAGCAGCGCTCGGAGCCGTTGATGTTCATATAGGTATAGCAGTCTCTGAGGAAGGACACAAGAGTTATAGTCTTGGTCTTTCTGTTGAGAGAGAGCAGAATAATCGCATCCGAGCGTCCGCCGGCGGCCTTGCCGGTCTCACTGTCAACGCCGAGAAGCAGAACATTGATTATGTTCTTGCTCGAATACTTCGCGCCGCCGTTCTTAGCCCAGGCGGTTATGAGGCTGTCGATATCCGAAGCGTCGCTGATATCGTACATGGCGTCAAACTGCTCCTCGGGCGCAAAGGTGCCCTCGGGGTCGCCGTTGCTGCCGTGGTCGATGGTAATCAGCCCGAGCTTCTTGCCGATAAAGATTCCGCCGACGATTATCGCCAATGCGAGCACTACGCATACAACGGTTATCGTAATCTTCAAATTGCGTTTACCGTTGTCCATAAAAAACTGTTTGAATGTTCTTTTTTCTTTCTTTTCCATAAAGCAACTCTCTTTCAACAGTATGGCGTATATTTTATCACTTTCCGCGTTAAAAATCTATACTAATCTCATAATTTAACCGTTTCTTTATATTATTTCTTTATTTTTACACAAAACGAAGCACAAAATACAAAACGCCCGCCGCGATCATATTACTTCACGGCGGACAGAAAATATTTTTTTATTACTCGTCAAACAGGCCGTCCGTAAGCTCGAGCGCCTCTTTGCGGCGGCGCTCCTCCTCTTCTCTGTCGAGCGCGAACGAGCCGTCCGCAAGTCGGCGCAGAACGCTGCCCTCGCCCGCTCCCTCGGGGAGCAAAGCGCGGCTGATATTGACCATTGTTTCGCCGTCTTTTTCGCAGACTGCGTAGTTTCCCTCTATACGGTCTATGGCGTAATATTCCATGCTGCCGTCTCCTTTTTACTTCTCGGCGGTTTTGTCGGACGGGAACGCGGTTGAAAGATGCTCGCCGTCCGAGCCGACGACTATCGTACCCTTTATATCTGTGCGCTCATACGGGATATTGTATTTCTCGAGCTTTTCGAGAGTCTCCTTGTGCGGATGACCGTAATCGTTATCCTTGCCGCAGGATATGAGCGCGAGCGACGGGGACACGACCTTGAGGAACTCCTCGCTTGTCGATGTGCTGCTGCCGTGGTGGCCGAGCTTCAGGACATCCGCCTTGATATCCGCGCCGTTTGCAAGTATCTGTTTCTCGCTCTTTGCCTCGGCATCGCCCGTAAAGAGGAAAGAATTCTTTCCGTAGACGACTTTCAAGACGACAGAGGCATTGTTCAGGTCATCCGGCGTGCCGACGGGGCCGACTACCGTTATCTTAGCGTCGCCGAGGGTATAGGTATCGCCCGCCTTGGCGGATATCACCTTGGCACCGGAGGCCTTGACCGCTTTTATCAGCTTTTGATAAATCGAGGTCGTGGGAACCATGGACTTCGGGAGCTTCGGCATAATAACATTGTCGACCTCTATCCCCTCAATGACCTTGGGCATACTGCCGATATGGTCGGAGTGCGGGTGCGTTGCGACTATGTAATCGAGCTTTTCAACGGAATTCGCCCTGAGATAATCAAGTATTTTTTGGTCGTTGCCGCGCTCGCCCGCGTCTATCAGCATGGCGTGATCCCCGTTTTTAAGGAGAATGCTGTCTCCCTGACCGACGTCGATGACATGGACGGTAAAAGGCGCGTTCAGCGCGTCGCCGTCCTGCACGGTCTGCTTATCGCCCGAGAGCAGCTCGCCCCAGGTGGGAATATCGAACGGAAGGTTCATATACGGCGCGAAGGTTATCAGCAAGGCAACGGCTATGACCGCCACGGTAACTATAAGCTTCGTGCGCTTATTCTGTGCGGCGGAGCCGCCTTTTCTCTGGTTTGCCATAATTTTCTCCTATCAGATCTCGTCGTCCCCGGGGGCATCCGACAGGGCGCATTTCTCCATCCACTGCTGCTTGGTTATGAGCACCTGGCGGGGCTTGCTGCCCTCGAACGGGCCGATAATGCCCTTGCTCTCGAGCTCGTCCATGAGCCTTGCTGCGCGGGCGTAGCCGAGCTTGAGCTTGCGCTGAAGGAGCGTTGTGGACGCCATTTTTGCGTCGAGCACGACTTCGACGGCGTTCGGGAACATCTCGTCGCCCGGCTCCTCGCCGTCTTCGCTGCTCGCGGCGCTGCTCTTCTTGCTCGAGCCCGCTATTGCGGCCTGCCTGTTTATCTCGTCCATAATGCCCTCATCGTACTCCGCCTCAGCGTTGTGCTTGATGAAGTCGGCGACATTTTCGACCTCCTCGTCGGAGATGAAGCAGCCCTGAATACGGGTGGGCTTATTTGCGCCTATGGGATTAAAGAGCATATCTCCGTTGCCTATGAGCTTTTCGGCGCCCGACATATCGAGTATGGTTCTCGAATCGACGGACGACGATACGGAGAGCGCGAGGCGGCTGGGGATATTGGCCTTGATAATACCCGTTATGACATCGACGGAGGGACGTTGAGTCGCTATGACAAGGTGCATACCCGCGGCTCTCGCCTTTTGAGCAAGGCGGCATATCGCGTCCTCGACCTCGTTGGGGGCAACCATCATAAGGTCGGCGAGCTCGTCGATGAAAATAACTATCTGATGCATCGGGCGCAGGGACTTGTCGCGCTCGGCTAATTTGTTATAGCCCTTGATATCGCGGACATTCTTTTCGGAGAGTATTTTATATCTGTTCTCCATCTCGTTGACCGCCCAGGTCAGCGCGCCCGAGGCCTTGCGCGGGTCGGACACGACGGGCACGGCAAGGTGCGCGATGCCGTTATAGACGGTGAACTCAACCTGCTTGGGGTCGATCATCAGAAGCTTTACTTCATCGGGGGTCGCGTTATAGAGAATGCTTGCTATCATTGTGTTCAGACACACGGATTTACCTGAGCCCGTGGTACCGGCTATGAGCAGATGGGGCATCTTCGTAAGATCCGCGCACACGGCGTTGCCCGCGATGTCCTTGCCCAAAGCGACGTTGAGCTTGCTCTTTGCGTTTTGAAACTGCGGACTTTCGATTATCTCGCGCAGATAGACCATTGAGCGCAGCTTGTTGGGCACCTCGATGCCTATCGCAGCCTTGTTCGGAATGGGCGCTTCGATTCTTATTCCCGACGCGGCGAGGCGCAGGGCGATATCGTCCGCAAGATTTGTTATTTTGTTTATTCTGACGCCCGCGTCCGGCTGAAGCTCGTATCTCGTGACGGACGGACCGCGGCTTATCTCGGTTATTTTGGCATGGACATTGAAGCTCTCGAGAGTCTCAAGCAGCTTCTGCGCGTTGGATTTGAGCTCGTCGGAGAAGTTTTCGTTGCCGTCGTGTATAGGCTCCTTGAGGCAGGTTATCGGGGGCTTGCGATAAGTCGGGCGGCTCTCGATAACGGGCTCCTCCGCAGTCTCCTGCGTTTCAATCTCGGGCTCGGGCTTTTTGACGGGCTCTTTCTTCTTGGGCTTTTCGGGCTCATCTGACTTCTTGCTTATATCGAGCATCTCAAGCTCGTCCTTAGCGCTCTCCGTCGGCAGAGGCGGCACGCAGGCGGGTCTGCCCTGCGCAACGGCGGCGGGCGCATCGCTCTTTGAAGCGGCTGCCGCAACCTTTGCGGTAGCGTTTGCCGCCTCGGCGCGGCTGACTATATCATCGATACTGACATCGGCCTGAACGGGCTTGCGCGGGAATACCGTGGGCTCGGGGCCCTCATCGTCGGCCTTTTTGCGGCTCTTTGCGGGTGCGGCGGGCTCCTCCGTAGGCAGAGGCGGCACGGGGAACGGGCGCGGGCTCACATACGGCTCCTCCGCCTTCTTCCTGCGCGCGTCTCTCGACGGCGCTCTCTCCTGCTCCTCTTTGACGCGCTGTGCTCCGCGCTCAAGGCGCTCGTTCGTGTCCTCACTCATGCGCTTTAAGGGCTTTGCAATGGACATACCGAGGCGGGACAGGGTGAGTCCCGTCAAAAACATTATGCTGACGGCGAGCAGGATAATGTCAATTATCGCCGCTCCGACCTTGCCCGCCATTTTGGCGAGCAATCCGCCGACGAGCGCACCGAGTGCACCCGCGCTCGGGAAAGTATCGTAATCTCTCCATGCGGACTTTATCTGATCGCCGAGGCTCAATGTTGAAAAATATTCGGCGGGGTTCGAGAAAATATGTATCGCCGAGCAAATCAGCAATATTGATATCCCGACACCGATAAGATTCGACGATATCGAGCCGAAGGTCTTATCCATGGCTAACATAACCGAGACATAGATAAGCATGACCGGCCAGATATATGTACACGTTCCGAACACGCCGAACATAAAATTATGCACGGCAAGCCACGCGTGCTCGCCCTCGATAAAAGCCATTGCTATGAGCAGAGCCGCAACAGCCATAAGCGCTATCGCCGCTTTTTGACGGCGCGAGGACAGCTGCTCGGGCGTTTTCTCGACACTCTCGGTCTTTGCTGCCGCGGACTTTGGCGCGGGGGCTTTTTGAGTTGTTGTTTTCTTCTTGGCGGCTGTTGACTTTGCCGCAGTCTTTTTCGCAGCCATTAAGGCCCTCCTTAGAAATTCAAACGGTCTTATCTGACCTTTTCAACTATGCCGGCGACTATAACGACAACGCCCAGAGCGAGGCAATAGTAGCCGAAAATCTTAAACTTATCTATCTTGACGAGCCATTCGAGCGCCTTTATCGCCGCAAAGCCGACGACGGCAGCGGTGACGATGCCTATGACGACGGGCAGGATATCTATCTGCTCGCCGAGAGCCACGGCGTCCTTTATCTCCATAACATTGGCGGCAAGGATAGCCGGGATACCGAGGATGAACGAATAGCGAACCATGTATTCCTTCGACACGCCGCAGAGCATACCGGTCGAAATGGTCGAACCGGAGCGCGAGATGCCGGGGAAACCGGCGGCGAATGCCTGCGCCACGCCGACAGCAAGCGCCGATTTAGCGCCTATCTGCGGACGCGCCTTGACCTTCTTCGCGCGCCACGAGCCGATGAGCAGGAGTATCGCAGTGACAATAAAGCAAACGCCCTCGACAAATATATCGTTGTCGTCGGCAAGCGAGCCGAGGACATCCATTATGCGCTTGTCGTCCCCGACGGGGATAAGCAGAAACAGCAGCGGCACGCAGGAGATAACGAACATAAAGAGCATACGCCTGTTTTCGTTCATCTCGCGCCACTTGAACTTGCCGGTAAAAATGTCTTTTATCGTGGCGAAAAACTCGACTATAAGACCCCATATTGTCTTATAATAAACAACGAACACCGCTATCAGAGTGCCCATATGTAGCAGCACCGTAAACAGCAGAGAGCTTGTGCCGCCGACATTGCCGAAGAAGTGCTGAAACACCGAGAGATGCCCGCTTGAGGATATGGGCAAAAATTCGGTCACGCCCTGCAAAAAGCCGAGCAATATCGCTTTGAGTATTTCCATCTGTTAAATTACCTCTTTTCCGATTTTTCGGCGGAGTATAAAGCGCCGGGTGAATAACACTGTTTCAGATATTCAAACGGGTCGGTCGTCACAAGTCTTTCAACAACCTCGCCTTTTTCTGTCTTTGAGCATATCACGCAGCCGAACGGAGCTTCGTGCTCGCAGACCTCTGCGGGCGGCTGCATGAATATTTCTGCGGGAGAGACGACAGTATAGAGCATCACTCACTCTCCCCTTTCTTTTCGTCCTGCTCTTCAATCATATCGCAGAGCTTTTCGAGAGCGTCGGAGAGAGTGCCGAGGGAGTCGATGAGTCCCTCTCTGACCGCCGCCTCGCCGTCAAGCACCGTTCCCACGTCCATAACGAGCTGACCGGTTGCGAGCATAAGCTCACGGAAGCGGTCGGCGGAGATACGCGAATTGTCGGATACGAATCTTACAATGCGCTCCTGCATCTGCTCAAAATAGGACATCGTCTGCGGCACGCCCAAGACGAGTCCCGTCATCCTCACCGGATGGACGGTCATGGTGGCGCTCGGCGCGATAAAAGAATACGCGCTCGAGGCCGCGAGCGGCACGCCTATCGAATGTCCGCCGCCGAGGACGAGGGACACAGTCGGCGTTTTCATTCCGGCTATAAGCTCCGCTATCGCAAGTCCCGCCTCGATATCGCCGCCGACGGTGTTGAGAATTATCAGCAGACCGTCAATATCGCGGCTCTCCTCAATGGCGACGAGCTGAGGGATGACGTGTTCGTATTTTGTGGTCTTGTTCTGCGCCGGCAGGACATAGTGACCCTCTATCTGACCTATGACGGTCAGGCAGTGAATATAATGCCCGCGCTTGTCGACGGTTATGGAGCCTGTTTCGACTATCTGGCGAAGCTCTCTGTCCGTGCTGTCGGACGAATCGCCGTCATCCTCGCCAACACTCGGAGTCGGCGCGACGGGCTCCAATATGCTGTCTTTTTGTTCCGCTTGCTTTTTTCTGTTCATCGAATTCACTCCCGACAAACAGTATGCCCGATTAACTGCCCGTCATTCAGACAAAGCACGCGCACTGCGGCAGATTACATTTAATTATACCACGCAGAAGTCCTTCGGGCAACAGAAAAATCGGTATATATCAAATTCACCTATAAAATGTAATGTATACGGGCGTATATTTGGCGCGGCGCACCTTGACAAAATCCGCGGATTGCAATAAAATTTAAAGGTAATTTTTATATACGGAGGGATACAGTTGGGCAGCACTATTGCACAAAAGCTTATAAAAAGCCACTTGTTGAGCGGTGATATGACCGTAGGCAGCGAGATAGGTCTCAGAATCGATCAGACTCTCACTCAGGACGCCACGGGCACCATGGCATACCTTGAATTCGAGGCCATGGGAGTCGAGCGCGTAAAGACCGAGCTTTCGGTCGCATACATTGACCACAACACCCTGCAGACCGGCTTTGAAAACGCGGACGACCACAGATTCATAAGGAGCGCCGCGAAAAAGAGAGGACTGCTTTTTTCACGCCCCGGCAACGGCATCTGCCATCAGGTGCATCTTGAGCGCTTCGGCATCCCCGGCAAGACGCTCATCGGCTCCGACAGCCACACTCCTACCGGCGGCGGCATAGGTATGCTCTCGTTCGGCGCGGGCGGACTCGACGTTGCGGTTGCGATGGGCGGCGGCGCATACTACATAACTATGCCCAAGATGACGCGCATAAACCTGCACGGCGCACTTTCGCCGTGGGTCAGCGCAAAAGATATAATTCTCGAGGTTCTGCGCATAATGTCCGTCAAGGGCGGCGTGGGCAAGATAATCGAATACGGCGGAGACGGAGTCAAGACTCTTTCCGTCCCCGAGCGTGCAACCATAACCAACATGGGCACGGAGCTCGGCGCAACGACCTCCGTTTTCCCCTCCGACGAAGTGACAAAGGCTTTTCTCGCCGCTCAGGGCAGAGAGCAGGACTGGGTCGAGGTCAAGGCGGACGACGATGCGGTTTATGACGAGGTCATCGACATAGATCTCGGCACCCTCGAGCCACTCGCGGCTATGCCCCATATGCCCGACAATGTTAAGAAAGTTTCGGAAATAGGCGAGATAAAAATCGACCAGGTCTGCATAGGCTCCTGCACGAACTCCTCGCTCTACGATATGCTCAAGGTGGCGGCTGTTCTCAAGGGCAAGCGCGTCGCTCCGAGCGTCAGCCTCACTATCTCCCCCGGCTCCATGCAGGTTCTCAGAATGCTCTCTGAGGACGGCGCACTCTCCGACATTCTCGGCGCGGGCGCAAGACTGCTTGAGTGCGCGTGCGGTCCGTGCATAGGCATGGGTCAGTCGCCGAACTCCGGCGCCGTCTCCCTGCGCACCTTCAACCGCAACTTTGAGGGACGCTCCGGCACTGCGGACGCCGGTGTCTATCTCGTCAGCCCCGAGGTCGCTGCGGCCTCCGCTCTCACGGGCGTGCTGACAGACCCGAGAACCCTCGGCGAGGCTCCGCACATCACCATGCCCGATCACTTTGAAATAAACGACAATCTCATCGACAAGCCCGCTTCGCCCGAGGAAGCGAAAAATCTTGAGATAGTCTACGGCCCGAACATAAAGCCCGTACCCAACGGCGACGCACTGCCCGAGAGCATCGAGGCAGAGGTCGTTCTCAAGGTCGGCGACAATATTACGACCGATCACATCATGCCCGCGGGCGCAAAAATTCTCCCCTACCGCTCGAACGTGCCGTTCCTGTCGAACTTCTGCTTCAAGCAGTGCGACGAGCACTTTGCCGAGCACTGCAAGCAGGCAGGCAAGGGAATCATCATCGGCGGCAGCAACTACGGTCAGGGCTCTTCGAGAGAGCACGCGGCACTCGTTCCGCTGTATCTCGGCATAAAGAGTGTCATAACAAAATCCTTTGCGCGCATACATCAGGCAAATCTCATAAACGCCGGTATCGTGCCGTTCACTTTCGCAGACCCCGCCGATTATGACCGCATAGAAAAGGGCGACAGGCTCGCACTCGACGGCATAAGAGAGACGATAGAAAACGGCGGCGAGGCTGTTCTCAAAAACGAGACAAAGGGCGAGAGCTACAAGCTCTGCTACAGCTTCTCCGGCAGACAGAAGGATATAATCCTTGCGGGCGGTCTGCTCAACTACACAAGAGAATCACACAAATAAGAGAGGAAGATAAGCATGACAGAGGCACAGGTCAAGAACGCCGTTGAAAAATTTGAGGCTCTCATCCGCGCTCAGAGCGACCGTTCGGACAAGATAAAGACTCAGGGCGATTTCACCGACTTCAAGGCGCTCGACAAAATAATCATCGGCGTCTGCGGCGGCGACGGCATAGGCCCGGTTATAACCAAGGAATCCGCAAGAGTTCTCGAATATCTGCTCGACGACAAAGTTAAGGCGGGCAAAATCGAGTTCAAGGTCATTGACGGACTGACCATAGAAAACCGCGTCAAGGCTAACAAGGCTATCCCCGACGACGTGCTCGAGGAGCTCAAGAGCTGCCACGTTATTCTAAAGGGACCGACCACTACCCCGCAGGCGGGCGATCCGTGGCCGAATATAGAGAGCGCAAACGTCGCTATGAGAAAGGCTCTCGACTTATTTGCGAATCTCCGCCCCGTCAAGGTTCCCGAGCAGGGCATTGACTGGACCTTCTTCCGCGAGAACACCGAGGGCGCATATGCCGTAGGCTCTATGGGCGTAAATGTCACCGACGACCTCGCGCTCGACTTCGTCGTGACCACCACCGAGGGCTGCGACAGAATCGCAAGGCTCGCCTATGACTACGCGCGCCGCAACAACAAGGGCCGCGTTTCGATAATCACAAAGGCAAACGTCATCAAAACAACTGACGGCAAGTTCCTGAACCTCTGCAAGAAGGTCGGCGAGGAATATCCCGATATCGTGACCGACGAGTGGTACATCGACATCACCACAGCGAAGCTCATCGACGAGAAGCGCCGCCGCGACTTCAAGGTATTCATTCTCCCGAATCTCTACGGCGATATAATCACCGACGAGGCGGCGGAATTCCAGGGCGGCGTCGGCACTGCCGGCAGCGCAAACATCGGCAAACGCTACGCGATGTTTGAGGCCATTCACGGCTCGGCTCCGAGAATGGTGCGCGAGGGCAGAGCGCAGTACGCAGACCCCTGCTCGATGCTCAGAGCGAGCGTCATGCTGCTCTCCCACATCGGCGAGCAGGAGAAGGCCGATCTTCTCGAAAGAGCGCTCGACATCTGTATGTATGAGGACAAAAAGCTCAAAATCACAGGCCGCGAGGACGGTTGCACCTGCAGCGAGTTCGGCGACTATGTCATGGAGACGGTCAGAAAAATCAGCGAATAAAAACACCCGCAGGAGACTGCGGACACAGAACAGCAACAGCCGCGGCGATTTGTTTCGGGGCTGTTTTGTGTTTTATGCTGTTTGATGATATGTAAGCGTAAATTGGGAATTACGCGGCGGCAGCGGTGTGTCGAGGTCGCGCACCCTACAAGGACATTGGAAAACAAAACAGTCGAGACAATGTGGGCGAACTCGTGCGATAAACCCCTCAGTCTCGGCTTCTCTGCAGGGAACGTAATTGAATCCCCCAGAAATCCTGCTTATCACCGTCTGCGTCTTGTCGCAAGCGGCAAAAAAATCCGCCCGTGATACGGACGGATTAATGTTACTTTATGAGGGTATCAACCGTTTTTCTGACGTCGGCGGCGACGGCGTCTATGTCGCGCGCGGCATCGATAACAACGATGTTTTCGCTGTCCTTGAGCAGCTCAAACGCGCTGGAATACCGCTCGCGTATTGCGTTCACCTGCTCCGGATCGCGCTCGAAAATTTCGAGATACACGCGTCCGTGCTCTATTCTCTCGTGGCAGCTGTACGGGTCTACATCGAAGAAAATGCAGATGTCCGGCTTGATTATTCCGGGGCAGTTGAGGTTCATGTCAATGACCCACTGCTTGTCCTCGCCCACCGCCTGATATGCTATTGACGAATAATAATACCTGTCGCACACGACGTCTATTCCCGCTTCGAGCGTCTTTTTTATGCCGTTGACGGGGTTCAGATTGTGCGCCACGCGGTCTGCGAGAAAGAGCGCGGCAAGCTCCGACGAGGTGCGCTGCCTTGCGCCGCTCAGAACGTCTCTTATCATGCCGCCCGTCACCGACTCCGTAGGCTCGGCGGTCGGATACACGTTTCTGCCCCGCGACTTCAGATAATCGCACAGCAGAGCCATCTGCGTGCCCTTGCCGGAGCCGTCAAGACCCTCGACTACAATAAACTTGCCTCTCATAATACGCGGTAATCCTCCGTATAGATGAATGTGCACTTATCGAGCTTTTTGTCCGATACTTTTATCTTCGACGGGAAGCTCGACTTGACGGCCTTAGCCATGTCCGCCTGCTCGCCTGTGAGCGATGCTCTCGCATATTCGAATGCGGCGTCGGTCATAGACACGGCGGTGAGGTCGTCCCAGACGATGAATTGATTCTTCGTGCCGCCGTTTTCTCTGATTGCGGCTCTGACCTTGCTGAACACCTTGGACTTGTCATCCCATTTTTTGCCCATTTCGATGTTGAAAGCAGCGGTGTAGCCGTCATAGACGCTCGGAAAGCTCGTGCCGGCAACGATAATACCGTTCGGGCAGGCGTTCTTTATGAGCTCCGCCTGAGAAGATATGTCGGCGCAATAGGCCGCTATCTTCTTGCCCTCAAAGTTCTTGAGCTGGCGGGCGATGTCCTCTTTCATGAAGCTCTGCGCACCCTTTATACCGAGGGTCTGCGTGACATCGTAGCAGTTGACAAACTTATATGTCATGCCGAGCTCATCGCACTTTTGCTTTGCTGCTTCGCGCGACTCCTTAACGCTCAGGGTGCTCTGCTGAACTCCCGTGGCGTAATAAACAAAGACCTCCGCTCCGCGGCCGTGAGCCTCCTCGACCATCATGGCGGCGTCCTTTGCCGTATCAATGGCGAGTATCGCGTCGGCGGACTTCGCAAGAGTCTCTATATTCTCCACAGGTGCTGTGCAGACGATAATTTTATCGGGATTCTTCGCCTTTGCTGCCCTGACCGCCGCAACAGCGCCCAAATTCGCTCTCGCTATAACTATCGCGCCGTAGCTCTCGTCGGCGGCGACATCGTTGACGCGCTTATAGAAATCGAGAATGCCCGAGGTGCCTATGCGCGTGTCGGTATAGACAACATGCTCGACATAGGAATATTTGCTCGCAAGCTGAGCCGCGCGCCGATATTCCTCGGGATTCTGCGACAGGGTCGCGGTGACTATGGCAATCTTCTTGCCCGGCGCTTTGCCGCCCGCTCCGCCGGAGCACGCGCACAGTCCTGCGGCGACAGCCAAAATAAGCAGAAAGGCCGTTGCGGTTTTTAATAACTTTTTCATATTGTCCACCTTATTTTTCCATGAACGCTTCGGCGATTCGCACGGTGCTGTGCCCGTCGCAGGCATCCATAAAATTGTTTCTGAAGTTTTCCGTCACCGCTCTGTCAAAGCCCGACTGAGCCTGTCTGACGGCCGAGATAATTTCCTCGGTATCCCGAACTATCGGCCCGGGCACAAAGTCCTCATATTTGTTATAAAAGCTGCGGTCGCGGTCATATTCTTCGAGATCGTAGGCGAAGAATATCATAGGGCGGTCGAGCAGCGAGTATTCGAATATGACCGAGGAATAGTCGCTTATCAGCATATCCGCCGCGCACATGGCGAGGTCTATGCGGACATCCTTCGAGACATCGAACACGAAATCCGCATATTTTTCCCGCTCCTCGGCGCTTAGCGAAAAGCTCTTCGCCGTCTGCGGATGGAGCTTATAGAGCAGGACAAAATCCTCGGACAGCTCCGCATTCATGCGCTCGATATCGAGCTTCAAATCCATATAGGACTTGAGAATCGAATTGCCGCGGAAGGTCGGAGCGTAGAGGATTATCCTCCTGTCCCCTATCTGCGGGAATTTTTTGAGCATTTCTCCGCGGGCTGATGAGACGAACTTCGAATCGAAATATATGTCCGTCCTCGGCACGCCGAGAGGTTTTATTATGCTTTCGGGGCAGTTGAACGCCTCGGCATAATACGGAATAACACTCTCGGCCGACACGGTAACGGCGGTATAGGTGTTGTGGATAGGATAGCGCTCGAGGCTCTTTCTGTCCGCACCCCACTTGAGGTCGGCGGTGGAATAGCCCCATTTTTTGAATGCGCCGCAAGCGTGCCAAAGCTGAATTACCTCGGTGCCCTTTCGCGGATAATTGGCGAACAGCGGAAAGAACGCATCCTCGACAAAGACGAGCCTGCTCGTCGCGTACTCGCGCTGAAAACGGATATTCTGCCTGAACTCCGCCGCCCTGCCGCTTAAACTGCCCGCTCCCGCGGGGATTAGCAGCTCGGTGCAGTGCATCCCGCGTGACTCAAGCTCGCGCTTCATGCAGGACAGGTTATCCGGAAGAGTGCGGCTGTTCGACGCCAAAAGAACCTTTTTTTCGTCTATCGGCCTTTTCGCCGCGCGTCTGTAAACCGCAGGCCAAATGCGGTAATAGAGCAGTCGGCGGCGCATATCGCCGAGTTTTTTTATCAGTCTTTTAATCAGTGACTTCATCTGTCGCTTCTTCCTTAAAGGTGCAGCTTGGAATTTATTTCCTGCACGGTTTTTTCGTCGAGCTTCAGAACCTTTCGGTCATATGTATACATTCCGTTGACCTCGAACTCGACGTCGCTGACCTGGGTATATACCGTGGCGCAAAGACCCTTTTCTATCAGCGGAATGACCTGCTTCTCGTGCAGCTTTTTATATGCCGCCGAGAGCTTCTCCTTCGACCTGAACATGATATAGCCGAAGCTCTTCTTTCTGTTCCAGACGTGACCGTCCGAAATCATGCTGTATCCGCCGTATTCGCTTATTACGAACGGTCTGCCGTCAAGCTTGGGCATACGAATGGGCAGGATATATTTGTGCATACTCTTGAGGTCGCGCCCCTTTTGGTCATACCAGCCGCTCGCGTGGTCAACGATTCTCGAGGGGTCATATGCCTTGACTGCGTCGCCTATCTCCTTGGCGTCGAACTGACCCCAGCCCTCGTTGAACGGCACCCAGCAGCCGATGCAGGTGCAGTTATAGAGATTGTCTATCATCTCAAACAGCTCACGGCGGTAGTCATCACGCCACTCTTTTTCGCCGCGGCTGAACCAGTTATATTTATCGTCCTTGACGCCTATACCGAGATTCGGAAGAACGCCCGCAAGGATGTTTCCGATATACTCGCCGCCGCTGACCATATCCTGCCAGACTATCATGCCGAGTCTGTCACAGTGATAATACCAGCGCAGAGGCTCGACTTTTATATGCTTCCTGAGCATATTAAAGCCGAGGCGCTTCATCTCGGAAATGTCAAATATCATCGCCTCGTCGGTAGTCGGAGTCAGTCCGCCGTCGCTCCAATAGCCCTGGTCGAGCAGACCGCGCTGGAAATACGGCTCGTTGTTGAGCATAAGGCGCGGCAGACCCTGCTTGTCTTTGCCGATACCGAATTTTCTCATGCCGAAATAGCTCTTTACGGTATCGACCGCCTCGCCGTTCTTCTTCACGGTGAGCACAAGGTCATAGAGAGTCGGGCTCTCGGGGCTCCAAAGCTTCGCGTCGGGCACGGGAAGATGCGCGTTGAGGCTCATCTCGCCCGAATATACCCGCTCGCCCGAGAGCGAAATCTCGGCGTCTATCGTGCAGCCGTCAAGCTCCTCGCCCGTACAAGAGACGACTATCTCGCCCGCGTCGATATCGGGAGTCAGGCGCACGCAGGTTATATGGCTCTGCGCCACGGGCTCAAGCCACACGCTCTGCCATATGCCGGAGGTTCCGGTATACCAGAAGCCGACGGATTTGAGAACCTGCTTGCCTCTGTTCTGCCAGCCCTTGTCGGTCGGGTCGTAGACCTTGACGATAAGCTCATTCTCGCCGTCGACAAGATTGTCGGTTATATCAAACGAGAACGGGCAGTAGCCGCCGGTATGCTTGCCTGCCAATTCGCCGTTTACAAACACCTTGCACTGCCAATCGACGGCTCCGAAATGCAGAATGCATCGTTTTCCGTCAAAGCGGCTGTCAAGGGTGAACCTCTTTCTGTACCAAAGGCGCTCGTCGGGCTGAAGCACGCGCTGAACGCCGGAGAGCTGACTCTCAATGGCGAACGGCAGGATTATCTTGCCGCTGAAATTCTTCGGGCAGGGCTCGCCTGCAGGAGTTATCTCGTAATCGCACTCGCCGTTTAAGCACATCCAGTCCTCACGCACGAGCTGCGGACGGGGATATTCCGAATGGGGGCAGTTTTTGTCCACACTGTCAAAGAATCTTGTTTTAAGATCGTTCACTTACTCAACCTCCGCATTTTATTTAAAAATCCACATAGTATTATACAATAATTTATGCGTTTTGTCTATATTGTCTATATAATTTATTCCCTGTGCCACTTCACGCCCTGGGCGGTATCCTCGAGGACGATGCCCATTTCCTTGAGCTGATCTCTTATTCTGTCGGCCTCAGCCCAATTCTTCTCCTTGCGGGCGTTTGTGCGCGCTTCTATGAGAGCCTCGATGTCGCTGTCGAGCGTCTCCGTCTTGCGGTTATAGACGAGTCCGAGCACGCCGGTCAGCTCGTCGAACACTGATATTGCGCCCTCGACAAGTGCCTTTGACGGGGTCTTGCCGACAACGTTTGTATTGATGTCGCGCACAAGCTCGAATATCGAGGCTATGGCGTCGGCGGTGTTAAGGTCATCGTCCATGGCGTCGATAAACTGCTCTCTGTATTTGCCGAAGCCGTCGATAATCGCTCTGTCGCCGTCATGCTCCGCGTCCGAAGCATTCTTCAGCTCGAAGTCGAGCGAATCGCGGCAGGTATAGAGTCTGTTGAGCGCGGAGATGCACTGCTCGATGATATCGGTGCTGTAGTTTATCGGGCTTCTGTACTGGGCGGAGATGAGCAGATAGCGTATGGGCTCATATCCGTATTTTTCGGCGACGTCGCGCACGGTGAAGAAATTGCCGAGAGATTTCGACATCTTCACATTATCGACGTTGATATAGCCGTTGTGCATCCAATAATGGGCGAAGGGCTTGCCGGTGAAGCACTCGCTCTGCGCTATTTCATTCTCATGGTGCGGGAAGATAAGATCCTGACCGCCGCAGTGGATATCTATCGTGTCGCCGAGATAGCGCCAGTTCATCGCGGAGCACTCGATATGCCAGCCGGGTCTGCCCTTGCCCCACGGGGAATCCCACGCGGGCTCGCCGGGCTTGGCGGCTTTCCAAACGGCGAAATCCATGGGCTCGCGCTTGACCTCGCCGACCATTATACGGGCGCCCGCCTCAAGATCCTCAAGCGGCTGATGCGAGAGCTTGCCGTAGTCCTTGAACTTCTCGGTGCTGAAATATACATCGCCCTGTGCCTCATAGGCATAGCCCTTTTCGATAAGGGTCGAAATTATATGAATGATAGCGTCTATATTCTCTGTGGCCTTCGGATTAACGGTAGCGTGTCGGACATTGAGTCCGTCCGCATCCGTCCAGAACTCTTTTATATAGCGCTCGGAAATCTCGGAGAAATCGACGTGCTCCTCGTTTGCGCGTCTGATTATCTTATCGTCGATATCCGTGAAGTTCTGAACGAAGGTCACCTTATAGCCGCGGTATTCGAGATAGCGGCGCAGGATATCGAAGATGCACAGCGGACGGGCGTTGCCGATGTGGATATAGTTATACACGGTCGGTCCGCAGGCGTACATCTTTATCTCACCCGGGGTAATCGGGACGAGCTCTTCCTTTTTTCTTGTTAAAGTGTTGTAGACTTTCATTTATATCTTCCTTTCAGTCAATTTCCTGTGTATTTTCCTGCTCCTCAAGCTGTTTTCGCAGCTGGGACAGCTGATGCTCGAGTCTGCAAAGCTCCTGCGCGACAGGGTCGGGTATATGCACCTGATCGAGGTCGTCGACTCTTATTCCGTTGCGGCGCACGACATGAGCCGGCACGCCGACGGCGGTACAGTCGGGCGGTATCTCCTCAAGAACCACAGCGCCCGCGGCTATATTCGAGTTGTCGCCGACGGTAAAGGGGCCGAGCACCTTTGCGCCCGCACCGATGAGGACATTGTTGCCGATAGTCGGGTGGCGTTTGCCCGTGTCCTTGCCGGTGCCGCCGAGCGTCACACCCTGATATATCATAACATCGTCGCCGATAACGGCGGTCTCACCGATAACGACGCCGGTACCGTGGTCGATAAAAAATCGTCTGCCTATGGTTGCGGCCGGGTGTATCTCTATCCCCGTTTTGCGCGCCGCCCTCTGCGATATCCATCGGGCAAGGAAAAACAGCTTATGGCGGTAGCACCAATTGGCTTTGCGGTGCATCCTTATGGCCTTGAGGCCGGGATAGAGGAAAAAAATTTCAAGCGCACTCCTTGCGGCGGGGTCGCGCCGCTTGAAGGTGCTTATATCCTCTTTGAGCCTATCAAACATAAATATCAACTCCTTGGGCTCGGATAAAATTGCTGCTGCGATGCGGCGTTGGTTGTTTGGAGTGCGTATGCGCTGTTAATAAGTCTGTGCATTTTCGCGGGCGGATGATATCCGCCCCTACAGCCGCTCAATATACAAATAACATACAAAAAGCCTCCGTTATCCCGAAAGACAACGGAGGCGCTTGAGCGCGGTTCCACTCCTGTTTATATCTCTGCGCGCCAATACGCGCACGGCCGATAACGGTGCCTTCCGCGCAGGGATACTTCGGTTCCCCCTGCGTGCTGACGGGTGCATTTCGCTTTCATACGGCAAGGAGCTTTCTCAGCTTCGGGCTCCCTCTCTTTTGCCGCTTGTATCCGGCTACTTCTCCCGGTAAACGCATTTCGTTTTTTGGTTTTCGTCAACAGATACGCATTGCATATCTACTAATTATTATATTGAAATCACTTGGAAAAGTCAATGATTTTTTTGCTGTCCACAAAATATGTGACGCCCGAAACTACGGTCAAAACGGCGGTTATCCAAAGCATCATATTCGACACTCTTGCGAGCGTGAACCAGCCGGTATTGGCGAAAACATTGAACGAAGCATCAAGCTCGGCAAGGAGCATGATGATTATCGTGAACACCATCTGGCTGACGGTCTTTGCCTTGCCCCAATAGTTGGCGGGGATGACAACGCCCTGCGCCGAGGCGATAAGGCGGACGCCTGCGACGGCGAACTCGCGGGTGAGGACTATCATAATTATCCAGATGCTGCACCAGCCCTCGCGCATGAACGCAAGCAGTGCGGCGGTGGTCAGCATTTTATCGGCGAGCGGATCGAGGAGCTTGCCGAACACAGTTATGATATTACGCTTTCTCGCAATTTTGCCGTCAAGCAGATCGGTAATCGACGCTATGGAGAAAACGGCGAGCGCGGCTAAGTAATGATAAGGAAACTCAATAAGCATAAGCGCGAGATAGACAGGCGCGAGAAACATTCTGATGACCGTAAGTTTGTTGGGCAGATTCAGCTTCTGCATTTCTATTCCCCTTTCCCGGGTTGTTATACTGTTCTTCCGAGCAGGTCATATTCGTTCGTGCCGAGTATCTCGACATCGACGAAATCGCCTTCTTTTATGAAATCGGGCGAGGTGAAGATTATCTTGCCGTCGATATCGGGCGCGTCCATATAGGAGCGACCCGAATAGCTGTCGGTATAATCATCGTAGCTCTCGGTGAGCACACGCAGGGTTTTGCCGATCATTTCGTTGTTCTTTTCGCTCATTATCTCATACTGATCCTGCATGATGACCTCGGCGCGGCGGGCTTTCACATCGTCGTCAACCTGATTTTCCATCTTCGCGGCGGGAGTGCCCTCCTGCGGGGAATATTCGAAGCAGCCGAGGCGCTCGAACTCCTGCTCGTTGACAAACTCCGCCAAGGTCTCAAACTCGCCGTCACCCTCGCCGGGGAAACCGACGATGAACGTAGTGCGGATAACGATATCCGGCATACGCTCGCGCAGCTTTCTTATGACCTCGCGGGTCTCCTCCGCGCTGCTGTGGCGGTTCATGGCCTTGAGTATGCTGTCGTCCGCGTGCTGGAGCGGCAGGTCTATATAGTGGAGCACCTTGGGCTGAGAGGCCATGGTGTCTATAAGCTCGTCGGTTATCTTATCGGGATAGCAATAAAGCAGGCGTATCCACTCTATGCCGTCGATTTCGCAGAGCAGATTCAGCAGATGGGCGAGCCTGTATTCGCCGTAGAGGTCAATGCCGTAGGACGAGACATCCTGCGCTATGAGCACAAGCTCCTTGACGCCCTGCTCGGCGAGAGTTTTCGCCTCCTCGACTATGCTCTCCTCGTCGCGGCTGCGAAAGGCTCCGCGGATAGACGGGATAGCGCAGTAGGTGCAGCAGTTTGAGCAGCCCTCGGCTATCTTGAGATATGCCCAATAGTCGGGGGTGGTGAGCACACGCTCGCCGCACATGGGAAGCTCCTTTTTGTCGGGGAACACGTTGACCTGCTTGCCGTCGAGAACCTCGTCGACTATCTTGGCGATATCGCCGTTTGCGCCGATGCCTACGACGGCGTCGACCTCGGGAATCTCCTTTAATATTTCCTCGCGGTAGCGTTCGGCGAGGCAGCCCGTGACTATGACGGCGCGCACAAGTCCGTCCTGCTTGAGGCCGACCATTTCGAGAACGGTGTCTATCGCCTCCTGCTTGGCGGAGTCTATAAACGCGCAGGTGTTGACTATAACTGCGTCAAGGTGCTCGAAATTGTCTGCGTTTTCAAATCCGGCGTCCTGAAGCTTTGCAAGCATCAGCTCGCCGTCAACCTGGTTTTTCGGGCAGCCGAGAGAAACGAATAAAACTCTTCTTTTTTTCATCAAACAGCTCTTCCTTTCGCTTGATAAAGAGAATTATACACTATTTCTTTCTTTTTTTATCTTCTAACAGGAAAATTGGTCGTCCGTATCTTCATATTCCTCGTCCGCCTGCCGCATGGCCGAGCGGATATCGGAATAGCCGTAGCCGAGGCGGGTCAGGGCGTTGAAGGTGCGCCGTCTCCCCTTTTCGTCGGAAAAACGACCTGCGAATTTAGTTTCGAGCAGCTTTTTTATCCGCTCTGCATCGTCGCCGTCAAGCTCCTCGGTGCATTCGCAGGCGGTCTCGCGCGATATTCCGCGCTGACGCAGCTCCTGTTCTATGCGCTTTTTGCCCATACCGCGCCGCTCATAGAGCTCCTGCGCCAAGGTGTGGGCGTAGCGCTCGTCATCGACATAGCCCAGCTCCTCCAGACGTTCGACCGCCTCGCGCGCAAACTCCGCGCCCGAGCGCCGAGCTACCTTGCGCTCAAGCTCCTTTGAGGAGTAGTCGCGCCGCGAGAGTATATCTACCGCCGCGTTAAATGCACGGCAGGAGCCTGCCGCCTCGCAAAAGGCAGCAAACTCCGCATCGTCAAGTTCATCGCCGGAGCGTATATTCTGACCCGCCCAGAAATCCCGGGTCACGGTCAGGCGGTACTCCCCGTCGATGAGTATATGTATTTTTTCTCCTCTGCCCCGCTGTGCCGTTATCTTCATCAGTCGTCGTCATCTACAACGATGTCGAGCTTCGCCTTTGCGCCGGAACGGCTCGTGGGCTTCTTGGGCTGCACGACGGCTGCCGGCTCTGCGGCGGGTGCGGGTCTTTCGGCGGGCTTCGCCGCTGTCTTGGCGGCGTTATTCTCCGCGTTGAGGCGCTCGCGCACCTTCGCTTCGACCTCCGCCAATAATTCGGGATTGTCGCTGAGATAGCTCTTAACGTTGTCTCTGCCCTGGCCGAGGCGGTTGTCGTTATAAGAGAACCACGCGCCGCTCTTATGGATGATATCATATTTAACGGCGAGGTCGAGCACTTCGCCTACCTTGGATATGCCCTTGCCGTACATGATGTCGAACTCGGCCTCCTTGAAGGGCGGAGCGACCTTGTTCTTGACTATCTTCGCCCTTGTGCGCGAGCCGATAAACTCGTTGCCGGGACCCTTGAGCTGCTCTATCTTGCGCACATCGATACGTATCGAGGCATAGAACTTCAGCGCGCGGCCGCCCGTCGTCACCTCGGGATTGCCGTATACAACGCCGACCTTTTCACGCAGCTGATTTATAAAAATTATAATGGTATTCGACTTCGCAATGGCGCCCGCAAGCTTTCTTAAAGCCTGCGACATAAGGCGTGCATGGAGACCGACATGGGAGTCGCCCATATCGCCCTCGATCTCCGAGCGCGGAACGAGAGCCGCAACGGAGTCGACAACTATAACGTCGATAGCGCCCGAACGGGTCAGCGCCTCGGTTATCTCGAGCGCCTGCTCGCCGTTATCCGGCTGAGAGACAAGGAGAGCATCGACGTCAACGCCGAGATTCGCGGCGTATATGGGGTCAAGCGCGTGCTCGGCGTCAATGAACGCGGCCTCGCCGCCCATTCTCTGCGCCTCGGCGACAACATGGAGGGCAAGCGTTGTTTTACCCGACGACTCGGGACCGTATATCTCGATTATTCTGCCGCGCGGAAGTCCGCCGATGCCGGTAGCGGCGTCGAGAGTAACGGAGCCTGTCGATATAGCCTCGACATTCATCGCCGTATTCTGACCGAGTCTCATTATCGAGCCCTTGCCGTAATTTTTCTCTATCTGCGATATCGCGGTTTCAAGCGCTTTCTGTTTGTCTGCCATACTGTTCCGTCCTTTCGGAGTGCTGAATTTTTGTTCGCACAAATGTTCTGTTGATATTGTACATCATACCCCTGCAAAAAGCAAGGGTATTTTTAAAATTATTTTGATCTTGCAAGAAAAGCGATGTTTATGGCATGGTCGCCGACACGTTCGAAGTCGGTTATGGTGTTGAGATAGAGCATACCCGCTTCGGTGTTGCACTCGTTGCGGTTGAGGCGGAAGATGTGCGCATCCTGACAGGTGAGGGTCAGGTCGTCTATGTGCTCCTCCAAGTCGGACAATTCTTTAGCCTCGCCGTCGCCCAGCGACTGACGGTCAAAGGCCTCTATAGACCTGTCGAGCAGAGTTATGACGCTGCCGCAGAGCTGATTTAACTCGTCCCTTGCCGCATCGGAGAACGTGAGCCCGTCGCCTATATTGCGCTCCGCCGCTTCCGCGAGGTTAGTCGCATGGTCGCCGACGCGCTCGATATCGTTTATCGCGTGGAAAACGCGGGCGATATAGTCCGAGTCGCTGTCGGTTATGTCAAGGGCGTTGAGCTTGACGAGATACGAGGTTATATGGTGGTTGAGGTAGTTTATTACCTCCTCGTTTTCCATGACCTTGTTGAGATCCTTATCGCTGCGATTTATCAGGGCGTAGGCGCTCGTCTCGAAATTATCGCGCGCGAGCTTCGCCATGCGGGCGACCTCCTTGCCGACCTGCATGACAGCGAAGGGAGGCGTATTGAGCAGACGGTCGTCGATGAAACGGCAGTGCATCTCGCTCTCGCTGTCGTCCTTTCCGGGGACAATGAGGCAGGAGAGCTTGACGAGAAGCTTCGCAAACGGGAAGAGTACAACGGTCGAGACGACGTTAAACACGATATGCGATATGGCTATCTGCGCCATCGGGTCGGAGGAAATTTTCTCTATCCACTCGATATACGGAGTAAGCAGGGCGATGAGAATGAACATTCCCGTGCCGAGAAGGTTAAAAAGCAGGTGGATGACTGCGGCGCGCTTTGAATTTTTCTTTGCGCCGACGGTCGAAAACAGCGCCGTGAGGCAGGTTCCTATATTCTGACCGAAGAGGACGAACACGGAGAACTTGAGCGGCACAAGGCCCTGCATGGCGAGGGTCTGGAGCACACCGACGGAGGCCGAGGAGCTCTGGAGCACGGCGGTCATAACTATACCTAAAAGTATACCGAACAGCGGACGCAGAGGCGAGTCGGAAACTGCGACGATAAAGTTCATGAAGCCTGCGCTCTCTCTGAGCGGAGCCATGGAATCGGACATCAGGTCGATGCCGAGGAAGAGCAGACCGAAGCCGGTAAAAATGGAACCGAGGTTCTTGACAAGCGTCTTTTTCGATGCGAGCATCAGAATAACGCCGACAAGCACCGACGCCGCCGCTACGCTCGAAAAGTTCAGCGCGATAAGCAGCGAGGTGACGGTGGTTCCGATGTTGGCGCCCATTATAACGCCGACTGCCTGCGCGAGCGTCATCATGCCCGCGTTGACAAAGCCGACGACCATGACCGTAGTTGCGGTCGACGACTGGATTATAGCCGTGACGACGAAGCCGACGAGCACCGCCAAAAAGCGGTTTCCGGTAAGCACCTCGAGCATTCGTTTGAGCTTGGCGCCGGCTGCGTTTTCGAGTCCGTCGCCCATCGTTCTGATACCGAAGAGGAACAGACCGAGTCCGCCCGCCATCGACAGAATATTAGCTATACTCATTTTTCAATCCCCTTGTTTTCGTTTCCCATTTATTTTAGCTTTCATTGTGCGAGATTTGAAGAAAGCCGAAATCTCACAAATATATCTTATCAGTTATCCTTGCAAATGTAAACCGTAAAAATAAAAATAATGCGGCGAAGCACGGAGTTATCATCCGTATTTTGCCGCATTTGAAAATCAACTTTTCGTTTTTTTGCGTTTTGTAAGAACTGCAAGCAGCGTCAGAAGCGCCGGGAAGAAAAGAGCGCAGAGTATGCCCTTTTTTAGGTCGTCTCCGAACGCGCTCGCAATAATTCCGGCAAAGGTCGGCCCGGACGAGCAGCCCAAATCGCCGCCTAAAGCGAGCAGGGCGAACATCGCCGTTCCGCCGCCCTTTATCCCCGCGGACGCCTTGCTGAAGGTACCCGGCCACATAATGCCGACGGAGAAGCCGCATACGGCGACTCCGACAAGCCCGAGCACGGGCGAGGGGCTGAGCGCAATAAGCAGATAAGACGCCATGCAAAGTATCCCGCTGAAAATCATCATGCCGTCGAGGTCGATTTTGTCGCCAAACTTACCGTATATCGCACGCGAGGTGCCCATGAGCACGGAGAAAAGCATCGGCCCCGCGAGATCGCCTACGGTCTTTGAGACGCCGAGCCCTTTTTCCGCAAAGGTTGAAGCCCACTGGCTGACCGCCTGCTCGCTCGCACCGGAGCAGAGAATGAGCAGCATGAATATCCAGAACATTCTGTTGCCGAGCAGCTCTTTGAATGAAAGTCCCTTCTCCCCGTCTTCGATAAGCGGAGCTATCGGGACGCGGACGAAATTCAGGGCATTTACAGCCGGGACAACCGCCCAGAGCAGAGCAAGGTACTTCCAATTCGCCGTTGTGAACACCGAGAAATAGAGCGTCGAAAGACCGACGACGGCGACGCTGCCCCAGCAATAGAACGAGTGGAGCAGGCTCATCATCTTCTCTTTGTTATCAGTCGGGCACGCCTCGACTATCGGGCTGACTATCACCTCGAGCAGCCCGCCTCCGACCGCATAGAGCATAACGGATATAAACAGACCGACAAACGGAGACGGCAGGATATCCGGCAGGACGGTCAGAGAAACAAGCCCCGCCGCCGCGAACACATGAGCCGCAACAGCCGCCGCGCGGTAGCCTATCTTATCTATAAAGAACGCGGAGAGCAGGTCGATTATGAGCTGGAGAATAAAATTGACTGTTATCAGCGCGGTTATCTTCGAAAGCTCTATGCCGTAGCTCTTGTTGAACGTCAAAAACAGCAGGGGCACGAAATTGTTGACAATCGACTGGACGACATAGCCCGCAAAGCAGGCGTTGACGGTCGATTTATAGTTTTTCTTCATAAAGCCGCCTTCTTTCTGCGGCGCGGGATAATGAACTCACGCACTAACATTATCACGGACAGGGTCAGCGGGAATATGACGGCGCAGAGTATGCCTTTTTTGAGGTCATCGCCGAACGCGCTCGCCATCATTCCGGCAAAGGTCGGCCCCGCCGAGCAGCCGATATCACCGCCCAGGCAGAGTATTGCGTACATCGCCGTTCCGCCGCCGTGGAGCGCCGAGGACATTTTGCCTATCGTGCCCGGCCAGAGGATACCGGCGGAAAGTCCGCACACGGCAACGCCGACGAGCCCGAGCACAGGCGATGAGGTCAGCGAAATGAGAAAATAAGAAGCTGTGCAGACGCAGCCGCTCAGGAGCATCATTGAATCGAGATTTATCCTGCTGCCGAACTTGCCGTACATGAAGCGCGAAACGCCCATAAGAATCGAGAAGAGCATCGGGCCCGCAAGGTCGCCGACGGTCTTTGTGAGCCCGAGCGCCTTTTCGGCGAAGGTCGAAGCCCACTGGCTGACAGCCTGCTCGCTCGAGCCTGCGCAGAGTATGAGCACCATGAATATCCAAAACGCCTTGGTCTTGAGCATATCCTTTATTGACAGCTTTTCCTCATCCTCGCCGACAACGGGCGCTATGGGCACGCGGGCGAACATAACGGCGTTGACTATCGGGAGTATCGCCCAGACAAGCGACATTATCTTCCAATTATCCGTCGAGAACAGGGCGAAGAACAGAGTGGATATGCCGACCGCCGCGACGCTGCCCCAGCAATAGAAAGAATGGAGCAGGCAGAGCAGCTGATTGGAATTTGTTGACGGGCAGGAGTTGACTATCGGATTTATCGTGATATCCAAAAGACCCGCTCCGACCGCGTAGCAGAACACGGAAATGAGAAGCCCCGCAAAGGCCGAGGGCAGTATCTCCGGCAGAATCGTCATGAAAATAAGACCCGTCGCGCACATCGCATGGGCGAGCACGGTCGAGGCGCGGTAGCCGATGCGGTCAACGAACAGCACCGCCGTCAAATCGACAAATATCTGAATAAAGAAGTTCGCGGTGATTAAAACGGTTATTTTCGAGAGCTCTATGCCGTACTGCGCCTGAAAGGTCAAAAACAGCAGCGGCGCGAAATTGTTGACGACCGCCTGAACGACGAACGCCGTAAAGCTCGCCGCAACCGTATGTTTATAGCCTATCTTTTTCATCCCTGTTCCCCCAAATGAGAATTGCACACAAAAGGCATTTTAGCACAAAGCGCAGGCTAAATCCATAGATTTTAAAAAAAGAGCAAGGTGCTCAAAAATTGCAGAAATGCGGCGGCGAGTTAGGTCATAAATGCAGACAAAAAGCGAACCGCCGGACAAAAGCCCGACGGCAGCTATAAGAGATGTACGGTTTTCGGCATCAAAAGGGACGGCGCACAGACCAAACGCCGCCCCGCGAATTCCGCCGGGAAGATAATTTAATATTTGAAAGGGATGGTCTGCTTGGCGGGGATGGGGGATTTTTTGCTAAAAAGTTCATTAATATATCATTCAAGTGCCTGAACGACATGATAATTGTATTAATCAACTATAATATGTTTATAAAATTATACCAATTAATTCCTGAAAAATGGTGTATCAATTGCACCTGCGGCAATTTTCCACTTGCCTTTTTCGCGTATCAAAAGCACCTGACTTGTTAAAATATTCGAATCTTCTTCACCGACAACCCTGACTCTTACAGTTATAACTTTTGCGTCTGTTATGGAACGATAAAATTCATCTTTGTCATAGGTGTAATATGCATATCCGTCATATATGTCATCCTTCAAATCCTCCAATTCGCTGTCATCGGCATCCTTTTCTCTTATAATAGAATATGTAATTTTCATATTGTTTCCGCACCCATAGTCGCTGCGGCTATCATCTATTAATTCTGCAATATCTCCTTCTACATCCTCCTCATCACGACCGGCAAGCTGATAATCAAGAAAATACTGAGCCAGCACGGATTTCATCAATTTGATATCTTGCGTTTCAATCGCCTTATAGCAATTATCCAATGTCTTTTTATAGCTACCTTTGCCAGTTGCAACAACTACGGACACGATAACAATTATTGCGACCAAAATTGCTGTTGGAACTAATATTTTTCTTACCTTGGATTTGTTTGATTGCTGCACTGTCTGTCCAGCCTGTGTCTGGGTATTGATTGGCTGTCCACAGTTAGGGCAATATGTAACTCCATCAGTAATTTCAGTTCCGCATTTTCCACAATACATAAATAGCACTCCTCATATAAGCAATATTTTTATATCACCCGGTAAGAGTCAATCCGCGTCTTATGCAACATCATAAATTAGCAATTTGTTCATACCGGGTCGACAAACGAGAAAAAATTTCTCACAGAACCCTGACGAATAGCAGAAATCGGTTTACTTATTCTAACTCCATGTAAAAAACTTCATGTGAAAATTAATTTTGAAAGTTCTGGTCTGCTTGGCAGGGACGAAAAAATTACTTGCTAAAAAGTTTTTTAATATATCTGGCAAGTGCCTTGAACGGCTTAGCAATAGCCTTAAATATCTTCTTCAGGAATTTTCTCAGTTTGGAGAATTTTACTTTTTTGATTTGCAAAGTATCGTCCTCACCCTGAGCGTCATATTTAATATCAAAAAAATCGCCGTTGCCGTCTGTTTTTTCAGTTGAAACCATATTATCGTCAATGTAATAATTTACGGTTCCGTTTTCAATACCCAAAACTCTTATTCCTTTATTTATCCGCTCAACGGTAACCTCTCCGTCCGTCGCAGTTCCGACAATCTCTATCTTTTTGCTGATGTCATTATTTGAATCATCCTCACGACAAGCGTCGACGGAAATTGTACACTCACTCCCTTTTTTGCTGTTGACCTGTGTCTTGAATTTGTTTTTATTGAGCGTCATATCTACATCTGAGGAATCCGCAACAATCGCGGATATGATATAGCCATTTCCCGCAAACTCCACCGCACGGTTTCCGCCGTTGATATTCTTAATTGATGCTGTTGTCTTATCAGTCCAATATGCATTTACGCTTTGTCCGTCTCCGCTCTCAAGATATACGGCAGAGAATTTTTTCTCATCCAAATCATAAGAATCGGAATCAACGGCAAGCAGCTTTGACTCTTTGTCAAGAGTGTCGATGTCTTCGACATATGTTTCCCCTGCCGCCGTGTTGTCAAGGAATTCTTCATCTGCCGTTTCAGTCTTGCCTGATTTCAGCAATTCAAAAGGTCGCTGATAGTCCACATTATATCTTATATAGTATGAATTATTATCCGCGTTGCCAAAAGTCCACGAGCCGTCCGGATTAACCGTAATTCTGTTCCAGCCTGATGTTTTATTGGGATCGTCCACCAAGATATCATTGCCTTCATAACCGACAACAAGCACTCGATGTCCTCCCATTCCTTTATCCTTCTCGGTTATTCCTATTGTCAATCCAATTTTATTCTCATCAGTATATTGTTTTGCCAAATCCAGAATCACATTTGCATTGTCGCACCACACAGAAGTATCCGAAACTGTTTTACTAAACTGATATACAAACGCATATTTTATGTAATCTTCTATACCTATTACATTTTCACCTATCGGCAGTTTAGAAGAAATAACTGTTTTTCTCATTGTGGGGTCGCTAAGTCTCTGTACCTTGTTATTCAATATGTCTCTGATATTTTCACAATACTTATACTTGAACAGACCTTTATCCAATGTGCTTATCTTTGAGCATGACGGATAACCGTTGTATATTGCGGCCGTTGTATACGCCATGCCGAAGCAAAGGCCTCCCTGCTTATGATATTTTTTATATAACAGTTTGCCTTTTTCTGCGCCGTAAAACGTGGTGAAATATTTTTTTGATATTGTATCGCCGTAGTTTGAGAAGTTATAACTATCCTCTTCAAATTTATATCCCTTGGGAAAATGTCTTGAAGTGTCGGAATTGCTGTTGGAATTATTAGGGATAACGGTATTACCAAATGAGAACCCATCGTATGAAAAGCTTAAATATGCATTTAACAAAAGTCGCTTCTTTGTATGATCATCCGATTTACCAAAATCCGCACCTGGGATACAAGTCCAAACCAAATTCAAATCCTTGTTTTCTGAATAGAATGCTGCTGTCCTTTGTTCATATTCGGTTTTTGAAACTTTTTTACCTCGGAACGTATATTCTCTGACTGTGTCATCCATGTTATTATCGTAATCAGGATGCCAGTATTCAGAGAAAAGGAAGTTTTCGTGAAATTTTGTTTTTTCCATATAACTCTCTGAATAAGATAGAATTCCTTCTTTCGAGCTGACATGTCCGTAATTTTTAAACACATAAAATTTTTTTCCGCTGGTTTGATTTTTTAAAAGTTTCGAATCGCGAGCATTATAATAGTAATCTATGCCGTCATCCTGCCCTAACTCAGATTGAAATTCCTCGACTGATAAATTTTTAAGATTAATCCTATAGAACTTGTTGTAGCTAAATCTAGCGCTACCGTCACATACGCTGCTTATTAGCTCCAAAACACCGTCAAAATCCAAGTCCAACAAACAATATCCATAGCCGTACATCGAAGAATATTCCGGATTTTTCATCCAAACACTTTTGTTCGCCATATAAATGTCGACTGCTGCTTCGGGAGAAATAACGGCGGCTGTGTTTTTGTCTTTACGGTTATTTGTATTTGTCACGGTTTTGTTGGTATTATTGGTACTGACAACAGCACTTCCGTTGGCAATTTTATCGCAATATACGGCAAACTCATTAAACGCACCGATATAATCCGCGTTTCTGAGCTTGGGCTCGATTGCACGCATGATATCCTTTAGCCGCGCATCTGTAAAAATGGATATGCAGCGGCCTGCCGTAGTGATATGATATTCACGCTCTCGCATACTTACTAAAAGCAGAATACCGTCATTTTCTTCATTCTGACCGTAACCATAACAATCATAGAAGTCATCGGTATACTCCTGCATGGTTCTGTCATCGATATTTTTAACAGTCACTACCGCCACATCAAATTTACTTTTTGAACTGATGTTTTCTAGTTTATTAAGCAGAGACACTTCTTCTGCGTTTGACAAAATATCCGCGTCATCCACAAGCAAAGGACACATCCTTGTTTTTGCAGCACTTCCCGAATGCGGGGGTGCAGGAACAGCTAAACTTATCGGCGCGACGCCGAGCACCATGATGAGTGCAAGGGTCAGCGCCAAAAGCGATTTGAAAATATTTTTTCGCTTTGTTTTCATTGTTTTTTACCTCCGTTTTGTTTTTACGCATTATTTTTTACGGCAGTGCCGTTTTATACCTCGGTTGTGCTTTATGCCTCTTTGGCAGAATTCTCTCAATCATATATTAGCACTCTGTCAGAAAAACACAATATACTTAGTATAATTGACGGGTTTTGAGGATAAATAACCGTCTTAAATTCTTTATTTCAATATTATTCGCTGTCGATCGGCGTTTCATGTGCTTTCGGTGTCGTATATATTTATACTCTATATATCGACAATTGTCAACATATTGAGCATAAATTAAAATGGCGTTGAGGTGATTTTGTGATTACTTATGAGCCGTTTTACAAAACCATGAAAGACAGAGGGATGACGACATACAAGCTGATAAGGGATTTCAACATCAGCCGCAGTCTCATAGACCGTCTCAAGCATAACAAGCCGATAAGCACCGTGACGCTTGATGACCTGTGCAATATTTTGAACTGCGATGTCGACGGCATAATGCACCATGTTCCGGACGAGCCCGACAAAAGCAAATAAGCTCCGAAGCCGTTGCCTCGGAGCTGCTTTTTATTTGCCGTTTCTGCGATTATAAAAGTAAAAATCCCCGAAACCGTTTGATTTCGGGGATCTTTATGGAGCTGCTAACCAGATTCGAACTGGTGACCTCATCCTTACCAAGGATGTGCTCTGCCACCTGAGCCATAGCAGCGAATGGCGACCCGGAACGGTCTCGAACCGTCGACCTCTAGCGTGACAGGCTAG